>Ga0308163_10000441_pt1 | contig 75524 bp, 74 predicted proteins | sample PhyTR1_FD_201037 | JGI IMG/M metagenome (GOLD analysis project Ga0308163, IMG submission 201037) | Phyllosphere microbial communities from UC Gill Tract Community Farm, Albany, California, United States - DLSLT.R1 | ecosystem: Host-associated > Plants > Phyllosphere > Unclassified | place: USA...
CACGAAGATCAATGGGGGTGCCTGCTCGTTCAAGATAGCCCTCAGAGGCGCAAATGGTAAGCCTTTGCTCGCCCAGGCGGGTGGCAACCAAATCACCTGAGTCAGGCAGGGGGCCAAGCCTCAGCGCGAGGTCAAAGCCGTCTGTCGCCGGGTCGCGAACCCGATCGCTGAAATCAACTTCGATGTTCAGGGTCCGGTATTTTAACGCCATGATATTGAGTAAGGGCATAATGAAAAGATGCCCAAAGGCCACGGGAACCGTCAGCCGCATCAGTCCAGACGGCTCCACTATCCCCGCCTCTATGATGCTTTCAGCATCTGAAATCATATCCAGAGCAGCAGTGCAGCGATTGAAATAGATCTCACCTTCCGGCGTCAGCGACAGGCTTCGCGTACTGCGGTTGAGTAAGCGAACCCCCAGGCGGATTTCCAGACGCTTGATGCTTTTACTGAGTGCAGAGCGCGTCACGCCTAAACCCTCAGCAGCAGCAACGAAACTGCCTTTTCTGACGACTTCAGTAAATTCCTGTACGCCATTGAGTTGTGCCGTCACAAATATTGGTTCCTTTATCTCAACACTGAGGGGCTTTTTGCCCAGGTAATCATGGCCTTCAAATAAGGTTAAGATCGTTGCTAACAGATGTTTACCATGAAATGGCGTCAGGAGACAGAATGAGCGAGTTGCTAAATATCTATACAATGAATGGAATAAAGCTTAATAATCGTGTCGTTATGGCACCAATGACCCGATCGCGGGCCTATGACCTTGTTCCCACTGACAGTATGGTCACCTACTATCGCCAGCGCGCAACAGCAGGTTTAATTGTTTCCGAAGGTTCACCTGTTTCAATGGAAGGCCGTGGACAGGCTTACACGCCGGGAATTTACACTGACGAACAGATAGAGGGCTGGAAAAAGGTGACAGAGGCAGTACATGCGCAGGGTGGGAAAATATTCATCCAGCTTTGGCACGTAGGACGTTCCTCACACATTGCTCACCAGCCTGATGGGCAGGCCCCGGTCAGCTCCGTCTCACGCGTTGCAGAAGGCTGCACCACTCACATTCCTGGTGATAACTGTCAGTCTGTACGCGTATTTCACAGCCAGCCCCGCGCATTAGCAACGGATGAAGTCCCGCGGGTGACACAGGATTTCGTTCAGGCAGCTAAAAATGCCATCGAGGCGGGTTTTGACGGAGTGGAGATCCACGCAGCTAACGGCTACATCTTCGAGCAATTTATCAATGGTGGACTTAACGACAGAACAGATCGTTATGGCGGTAATATTGCCAATCGTCTGCGGTTTACGCTGGAAACTGTGGATGCTATCTCTGCAGCCATCGGGAGTCATCTGACAGGTATCCGTATTGCACCCTTTGGCCGCCTGCAGGATATGCATAGCTTTGATGATGAGCAGGATACCTGGTTATCTTTAGGTATCGAACTGCGTCGTCGACATCTCGCATATGTGCATTTGAGCGATCAGGAATCTCTCGGAGCTCAGGCCATTCCTGCTGGTTTTCTAACAAAGTTTCGTGAGGCCTACGAGGGAACTCTTATCGTCGCAGGCAGCTATACACAGGCGCGTGCAGAAATGGCACTCAGAGAGGGGTTTGCCGACTTAATTGCATTTGGGCGTCCTTTCATAGCCAATCCAGATCTCGTTAAACGCATGAAAAATGGGTGGCCGATAGCTATTCCTGATAAAGATACGTTCTATACTGGGCGAGATGCAGGTTATATAGATTATCCCACGCATCACGTCGATTAAGTTCCCAGAAGCTGGAACGTATCCGGAATGCCTCCGATCTTAAAACAGCTCCGGTTTTCAGCCATTCGGAGAGGAGGAATTCTATTAATAGTGAATTGCCAAATAAATACCCATATTTCATATAATTACTTCGTTAGAGTGGTTTTTTACATCATCGGCCCCCGAACCCCGCTGAGGACGCAACTAATGACGGCTTACGGTTCGGAGTGCTTTACGATGAATGAAGTTAACCGCCTCAAGATCCTGCAGGATGTCATTGATGGCAGGCTCACTACTTCGCTTGCATCACAACGACTTGGCCTGACGGATCGTCACTGCCGGCGTCTGCTTGCGCGTTATCGCGAGTCCGGGCCACTGGCACTGGTGAACCGCCGCCGTGGATTGCGTAGTAATCGCCAGCTTCTGCCTGGCCTTGCTGAACTTGCTCTGGGCATCATCCGCGATAACTACGCCGACTTTGGTCCGACGCTCGCCTGCGAGAAGCTGGCCGAACTCCATGACGTTGTGCTGGCTAAAGAGACCGTGCGTCAGCTGATGGTACGAGCCGGACTCTGGATCCCCCGGAAAATGCGTGCGCCGAGGATCCAGCAGCCGCGGTATCGTCGCGCCTGCGTTGGCGAGCTGATACAGATCGACGGCTGCGATCACCGCTGGTTTGAGGAACGCGGACCGGCCTGCACGCTGCTGGTCTACGTTGATGACGCGACCAGTCGCCTGATGCAGCTCCACTTCGTAAAGTCTGAGTCCACGTTCACCTATTTTGACGCCACGCGCGGCTATCTGGAGCAGCACGGTAAGCCGCTGGCATTCTACAGCGACAAAGCCAGCATTTTTCGTATTAACAACAAAAATGCGGCTGGCGGTGACGGACAGACGCAGTTCGGGCGCGCGATGAACGAGCTGAACATCACCGGCATCTGTGCTAATTGAGCTTCGGTCAAATGGCATTGCACTTCCCTGCTCTGCTTATGACCGCCTGGCGGAAGTCGATCAGGGTGCCATCGTTGAGAATAAGCGGCTGGGACACGCGCTGGCCGTGGCTAAGCGGGTTCAGGAAAAGCGCGACAGCACGCGTTCACTTTCGGTACCATCGGGCAGTGGACCCAGTCGCAGAGGACAGAAAAAAGATCCGGCGAAGAAGTCACAGCGCTTCCTGAATGAAACTGATTTGCTTGAAGCACTTGCTGACTTACAGACCCGCAGCCAGGATATATTCGGCAAGACCTGACGGACATTTCAATTTAGCTAAAACCCGGACATTTAAAACTAGCCTCAACAGTATGTCAGTCCAAAGCAACGATGTCGTGCTTGTTTCCAGCTCTGCTCATCTGCCGGCATCTTATGAATTCATTTCGGGCCAGCTTTTACTCTGCCGTGCTCCAGACGCCGGCGAATGGGTTCAAACTCAGGCCCCGGATGACGCGCTAAGGTGTCCGCAGTATGTTGCTCCATCGCCTGCCAGTATGACCACGGCACCTTACGTTTGCCGAGTTCGTAGTCCATGGCATCCCAGCTGTCTTCGCGGAAGCTGTAAAAGGCCCAGTGCGACTGCTTTATATCCAGTACCTGCAACACATCCTCCAGGTACTTCTGGCATCCCGGCAGCATGCGGATACAGCCGAACTCTCCGGCTACCATCCGGCTGGCCGGTATATGCTGTTGTTCAGCCCAAATAAAAGGTTGTTGCAGATACTGTGCTACGCGCTGCGCGTTCCACATCTCTTTCCCCGTACCGAAGGGGACCACACCGGGATACGAGTACGGTTTTTTGCGCTTAAGATTTGGCCCACTGGTGGCGGCGTAGGGTTCATACATATGAAAACTGTACAGCACACGCGTGTCGTCCAACGCCGCGGGCCAGTAGCCAAACCCATCAGCTGCACCATACCAACCACCGTCTACCATGACAGGCGTAAGCGGATCTACTTCGCGAATAGCGCTAATCAGCATCTGATAAAATGCCGGCAGATCGCGTGCGCTGCCCTGATGATGCTGGTACCAGCGCTGCATCTCTTCGATGCCGGCGTGTTCGGCAAGCCCGGCACGCTTTTCTGGTGCGGGCTCATTAATCAGGTTGTAGGCTGCCACCCCGGGAATATCCTTCAGCGCCGCAGCCAGGTCGCGCCAGAAAGCCGCACTCTGCTTCCAGTAGCTTTTGTCCTGCCACAGACGGTCATCAAATTTCCCCCCGTTATTTTGCGACCAGCGCATACCGGGCAGGCTCAGCGGGGAGATGACTACTTTGAGGCCTGAATCATGTGCTTTTTTTAGCGTGGCCTTCAGCGTGCTGAGATCCGCAGGCTGTAGCCCCCGATAATGATCAGCATCGCCCATCAGAAAGTCACGCTGCTGGGGGTGCCATTTGTCATAGGACAAACGTACCCAGCTGGCACCGTAGCCACGTAATGCAGCAAAATAGGCCTTGTCCGGCGGCAGGCGGTTAAAGCTGTTGCCTCCATAACGCGGGCTGTCCCAGAAGGTAATCTCATCGGCGGCACGCGAGAAACCAGACAGTAGTCCCCAGAGCAACAGGGCCAGGCACAGCGATACGCGCAGATTTTTCATCATCGTTATCTCTCTTATCTTGAAATGATGAGAGGCAGTATCCCCTGCGCCGGAAGCCGAATTGTCAGAGCAATGTCAGAATATGCCCGCGCCCTCAGTTTTTCAGCGTGAGTAGCGGTCCGGCCATGCGGTGTTCAAAACGCAGCGTGAGCCCGCCCCGCGCTTCCACGCGGATCACGGAAGCAGTGCCCCATAAATTTTCTGCATCATCACGCGGCGGCCAGTTATGTAGCTGGAGGTCATCGCTGCGATGCCACGCTACCTGCGCAAAGCTATCGCGCCTTAACAGTGCCTGCTCCAGCCAGGGAGCAGGGCAGGCAGCCGCTACTGTCGGGGGATGCAGCTTAATCTTTCCCTGCTGAAGCTGTATCCAGTTAAGACGGTTGCTGCCCTGTAAAGCCAGCGGCTGCTGCCACATTTCACTGCCGGAACGCACCGTCAGCAGATAGATACCGGCGGCTAACGGTTTATTCAGGTCCAGGCTTTGAATGCTGAACCCATCACTGCCGTGATATTCTTGCTCAGCTCCCGCCATTAAATCCCTGCCGTCCGGGGAAGAGAGCACGACACGTAACTGACGAGACGGGCTGTTCCCACTCAGCTGCACCCGGTAAATACGGTTGAGGGGCATATCGCGCTGGATCAGCGACAACGAAGGGTGATCCAGCCAGTCCGGGATTGCTACCGGCAGGTCATTGCCACACTGAACTGTGATCAATGCATCCAGCGCCTGTAGCCATGCATCACGCTGCGCCGCACTACTCATCTGAGGCCAGCTGATAAGCAGCTGTTGCCAGGCCAGATCGCTGCGCTTAGTGAGAAGCGCGTGATAGAGCGGTGTCAGCGGCGTGGCGGGCAGCGTGACGGCTGCGATTCCAGTGGGGAGAAGCAGCCCGGCGATAAACGTTAGAAACGGACGCATCAAGGCAGTTTTTCCAGACGATAACCGACACCGCGCACGCTGCTGATAGCGATATCCGGCAGCTTCTGCCGCAGCTGTAAAATATGGGTATCCACGGTGCGGGTCGAGGGAAAACTTTGGTAGCCCCAGACCTGATTCAGCAGTTCGTCACGGGTAAACACCCGTCCGGTCATTTGCACCAGCGTTGACAGGAGTGAAAATTCCGTTGCCGTCAGGGTGACCTCTCTTTTTCGCCAAATCACGGCCTGCCTTGATGGGAAAAGCTGAAGTTCCCCGACCGTCAGCTGCCCCTCGCCCAATGTACGCAACTGGGCACGAATGCGCGCCAGCAGTTCGACATGCGCAAAAGGTTTAGTCAGATAGTCACGGGCCCCGGCTTCAAGACCATCAACCCGGTCATCAATACTGGCGCGAGCGGTCAGCACAATCACCGGCAGCGCTTTTTTTGCCAGCCATCGCGGGAGAAAACGCAGGCTGTCACCGTCGGATAACTGCCGGTCGAGGATAACCAGCCCGGCCAGATTCCACAGGTGCGATACCGCTGCTGTTTCGCGCGTCCAGTGGCAGATAAACCCTTCCTGCCGCAGGAAGGAGGTCAACCCCTCACCCAGTGCAAGATCGTCCTCTATCAGCAACAGCGTATTATTGCTTGTCACAAGGCAGCTCCAGAGTGAAGGTGGTAGGTGGCCCGCTGAGCGTCAGGCGCCCCTTAAGTCGCCAGATAATGCGTCTGACAATCGCCAGTCCGAGGCCCATCCCGGACTGCGCTGAAAGAGACCGCCCCAGGTGGGGTAAACGCGGTGACTGCAGTGAACCTGAATCCGTCACCCGCAGAGTGAGCCGCCCTTTATCCCACTCTGCGCTCAGACGAACCGGGGCGCGTCCGTGGCGAAAAGCATTATCCAACAGGTTATTCAGACACAGGGTGACCCAATATATTGGCAGTGCGACCCGGCGATCGCTGGCGAGGCAAAACGTCAGCCCGGGCCAGCATCCCGTTATATGGCTAAGCCATTCGCTCAGTAACAGCGCGGTGGGGGCCTCCAGCACCTTCCGCCGACTGTCACCAGTCAGATAGTGCTCGCTGGCTTCAGCCATCTGCCGCATGCGCTGCACGCAATCCGCCAGCGCGGCAAAACCGGACTGTGCAGGCAGCGGCAGAGTGTCGAAATCACGACGAAAATCTTCCACCACGTTGCCCAGGCGGGCGATGGGCGTGCGCAGTTCATGCGTCAGCATCTGCAGGATAAAGCGATGCCGCTGCTGCAAACGTCGCCGCTGCCAGGCAAACCAGATCAGGGATACAGACGCCATGATTGCCGCACCGGTCAGTAACGATCGCCAGGCTGCGCTGCTCTCAACGCCTGGTATGATGCAAAGCGTGCTCAGGGCAATATCACAACGTCCGCCAGCAGCAAGTAATATTATTCCTGCGCGTCTGGCTAGCGGCTGCCAGACCTGGGGCGCGTATAGCAGCCACTGTTGATGATGTAATCGCCACAGCGTGCCGTTCTGCATCAGCCAGCCCTGCCCACTTGCCAGCGCATCAAGGTTCTCATCAGATAGCAGGCCAATGCCTCCCAGCGCCTGCGGTCTTTCCCGCACGTGTAGCACCTTTTCCAGCGCCGCACGCTGCTCAGGGTGGCGCTGCAAGTAGTACCAGGCGTTGCTTCCTCCGAGCGGAGAGACGGGATGTGCGGCAAACCAGTCAGCCGTAAGCAGCGTGTCATGACACAATGCCAGCGCCAGCTGACGGCTCGCCCTGGGTACCTCACGAAGTGACCCGGTACAGCGCTGCTGATAATGGTACAACGCCGACAATACCGGTAATGGCAAGTCGTCAAAGTCGGGATAAAGTGAAGAAGGGCGTAATAGCAACGGGTCCAGCTGCTGCAGCGTGCTGAGCGGGATCGCTATGCTAGCCGGAGCCTGTTCGAGCGCGGAGAAAAACTGGTCGGCAGACTGAGAAAGCGGCAGCGGCGCACAGGCGGCGATCAACAGTGAACAGACTGTCAGCAGCGACAGCATCTTGCTTCGTTCCATGCGCACTCTCCACCGATCGCTGAGGCGCAGATAACTAACAAAAAAACGGTCCATGATAAACAAGATATTGTTAATAACGCGAGTTCGGTCATGGAAATGGGCAGGCTACTATTTCTGCTCACCCGCCGCCAATGCGCTTAATCAACCAGCGAATTGACATCATCCCCTCCCTGAAGAACGGGCTTTTACCGCGCACCTGATAAACTGCACCATTCCCTGTAAAACAGCTTTCGCCAACCGACTAACTCCATAATTTCATAGTTTGTATCGATATTAAGCTGTTTAACCCCATGATTATGGATTTAATCGCTTTGCCACAATTACTACTTAACTCTATAATAACGTGTATTAACCTCATATTTTAAAGATAAGCATTATTATGATGGATTTAACCCTTAGTAAACCCGGCGAAGTTGTTAAGCTGCTCTGCGAGCGGCTACGCAAAGAGCGCCTGACGCAGCAGATGACGCAGGCCGACGTCGCGTCGCGGGCGGGGATTGGCGTCAATACGGTGTCAAACCTCGAAGCCGGGCGCAACGTGGGGTTTGAAAATCTGGTACGGGTGGCGATGGTGCTTGGGCGCGGGAAAGAGCTGGAGGCGCTGTTTATGCCTCAGATCGACAGCATCGACGATCTTCTGCGTTACGAGAAGAGTACTGCACGCCAGCGCGTAAAAAGGAGTTCAACCCATGGTCAGTAAAGTCGATGTTTACTACGAGGGCTGGGATGAACGATGGCAGTGGGGAACGCTGGTGTCATCGATCGCGTTAACCGGTCGCCCGCTGATCATGTTTGAATACAGCGAAGAGGCGGCGCGGCGCGGACTGGAGCTTTCGTCGCTCCGCCTGGCGCTAAAAGGGCCGCGGCTGCGTAGAGATTTCCCCGCGCATCAGCTTGGCTTACCCGGCCCGGTTTACGATGCGCTGCCCGATGGTTGGGGCATGCTGCTAATGGATCGCCTGTTTCGCCAGCGCGGGCTGAATGCAGCGCGCATTGGCCCGCTTGAACGGCTGACTTACATCGGTAGCAATGCGATGGGGGCAATGTCGTTTGAACCTTCACAATCGGAAGCTGCTGCCCTGGCGCAGGATATTACGCTGTCGAAGCTGGCGACGGAGGTTCAGGAAGTTCTGGACGGCGAAGGTGGCGCATTTCTGCAGCGGCTACTCCAGATGGGCGGGTCGCCTCAGGGTGCGAGGCCGAAAGCGCTACTGTACCGCGATCCGGCCAGCGGCCATTTCACCACTGCCGCCTCTGCACAACTGGAGGCCTGGCTGATTAAATTTCCCGCCCGCCAGGAACATCCTGAAGTGTGCGCGATCGAGGCGGTGTATGCACAGTGCCTGCGCGAGTGTCAGGTCGATACGCCTGACACCGCTTATTTCTCTTTGCCCAATGGTCAGGCGGCGTTTGCCTCAAAACGGTTTGACCGCCAAAACGGATTGCGGGTGCCGATGCAGAGCCTTGCGGCCTACACTGGGGCCAATTATCAAGTACCCGGCGCGCTGGATTACACCAGCTTCCTGCGTGCAACACAGCTGTGTACCAATGACGTACGCCAGAAAGCCCTGGCTTTTGAGCGCGTCGTGTTCAATATCGTGTTCAATAACCGCGACGATCATCCGAAAAATTTTGCTTACACCATGACGCACAACGGCCAGTGGCAGCTGGCACCGGCCTACGATGTCACCTGGTGCGAGGGACCGGGTGGTTATCATCAAATGGACGTAATGGGCGAAGCGTTACAGATTGGCCGTGAACATCTCCTGGCGCTTGCTGAGCAGGAAGCCGAGCTGAGTTCGCAGCAGGCGGGTAATATTATTGCGAAGTGCTGTGATGTGGCAGCGGGCTTTGCGCTGAAGGCTGGCGATATGTTCCCCGGCCAAATCACCGGGGAAACGTTGCGTACCCTGCAGGCGCGGATGGATGACAACATTAAACGGTTAGGCCGCTAGCGACTGCGTTTTCATCAGCAGGGCTGCTTTGGCAATCTCAGGTGCAAGCCAGCGATCGTCAGTCCAGGTCGCAACCTGCTCACGCAGCAGCGCTGGTGCCCATGCTGAGGTGGTCTTCCTACAGTGCGGATGTCACAAAATAGGAGACAGGAGAGCCCTTTCATGTATTTACGAGGCTTGATTACGAACGGGGGCGATTTTTCGCGTTGACCCAGGGATCGTTATCCTGAGATTCCTCACTGGCTTCAGGCTCACTTATCGTGGCGATGTAGAGCGCTTCCACTTCCTGGCGCGCCCAAGGCGTGCGGCGTAAAAATTTCAGGCTGGATTTGATGCTCGGGTCGCTTTTGAAGCAGTTGATCCTGATGCGCTGCGCCAGTTCTTCCCAGCCATATCGCTCAACCAGCGCGGTGACCAGCGCTTCCAGCGTGACGCCGTGCAGAGGATCTTTTGAAGAGTGAGTGGTCATGGTCATTCCGGTTCTGTCAGAAAATTGCGCACACCATACTGAGCGTAAAGGCGTTATGCAATCTCCGCCATCATAGCAGCAGGTGAAAATAACTGTATCTGGAGGAAATTTTGCGTCAGAATCAGCAGTGCAACAGTTTTATAAACAGGATGTTACACCCTCAAAAGGAAATGTTATGCCTCGTACACTCATCGCCATGATTGTCGCTTCATTGTTCCCGTTCTTATCCGGCTGCAACAATCACCTTCCCAGTCCGCAAGCTCATGCCAAAAGTTATGTGTTCAAAACGAAGAAGGATTTCGATCCGAACTTCTACACCAAAACGTCCGATACCATCAAAGCCATGACACCGGTATTTGCTCAGTTCTACGACATGGGGGCGAAAGATCGTCAGGCAGGAGTGAGCCGCAGCGAGGCCGAGAAAAAAGCGGCGGCGATGTATCACGATGAAGCACTGAACAGGCTGCAAAAACAGGAGACGTTCGTGAACCAGACCATCACCTCTCCGGCAGGTAAAAGAAGAGTTCACATTTTCATTACTGAAGCCTCTGGCGCTTACCTTGATGGTTTTGCCGGGCGTTGATGCCATCCCTGGCAGCAAGTCAGTTAAACCACTCCGGAACCGGGTCGGCCATTCCGACCCACGCCTGCGGACCGGCAGCCATCTCAGCATGGCTCAATAATGCGCTGTCCAGCTGCTGTCGAAGCCACTCTTCATCCATTTCCATACCAATAAACACCAGCTCCTGGCGCGCATCGCCGATGCCGTCCTGCCAGTTACGCATTATTTCCAACAGCGACTCCTCATCCTGTGGCCAGCGTTCGCGCGGCACGCTGACCCACCAACTTCCTGCCAGTCCCTGACGCGAAACGCCTCCGGCCTGTGACCAGTTACCGGCAAAAGCCGGACGAGAAGCCAGCCAGAAATAGCCTTTCGAACGCACCACGCCCGGCAGCGTATTGCTGAATAATGCCCAGAAGCGCTGAGGATGGAACGGACGGCGCGCTCGCCAGACAAAATGGCTGATGCCATACTCTTCGGTTTCCGGTACGTGGCTGCCGCGCAACTCCTGCATCCATCCCGGCGCCTGCGCGGCATCGGCGAAGTTAAACAGACCGGTGTTCAGCACGCGCTCCAACGGGACAGCACCAAAACTCGCCGTTTCTATCAGCGCCCGGGGGTTCAGGCTGCGCAGAATGGCAAACAGCCGTTCACACTGTTCGGCATCAATCAGGTCGGTTTTATTCAGCACCAGCACGTCGCAGAACTCGATCTGTTCAATCAGCAGATCGACAACCGTGCGCTCATCGCCCTCGCCCAGCGATTCTCCGCGCGATTGAATGCTGTCACATGACTCGTAGTCGTGCAGGAAGTTATAGCAATCGACCACCGTGACCATGGTATCGAGCCGCGCTACGGCGGAAAGGCTTTCCCCACTCTCATCCTCGAAAGTGAAGGTTTCCGCCACCGGCAGCGGTTCGGAGATCCCAGTGGACTCAATCACCAGTTGGTCAAAACGCCCTTCCCGCGCCAGGCGGTTAATTTCCAGCAGCAGGTCTTCGCGCAGCGTGCAGCAGATACAGCCGTTACTCATTTCAACCAGCTTTTCATCGGTGCGCGACAGTTCAGCGCCGCCATCACGCACCAGCGCAGCGTCAATATTCACTTCCGACATATCGTTGACGATCACGGCTACGCGACGCCCTTCGCGATTATTAAGAATGTGATTTAACAATGTGGTTTTACCCGCACCCAAGAAACCGGATAGAACGGTGACCGGCAGACGGCTGTCTGCCGCAAGATTGATATTTGACATTGGAACATCCTTACAGACTGATAAAACCGTGATAAAAACAGTGTAAAATCTGACGGCACACCATCCTCTATTTGTTATGTTATAACATATCAATGTGTTTTGTCATTACCCTATTCGCCTTTATTGCTTATGGGACCGTATTGGATCTTGATGAGAAAATTCATGCAGAAATAGACACGAGGTTATAACCGCAATATTAACGCGGTTATAGGTTAATTCTCACAAAGAATAAACGGAATAAAGGCAGGAGATTGACGACGATAAGTCACCAGACTGAGCGGAAAAATATCGCCCAGACTTGCCGATTTTCTGCCGAAAAATAGCCAAAAATGAGACGCTAAAGTTTTTTTTAATTGAATGCTCAATCAATAAAACTTATCATCGGTGCTCAAATTTACCCAAAACTTACCGTCAGGGGGCCAATTGCAGAAAAACTAAAACAATAAAATCAGAAAGTTACACCACTCATCACCTGAGAGTTCTCCCAGTGTAATTAGCGGATATACGGCGGATTTTACCCAGTATGCGCTAATGCGCGCTTCGCAGAGCGGACTTCAGGTTATTTTTCTGGTCACTGTTTGCGGAGACATTATGCCGTCAATCGAAATACCTGCAAAACCTCAAAAAGATCGTATTAATCCGGTGGTGTTTTACACCTCAGCCGTCCTCATCCTGCTATTTTCCCTGACCACTATTTTCTTCACCGATTTATCCGATCGCTGGATCAATCTCACCCTTGACTGGGTATCGAATACCTTTGGCTGGTATTACCTGCTGGCAGCCACGGTTTACATCGTCTTCGTGCTGTTTATGGCCTGTTCACGCTTTGGCTCGATCAAGCTCGGGCCGGAGCAGTCGAAGCCCGAGTTCAGCCTGATGAGCTGGGCGGCAATGCTATTTGCCGCCGGGATAGGCATTGACCTGATGTTCTTCTCGGTCGCGGAACCCGTCACGCAATATATGATGCCTCCGGAAGGTCAGGGCCAGACGATGGAAGCGGCGCGTCAGGCGATGGTCTGGACGCTGTTCCACTACGGTCTGACTGGCTGGTCGATGTATGCCCTGATGGGGATCGCGCTGGGTTACTTCAGCTATCGCTATGGCCTGCCGCTGACCATCCGCTCTGCGCTCTACCCAATTTTTGGCAAGCGCATTAACGGTCCGATTGGTCATACGGTGGATATTGCCGCCGTGCTGGGGACCATTTTCGGTATCGCCACCACACTTGGCATTGGCGTGGTGCAGCTCAATTATGGCCTCAAGGTGCTGTTCGACGTGCCAGAAGGACTGATGGCGCAGGCCGGGCTGATTGTACTGTCGGTGATTATGGCGACCATTTCCGTTACCTCCGGCGTCAACAAAGGGATCCGTTTCCTTTCTGAGCTGAACGTACTGCTGGCCTTTGGCCTGATCCTGTTTGTGCTGTTTGCTGGCGATACCAGCTTCCTGCTGAATGCGCTGGTGCTGAACGTTGGTGACTACATCAACCGTTTTATGGGCATGACGCTGAACAGCTTTGCCTTCGATCGCCCGACCGAGTGGATGAATAACTGGACGCTGTTCTTCTGGGCGTGGTGGGTTGCCTGGTCACCGTTCGTCGGCCTCTTCCTTGCGCGTATTTCCCGCGGCCGTACCATTCGCCAGTTCGTGCTGGGGACGCTGACCATTCCGTTTATCTTCACCCTGCTGTGGCTGTCAATTTTTGGCAACAGCGCGCTGTATGAGATCATTCACGGCAATATGGCGTTCGCCCAGGAAACCATGGCGCACCCGGAGCGCGGCTTCTACAGCCTGCTGGCGCAGTACCCGGCCTTTACCTTCAGCGCCTCTGTCGCCACCATCACCGGCCTGCTGTTCTACGTCACCTCAGCGGACTCCGGCTCGCTGGTGCTGGGTAACTTCACCTCCCGCCTGGCAGACATCAATAATGATGCGCCAAACTGGCTGCGCATCTTCTGGTCGCTGGCGATCGGGGTACTGACGCTGGGCATGCTGATGGTTAATGGCGTGACCGCACTGCAAAAAACCACGGTTATCATGGGCCTGCCGTTCAGCTTTGTGATCTTCTTTGTGATGGCAGGGCTGTATAAATCCCTGCGCGTGGAGGATCACCGCCGCGCCAGCGCCACGGTGAATACGCCGCCGGTGCCGGTCTCGCGCGATGACCGTCTAAACTGGAAGCAGCGTATTTCACGCGTGATGAACTATCCGGGCACCACGCACACCCGTAAAATGCTGGATGAAGTCTGTCGCCCGGCGATGGAAGAAGTGGGGCGCGAGCTGGAACGCCGGGGCGCGAAAGTGCAGGTCACCGAGATGCCGCCGCTGGAAGATGAGCGCCTGAATCACCTGGAGCTGCTGGTGAATCTGGGTGAGGAGCAGAGCTTCCTGTATCAGATCTGGCCGCAGCGTTACTCGGTTCCGGCATTTACTTACCGCGCCCGCAGCGGCAAGTCCGACTACTTCCGCCTCGAAACCTTCCTGCTGGAGGGCACCCAGGGCAATGACCTGATGGACTACACGCGTGAGCAGATCATCAATGACATTCTCGACCAGTACGAGCGTCATATGACCTTCCTGCACATTCACCGTGAAGCGCCCGGCAACACCATGCCATTCCCGGAGGCATAACTCCCTCAGGCACCCATCAAAAACCAGGCTTCGGCCTGGTTTTTTCATTCTGTCAGTGAGCAAACCGCTTCGCGCCCGCCACGCACAGGATAATTACTCCTGCGCAGGCCACCATGCTCAAAGCTATAGCTTCATGCAGAAACAGCGCGGTGAACACCAGGCCGAAGAATGGCTGTAACAGCTGTAACTGCCCCACTCCCGCAATGCCGCCGAGCGCCAGCCCACGGTACCAGAAGATAAAACCAATCAGCATGCTGAACAGTGAAACATAGCCCAGCCCGAGCCAAGCCGGTGCACTGATGCTGTGCCAGCTGGTCGGCAGCGTGAACAGGCCAATTAGCGTCATTAAAGGCAGGGACAGCAGCAGCGCCCAGCTAATCACCTGCCAGCCGCCCAGCCGTCGCGATAACCCTGCCCCTTCCGCATAACCCAGTCCACACAGCAAGATAGCGGCGATCATCAGCGAATCACCGCTGAATGAGCCGCCCGTTCCGCAGGCGATCGCAAAGCCCGCCACGGTCGCGGCACCGAGCAGGGAGAATAGCCAGAAGGCTGGCCGGGGTCGCTCGCCGCCACGCAGGACGCCGAAGATTGCCGTTGAAAGCGGCAGCAGTCCGATAAACACCAGCGAGTGCGCAGCGGTAATATGGCGCAGGGCCAGTGCCGTCAGCAGCGGGAATCCCACCACCACGCCTGCGGCAATAATCAGCAACGGAATGATATCGCCGCGCTGCGGTCGGCGCTGACGTAGCAACAGCAGCAGTCCCGCTGCCAGCAGCGCGGCGATCACGGCGCGTGCGGAGGTGAGAAAAAGCGGGGAAAAGTCGGTGACGGCCACGCGTGTCGCAGGCAGCGAGCCGCTAAATATCACCACGCCCGCCAGCCCACTCCACCATCCTGCTTTAGTTTGTTCCATGTTGCCTCATCATGATTGGAAAAATAATTTCCCACGATAGTAAGGAGCAAACGAGCCGCATCGAAGATACACTACAGTACAATTCCGCCATTCTGTATGGATCCATTTACCCATACAGTTAAACATTCAGGATCGACCATGACACGTACCGAAGCGTTAATCAATGAGATACGCCAGCGTATTGCGGCGGGTTTGCTGTGCAGCGGCGAGCGCCTTCCTTCGGTACGCCGTTTTGCCACCACAATGCATGTTTCCCCATCCACCGTGGTCGAAGCCTACGAAAGACTGGCGGCTGAAGGCGTTATCCGCGCACGTCGCGGCTCAGGTTTTTACGTCTGCGGCGCGCATACCGCCCCGTTAAGCCTGACAGAGAGCAGCCAGCGCCAACCCGAAGTCGACCCTTTTTGGGTTTCGCGGCAGTCGCTGGATGCCGCAGCGGGGGAACTGAAGCCCGGCTGTGGGTGGCTGCCGGCCGACTGGATGCCGCAGGAAGCGCTGCGCAAGGGCTTACGCCAGCTGGCGCGATCGCCAGATAATATCCTGACCGATTACGGCAGCACACGCGGTTCAGCCACGCTGCGCCGCCTGCTGCTGGCGCGTTTTGCTCAGGAAGGGCTGGCGGCTTCCATGTCGCAGATTATGCTGGCCGGTTCTGGCACTCAGGCGCTGGATCTCATCTGCCGCTTCCTGCTGCGTCCGGGGGACACAGTGGTGGTTGATGACCCCTGCTACTTCAACTTTCAGGCGCTATTGCGGGCGCATCAGGTCAATATCGTTGGCGTGCCGTTTACCCCGGAAGGGCCAGATGTCGCGATATTTGAAAAGGTACTCAGCACTGCACGACCACGACTGTATATCACCAACTCCGCGCTGCATAATCCCACCGGCGGCTGCCTGTCCGCCCAGGCGGCCTACCGGGTGCTGCGCGCTGCAACGCTGTACGATACGATTATCGTCGAGGACGATATCTTTGCCGATTTCGAGCCTGAACTGTCACCGCGGCTGGCCATTCCTGACGGCCTTGAGCGGGTTATCCGCATGGGCAGCTTTTCTAAAACGCTTTCTGCCTCGGTACGCTGTGGCTATATTGCCTGCCGCGAAGAGTGGATTGAGGGGTTAGTCGATCTGCAAATCGCCACTAACTTTGGCGGCCCCAGCCCGCTGTCTAGCGAGCTGGTCGCCGGCGTGCTGGCGGGCGGCAGCTATCGGAAGCATCTGGACGAAGTGATTAAACGCCTCGACCGGGCGCGGAAAGAGGCCATCGTCCGCCTCTCAGCGCTGGGGATTGTCCCCTGGAGCGTGCCGCGCGGCGGCTTTTATCTCTGGTGCCGCTTACCGGAAGGGCTTGATTCAACCGTAATCACCCGGCACTGTCGCCAGCAGGGCGTCGTGCTGGCACCCGGCAACGTGTTCAGCATTTCTCAAACGGCAGGAGATTTTCTGCGTTTTAACGTGGCACACCTCAGCGATGAGCGCGTTTTTCACGTATTGCAGCAGGCCATGGCATAACGTAAGAGACTTCTTACAGCAATATCAGTAATGGACGATGTTTCCCCGCATGGCTTCAGGCTGTAATAAGCGGAGAGCAGTCAGGGAGCCATTGCCATGTTTAATATTGCCATTCTCGACAGCGATACCTTCAGCTGCAAAGGTGTCACGGATTACTTTAGTACCCGGGATATCCGCACCTTTTCCTGTTCTAATTTGGCAGAACTGGAAAGCACGCTGCAAGGTCAACCTGTCCACGTAGTGATTGCCGAGCTGGCGACCGTGGATGACACGCTTTTCAGCTGCATTGACTATCTGACGCATCTGACCTGCCGCTGGCCGGATGTGCGCCTGATCCTCTTCACCCATTTTACCGACCCGGTACTGATGCGTTTTGTGGTACGTCACGTTCCCCACTGCAATCTGGTGCTGAAAAGTGACAGCTTCACACAGCTGGCATCCTGCATCTTCGCCAGCGACAGCGGTAATAAATTCAACAGCTCTTCGCAGGCGATGATCTGGGAATATCTCTCCGCTGATGGCAGAACCTTAACGCCGGAAGAGTTCCGGCTGCTGGAAAACCTGGCTTGTGAGAAGAACAGCCAACGCGCCGTAGTGCCGGGCAGTGACAGCATTATGCTCAAACTCGGCTGCCAGGACTTAACGGAGCTGCAGGACAAACTGGGCATGCTGCAGTGGGGCTAACCTCAGCCCAGCATGCAAGCGCGCAGTTTCTTCAGCAGCCAGCGCAGCGCCTCATCGTTGTCGCGCCGTTTGTTCCACAGCAAAGAGAGTGTGAAGGCCGGAACCTTGAGGGGGACGTCAGCACATAGCAGCCCGTAATCCGCTACCCATCCGGCTGCCAGCCCCTGCGGTACCGTAGCCAGTGCCGGCATCTGCTTCAGCAACAGCGGTAAAGACGAGAAGTTCGGCGTGACGTAGCGCACTGTTCTTTTGCGCCCGCAGTCCGCTAGAAGCTGGTCTATCGGGCTGCTGCTGGCGCCGCGATAGGAGACCAGAAGATGGTCATTAGCACTATATTGATCAAGGCTTATCGGCGAAGTGAGTGCTAACTGGAGCGGATTCCACAGCGTGCAAAATCCCATCTGCGTCACCCTTTCGTGTACCACGCCAGCGGGGGCCCGTTCAGCGACCGAGATCGCCACATCGACCTTATCCTGCTGCACCTGTTCGCCATCCTGGAACGGATCGGTTGCCGTGACCTGCAGGCGGATACCGGGTGCCGTTTGGGCGATATCCGCCATCATCCCCGGCATCAACCAACGCTCTACCCAGTCACTCATCCCCAGACGAAAGGTATGCCGATCTTCAGCGGGAGAAAAGCCCGGCACCTGAAATATCACCTGCTGCATCTGCTCCATCATCGGCAGTAACGCAGTCACCAGCGCTTGCGCGCGCGGCGTCGGCGCCATTCCCCTTGCCGTGCGCACAAACAGCGGGTCGTCAAACATCTCGCGCAACCTTGCCAGCGCTCCGCTGACCGCGGGCTGGCCGAGGTGTAACTTGCTGGCGGCGCGTGAAACACTTCCCTCGCGATGCAGTACAAGCAGCACGGTCAAGAGGTTCAGGTCGACCCGATTTAAATCATTTTCCCTGATAGTGCTCATTATTTTAATCAATTTGAATGATGTTTATAGCCGCAGGATACTGTTGCCTTCACTGAAATAACAGAACTTATCGAGGATTTAATGAAACTTTTGTTAACTCTGCTGACCACCCTGGCCATCTCCGCAAACTCGCTGGCAGCTGCTGCACCGTTAACCCCACTGGATGCGCAAGCACCGGGCTATTACCGCATGATGCTGGGCAAGCTGCGCATCACTGCCGTCTCTGACGGCACGGTGACGATCCCGCTGGATAAGCTGCTGACACACATTTCTACCGATAAGCTGCGCCAACAGCTGGCGAACGATGCCATGACGCCGCAGGCTGAAACCTCAATCAATGCCTTTGTAATTGATAACGGCCAGCAGCGGGTGCTGGTTGATGCCGGTGCGGGCGACCTGTTTGGCCACAACGGCGGGCACCTGCTGGAAAATCTGGCTGCCGCAGGCTATCCGGCGGAAACCATCGATGCGGTGCTGTTGACGCATATTCATGCAGACCACTCCGGCGGCATCTCCCGCCAGGGCAAACCCGCCTTCCCAAACGCTCAGGTGTTCGTCGAGCAGAAAGATGTCGATTTCTGGCTCAACCCGGCAAATGTCGCGAAGGTAGAAGCCAGCCAGAAGCACACCTTTGCTGAATCTGAGCAGACCATTCGCCCGGTTCTTAACGCAGGACGACTGCAGCCCTTTACCGCACCGGCAACGGTGTTTGCCGGAATTGAAGCCACCTCAACGGCAGGCCATACGCCGGGCAGCGTGATGTATCGGGTAGAGAGTGAAGGACAGACGCTGGTGTTATGGGGCGATATTATTCACGCCAAAGCGGTGCAGATGCCGGATCCGCACGTGGCAATCCACTTCGACGTTGATCAGCAGCAGGCGATAAAAACACGTGAGCGGGTGTTAAAACAGGCAGCACAGGAGGGTTACTGGGTGGCGGCGGCGCATATCGCGTTCCCGGGCTTTGGCCATGTGAAAAGCGACGGCAGCGGTTACCGCTGGGTCGCGGCTAATTACACCACGCAGCTCGCCCACTGACCGGCAACAGCGCGCGGGATAAAGATGTTAAACACGTATGGTTATCAGATCTTCCTCTTTCACAGCTATCGCGCATGCTGTTAATAATTGTTCCACCTTAACGTATTCAGGTGGGACGATTATGACAGAGCGTATTCGCTTAGCTAAGCCGGAGGAGGCAGAGTGGCTGCACGGGCTGTTACAGCGTGCCTATACTCCGCTGGTTGCGCAGGGGATCAACTTCACCGTATCCCGCAGCACGGTCGCCGACGTGGCTGCCGTGATCGCCAGTGAATCAACCTTTGTGCTGGAGCACGATGGCCAGCGAGTCGCCACGCTCACCGTGCGCTTTCCCTGGACGCAGGATAATACGCAGCTGGCGCCGTGGCCTTTCCTGCACTGGTTCGCCGTCGAACCTGATTACAAAGGGCAGGGTTTCGGCAGCCGGATTATTCGCTATGTCGAAGAGAGCTTTCTGCGCGACACTCTGAAATCGCCCGCTGTCTATCTGGCAACGGCGATCAAGCACCCGTGGCTGACTCAACTTTATTTACGCCGTGGCTATCAGCCTTTCCACCGCGCCGTTAATCCGCTGGGCGTGGAGCTGGTATATCTGACGCGCGTGCTCGATCAGCGGCGCTACCAGCAAGCCAAAATCAAAGAGTATGTACACGACTTTATTGAAAACTCGCTGACGGCATAAACAGCGAGTCTGCTATCAGTGCGATGACACAAATAGCGAGGCCTGAGCCTGGTGCGGCAAAAATCGACATGCTGACCCAGCAGATTGACCGCCGGGAAGCGCTTAGCACATCGACGGACAGCTAAACTTATGGGGGTATGAGCCCCCATATCACTGCCCCCGCCTAATATTTCAGGCGAAAAGCGCCGATTACGATAAGCAGAAAAGCCGCGGCAACCACCATAAATGCCACATAAAGATCGGCAAGATGCGCAATCCAGCCGATCAGTGCCGGGCCGCCAAGCACGCCGAAATAGCCCAGCGTCGCCACCATCGCCACCGAGCGGTTGACCGGCATGCTTTTCTCCTGCCCGGCCAGAGTTATCAATACCGGGACAATGTTCGCCGCGCCAACCCCCACGAGTGCAAAGCCTAACAGCGTCATCGGCCAGCCCGGCAGCAGTACGGCGATCAGATACCCTGCAATCCCCAGGCCGCCACCGATAATTAATATTCTCTTGCGCCCCAGCACGCTCACCACGGCGTCACCCAGCATGCGCATCAGGGACATAGCAATGGCAAAGGCGGCGAATCCCCATCCGGCATGCTGCAGTGCCATACCCCGATCCTGAGTAATAAAAATTCCACCCCAGTCAAGAATAGCGCCCTCAGCCATAAAGCAGATCATTGCCATGACGGCCATTAGCATCAAGCGCAGGTTGGGCCGCCCCGCTCCACCTTCCTGCGGCTGCTGTTCATTACCCGATGAGGTCAGCAATCCGCGAAAGGCAAACGTGAAGACCAGTGCGATCAGCATTATCGCGCCCCAGCTACTGAACAGCGGCGACATTCCTGCATCGAGCATCAGCGCACCGCCACCGGCGCCAGCTATCCCTCCGACACTCCATAAACAGTGAAAACCGGACATTAAAGGCTTGCCCGCCGCCTGTTCCACCAACGTCCCCTGAACGTTGACGGCAACGTCAGCCAGTCCGATGCCCATGCCGAAGATAAACAGGCTCAGCGCCAGCAGGCGAATGTCGCCGAGCGTTGCCAGCAGAGGCAGCATCAGGCAATACAATACTACCGATCCACTAATCACCTTACGGCAACCCAGCGCACCAATAACGCGCCCGGAACCCAGCATAGCGATAAGCGACCCGGCCCCAAGGCACAGCAGAAGCAATCCAAGATCGCCGGGGTCCGCGTGCGTGCGCTGCTGGGCGTATGGCACCAGCGCGGCCCATAATCCCATCGCCATACCGGTGACAAAAAATATCGCCCGCGTGCCAAAGCGCCTGGCCGGACTGGCGTCAAAAGTTACGGTATCTTGAAGTGACAAAGGCAGCGCTCCTCATTGAAAGTTACTTATTAAAAGACTTTTAATAAGTAGGCAGTATAGTGGCAGAGTCGACGAAGTCAATACGTTCGCCGGATAATAATCAGGTCGTGGGCGAGGTAAACAGACGGTAGTGCAGGAAGTTTTTCAGCGTCAGTTCACTGATACCCTGCAGATAATCTTGGCGAATTTCTTCACGATAAACCAATTTTGGCAGGTGCTGTGCAGGAATATTGGCCAGACAGCGCTCGCGTATTTCAGGCAAATGAGAAGCTTTTAGACGTGTACCGCCGAGTGCCACCTTGACCGGGTTAATCAGCGCGGCCAGCGAAATGACAATTTTCGCCATCTCATCAATAAGCGGTAACCCGGCATCGGTTTGAAACGGCAGTCGGGACACTTCCCCGGCGAAATCATTGGCACCGTGCAACACCTGCCCGTTGATCACCATTCCACAGCCGGTACAGGGAACATCCGGCTTATAGATATAAGCAACCGGGGCACTGACACCCGCACAGTCGCTGCGATAAAAACCCCAGACGGTAAAATTGATATCGTTGCCCGCTTCGACAAAGCGGCCCGTGCGCATCGCCACGTCTTTCACTATCGCCAGACCGCTAAAGAGTGAAATATCACACGAGGTGACCACCCCATCAACAACCACGCCCGGCAAACCGATACCGATAGCCGCGATGTTGGGCCAGCGCCGCAGCAATGTATCAATCAGCTGATGGAAGGTTTCAGGCGTGAGGGGATGAAACGGCATCTCACCGCCTGCGAGCGTGTCGCCTACGGCAGAGCTGAGGGACCAGACCAGCTGCGCATCCTCATCGCTGCCTGCGGCATACAGGCTGAGCAACGAGAAAAATTCAGGATTGCAGGCGTAACGCTGAGCAGGTCGCCCGCCGCGCGAGGCTTCCAGCTCCAGCGCCAGCAGCTCACCCGTCAGACTCAGCTCATTAAGTATTGCACCGCAGGTAGCACTGCTCAGGCCGGTCTGCAGCGCAAGATCGCCCTTGGTCGCAGTACCCAACGCCTTGAGAGTCGTGGTCACCAGCGCAATATTATTCTTCTTCATTTCACGGGTGGTATGGGTTACCGGAATATTCATCTCGCCTCATTGCATGCCGAAAAAGTAGCGTAATTTATCATAAAAATGCCGCTGGCTGCCCTACCCGCTAAGGCGTCGCACCCGTCAGTCTTAGTCGACCAGCATAATTCCCAGGCGTTCCGCCAGAATAGCAAGCTGCGTGCTGTTCAGCTTGACGCCTTCAAGATCCGTTGTACGGATATCCAGCTCGCTAATCACAGATTGGGTTAAATCACAGTGGGTGAAATTCGCCGATCGCCAGTCAAACGAGCTGAATTCGCCGCCGGAGAGGTCGGACCCGCTAAAAGAGGCGCCCAGCACGTTAGTGCCGACCCAGCGGTTTTCCCACAGTTCGCACTTTTCCAACACCACCTTAGAAAAGTTGGCATAGCTCAGATTGCTTTTGGTGATATAGGCGCTGCAAAACCAGGTTTTTGCCGTGATCATATTCATAAAGTTGGCGCCACGGAAATCCGCACCCTGCACGCGGCATTCGGCGATCTCAATGCCCAGCGCTTCGGCATAGCCGAAATTATTCATGGTTAAGTCGCAAAGCTTGAAGCTGGCATCTTTCAGGATTGCCCGGCTGAAGTTACAGCCGATCTCGCTTTCACGATCGTAGAATTGGCAGTGGAGAAAGCGGGTATCAGTCAGGTCTGTCGAGGAAAAGTCGCAATTAATAAACTGGCAGTGCTCAACGATACTGCCCGTGAACTGGGAGCGGCTGAACTTCTCATTGGCGTATTGCCTGGTCGTTGACATGTTGGGGTTCCATAAAAAGCGGCAGCATCCTGCCATCTCGTAATCTCATAATCTCGTAATCTCGTAATCTCGTAATCTCGTAATCTCGTAATCTCGTAATCTCGTAATCTCGTAATCTCGTAATCTCAGGATTATGTAATCACAGGATTATAGAATCCTGTCAACTCGGGTTACTAAATTGGGTAAGCCGCAAATACCTTAACCTGACAGCGGAAAGGACTCCAGACTTAACCTGTGTCCCGCTATCGCGGACCAATATGTCTAGTCTGACTGCCATATCTCAATGACATAATTTAATACGGACGAAATCACAGGAGGTATCAATCCCTCTCCGTTTTTCACCTGTACTGAAGAGACTAACAGCATAAAAAGCATAAACAGGCTTATCGTCCACCCGTCGTGACCAGCAGTAAACCGCCGCCGGGTATCATGTTTAAGGTGAGACCTCTTGCAAGTATAAAACCGGCGGTGGAATGATGGCATCCGAAAACGAGACTTGGTTTCACCCTGTATGGATAAATGCGAGACGCCGCCGGGTTGCTACTTAGGATATAAGGGTGCTTCTGCAGGAATGGGGTTAACGCGTCAAAAACATTCAGCTGATAAACATCCCTCTGCCCCTTTGGATGGTTAGCCCCTAAGAATCCTGTGAACCGCATCACCACCTGCAATTTTTCAGGCCGACATTCAGTGATAATAACCGGTGAAACGGGCGGCACTACACCTCAAAAAACGACTGTACAGCAATCAGGCTACGTTTCTCATTGCCATTCTTTAAAGTTTCACTAATCAACGCGACCTGTCTGAGAATAAAAGTTCGAACAGTATCCGCAGGGTTGAATCCATGCAGGTGACAGCGTCACCTGATCCGCTTATCCCTCCAATGCATGGCGTAAGGATTTAAAGGAGTTAGCTTCAAAATGCCTGACTTCACGGGGCTAATCTTAAAATGGCATAGTCATAAAAGAAGTGATTAATATGCTAAGAACTTTTCAGATGGCTCTTTTAACCTTAAAGATTGTTAAGATTTATCCCATAAGTTGTAAATATACCTATGCCCCCCCTTGTTTTCCGCTTAAGAGAAACGGTATCCAGGTAACATTTAAAGAAACATTTTTTTAATTTAATGTTTTTTCGTCCTCGAATTGTCTGTACACTGGTCTCCGTTACAATAGTGAACAAATTTAAACCAACTCACAGGTTATGGATTCCGTTATGAGCGAAACGCTGAAAGTATTAAATAACATTCGCACCCTTCGTGCCCAGGCTCGTGAAGTGTCTTTATCTGAACTGGAAGAGATGCTGGAAAAACTCGAAGCGGTAGTGAACGAACGTCGTGAAGCAGATGCGGCCATCGCTTCTGAGATTAAAGAAAAAGAAGAAAAACTGGCTAAATATCGCCAGATGTTGCTGGAAGATGGTATCGATTTAAGCGAACTGACTGCAGCTGATAATACCGCTGGCAAAACACGTGCCAAGCGTGCTCCACGTCCTGCTAAGTATCAATATACTGATGAGAACGGCGAAGCAAAATCATGGACTGGCCAGGGCCGTACCCCGGCCGTTATTAAGCAGGCACTGGATGCTGGCAAGAAACTTGAAGATTTCCTGATCAAGTAAATGCTGACCGGCCGCATCTCACCGTGCGGCCGGATGCAATTACCCTTCTGCTAATATTTCCCGATAAATTCTTGCCATCAGTACGATAAATTTCTGTACATGGATTTCCTCCGTGCGCCACGAACTCACGCTGACTCTCAGCGCCGCTTTACCCTGCCAGAATGTCCCGGCAAACCACGCCTCACCCGACGTCTGTAATGCTTCGCGTACTCTCAGCGTAAGCGCCTCGCTGGATGCCCGAAACAGAACCTGATTGATGACGACCCGGTTAATGACTTCAAACCCGGCCTCACTTAACCCCTCGCCTATCTGCTGCGCCAGCAAACAATGCCGCTCTATCATCGCCGCGACGCCATCTCGCCCTAATGTGCGCAACGAAGCCCACACAGGAATACCGCGTGGACGGCGGGAAAACTCCAGCGTCAGATTTTTTTGCGCATCCTGGGAGGCGGCAGAATAGCCCGCATCGGCATTCATTGCGCTCGAAAGCGCGGCGGAATGACGGCATATCGCCATAGCGCAGTCATAAGGGGTATTGAGCCACTTATGACCATCCGTGGTCCAGCTATCTGCCTGTTCAATTCCCTGCGTGAAGGCTTTAAATTTTGACGCCCGCGCCCAGAGACCAAATGCGCCATCAATATGTACCCAGGCCCCTGCCGCTCTGGCCAGCGGCATCAGCGCAGCGAAGTCATCAAATTCCCCACTATTCACCTCGCCAGCCTGCAGACAGATAATGGTGCGATCATCCAGCTCCGGCAGGTGTAATAGGTCAATCTGCCCTCGGCCATTCACCGGCGCGACGATCAAATGGCGCAGGCCGAACCCGAGTATGCGCAACGCTTTTTTTACCGTGATATGCGTCAGTTCAGAGATTACGACGCGTATTTCTGGTGCGCCAGCTAATCCATCCCGATCAAAGTCCCAGCCGTGACGCTGTAGCAGTTCGCGCCGCGCTGTCGCCAGGCAGCTGAGCGTGCACGCTGTCGCGCTGGTACCGAATCCCACCGCGCTTTCTCTGGGCAGATCGAGTATCTCCAGCAGCCATTTTCCGGCAAGGAGCTCCAGAGTGGCTGACACCGGCGAATTATCCCAGCTGGATGCACACTGATCCCAGGCAATCATCAGGCGCTCAGCTGCCGTCGCCACTGGCAGAGAAGCTCCGATGACAAAACCAAAGTAATCGGGCCCGTTAGACGCAGTCGTGGCAGGGGAGCCAACATCGTCCAGCAGCGCCAGCGTCTGCTCTGGCGGCAGCCCCTGCGGCGGCAGCGGTTCATCAAAACGCGTCAACCCGGCCAGTGCACCACTGTCGGGGAATACCCGCCGCGTCGGGAGAGAAGCCGTATAATTCATGGCGCGCACATCCGCTGCAGCCAGCAGTTCCAGATCATTCATTGTTGACCCCTTTTCATCACGTAATAGCTCCAGATAACCAGCGCCAGTAGGCTAACCGCCGCGCCACATAGGCACACCGCCGACCACCCACCGAGAACATAGGCTTGAGTGGAAAGCAGCGCACCCAGTCCGCTGCCTACCGAATAAAACAGCATATAACCAGCAATCAGGCGCCCACCGGCATCAGGCTGGCTGGCGAAAATCAGCTGCTGGCTGGTGACGTGCAGCGCCTGTCCGGCGGCATCAAGCAGGAGAATCCCGCTGATTAACCACCATAAAGAACCCGCACCTAACCACAGCGGCAACCAGCTGAGCAGCAGCAGGCTCAGGGCAACACCGCTGGTTCGCTGAGCCAGCCCGCGATCGGCCCAGCGTCCGGCGCGGCTGGCAGTCAGCACACCGATGACGCCAGCCAGTCCTAGCGCTCCTATCTGACCATGACTCAGCTGCCACGGAGGATCGCGTAACAGCAGCACCAGTGCATTCCAGAAAATATTGAAGCTGGCGAACATCAACAGCGCCAGCATGCCGCGCAGCTGCAGTACGGGGTTGCACGACAGCGTTTGCCACAGCGATTGCATCATCTGCCAGCCGTTGCCTGAATCACTGCGCGGTAATTGTGGCAGGTTACGCCAGATGAACGCCGCCAGCAGCGTCATCATCAGCGCCGAAACGAGGTATACGCCACGCCAGCTGCTCACATCGGCGACCAGCCCGGCAAATGTGCGGGCCAGCAATAACCCTACCATTACGCCACCAGAAACTATCCCGACGACCCGCCCACGGTTGCTCTCGCTGGCCGCTGAAGCGGCATAAGCAATCATCCCCTGCGTCATTGCGGTACCCAGCAGGCCCGTCAGCATCATCGCCAGAAGCAGCATCAGCGGTGAACTGGCGACTGCCGTTAATAACAGTGCCGCGATCAGCCCCAAAAGCTGCCAGCGCATCAGGTTACGGCGATCGCCTGCATCGCCTAAAGGGACCAGCACCAGCAACGCGGCGATACAGCCCACCTGCGTGGCAAAAATCATGCTGCCAGCACTGGCTGGCGTTATAGCGAACGTTAGCGCCAGCGCATCCAGCAGTGGCTGGGCATAGTAGACGTTGGCCACACTTAAGCCGCTGCTGCAGGCAAACAGAGCCAGTTGCCACGACGACAATTCGGGCAACAAAGGGGGGTTCTCTGGCGTACTGACCATACTGCGCTCCATTTGGTTTCGAATTAAAACCATTTGCAGCCTGACGGAAGTGGTTTTAAAATGCAACCAAATTCAGCGAAGGAAGAAAACATGGCGGACCGTCTCTCTTTAAGCCAGGCCCCGTGCCCGGTTGCGCGCAGCGTCGATCTGATCGGCGATCGCTGGCTGCTGCTGATCCTGCGCGATGCGTTTGACGGCAGCCGTCGTTTTAGCGAGTTTCAGCGCGGACTGGGTATGGCGCGCAATATTTTGTCTGACCGCTTACGCCGCCTGGTTGACGGCGGACTGTTAACGATCCAACCCGCCTCCGACGGATCCGCCTGGCAGGAATATGTGCTGACCGAGCGTGGTTATGCGCTTTTTCCGCTCATTGTCGCCCTGCGTCAATTTGGTGAGAGTGAGTTATTTTCCCCAGGTGAAGCCCATTCGCAGCTGCTGGAAAGTGCCACCTGGCAGCCGCTGGCGGCATTGCGCGTGCTGAATCAGCAGGGAGAAGAGATTTCGGCTGACTCAACGCACGTTAAAAAAATTACTTAATCATTATGCAGCTAGATGAATTTCCTGATTCACCCTACCCCTTGTCAGGCTTCATATTTATCGTCAGCGACGACTCAACTGACAATAAAGGCATTCATCCTGCACGTGACTTGGCGCCTGACGGCGATTGCCGGGGCAATGGCATTAATTAGTGGAATGGCTAACGCTGCCGGGGAACAGCAGATTCAGAGCGGCACGCTGATCTATCTGGAACAGCAGGCGCATACCAACCGTTACCCTCCCGCTGGGGATTCTTATCCCAACGGCGGCACCCTCAATCAGATTACCGACACATTAACGTGGCAGAATCCCGCGACCTTACAGGTGGAGCCATGAATTGCCGAAAGCTGGACGCGCAACGCCGATAACACCGAATACACCTTTAAACTCTGTCCCGGCGTGACGATCTCTGGCGGTACGCCGCTGGATGCTAACGCGTTGGCGAAGAACTTTGATACCTACGGCCTTGGGCATAAAGCACAGCGCCTGCCGGTATCAGAAGTCATTAATAACTATGACCACAGTAAAGTCATCGCTTCGCTAACGGTGACGTCCTTCTATAAAGAACCGTCGCCGTGATTTCTGCAGGATACCGCAACCATCGATTCGGGCTGGTAAGGCGGTAATTCTTACATAAAATTCTTCCACCTGTGAGCCGACTCGCAACCTAATGTGGAAGAATTTTATGCAAACCCGTAACGGATTCAGATGCTGTTGAGACTGCGATAATCGCAATGTAGCAAGCTTGCCATATTTATCCACAGAAACGGGGGATAATCTGGTGTGTAACTCAGGTAAGCCCGTACTAAAAAATGTTAATAAGCGGCTTATCAATATGATTAGTCACCTATTTTTTTGCACGCTCGCTGACTTCCGTCATTACACGCTTATGGCTGCTTTTATCACCGATTGTCTTATACCAGGCTGCCAGTTTTCTGACGTCCGTCAACGGGACTTTCTCGTTCCGATCGTAAGTAGCCAGGCGTTCCCGATACTGCTCCATGATATGTATACAGCGGCGTGCCCACTCTCCTTCCAGGTCTGAACCCACCGTCGCCCGCGGCCTGCGGGGAAATTTAGGGCGCAGCGGCTTACTGGCTTCATGAGAAGATTCGTCCACGTATGAGAACTTAATCGACACTACGGTGCGCCCTTTTTTAATAGGTTCCCAAATAACTGAGATATCCGTATTAGCATTAATGCGCGCCAGCGTAGGCTCCAGCAGTTTCTGGCGGAAGTCACGATAATCTTCATATTTGCCCTGCAGCCCGGCTTTTTCACGCATCCAGTCCAGAGCCAGCGTCACTTCAATCGCCTTACTGCTCTTACGTCCGTAAAGGTTTTTGGCTTTGATTAACCAACCGTAAAGCCGCACAGAGAAAGCCGTATCAAGCTTGGCAATATTGATAAAATTAAGCTTGGTAAACGACTCTTTTAGTTCATAAAGATAGGGGGCAACATCCTGACCAAAGCGCAGTACCACCGCACTCTGCTCATCACTGCTGACGTATTCAAGACGGGAAAACCAGGAAAGCTGGACGGTACGCATTTTGCCGGTTTTGCGATCGGGCTGATAGATGGTAACGGGTTTTTTCATCAAGCTTTCGGCAGCTTCACGCAGCTGCCGATGGCTACTGGTTGGATTTAACCCATAAATACGCTGATAATCATGGGGAAATAAGCGATACAGCGCGTCAGGCTGGGGTTTCCTGCTGTCGATTTGAGCAAGTGCCAGGTTCAGCAACCGCATCTCATCCAGCGTGACACTGTAGGCCCCTTCAAGGAGATCGTTACCTTGTACGACCGTCAGTTTGTTTAGCTCCATTTAGCAGGATCCCTGTGTGGAATGTACAGCAGAGTATTCCACACAAAAAATATTCAGGTAAAGTAAAATAACATCATTATTAGTTCTTTAAAATCAATAATTTAAGAAGTAACGCAGTTTGTGTTAGCATGAAATTCCTCCACATTCAGGCAGCACAGGATCCAATTTAGTCGTAGTTCGATCCTGAAAGTGCGAGATGGCAACAGGAAAACACTCCACATATTCATACCAGAACTCAGCGCAACTTAACCGGAAATTCTTCCACATATGCCCGGCAGCCTGAAACAGGCCATCAGAAAATCATTCCACATACCTTCGGACACACTACAGAAAATTACTCCACCTTTGGCCAGGCTTATCTCTGAGGCTCCCTCTGTCCATGGGAAGGGGGCTATATGTAATTTCACAAACACCACTATTTCCTTGTTTATCAAACAGATAAAATAAATTTCCTTAGAAAATCTTTCCACATTTTAGCGAAAAACTATTCAACAGGGGTGCCGCCAGGCGCTTTTGCGCAGGCAAACAGAAAATTTATCCACCTTTGAGTACGACTCGAGAACTGAGCAGCATGCCAAACATAAAATCCATCCACATATGGAACAGAAAAGTGACATGGTCACAATCAAAATTTAGTACAGAAAATTTTTCCACCTTTAGCCTTTCCTGTTACGCGACTCATACATAAAAAAATTCCACGTATGTCTTAGTCAAACAGGTACAACCTAAAATCACTCCACATAAGAAATACAGAAATGTAGTAACTTATTGTTATAACGATTTAATTTTATGATAATGATTAACTCAGACTGACTTATGTGACAATGTAACGTGACTATTTCTTAAGATGTGACAACTTCGATTTTCATCAGGAAAGGCAGGAACGTGCATGAATATCAGGAGGCAACGGTGAGAAGAAGTTATCCACAGAAAATAACTCCACATAAAATATTTCGCCAGATCAGAAAGTTATCAACAGGAAAAAACTCTACGTATAGCAGGAAAAAACTCCACATATAACAGAAAATCACTCCACTTCAGACAGGAAAAACATCCACATAAACATCTTTAATCATATGATTTATCTCAGAAAAACACCCCCTTAAACTATAAAGATCTAAACTATAAAGAAAAGAACAAACGTTATAGGATCTTTTTTTTGAGTAGATCCTCTAAAAACCTATCCTTCAAGCAAGGACATCCCTCAAAAAAAGAGATGCCGCGGGACCAGTCTAAGAGGATCCTTGTTAGCGGGATTCATTCTCTGGAAGCCAGTGCTCAATCAGTTCTGTCAGCACATCCTTCATCTCACGACCCTGCATAAAACAGGCCGTCTTAAACCTGCGGTGCAGATCTTCGTCGATATTAGTCTGCAATTTTTTTACAGTCCCGGCAGGTGGCTTACTCACTGCATCCAGCGCCGGTGCTAACTGCCGATGTTGTCCTAGTTTCATTTTCATGCAAGCAGCTCCAGAATTTCGTTTGTCATCACATCGATCTCCCCTTTTGCACTGCCGTCTGTCGTGTCAAATACGGTTCCACCATCCAGCATTGTGCGTATGTACACCTGTCGCTGAGTCGTCGCGGTTTTAAGCGCCGGAACACCGGTATCCTCGATTGACTCTTTTAGGACCTCAAGCATGCGCGTAGAGGCAACTTTTTTGGTAATCAGGAATCGCGCAATCACCGGCTGCAAGTTTTCGCGCGCTTCGACCACCGCCAGAATCGCGCCACAAGCAGCAAAATCGAGAGGTGAAGGCGTCACCGGAATAAGCACCAAATCGCTCACCATAACGGCTGCTGAAGATATCGCCGTTATGGCCGCAGCGCCATCAATGACCACGTAGTCATAGTCCTTCAGCTGTTTACGCACGGTATAAACTTCTTTTTCGGATGCCGCTTCAGCCAAATCAAATTTGCACTTGGTTTCGTCGTACCAATTGCTGATGCTACCCTGAGGATCCGTATCCACCATCACAACCTTGAAGCCCTTGCGAGCCAGGCATGTTGCGATATTGATGGAGGTCGTCGTTTTCCCTACCCCGCCCTTCCCGTTCAGGAAGGAGATAATTTTGGTTGTCATCAGACGCCCCCTAAAGTTTATCTCTGGTGAATCACAGGATTACGTAATCCCAGGATTATGGGATTTTTAAATCACGGGATTATATGATTACAGGATATAGTAATCCCTCTTCAGGAACAATAAGATACCCTGCAAGAATCACAGAATCACAGAATCACAGAATCACAGAATCACAGAATCACAGAATCACAGAATTATTGGTAATCGTAATTTCAAAGGCGACATGCTCAGCCTTTGTACTTCAGGTTTCTTAGCGCTAATTTATATAGTCTGTATCAGATGCGGGGATTTACTGCCTATGTTAGCGGTAACGTTGGCGGGCTATAACGGATTTGTGGCCTGATGAAACCCGATTAAATGCGAGTCATTTTGAGAAGAGGTGTCCAATGGTCTGGTTGGTTGTGAAGTATATGGTAACTGCCGGAGTTGTTGTGCTTGTTTCAGAGGTGGCAAAGCGAAGCGATCGATTTGGCGCGCTGCTGGCTGCCCTACCGCTGGTGACCGTTCTGGTGCTTGTATGGATGAAGCTGGAGGGGCAAACACAGGAAAAAATTGCCAGTCATGCGTGGTACACATTTTGGTATGTGGTCCCTACCCTCCCAATGTTTCTCTGCTTTCCGCTTATGTTTCAACGATGGGGTTTCTGGATTGCGCTACTGGCTTCATGCGTGATGACCGTGGTGATATTTTGGGGATATGCGCTTTTACTTCGTCGTTCAGGAATTGATCTGATTTGACACCGTAATTATGAGTTGGAAACCGTAGCAGGGATCTGAGAAAATAATCCCATAATCCCATAATCCCATAATCCCATAATCCCATAATCCCATAATCCCATAATCCCATGATCCCATGATCCCATGATCCCATAATCCCATGATCCCATAATCGTCGGTATGAAAATCCTTTCAAATGTTGCAACGACCAGGAGAGTCTAGCATCTTGAAATGCTTAGAGGGTTGCAGTCACAACAACATTAAGCAAAAATAATCCTGCAATCCTGCAATCCTGCAATCCTGCAATCCTGCAATCCTGCAATCCTGCAATCCTGCAATCCTGCAATCCTGCAATCCTGCAATCCTGCAATCCTGTAATCCTGCCTGAGTATTAGCCGTCCTGCCAAATGACTAGACCTGATGACTGGCCGCAAGTCTTTCAACCGTAGCCAGACCGATTTCGCCTGTACCGCCAATGACAACAGCTATCGGTCGGGAAATAGATATAGGAGTCATGATTATCTGCGGTTGCTGGGATAACCAACAGTATCATTGCTCCAGTCGGCCGTTTAACGATGATATTATGTTTTCCATTCTCGCAGACTGGGAATCGGCTTTATAAAGGAGTGGTAGTAAACGCCGCTTTGAGCGCATCGATAGCACAACGTATCCGCCGAGGCATGACAGACGTTCTCAGCCACACGGCATAAATGGGCAAACTGCTGCAGCGTGTCCCCGGTAAAACTTCAACCAGCCTTCCACGTTCAATGTCCTGGTTCACCAGCCAGCGTGGCAGTTGCGCAATACCATAACCCTCCAGCGTTGACGCGTAGACGGCACTCATCGTGCTAAAGCGCAGTCGTCCATTCGGCTGCCAGTAAATCATTTCTTCCTGCGCATTTTTAATCAACCAAGGTTGAGAGCGCCCCTGCTCCAGCAGCGTGAGGTGAGGAAAGTCGGTGAGATCATCAGGACGATGAAGAACATCACCTTCAGATAGCAAAGCAGGGGAGGCACAAAGCAGTAGCGCCTGATGCCCTAGCAGATGAGCGGTGAGATCGACATGGTGCCCCGGAGCGCCGATACGGATGGCCAGATCGATACCATCGGCGGCCAGGTCTACTCGCTGTGTGGACAGCCTCAGGTCCAGACCAAGCCCCTGCCAGCGTCGCGTCAACGGCAGTATAACCGGCAATACCCATTTTTCACCCAGCAGGGGAGGGGCTGCAATTCGTAGCTGACCTGAGGGGGCGCTGACATGTGCCATCAGACGGTTTTCTGCGGCATCGAGGCTGGCGAGTATCTGCAGACAGTCCTGATAAAACACTTCACCTTCACGGGTGAGCGAAAGAGAGCGGGTGGTGCGCTGAAACAATTTTACCTGCAGACGAGCTTCCAGACGGGCAACGGCTTTCCCAACCGTCGAACGGGATAGACCCAGTTGGTAAGCTGCCTGGCTGAACCCTCCCGCCTGAGCGGCCTGTACAAAAGCGCGGATGCTGTTAAGCCGGTCAGCATTAATCATGAAAAACAACTCTTAGATTGGCGATTTGGATTCTTCAGTATGGTGAAAAATGAGCGTAACTGAAGAATCAATATCGTGGCAGGCTAATGTTTTCCCTTCAGGAATGCTGCATGACAACTTCTTTCACTCTTTCCCGCACTCAGTTAATCAGGCTGCAAAGCGGGATATGCCTGGCCAGCTTCCTTGGCTGCCTGGATTTCACCATCGTGAATACCGCGTTGCCAGCGCTGCAGCGCTACTTCAGTCGCGACGTGGTTGTGCCATGCAGTGGTCGATGACGCTATTTGTGATGGCGCTGTGCTGCTGCATGGTAATGTCAGCCCGTCTGGCTGAGCGCTTTGGCGCTAAGCATGTACTGTTCGGCGGTATGTTGCTGTTTGGCGTCGCCTCGTTGGGAGCGGGGCTGGCGGTCAATCTGACAGTGATGAACTTCTGCCGTTTGTTACAGGGAACAGGGTGTGCAGTGCTGTATACCGTCAGCGCGAGCATACTGGTCAGTGTTATGCCGTCTGCAGGGCGGGGCAGGGCGCTGGGCATGCTGTTTGCTGCTAATGGTTTAGGATTGGCTCTGGGGCCGATAACCGGAGGTATTCTGGTCAGCTGGTTAGGCTGGCGATCGGTTTTTTTGATCAATGTGCCGCTAATGCTGGTCAGTTTTATATGCTGCATGGGCGCCATCCCGACGTCCTCAAGGAATGTGCAGGTTCGACTCGATATTTCAGGCTGGTTAATGATGAATGCCGGGCTGATACCGCTGCTGATCTGGGCCAGTCAGGTGGCGCGTTGGGGGCTACTGAGTGTAAATTCACTCCTGTTATTGATGTTGTCGCTGCTGTTTCTGCGGGTTTTCCTCACCGTAGAAAAGCGCACGATCCAGCCGCTAATTGATTTGCGTATGCTGCGCAATAAGGACTTTGCGGCTGCCTGCATGTTATCGGTGCTGCTGGCGATATTTTATTGCAGCGCATTCATGCTAATCCCACTCAAGCTGGTTGCAGTCTTTCAACCCAGTGATGCCCGGATCGGCCTGATGCTGCTGCCGGTGACGCTGGTGATGGCGGTGGTTTCACCGATTGCAGGCTACGCTGCCGACCGCTTCACTCCCTGGCCTGTGATGGCGGCAGGATTCATCGCGCTGTCACTGTCAGCGTTGCTACAGAGCTTTGGCAATATTCCTATAACTACTGTTTTCGCTGCATTTATACTCATGGGGGCCGGATGGGGTGCGATCCTCGGGCCTTCGGTTAATGCGGCGCTTGGCGCTTTGCCTGCGTCAATGCATGCGCAGGGGATTGGGATTTCCTGGACGCTGCATAATCTCGGCGGCGCACTTGGGTTGGCCATTGCTGCACAAATCTATCAGGCAGGCGGTGCCGAAGGCGGTTTTCAGCGGGTTATGATAGGACTGGCCGCGGGATCGTTGCTTGCCGTAGTGGTGGCACTTAGGGCGGCAAAGCGCGCCAGCACACATCGGCTGGCGCAGAGCGATGATTAGCCGCTGATGGTTTTCGCCGCAAACTTTTTGCGTAGCTTCTGCAGCTTCGGTGGGATCACTGCCAGGCAGTAACGGTTTTCCTGACCTTCACCCGCCCAGTAATCCTGGTGGTAATCTTCTGCCGGCCACCATTTCGCATCGGTTTCGATGGTGGTCACAACCGGATCGGCGTGTTCAGTCTGCGCGCGCGCAATCGCCGCTTTCGCTTCAGCAAGCTGTGCAGCATCTGCCGGGAACAGCGCTGAGCGGTACTGCGTCCCGATATCATTACCCTGGCGGTTCAGCTGGGTGGGATCGTGAGTGGCAAAGCTGATATCCAGCAGGTCGCCATAGCTGACTTTGTCAGGGTTGAAGCCAATACGGATAGCTTCAGCGTGGCCGGTGTCCCCATTGCAAACCTGCTTGTAGGTTGGGTTTTCGGTGTGGCCGCCGATGTAGCCGCTCTCGACCGATTCCACGCCGTCAATCTGTTTGAAGACTGCTTCAGTGCACCAGAAGCAGCCTCCGCCAATAGTTGCGTATTCTGTCGCCATGTTTAACTCCTTCAGGGGTTTTCCTGCATATTGGCTATTGATATGGGATTAACCTTAGCTTTTTGCAACGGCAGGTCAATGCGTTTTTAGCCTTTACCCGCCAGCCGCTGATATTTTGCCAGCGCTTCGTGCGTGCCGCGCTGGATAACTTCCCCAACCTGACGATCAAACTCTGGCGGGGTTAGAGTCAGTGCGTTGGTCAGGCTTTGCGGCGGCAGGCTGGCGGACAGGGCCTGTCCTCGAGGCGACTGGAGCCAGCGGGGATCGTACTGGAACGACAGCCTGCCATTGTTTCGCGTCAGTTCGCCAAGCGGAAGATCGTTCATAAAGCAGTAAAGCCGCTGATCGGTCATTACCAGGTTCCCTCATCCTGCTTGCGAGTGTTTTCCAGCGGGCTGATATCCAACTTTAGCTCCAGCGCAGCGCAGGCGCGCAGCAGCGTCTCAATGTGGCAGATACCGTTTTCCTGAGAAAAGATAGTGCGAATTATCATTCTGCTTAGTTTATTTCGGAATGGCCTATAACCGTTGGATATTGGCCCCTCAACTGCGAACAAAAGAAAATAACCGTAATTTATAACGTATTGATTTATGTCAATACCTTATCAAAAAAGGTGTCTTTTGAACATTTCGCTCACTGCACGGCTGGCAGAAACGCTATCCAGCATCAATCCTGGCGCGACTGAGCGGCATAATGCCCGTGCTGGCGTCATGGATTACTTCGCCTGTCTGTTTCCTGTACTGCACGGAAGCGTACTGGACAGCGGCCTGGACGCAATATTTCGCGTATTCCCGGCTGAACATTCGCTGGAAAACCTGGCGCTGCAGCTCGGCTATCTCAGTCATTCTCTGGATTTCGATGATTATCACGCTAATTTCCGCGGCCACCCCACTACTGTGGTGCTCTCCTCACTGCTGGCGCTGAGTACTACGCGTAAAGCGCAAAGCGTGGAGGATTTCCTCGATGCTTATGTTGTCGGGGTAGAACTGGCAGGCCGGTTAGGGAAAGCCATCGGCACGCGCCACTATTCGGCCGGATTCCACAGCACTGCCACGCTTGGAACCCTTGCTGCCACTGGCGCAGCCTGCCGGTTATTGCAGCTCAGTAACGCCGAAACGCAGGTGGCCATCGGGCTGGCGGCGACTCAGGCCTCCGGTTTACGCAGCCAGTTTGGTTCAGCGGCTAAACCTCTGCATGCCGGGCTGGCCGCCCGCAGCGCGGTCAACAGCGTACAGCTGGCTCAGGCGGGTTTCGCCGGGCAGAGCAGCGGTGTTTTGGAGAGCTTCCTGCAGGCGCTGGGCTTTGGTGCCGGACAGCCGGCTGACTTGCTACATGAGTGGGGATCCCCGTGGCGCATTGTTTCACCGGGCCTGGAGTTTAAACGCTACCCGACCTGTGGTGGCACCCACAGCGCGGCCGAAGCCGCATTCATCCTGCGTGAGCAGTTGCTGACGAACGCGAAATTGTCTGACGTTGAACGGATTGAAGTCAGCTTTCCACCAGGCGCCGATACCGCACCGAATATCACCGCGCCGCGTAACGGCGTTGAAGCGCGTTTCAGCCTCGAATACGTGATTGCCGATGCGCTGCTGAACGGCAGCGTTGCGCTGGAAAATTACAGTGAAGCGCCGGTTGACGACGTGATTGCTGAACTCGCCGCGCGCGTCAGCCGCCATCCCGACCCGAGTGCGCCTGCGGATGAGCTCGATCCCGATCGTCGTTTCCATCGCGTCACGCTTTATCTGCGCAACGGCAGCTCGCTCAGCCACTGTGTTACGCGCCGTGAAACCGCCGCAGCGCCCACTGACGTCGAGGCCAAGCTGCGCAACAGTCTGGCAGCTCTGCCTGCCGCTCAGGCACAAACCATTTTCAACGATGCATGCCTGGCGGATAGCGCCGCGCTGCAGCGTCTTATTTTCCTGATTAGCCAATAACGAAAGGATCTCCCATGTCTGTGCAGAAAACCTCACCGCGCCAGCTGCGTCTCGGCCTGTTTGTTCAGGCGCTGGGCCACCACGTGGGCGGCTGGCGTGCTGAGGGGGCGAAAGGCTCTCCGACCGATGTCGAATGGTTTACCTGGATCGCCAAAAAAGGCGAAGAAGGCCTGTTTGATATGTTCTTCGTTGGCGATGCGCTGGCAACGAGCGTTCACCGCCTCCCTTCCACTATGTCACGCCTGGAGCCTCTGACGCTGCTTTCCGCGTTGGCGGTGCAGACTAAATATATTGGTCTGGCGGCGACGGCCTCTACCACTTTCGATCAGCCGTTCCACCTGGCGCGCGCGCTGTCATCGGTCGACCATATCAGCCGTGGCCGCGGTGCGTGGAACGTGGTGACCTCATTCTCTGCTGATGCCGCGCGCAATTTCAGCCGTGAAGATCTGCCTTCCCACGCCGAACGCTACGATGTGGCGCGCGAGTTCCTCGATGTGACCTTTAAACTGTGGAACGGTTGGGAAGAGGGCGCAATCGTGCGCGAAAAAGAGAGCGGTCGTTACTCTGACGAAGGGAAGATTCACGCTGCCAACCACAAAGGTAAATATTTCCAGGTGCAGGGACCGCTGAACATCGCCCGTTCCCCGCAGGGGCGTCCGGTGATTATTGAAGCCGGATCTTCCCCGGCCGGTCAGAAACTGGCGGCGGAAACTGCTGAAGTGGTGTTTACCGCAGCGGCCTCACTGGAAGAGGGGCAGGCGTTCTACCGCAGCCAGAAACAGTTTGTGCGCGATGCTGGTCGCCAGCCGGATCATTTGCTGATCCTGCCGGGCGTGATGCCGATTGTCGGGCGCACGCGTGCGGAGGCGCAGGAAACCTGGAACCAGCTGAATGAACTGGTGGATATCGATAACGGTATTGAACAGCTGTCCGCGCGCTTTGGCGTGGATATGACCGCTTATCCGCTGGATGGGCCGGTGCCGGAGATTGGCGGTACGGAAGGCGGGCAGAGCCGCGTCAAGCTGCTGACCGACCTCGCCGCGCGTGAAAACCTCACCCTGCGCCAGCTGGCAGCCGTGGCGGCCGGTTCCCGCGGTCACCGGGTGATTGTGGGCACCGCCGAAGATATCGCCGATGACTTCCAGCAGTGGCTGGAACAGGACGGGGCGGACGGTTTCAACATCATGCCAGCGGTGCTGCCAAATCAGCTGGAGCTGTTTGTCGAACTGGTGGTGCCTGAGCTGCAGCGCCGTGGCCTGTTCCGCAGCGAATATCATTACAGCACTCTGCGTGAAAACCTGGGGCTGCCGTCCATCGATGAAAATTTTGCTGCCGTGCCTGCACTGGCAACTGAGGGGTAACTGATGAAACACATTGCACTGACTGCCGCCGTAATGGCGCTGACTCCAATCACCGCCGTCCTGGCCGCCGATCAGGATGTTGCCTTTGCCAGCAGCGTGAAGCCGAAGGCCGATGCGGCGCTGCACGCTACGCTGCCGGAAGATATTCTGAAGAGGGGCTATATTGTGGCGGGAACCAACCCCAACACGCCGCCTACTACTTTTTACCAGGCGGATAATAAAACCCTGGCCGGGCGCGAGGTTGATATTGTCAGCGCGGTTGCTGACCGCCTCGGTGTGGCCGTGCACTGGCGTGATACCGGGGGCTTTGACAACATTATCCCTGGTCTGAAATCTGGTCGTTACGATCTGGCCGCGTCTAATATCGATGCCAATAAGAAGCGTCTGCAGCAGGTTGATTTTGTTGGCTACTACAACGCATCTAAACTGGCGCTGGTCGCCCGTAAAGATGCGGAGCTGGGGCCAGTCAACACCTTCGCCGAGCTGTGTGGCAAGACCGTGGGCGCGGGAGCAGGTACGTCGCAGATCACCCGCCTGCAAACCGCCAGCGAAGCCTGTATTGCCGATAAAAAACCAGCGATCACTATCCCGGTGTTCCCGGATCGTCCGGCGGGCGTGCAGGCAGTAATCAGCGGTCGCGTGCCGATGTTTTTTGGTCCGTATGAAGGCCTGCGCTACCAGGCCAGCCACGTTAAGCCGCTGGCATTAGCGGGTGAAATCACCATTGAGGACACCATCGTCTCTATCGCTCTGCCAAAACAGTCGCCGCTGGAGAAGCCGATTCAGGCCGCATTGAACTCACTTATCAAAGATGGTACCTATCAGCAGATCCTCGATAAATGGGAAATTGGCTTCGGCGCGGTGAAAACAGCGGGCCTGAATGAAGAGATTGCCAAATGAGTGTGCGGCCTGACGACTCAGGCGCCGGGCTGCGCATTGTCGGACACCGCCATTACGGGCGCTGGTTTAGCGCGCTGATCGTGCTGCTGTTGGTGGTGCTGATGGGGTCATCGGTGGTCAGCAATCCGCGCTTCGAGTGGGACGTGGTGGCGCAGAATCTGACGGAAGCCTCGATCCTCAACGGCGTGATAATGACCATCAAGCTGACGGCGATCTCCGTGCTGTTCGGCTTTGCCGGGGGAACGCTGCTGGCGCTGATGCGCCTGTCGGCCAATCCAGTGCTGGTCGGGGTGAGCTGGGCCTATACCTGGTTCTTCCGTGCGGTGCCGATGCTGGTCCAGCTGTTCCTCTGGTACAACATCGCTGCGCTCTATCCGAAGTTAACCCTGTCGCTGCCGTTTATCGGCGAGGTCTGGCATGCCACCACCAACGAGATTATCAGCCCGTTCAGCGCGGCGGTGATTGCGCTGGTGATGCACCAGTCGGCCTATGCGGCGGAGATTATCCGTGCCGGGATACAGAGCGTTAATCCGGGCCAGCTGGAGGCGGCGAAAGCGTTAGGCTATCGTCCCGGCCAGATTTTCCGCCAGACCGTGCTGCCGCAGGCGATGCGCACCATTCTGCCCCCGGCAGGTAATGAAGTGATCGGTCAGCTGAAAACCACCGCTGTGGTTTCGGTGATTGCGCTGCAGGACGTGCTCTATTCGGCACAGATTATCTATCAGCGTACCTACGAGGTGATCCCGCTGCTGCTGGTTGCCACCGCCTGGTATTTGCTGATGACCTCAGTACTGTCCATTGGCCAGCATTATGTTGAAGCGTGGTTCAGCCGCGGTAACAGCCCGGCGAAACGCAGCTGGTTTCGCCGCCTGCCGCAGCAACAGGAGCAGGAATCATGAGTGAATCGATCAGCCTGCGCGGCATTCATAAACAATTTTCCGGCAAAACGGTACTGCGCGATATCAGTATGGATATTGCCGCCGGTTCGGTGACGGTAATCCTCGGGCCTTCCGGCTCCGGGAAATCAACGCTGCTGCGCTGTATTAACCACCTGGAAAAACTTGATGCCGGCACCATCCTCGTGGGGCAATCGATGATTGGCTACCGCCGCAAGGGGCAGCATTTAGTGGAGCTGCCGGAGAAACGCGTTGCCGCGCAGCGTCAGCGCATCGGCATGGTGTTCCAGCAGTTCAATCTGTTTCCGCACCGTACCGTGCTGCAGAATATCAGCGATGCGCCGCTGCGCATTCGTGGTGAGAAGCGTGCCGTGGTGGAAGCCCGCGCGCTGAAATTACTGGAGCAGGTCGGGCTGGCGCACCGGGCGCAGGCGTGGCCGCGCGAACTGTCCGGCGGCCAGCAGCAGCGCGTGGCGATTGCCCGGGCGCTGGCAATGAAGCCGGAAGTGATGCTGTTCGATGAGCCGACCTCGGCGCTGGACCCTGAACTGGTGGGTGAAGTACTGCAGGTGATGAAGCAGCTGGCACATTCCGGTATCACCATGGTGGTGGTCACCCACGAAATTGGGTTCGCCCGCGAAGTGGCGGATAACATCGTGTTTATGGATAACGGAACAGTAGTGGAAAGCGGCGATGCGCGCACATTACTGGACAATCCGCAACATCCGCGCCTGCGCGAATTTCTCGCCAGCGTGTTGTAACTTGTTAAAGTCTGCCTCCCCGTTGAGGCAGATGATTTTATTACCCCTAACTCAGCAACCCCGCCCCGACGTTCACCGACAGCCCCAGAATTGCCAGATTAAACACAAATGAAATCACCGACTGCAGCAGCGCGATCTGTCGTATATCGGTGGTGCCAGTTGCCACGTCGGCGGTTTGTGCCGCCACGGCGATGGTGAAGGAGAAGTAGATAAAATCCCAGTATCCCGGCTCGGCGGGCTTTTCAGGAAAAATCATCGGCGTGACCTTGGCCGTTCGATGTAAGTAGTGATGATGGGCGTAATGCATGGCAAAAGAGGTGGGCAGCAGCGCCCATGACACGACCAGCGTGGCGGCGGTCAGCAGCAGGTGCAGCACGCGCGGGGTGCCATGCAGTGCTTTTAGCGTGGTCAGCTCCAGCAGAATCGCCACAATACTGACCAGGCAGGTGAGCGTCACCATGCTCAACACCAGCGTGGCGCTCTCATCCTCAATTTTCGCGATATGCGGAATATCTTTATTCGGCGTACGCAGCATGCGTAACCACAAGAAAAACAGATACAGCCACGCCAGCACGTTCCAGCCGATCAGCAGCCGCTGAAGCAAACCCAGCTGAGCAGGAAGAAGGAAGAAACATAGCAGACCGGCGGTGATGGATACGATCAGCCGCAGGCGGGCGTGCAAATAATGTTGCAATGAAATACGCATGGGTTCAGGGCTTAGTTAACGTTGATATAGAGGTTTAACTGTAGACGCTGCTGGCCTGAAACCCCTCCCGACAAGCTTTAGATTGTTCCTCAGATATTTCTTTTGGTTATAAGCCATGTTTTTTCGGTCGTTTCCAATAAATCCTGGCCTGATTAATATCACTTGGCAATTAGTGCTACCAATAATGCATTAAAAATAATCAGTTTAATTAATCAGCATATTTTGCTGATAAAACGGCAGAAAACAGGCATCAGATGATAGTTTTGCGCAACGTTACTAAAATATTTAACGCCCGGTCCGGCCCGGTAACCGCCGTTGATGATGTCAGCCTGCAGGTTGAGCAGGGGCAGATTTACGGCATTATCGGTTACAGCGGGGCAGGGAAAAGCACCCTGATCCGCCTGCTGAATGGTCTTGAGAAGCCAACCTCCGGTAGCGTGACCGTCGCCGGGCAGGATATTGCCGAGGCCAGTGGTGAAACGCTGCGTCAGGCACGCTTAAAAATCAGCATGATCTTCCAGCATTTCAATCTGCTTTGGTCGCGTACCGTCAGTGAAAACATCGCTTTCTCACTGCAGATTGCCGGTGCGCCGAAAGCAGCGATCCAGCGACGGGTGCAGGAACTGATAGCCCTGGTCGGGCTGAGCGGCAAAGAACACGCGTATCCGTCCCAGCTGAGCGGCGGGCAGAAACAGCGCGTCGGAATTGCTCGCGCGCTGGCTAACAGCCCGGATGTTTTGCTGTGTGACGAGGCAACGTCGGCTCTCGATCCACAGACCACCGACGCCATTCTTGAGCTGCTGCTGGATATCAACCGTCAGCTGAGGCTCACCATCGTGCTGATCACTCACGAAATGCATGTCGTCCGCAAAATCTGCCATCGCGTGGCGGTGATGGAAGCCGGGCGCATCGTGGAAGAGGGCGAGGTGCTGTCGGTATTTACCCGCCCGCAGCAGCCAATCACCCGCCAGTTCGTTAAGCAGACCACTGAATACAGCAGTGCGAACACACCCTTTAACCTGGCGCTGGTCAATCCCACCGAAGGTGAAGTGCTGAAGCTGACCTTTGTCGGGCTGAGCACGCAGCAGCCGATCGTCGGTGAACTGACGCTGAAATACGCACTACCTTTCAATATTCTGCATGGAAAAATGACGCAAACCACCAACGGAACCTTTGGCGAACTGTGGTTGCAGGTCCCGGCCAGCAGCACCCAGCTGGAAAATATCCTGGCGGACCTGCACGCCCACGCAATCACGACCGAGGTGGTAAAAAATGTTTGAGACCCTGTTTCCTCATCTGAAGCTGGACGCACTGTGGTCCGCCACCGTTGAAACGCTGTATATGACCGCGCTGTCCGGCGTGGCAACTTTTGTGCTGGGGATTTTGCTCGGGCTGGCGCTGTTCCTTACCGCGCGCGGCGGGCTGTTCCAGAACCGTGCGGTTTACTCGACGATCTCCCTGCTGGTTAATGTCTTCCGCTCTATCCCGTTCATCATCCTGATTGTGCTGCTAATCCCGTTCACCAAAACGCTGATTGGCACCATTCTGGGTGCCGATGCGGCACTTCCGGCGCTGATTGTCGGTGCTGCCCCATTTTACGCCCGCCTGGTCGAGATTGGGTTGCGTGAGGTAGACAAGGGCGTGATCGAGGCTTCCCGTTCGATGGGCGCGCGCCTCAGCACTCTGATTTTCCGCGTTCTGCTGGCGGAGTCCTCCCCGGCGCTGGTGTCAGGAATTACGGTGACGCTGATTGCGCTGGTGAGCTACAGCGCGATGGCGGGCGTGATCGGCGCGGGTGGCCTTGGCAATCTCGCGTATCTGGAAGGTTTTCAGCGCAACCACAGTGATGTCACGCTTGTGGCGACGCTCATGATTCTGGTGATCGTTTTTATCATCCAGTTCTTAGGTGATGTCATTACAACACGGCTCGATAAACGATAACTTTTTAGGAAAACAAAATGAAAAAAACACTGACGCTGCTGGCTGCAGCAACTCTGGGTGCGCTGAGTCTGAGTGCATGGGCGGATACGCTGACCGTAGGCGCCTCTAACGTGCCGCACGCTGAAATTCTGGAGCAGGCCAAGCCGATTCTGGCGAAGCAGGGCATCGATCTGGAAATCAAACCGTTCCAGGATTACATCCTGCCAAACACCGCGCTGGCGAGTCGTGATATCGACGCCAACTACTTCCAGCACATTCCCTATCTGAACAGCGTGCTGAAAGACCATGCTGATGATAAGAGCTATGATTTTGTCAGCGCCGGGGCAATCCATATCGAGCCGATTGGTATTTACTCGAAGAAATACAAATCGCTGAAGGATCTGCCTGAAAATGGCAAAGTGATCATGCGTGATGCGGTGGCGGAAGAGGGGCGAATTCTTTCCATCTTCGAGAAAGCGGGCGTGATCAAACTCAAGCCGGGCGTCAGTAAGGTTGATGCGCGCATCAGCGATATCGTTGAGAACCCGAAACACCTGAAGTTCCTCGCCAACGTTGAAGGCGCGCTGCTGCCGCAGATGTACAACAACGACGAAGGCGATGCGGTGGTGATTAACGCGAACTACGCAATTGATGCCGGACTCGATCCGGTGAAAGGCCCGATTGCGGTGGAGAGTGGTGAGAACAATCCTTACGCCAATATCATTACCGTGCATCGCGGAGACGAGAAGAAGCCGGATATCGTGGCGCTGGTTAACGTGCTGCACTCTAAAGCGATTCAGGACTGGATCCGCACCAAGTACAAAGGCGCGGTGATCCCGGTTAATAACTGATTTAAAGATTATTATTATTCGGATCATAGGGCTTCTTTTATGTAGCCCTTTTTAGTATTGGTCAGTGACCAGATAATTTTATATTCGTAAGTTGGCCATTTATATTGATTTTGTAATCCTTCCCATTGAACGTTTTTCCCAAAAAGTTGCCAATGGTAGTCAATGCTTCACCAATGCGTGACCGATGGGTGCTGGGATTAAAATCGTAAGTATCTTGAAAACTCCGAATATTACCAACAAATAACCACTCACCAGATTCCTTGCGAGTAAATTTTCCTTCCATTCTCAAATTTATGTAACCAAGATAAAGACCTGCTGAAATGTTGTCGAGACCAGTGTCATAAGAGAATTTATAATTAAAGTTGTACACTCCAGGAGCACTCATTGCCATTATTTCATTGTCGAAATCCTTTATTCTATCCGGTGTTAAATTGAGGCCCAGGCTTCCAATTTCGGTATCCATCGTTCGACCATTCCCCCATAGAAAATTGGCTAAAGCGGATACCACGCTGTATGGTCCACCGCTTAACCTGTCATTCATGTCACTGATCTGAAAATTTTTCCAGTCTGCAGTCTGCCCCATATAGGCCATTGCAGAGTTTGGACCTGGATAGCCTTGGTCAAAAAATATCATTTCCCGACACCAGGCCAGAAGCCCTTTCAAATCTCCCTTTTTAGCCAGTTCCTTACCGCGCAATGGATCAAAAGCCCCACCGTTGGAAATCTGCATAATAGCCATAGCCTGAGCTTGTCCCGGTGGAACGGAGGTCGTACCGCCAGGGTTAAAACCGCCATAGCCTCCAGTACCGCCCGCAGAAACCACAGGAGCGGTAACTACCATTGTTCCTTCACTCATTATGTACCTCCATTATTACAGGGTAATATCCTGTGTAATATTTTTCATTTACCTTATAGAGAAAATCGTATAACTTTAGGGCGAATTGTGGGGGCGTCTGGATCTTTATGATGAATAATATTTTTATTTTTAATAAAATTGTTTGTCAGTTGCATTCATATGTAAAACTTTATTCCAATGAGTGATTTTAAAAATATCAAGGTGGCTTATGGTTAAGTTTTATTACCGTTTACTCATAGTAATACTTATCATTCTGACGATGATGGTGTCGGTTGTTCTTTTATTTATTTATATACGCACAGGGGCCTATGCATACAGTGATGAAAACCTTGCTGAATGCGTTGCCTATACACCCGAGCAGGCGAAAATGCGCGTGCTTCAGGCTGTGCTGCATAAAGAGAATAATTGGAGTGACTGGCCGTCAGCGCAACGGGCGGCTAATGAAGCCGGTATTGGCTTTGTTGATTGGGATTTGCATAAGGGAGAGGACTCCTGGTTCGTCCCGTTCTACGATAATCGCTATCCAGACAAGGAGCAGTTCGGAATGCTTGATTGCGGCACGCTGATTGTTGAATTCGCGTCAGAAAAGTAACCGCCCGTCACTTCCCCGTATATCTTCTAACCTTATCTTTTTTAAGCATTCGTCACCTCTTTGCTGCAACGATACACTCTCCGGTAGCGCAACTTTAACCGGAGTAACGATGATATCGGTTAGCGGGGTGGGAGCACTCCAGAAGGGCGGGGTTTCACGGCGCATCTGATAAAAAAAAAACGGAAGGTATTCACCTTCCGCTCTCAGCAGCAGCCCAGCTTGCTCAGCGCCGGCCACTGCTTCATCAGCGTATCAATCAGCTCGTCCAGCTCCGCCCTGGTCGCGCCTTCGCGGGCGCGTACCGACATGCCCTGCAGCAGACAGCCAAGAAAAGCCGCCAGCGCACGAATGTTGGTGCGCTCATCCAGTTCACCTGCCTTTTGGCGTAGCTGCAGAAACTCCAGCAGATTACTTTCCTGATTATTATGACGGTGGCGCAGCATCTCGGCCACTTCGCTGGAGTCTGCCGACAGCCCGCTGGAGGTGCAGATAAAGAAGCAGCCGCCCGGTTTCTTGCCATCGGTAAAGCAGGAAGCGGTTGAGCGGAAGTAGTTCTCAATGCCGCTGGCGACGCAGCTTTCCGGGCAGGCGAGCGCTGCTTCATTCTGTCGGGCGAATTTCTCTGTATAACGGTCCACAGCCGCGCGGAACATACCCTCTTTGTTGGTAAATTCTGCATACAGCGTGGGCGCTTTGGCTCCCGTTGCCTCGACTAAATCCGCGAGAGAAGTGCCTTCATAACCGTGACGCCAGAACAGCTCAAGCGCTTTGTCCAGCGCGGCTTCGCGATTGAAAGTCTTTGGCCGTCCCCGGCTTTTACGTGTCCCTGCGTCCTGCTCAGTAGTCATCATTCCTCACTTACGCAATACCGCATTATCGAATAAATTATCAATCAGTATAAAAATAATGATCGCGCTTGTCGAGCGAGATTGTTGTCTGGTTTATAGGGATGTTCCTAAGAGGAAATCCTAACTTTAAAATAAATAAATTCAATGTGTTAACTATTAAATTATCGATCATTAATAAATTGTCTTTGACGCAGGTCAACAAGGCGTTTAGTATTTACCTATCGATCGTTAACTAATTGACGACGGCAACATCAGACAACCTAAATTACTTAAGAGAAATCATCATGAAAAACATCAAAATGGCTCTGGCCGCTATCGCTCTGACTTCCGTATCTTTCGCTGGTTTCGCTGCTGACCTGGTCAACAACGAGCCGGTTCAACAGCAGCAGGTTGGCGTGATTTCTGCCAGCGGCGCAACCAATCTTTCTTCACTAGAAGCTCAGCTTTCCGCTAAAGCGGATCAGGCCGGTGCCAAATCATTCCGTATCACCTCAGCATCAGGTGATAACAAATTGAACGGTACTGCGGTGATCTACCAGTAACAATGAAAACGTTGAATGAGCATCAAGGGGGGATTATGAAAGGCCGTAAATTAGCCCTTGTTGCCGTCATCCTGAGCACGATATCGGGTGCCAGCCTGGCAGCACTTTCTGAGGGTAGAGTCATTACCGTTCAGCCGCTGACAACCAGCAGCTATGTGACCGGCAGTACCACGCTGGTGTCGCTGGATGTGCAGCTGTCGGGAAAGCAGGCCGCACCCGTAACCAGAGCCTTGCGTACCGCTTCGGCCTCTGGCGCGAACAGCCTGTATGGCACCACGATTAGCTATCATTAAGTTGTGCAATTCAAAAACGCCGCTGCTCAGTCAGCGGCGTTTTTTTTACCCTTCAAAATCTCGTTCGATCTTCCTGATTTGAACGCTACCTCTCTTGCCCGAGCGGAAAGCCCGCAGGTGAAACGCCGGGTCCGCTGCTTAGCCTGTTTCCGTTACTGCCTCAGCTGATGGCGGGGATAACTGATTAAACTCCTCCAGCAGACGCTGTAACTGCGCCAGTTTCTCGCTGTTGAACTGTTGCTCAATCTGGCTATATCCGGCGTCGATCTCGCGGCGCGCCTGATGATACAGGCTCAGGCCTGCCGGGGTTAATGCTGCCACCAGTTTGCGCTGGTCGTTCACTGGCTTCAGGCGCGATACCATTCCGTCGCGTTCAAGGCGGGTGAGGATACCGGTCAGACTGGGTCGCAGGATGCAGGCCTGCTGCGCCAGCTGATGAAAATCCAGCATATGGACCTCTGCAAGGATACGCACAACCCGCCATTGTGGCTCGGTAAGGCCATAACGATGAAGTATCGGGCGGAAGTATCCCATCGCCTTTTCCCGTGCCTGAAGCAGGGCAATAGTCAATGATTCATGCATATTTTTCACAAGCTTTTTGGGTATTTCATTAATACTAACACTGTTTACATGCAGAGGGATATTACGGCAATTGGGTACTTTTCATTTAACTCGATGTACTAATCAACATAATGATAAATAAGTTATTTATACATAAAATGGTTTTTTGTTAGTCATGTCACAACTCAAATAAACAGGGTTGATTCCCGTAAAATTAGCGCGTAACTATGATTTCATTAACATGTTAATGAACTGTTCTGTTTGAGGGAGTGAAGATGAAAAGAACTGTTTTTGCGGTGGCACTAAATCATCAGTCGCAGACCACAGACTGGGAAGAATGCTTTCGTCTGCCGCCTTATCAAACCCCACCTCAAACCCCTGTCTGGTTTATTAAGCCGCGTAACACATGGCGGGTGAATGGCGATGCGATCGGGCTCGCTCAGGAAACGGTATACAGCGGGGCTACCGTGGCGGCGATCGTCGGTAAAACCGCGCGCAAAGTCAGTGCAGAGCAGGCGCCAGACTACATTGCAGGCTACGCGCTCGCCAACGAGCTCAGCCTGGCGGAGGAGAGTTTTTACCGCCCGGCGATCCGCGCCAAATGCCGGGATGGTTTTTGCCCGATTGGTGAGATAGCGCAGGTGCGCAATATCGGTGCATTGGAAATCCTGACGGAAATTAACGGCGATGTGAAGGATTGCTGGAATACCGCCGACCTGCTGCGTAGTGCTGAAGAGTTGATCGCTGCGCTCAGTGAGTTCGCCACCCTGCAACCGGGTGATGTCATCCTGCTGGGTACGCCACAACAGCGGGTGGCTATTCAGCCTGGCGATGTGGTAACGGTGAAAGCGGCGGGTTTACCCACGCTGAGTAACGCGTATGTCGAGGATGCAGAACCCATCCTGCTGCCCAAAGCCTCGCCCACCCTTTTCGCTCTCGGGCTGAATTATGCCGACCATGCCAGTGAACTGGATTTTAACGCGCCGCAGGAGCCGCTGGTTTTTATCAAGGCAGCGAATACGCTGACCGGCGACCACAGCGTATCGGTGCGACCAGATAACGTTGGCTACATGCATTATGAAGCTGAACTGGTGGTGGTAATTGGCAAAACGGCCCGGCAGGTCAGCCGTGAAAATGCGATGGATTATGTCGCTGGCTATACGCTGTGCAACGACTATGCGATACGCGACTATCTGGAAAACTACTACCGCCCTAACCTGCGGGTAAAAAGCCGTGATGCGCTGACCCCGCTGCGGGCAGTAATCACCCCCCCGTCTTCCCTGCTCAATCCCCATCATTTACGGCTGCAAACCTTCGTTAACGGCGAGCTGCGCCAGAGTGGTAATACCCGCGACATGGTGTTTGATATCCCGTTTCTGATCTGCTGGCTTAGCGAGTTTATGACGTTACAGGCAGGCGACATGATCGCCACGGGTACGCCCAAAGGTCTGTCAGACGTAAAACCCGGCGATGAAGTGGTGGTAGAAATCGAAGGCGTCGGGCGTTTAACCAACCGGATTATCAGTGAAAAACAGTTTGAGGACAGCCTGCATGAAAAAAGTTAACCACTGGATTAACGGCAAAAATGTCGCCAGCGACGATTACTTTACCACCTGCAACCCGGCGACCGGTGAGGTGCTGGCCGAAGTTGCCTCCGGCGGCGAACAAGAGATTGAACAGGCTGTTGCAGCAGCAAAACTCGCTTTTCCGAAATGGGCAGGTACGCCTATGAAAGAGCGGGCGCGGCTGATGCGCCATCTGGGAGAACTGATTGACCGCAACGTGCCGCAGATTGCTGAACTGGAAACTGCCGATACCGGTTTACCGATCCACCAGACGCGCAACGTACTGATCCCGCGGGCCTCACACAATTTTGAATTCTTTGCGGAAATCTGCCAGCAGATGAACGGACGCAGCTATCCGGTGGACGACAAAATGCTGAACTACACCCTGGTGCAGCCAGTGGGAATCTGCGCGTTGGTGTCGCCGTGGAACGTGCCGTTTATGACGGCTACATGGAAAGTGGCACCCTGCCTGGCGCTGGGCAATACCGCCATCCTGAAAATGTCCGAGCTGTCGCCGCTTAGTGCCGATCGGCTTGGCGAGCTGGCGCTGGAGGCCGGTATTCCGGCCGGAGTATTAAACGTCGTACAGGGCTATGGTGCTATGGCCGGGGATGCGCTGGTGCGCCATCACGATGTGCGCGCCATATCATTCACCGGTGGCACTGCCACCGGGCGCAACATAATGAAAAATGCCGGATTGAAGAAATATTCTATGGAGCTGGGAGGGAAATCGCCGGTGTTAATCTTCGAAGATGCTGACATTGAGCGTGCAATGGATGCGGCGCTGTTCACCATCTTCTCACTTAACGGCGAACGCTGTACCGCCGGTTCGCGTATTTTTATCCAGCAAAGCATTTATCCCGAATTTGTTCGGCGTTTCGCTGAGCGCGCTAACCGCCTGCGCGTTGGCGATCCTGGTGACCCTCAAACCCAGGTCGGCTCTCTGATCAGCCCACAGCACTGGGAGAAGGTTTCCGGCTATATCCGCTTAGGAATTGAAGAGGGGGCGCAGCTGCTGGCAGGCGGGCCGGATAGACCCGCAGGCCTGGAACGCGGGAATTTCCTGCGGCCAACGGTGCTGGCCGACGTAGACAATCGTATGCGCGTGGCGCAGGAAGAGATTTTTGGTCCGGTCGCATGTCTTTTGCCATTCAAAGATGAGGCGCAAGGGCTGCGTCTGGCGAATGACGTGGAATATGGCCTGGCTTCCTATATCTGGACTCAGGACATCAGCAAAGTGATGCGGCTGGCACGGGGCATTGAAGCCGGAATGGTGTTTGTGAATGCCCAGAACGTGCGCGATCTGCGCCAGCCGTTTGGCGGAATTAAGGCTTCAGGCACCGGAAGGGAAGGGGGTGAGTACAGCTTTGAAGTGTTCGCCGAAATGAAAAATGTATGTATCTCATTAGGCGATCATCCGATCCCGAAATGGGGTGTGTAAGGAGTTCATTATGGGAAAACTTGCGCTGGCGGCCAAAATCACCCACGTGCCGTCAATGTATCTCTCCGAGATGCCGGGTAAACATCACGGCTGCCGCCAGGCGGCGATTAATGGCCATCACGAAATCAGCCGCCGCTGCCGCGAACTGGGGGTCGACACGATGGTGGTGTTTGACACTCACTGGCTGGTCAACAGTGCCTACCACATCAATTGCAACGCTCACTTCGAGGGGGTCTATACCAGCCACGAACTCCCGCACTTTATCCGGGATATGGCCTACGAATATGAAGGCAATCCCGAGCTGGGCTACATGATCGCTGATGAAGCGAAGCAGCAGGGAGTGCGCGCTCAGGCGCATGCCATTGAGAGCCTGACGCTGGAGTACGGCACGCTGGTACCGATGCGTTATATGAACAGCGACCGCAAATTCAGGGTGCTGTCGATCTCTGCTTTCTGCACGGTACATGACTTTGCCGACAGTCGCCGTCTGGGTGAGGCGGTACGGCGGGCGGTGGAAAAATATGATGGCACGGTTGCAGTGCTTGCCAGCGGTTCGCTGTCGCATCGTTTTATCGACGATCGGCGTGCGGAAGAGGGCATGAACGCCTGGACGCGTGAGTTTGATGAACAGATGGATAAGCGGGTGGTGAAACTGTGGCGCGAAGGGCGATTTGCCGAGTTCTGCCGCATGCTGCCGGAGTACGCTGACTACTGCTACGGCGAGGGCAATATGCATGACACGGTCATGTTGATGGGGCTGCTGGGCTGGGACCACTACCAGAAAAAGGCAGAAATTATCACCGATCTGTTTCCCAGTTCCGGCACCGGGCAGGTTAACGCCATTTTTCCGCTAACGGCCTGATTCAGGGAGAGTGAGATGCCACATTTTATCGTGGAGTGTAGTGAAAACATCCGCCAGCAGGCCGAACTGCCGCAGCTGTTCATCCAGGTAAACCGCTATCTGGCCGCCAGCGGACTGTTCCCGCTGGCGGGTATTCGCAGCCGTGCGCACTGGGTGGACTGCTGGCAAATGGCTGATGGCAATCATGATTACGCCTTTCTGCATATGACGCTGAAAATTGGCCATGGTCGCACGGCTGAACAACTGCTGCCGGTGATGAGTGCGCTGTTTGAGCTGATCAAACAGCATTTTTCACCGCTAATGGCGCAGCGTTACCTGGCGCTGTCGCTGGCGGTGGAAGAGCTGCCAGCCACGCTCAATTTCAAGCAGAATAACGTCCATACGCTGTTCGACCCGCAGTGAGAAGGAATCTCGTATGTTAGACCAAAGCGCCGTTAACCGGCTGGCGGCTGAACTGGATCGTGCAGAAAAAGATCGCCAGCAGATCCGCCAGCCCTCGCTGGCCTACCCGGAAATCACGCTGGATGATGCCTATGCCATTCAGCAGCGCTGGATCAGCCAGAAAATCGCCGCCGGACGGAGATTAAAAGGCCATAAAATTGGTCTGACTTCGAAGGCGATGCAGACCAGCTCGCAAATCGATGAGCCGGATTATGGTGCGTTGCTTGACGATATGTTTTTCGCCGAGGGCAGTGATATTCCCTTCGACCGTTTCATTGTGCCACGGGTGGAGGTGGAGCTGGCCTTTGTGCTGGCGCAACCGCTGCACGGGCCGCACTGCACGCTGTTTGATGTGCTGAATGCTACTGATTATGTTATCCCGGCCCTGGAAATTATCGATGCCCGCTGCCACAACATCGACCCGGACACGCAGCGGCCACGCAAAGTGTTCGACACCATCTCCGATAACGCCGCCAGTGCGGGGGTGGTGATAGGGGGCCGCCCGGTAAAAATAGATGCACTCGATCTGCGCTGGGTGAGCGCCCTGATGTACCGCAATGGCGTGATTGAAGAGTCCGGTGTGGCAGCCGCAGTGCTTAACCATCCCGCTAACGGCGTCGCCTGGCTGGCGAACAAACTTTCTCACCACAATGTGCCGCTGGAGGTGGGGCAGGTGATCCTCAGTGGCTCCTTTACCCGTCCGGTAGCCGCCCGCAGAGGGGATACCTTTCATGTTGATTACGCGGCTCTCGGCGCCATCGGTTGCCGCTTTATCTAAGGAGTCATGATGAACAACCTCTTTAAACAGGCACTCATCCAGCAGACGCCGCAGGCAGGGCTGTGGCTGGGGCTGGCCAACAGCTACAGCGCCGAACTGTTGGCTGGCGCGGGTTTCGACTGGCTGCTGATTGACGGCGAACATGCGCCAAACGATCTGCGCTCAGTGCTCGGGCAGTTACAGGCCATTGCCCCCTATCGCAGCCATCCCGTCGTGCGGCCAGCGTGGAATGACGCGGTGCTGATCAAGCAGCTGTTGGATATTGGCGCGCAGACCTTGCTGATTCCGATGGTCCAGAGCGCGCAGGAAGCCCAGAGCGCCGTGCGTGCGTGCCACTATCCACCGCAGGGGATTCGCGGCGTGGGCAGTGCGCTGGCACGTGCCTCGCGCTGGAACCGTATTGGGGATTATCTCCAGCGTGCCGGGGAGCAGATCTGCCTGCTGGTTCAGATTGAAACCCGCCAGGGCGTGGAAAATCTGGCACAGATCCTCGCCGTGGACGGCGTTGATGGTGTGTTTATCGGCCCGGCCGATCTCAGTGCCGATATGGGTTTTGCCGGTAATCCGCGCCACCCGGAAGTGCAGGCAGTGATTGAAAAAGCCATTGTTCTAATCCGCGCGGCGGGTAAAGCACCGGGAATTCTGACGGCTGATGAAATAATGGCTAAGCGTTACCTTGAGCTTGGCGCACTGTTCGTGGCTGTCGGCGTCGATACCACGCTGTTGGCTCGTGCGGCAGAGGCGCTCGCCGCACGCTTTACCTCGCCGGCTGCGCCGGTTATCAGCGCGCCTGACGGCGGTTATTAATCTCCAGGGAGGAACGATGGCAGCGATTATCCAGCCACAAAGCGGCGCGGCACAGTCCGTACCTGAACAGCGGGCTGTCCGTAAACTGTTCCGTCGTCTGATTGTGTTTCTGTTTCTGCTGTTTGTGTTCTCGTTCCTCGACCGGATCAATATTGGCTTCGCCGGATTGACCATGGGGAAAGACCTCGGTCTGAGCGCTACCATGTTCGGGCTGGCGGCCACGCTATTTTATGTTACCTATGCGATCTGCGCGGTTCCTGCCAACCTGATGCTGGGTCTTATTGGTGCGCGGCGCTGGATCGCCAGCATTATGGTGCTCTGGGGTGTTGCCTCAACCTGCACGCTGTTTGCCAGCGGGGCCTATTCGCTTTATCTGCTGCGTATGGTGGTCGGCATTACCGAGGCAGGCTTTTTGCCCGGCATTCTGGTGTATCTCACCCACTGGTTTCCGCTTCACTACCGGGCGCGTGCCAATGCGCTGTTTATGATTGCCATGCCTGTAACCATGATGCTGGGCTCTCTGCTTTCCGGTTCTATCCTGGCGCTGGATGGCAGGCTGAACCTGCACGGCTGGCAGTGGATGTTTCTGCTGGAGGGGCTTCCGGCTGTTTTTCTCGGGATCATCACCTGGTTTTTTCTCGATGATACCCCGGCACAGGCGCGCTGGCTGAGTGTGCAAGAGAAGCTGGCGCTGGAAGAGATGCTGCGGCGGGATCGTCAATCGAGTGTGGGGGTAATCACCCAGTCTCTATGGCGCCAGGTCCTGACGCCAGTGGTGCTGATGTATACCCTGGCATACTTTTGCCTTACCAATACCCTCAGCGCTATCAACATATGGACGCCGCAAATCCTGCAAAGCGTTAACCAGCACAGCAGCAATACGGTTATCGGCGTGCTGGCCGCTATCCCCCAGCTATGCACTATTTTAGCCATGGTCTTTTGGAGCCGCCGCTCCGACCGTTTGCAGGAGCGCCGCTGGCATACGCTGCTGCCATATCTGTTTGCCGCAGCGGGATGGTTGTTAGCATCGGCGACCAGCCATCCTCTGTTTCAACTGAGCGGTATTGTCATGGCCTCAATGGGCTCGTTTAGTGCGATGGCGATCTTCTGGACTACCCCCGACAGCGCCATGAGCCTTCAGGTAAGGGCGTTGGCAATCGCGGTGATTAACGCCTTTGGCAACATGGGTTCAGCCGTCAGCCCGCTTTGTATCGGCTTCCTGCGTGACAGAACAGGTAGCTTTAGCAGCGGGTTGTGGTTGGTTGCGGGTCTGCTGGTTATTGGGGCTGCGGTGATCGGGCGCATTCCATTACGCCATGAATCGCGTGCGGCGGGAGACTCAGCCCCACAGCGCTGAGATGTAAATAACTTACGGACAGCATGTTATGGAAAACATCACTATCAGCCAGCAGTACGACCACCGGCAGTATAACGAAGATGTTCACTATGCGGCTTTTGCACGCCTGGCGGGGTTTTTTGTTCGTAATATGCCCTCATACTGGCACAGCTGTTGTTTCCAGCTGCATCATCTGACCAGCGGTGAAATTGAGCTGCAGCTGGACGATCGCCACTATTCACTGCAGGCCCCAATGTTTATCCTCACGCCTCCCACCGTCCCCCACGCATTTATCAGCGAAAAGGAGAGTGACGGACATGTTCTTACCGTTCATCAAGAACTTATCTGGCCGCTGATGCAGACTTTGTGGCCCGGCAGCCGTGAAGCGCTGGAGATCCCGGGGTTCTGCCTGCCGCTGGGCCCAGGCTCAGAAACTCAGCGAGCGCTAGAGGCTCTTTGGCCGCTGCTGGCAAGTGAGTTTGGCCATCAGCAAAACGGCCGTGATACTCAACTGCGCCTGCTGGCACAAAGCGTGTTCATGATGCTGCTGCGGGAGATGGAACGAGGCGAAGGGGCTAACATCAGCGTGCGGGGTGAAATGAAACTGTTGCGGCGTTTCATCCATAGGGTTAACGAGAAATACCCGCAGCATTTGACCGTGCCGGATTATGCCCGCGAGCTGGAAATTAGTGAATCGCGACTAAACGAGCTGTGTCGGCGCCTGGCAAACCAATCGCCCAAACGACTGATTCACGAACGCTTACTACGTGAAGCAAAACGTCTCTTACTGTTCAGCGACAGTAGTGTCCATCAGATCTCCTTGGCGCTTGGTTATAAAGACCCGGCCTATTTCGCCCGTTTTTTTCATCGTCTGGCTGGTTTTTCACCCAGCGAATTCCGTCGCCGCTGGAACCTGTTGCGGCACTGAGCTTAGGTGCAGTTATCCACTCTTAACCCGAGAGGCAATGTATGAAACCCGAAGATCATCGTTCCGCCATCAATCGTCCGTTCACCGGCAGCGAGTATTTGAAAAGCCTGCAGGACGGGCGCGAAATTTTTATCTATGGTCAGAAAGTGAAAGACGTTACCCACCATCCGGCTTTTCGTAATGCTGCCGGGTCGATTGCCATGCTTTACGATGCACTCCACGCACCGGAGAGCCATGACAAGCTGTGCTGGAGCACCGACAGCGGTAACGGAGGCTATACCCATCGTTTCTTCCGGTATGCGCGATCGCCGCAGGAGATCCGTCAGCAGCGTGATGCGATTGCCGACTGGTCACGGCTTAGCTATGGCTGGATGGGGCGTACCCCGGATTATAAAGCGGCTTTTGCCAGCGCGCTCGGTGCCAATCCCGACTTTTACGGCCCTTATGCCGACAACGCGCGCCGCTGGTACAAGCGCATTCAGGAGGCGGGCCTTTACTTTAATCATGCCATCGTCAACCCGCCGATTGACCGCAATAAGCCGGTTGATGAAGTGAAAGATGTTTATGTCAAAGTCGAAAAAGAGACCGATGCGGGGATTATCGTCAGCGGCGCCAAAGTGGTAGCGACCAACTCGGCGCTAACCAACTTTAACTTTATCGGCTTTGGTTCTGCGCAGGTGGTGGGTGATAACCCAGATTTTGCCATGATGTTTATTGCCCCGATGGATGCAGACGGCGTGAAGCTGATTTCACGTGCCTCCTACGAGCTCACTTCCGGCGTTACCGGCTCACCGTTTGATTATCCGCTCTCCAGCCGTTTTGACGAAAACGACGCGATTCTGGTGATGGATAAGGTGCTGATCCCCTGGGAGAACGTGCTGGTCTATCGCGATTTCGACCGCTGTCGCCGCTGGTATGCCGAGGGCGGATTTGTGCGGCTGTACCCAATGCAGGCCTGCGTACGGTTGGCGGTAAAGCTTGATTTTATTACCGCACTTCTGCAAAAAAGCCTCGAATGTACCGGTACTATCGAGTTTCGCGGTGTGCAGGCGGCGCTGGGGGAAGTGGTCGCCTGGCGCAACCTGTTCTGGTCGCTGAGTGATGCGATGGCGGCGGAAGCCAAACCCTGGATTAACGGCGCCTGGCTGCCAGATTCTCAGGCGATGAACACTTACCGCGTGATGGCGCCAATGGCCTGGGCGAAGATCAAAAACATCATCGAATGTAACGTGGCCAGCGGGTTAATCTATCTGCCCTCCAGCGTGCGCGACCTGCAAAATCCAGAGATTGAACAGTATCTTGCGCGCTTTGTCCGTGGCTCCAACGGCATGGAGCATGAGCAGCGCATCAAAATACTGAAGCTGATGTGGGACGCTACTGGCAGTGAGTTCGCGGGCCGCCATGAGCTGTACGAGATCAACTACGCCGGTAGTCAGGATGAAGTGCGCATGCAGTGTCTGCGCGATGCGCACAGCTCGGGAGCGATGGATGGCATGATGGAGATGGTCGATCGCTGCCTGGCTGACTATGACCGCGATGGCTGGAGAAAGTCGCACCTGCACAGCAACAGCGATATTAACCAGCTTGATCGTCTGCTCAGGGATGGTGGGCACTATGCAGAATGAAAACCAACACCGCTTACATTTTCGTGATGCGATGGCAAATCTGCCCGCGGCGGTTAATATCGTCACCACGCAGGGGGCCGCAGGGCGCTGTGGCATCACTGCGACGGCGGTGTGTCCGCTGACTGATACGCCACCAACGCTGCTGGTGTGTATTAATCTCAACAGCGCGATGAACCCGGTGTTCCTGAAAAATCAGCGTATGTGTATCAATGTACTTAATCCTCAGCAGGAGGAGATGGCGCGCCATTTTGCCGGTATGACTGCAATGACGATGGAAGATCGCTTCCTGCTGGACGGCTGGCAGGAGGGGACATTAGGCCAGCCGGTGCTTATTGAGGCGCTGGCCAGCCTTGAAGGTTTTATCAGCCAGATCAGGGCGCTTGGCACACACCAGCTGTACCTGGTAGAAATCCGTCACATCCGGCTGACGGAAAGCAGTGAGGCAGGATTAATTTATTTTAAACGCCGCTTCCATGCGCTGCCGGGCAGCGCCAGCACGCAGGTTTAGCGTTAACTTTCCAGCAGGCGAGTCATCGCCTGCAAATTATTGGAACGGGTATCTTTGCGCCATACCAGCCAGATGGCAATCTGCCCCATCCCCTCACTTAAGGGCCACGCACGCACATTATCGCGCCCTGGCATATTCTCCAGCATGCTACGCGGGATCAGCGCCAGACCGGCTCCGGCGCTGACGCAGGCCAGAATGCCGTGATACGACTCCATTTCGAAAATTTTTCCCGGCGCGGCGTTCTCGCGTGAGAACCAGTTTTCAAACAGGCGGCGGTAAGAGCAGTTGGCACGAAAGGCGTAGATGGTTGAACCGGAGATACTGGTGGCATCAGGTACGGGGGGATGGTTGAGCGCCGAGATCAGCACCATCTCTTCTTCCACCACCGCGACACCTTCCAGCAGCGGGTGCTTCGGCGGGCCGTCGATAAAGGCGGCGGAATACTTCCCGGCCAGCACGCCGTCGGTCATATCGCCGGACGGTCCCGTGGAGAGATCCAGCTCAACCTGCGGCCAGCGCTGGTGATAGCGGGCGATCAGCGGCGGCAGGCGTACGGCAGCAAAGCTCTCGATGGCGCCGAGGGTAAAAATCCCGCCGGGCAGCTGGCCGGAAACGCTGTGCTTTGCTTCGGTCGCCAGCGCCAGAATGCGCCGCGCATAGTCGAGAAAGGTTTTGCCGCTGTCGGTGATGTACAGGCGCAGCTTTTCGCGGCGAAACAGCTCACACTCCAGCTCCTCTTCCAGCTGCTTTAAGCGCGTTGAGATATTGGAAGGCACGCGATGCAGCTTCTCTGCCGCCGCCGTAACGCTGCCCTCTTCAGCGATAGTGCGGAAGATTTCCAGCTGGGTCAGATCCATATCATTCTCTTTTTGAGTAAGTAACTTTCTTTATTATTCATTTTTAAAGAATCTACGGCAAGTCTATGATTGATGCCATTGTGAACAACTTAAGGCGGCAATCATGACTCAGGTTTCCTCAAACGCAGCGATTTCTCGTAACCCAACCAGCGGTGAAGTCTTTGCCCGCTATCCATTTGCCACAGCGCAGGACGTTGACAGCGCGCTGGCGCAGACCAATAACGCCTTTCAGGCCTGGCGCAGCAGCGCGATGACCCGCCGCGTGCAGTTGCTCAACGCAATTGCCGGCGGCCTGCGTCAGCAGGCGCGCGCGCTGGCGGACATGATGACCAGTGAAATGGGCAAACCGATTGACCAGGGGCTGGCCGAAGTTGAAAAGAGTGCAAAGCTGTGTGAATGGTATGGCAAACACGGCCCTGCCTACCTTGAGCGTGAACCGACGCTGGTCGAAGGCGATAAGGCCTTTGTTGACTATTTGCCGCTCGGCCCGGTGCTGTCGGTGATGCCGTGGAACTTTCCTGTGTGGCAGGTGTTACGCGGAGCGGTGCCAATTATGCTGGCAGGCAATAGTTACCTGCTGAAACCGGCTCCGAACGTCATGGGCTGCGCGCTGCTGCTGCAACAGATCCTGCAGGATGTTGGCGTGCCGGAAGGGCTGTTTGCCGTGGTCAACGCTGACAACGACGGTGTGGCGCAGGCAATCAACGACCGTCGTATTGCCGCCGTCACCGTGACCGGGAGCGTGCGTGCCGGTGCGGCAATTGCCGCGCTGTCCGGTGCGGCAATCAAAAAATGCGTGCTGGAGCTGGGCGGTTCCGATGCCTTCATCGTGCTGGCCGATGCCGACATTGATGCTGCAGTTAAAGGAGCAATTGCCGGGCGCTTTATGAACAACGGCCAGCTGTGCATTTCGGCCAAGCGCATCATTGTGGAAGCGGCGGTCTTCGACCAGTTCTGCGAGAAATTTGTCACTGCAGTTAAAGCAATGAAAATCGGCGACCCGGGTGAAGCCGGGGTCTGGATTGGCCCGATGGCGCGCTACGATCTGCGCGACGAGCTTGACTCACAGGTGCAGGCGACGCTGAAAGAGGGCGCAACGCTGCTGCTGGGTGGCCATGTACTGCAGGGGGAAGGTAACTACTATGCCCCCACGGTGCTGAGCAACGTGAAGCCGGGTATGACCAGCTTCGATCAGGAGCTGTTTGGTCCTGTTGCCTCGCTGATTGTGGCGGATGATGCCGATCATGCTGTAGCGATGGCGAATGACTCTGAGTTCGGCCTTGGCGGCAGCCTGTGGAGCAAGGACTTGTCCCGCGCTCAGCAGCTGGCATCACGCATCGAAACCGGCGGCGTGTTTATCAACTCGCCGAGCTTCTCTGACCCGCGCGTGCCGATTGGCGGCGTGAAGAAAAGTGGTTTTGGTCGCGAACTGTCGCACTTCGGCCTGCGTGAGTTCACCAACACGCAGACCGTGTGGATCGAGTCCTGATCTTAGCTGGCCTGCGGGTAGTAGCGGCTGAGCCAGCTCTCCAGGCCTTCCGGTATCAGCGGGCGTGAGTAATAAAAACCCTGGATTTCATCGCAGCCTAATCGCTGCAGTGATGCCAGGGTTTGCAGATCCTCCACCCCTTCGGCCAGCACCACATACTCCAGCTCTTTCAGCATGGTGATCACGTGGCGGGCTATCACCTCGCTGGCCGGATCGTGCGACAGCTGCTGGATCAGCGAACGGTCGAGCTTGATAACATCAACCGGGATGCGGCGCAGCGTGTTGATGTTGCTGTAACCGGATCCGAAATCATCCAGCGCGATGCGAAAGCCGCGTAGCTTCAGCATATCCAGCCCGCGCCGCGCCTCGGCGCTCTCCAGCACCTGCTCGGTTTCCAGACATTCAAGATTGAGATCTTCAGCCTGCAATCCTGCACGCAGTAGCTTCTCTTCCAGCTTATTGGCGAAGTCCGGGCGCGAAAAATCGCTGACGCACAGATTCACCGACGCCGGTAGGTTCAGCCCTTTACTCCGCCACAGCTTAAGCTGCGCCAGCGTATGGTCTAACACCCAGTCGGTCAGCTCCTCCATTAGGTTGGTTTGTGCAGCCAGAGGGATAAATTCGTCAGGCGGGATATTGCCGTAAAGCGGATGATCCCAGCGCAGCAGCGTTTCCAGTCCGACCGGTTTGCCGTTGCGCAGCGAGATTTGTGGCTGATAGACCAGATAAAGCCCCGGCGTGCCGCGTAGCGCTGCGGCCAGGTCGTTTAGCAGGCGGAAGCTCTGATTTCTGCGCCCATCGCTGTCGGCGTTATACGCCATATAGTTCTGCTTCAGGCTGATGCCTTCATGCAGTGCACTGACTGCGCGGCGCAACACTTCCGAAACTTGCGAATCGACCGGAACAAAGCTGACTTCCCCGAGATACGGTTTGGCATCAACCGTAATATTATCGAAAATCTGTGCGCGAATGCCGCCGAGGCGCTGGCTGAGCTCACGTCCGCTGGGTGCATCGGGTTTGTCGCTCAGCAGGGCAAAGCGGCCCAGTGCAACGGTGTACAGCACATCATCACTGTCCAAACGCAGGCGGGTGCGCAGCGTGGCTGCCATCTCTTTGAGCAGCGTTTCCACCGCATTCATTCCTACCGAACGGGCGATCTCATAGGCGCGCGGCATATCAATGCAGTCAATCAGCGTCAGATTATGCGGTTCGCTATTGCCCGCCTGTTGCAGCAGTTCAATATCCTTCAGCAGCCGCTGGCGGTTAGGCAGCAGCGTGACGACATCCTGATAGCCGGTGATATACCAGGCATCGAGGTAGCCCACCACCAGGCCTGCAAGCAGTGCCAGCAGCGCGGCTTTGTCTGCGCTGAAGGCATGCGGCTGGGTATCTGTGACGCACAGCGTGCCGATGATGATGCCTTCACGGTTGCGCAGCGGGGCGCCGGCATAGAAACGGATAAAGGGCGCGCCAAGCGTCAAAGGATGCGCGCTGAAGCGTGGATCAAGATGCGTATCAGCACAAACCAGCACGTCATCCAGCTCCAGCGTGTGGCGGCAGAACGCATCCTGCAGCGAGGTCTGTTTCAGATCGAAGTTGCAGGCCGCTTTAATGTACTGGTTTTCATCGTCCAGCACCGATACGAAACCACCGGGGATTTCCAGCAGTTCGCTGGCCAGCTGGCTGAATTTTTTTAAAATATCATCGCGCGCCGCATCCTCGGATTTCAACATCTCCAGGGCAGCCAGACGTTTGGCATCGTCGCTACTAAAAGTCCCGCTCATGATTACGCTTCACATTAAGAGTTGTTGGCCCAAAGCGCAGCCAGATGAGATCGAGTATCGGCCAGCGAGGGAAAGTCTTTATTGATAACTTGATGAAATTATTTAATCAACGAATTTTTCACGCCTTTTACGCCGGAAGTATCACAAAATTAACGCCGGACGATCGCTAAACAGGTAACCAACAAAAGCTGGTACTGAAATAGGATTTTTTACCTGTCGCAAAACAGGGATAAGCAGTAAATTTCCTGCGCCGGGGAGAGGGCACGACCCCGTACTCTGGCACCAGAAAAATCATAATTAACACTTTTACCTTCCATTAATTCTAATGGTGATGAGGTCTTGAATGCTTTTAAAACGCAGCTGTACTGTTGCCGTTGTTCTGCTGGTCACGTTTTCACTGACGGCGTGCGGCATGTCCCATCGTGGCAGGAATACCGCTATCGGCGCCGGTGTCGGTGCGGTGGGTGGCGCAGTGCTGACCGGCGGCAGCACCTGGGGAACCCTGGGCGGTGCGGCGATCGGTGGCGTTATCGGCCACGAAGTCAGTCGCTAATCAATAACGCTATCCGTCTCTGCCGGATAGCGTTAGTTTTGCCAGATTCTGTCCAGCTGTTGCAGCATATGGGTGAAGCGCAGAGCCGCCAGGGTTGAGCCAAATATCCAGATAGCCGGAACCGTTCGCAGCGTCCTCTGGCGCACAAAAGGAAGAGCCTGCCACAGCGGCGAAGCGCTGACGCGGCTGCGCAAGCCTTCATCTCCGTGATCGAGACACACCGCCCGCAGTGCTGACAGCTTTGCCAAATGCTCAATTCCCACCGTTGCCGTTCCCCAGAAACTGTCCTGCTGCTGCCAGGCATTCTCTATGCCCAGCTGCTGCATCACGTTGCCGAACAGGCTGCGTTTACCGAGGATCACCACGTGGCGTTCATCGAGCAGTGTAAAAACCAGCAGCGGCTGTTGGCGCCAGGCTACCAGCTGGTCGCGGGCCTGCGCCAGCTGTTGGTCAAACCACGCCAGATGTGTTCTGGCTTCTGCCATTTTCCCTAAGCGCTCAGCCAGCCCCAGCAATCCGCTGCGCACTTTAGCCAGGGGCTGGCCTTCCTCATCAATAAAAGCTAACTCCATCGTCGGGGCGATCTTCTGCAATTGCTGCGCGTGCGGCCCGTAACCCTGCGAATAAACAATCAGGTCCGGTTTAAGCTGCGCCATAAATTCGAGGTTAGGCTCTGAACGCAGCCCGATGTCGAGCACGCTGGCGGGCAGGGCGGGTTCCTTCACCCACAGGCGATACTCGTGGGTATCCGCTGCGGCAATTGGCAGCACGCCAAGGGCAAACAGCATCTCCAGCGGCAGCCATTCGAGGGCGATAATGCGCGGCTCTGGCAGCGCAGCGCGGGCGGGTAATCCCGTCAGCCAGGGGGCCAGCGCCAGCGCGATCAATAGCTGCCGCCGCCGATGGCCAATCTCCCCGGCAGTGAACCGGGGGAAGCGCTTATCAGAAAGCATAGGTGAGGCTGACAGAGTAGTTACGCGGTTCGCCGTACAGCGTATAGTCGCTGGCCCAGGCATAGTAACTGCGGTCAAACAGGTTGTTGATGTTGGCCTGCACTGCCACCTGCTTCGTTGCCTGATAGCGGGCAAACAGGTTAGCCAGCGGATAGCTGCTCTGATAGACACGCTGGGTTTCCCCGTCCGGCCCGGTAGCATCCTGGTAGGTGCGGTTCTGCCAGTTGATGCCGCCACCGACTGTCAGGTCGCGCAGCATCGGCAACTGGTAGCGGCTGAATAGCTTGAACGAAGTCTGCGGCATATTGCTGTTGTAACGGCCGCTCTCTGTTTTGGCCACATAGCGCGTGGCGCCAAAGGTCATCTGCAGGTTATCGGTTAACGCGCCGTTGAGTTCAAACTCTGCGCCTTTGCTTACGGCCCCTCGAGTGCTGATATACGCCTGTTCGCTGCTGCCGTTAACGAAGTTGCTGCCGTCGGTTTGCGCAGCATTTTCCTGCTCAATGCGGAATACCGCCACCGTTGCCGTCAGGCGGCCATCCATCCACGCGGATTTCAGTCCGGTTTCATAACTTTTTCCGGTAACCGGGTCGAGGTAGCGACCGTCTCTGTTGCGATAGGTTTGCGGCTGGAAGATGGAGGTGTAGCTGGCGTAGGCGGACCAGCTTTCGTTGATGTCATACACCAGCCCACCGTAAGGAGTGATGTTGTTTTTAGTCACGTCACCACTGCTGCCGTTAGTGCTCCACTGGGTATAGCGCGCGCCGAGGATCAGCGACAGGGGATCGGCCAGTGAGAAACGGGCGGCGCTATAAGCCGATTTCTGGCGCACCACGTCGTCAGCATTCTGATACCAGTCTCCCCACTCAGGTTCGGCCACGTTGCCGCTCCATGCATCGTTGAAGCTGCCCATCTGGCTGCTGTCGAGGGCGCCGTCGGCACTGTAGGTGGCATTGTGCTGGCGGCTGTAGCTGACCCCGGCCATCATCTGATGCTGGCGGCCGAACAGTTCGAATGGCCCGCTGGCGTAAGTATCGATTGAATCCAGCTTTCGCTTACCGCGATCAAGGCTGCCAAAGCCCGAGGTGCCTTGCCCGGTGACCACGTCCGGGAAATCCATCACGTAGAGCAGCTTGTCGTTGAAAGTTTGTTCGGCGTGCGTGGCATTGACGCGGAAATTCCAGCCGTTATTGAAATCGTGCGTTACGTTTGCAAACACCTTACGTGAATCGAGGCTGTAACGTGCCCAGTCGGCCGCCGGATTGGTACTGCGGTCATAGCCAGTGCGTGAGCCGTTGCTGTACCAGGTTGGCAACCCGCCCCAGGTCGGATTGCCTGTATTGCTCTGCTGATAATCGTAGCCCAGCGATACGGTGCTGTTATCGGTTACGTCAGCATCGATTACGCCATAAAGGAATTTTTTGCTTTTGTGGTAGCGGTCCAGCGAGCTGTCCTGATCCTGATAACCCGCTATCACGCGTCCACGCACGCTGCCAGCCTCGTTCAGCGGACCGGAAACGTCCGCAACGTAACGCTGCTTATTCCAGCTGCCGTAGCTGGAGCTGAGGTTGCCGGTAAATTCTTTACTGTCGGCGTGCTTGCGCACCATATTGACCGACGCCGCCGGGCTACCCGCGCCAGTCATCAGCCCGGTGGAACCGCGCACTATCTCGATGCGGTCATAAATCGCCGTATCTTCCCCGGCATCGCCATAGTTCCAGTTATCGCTGGCGGAAGTCGGGATATCGTCGAATGTGTAGTTGGTTATCTGGAATCCACGGGCGAAGTAGGCCGAGCGTTCACTGTCGATAATTTCGGCGGAGACGCCGGTAGTATTATTCAGCACGTCACCCACTGATTGCAGATCTTGATCCTGCATGCGCTGCCCGGTCACGACGCTGACCGACTGCGGCACATCGCGCGGCGTCAGCAGCATTTTGGTGCCTGCGCGCGTAGTTTTAACGCTGTAGTCCTGCTGCTCATCGGCGGCATTATCAACTGTGGCATCGACCACCAGATCGGGCTGGGCGACAGCCGTTTCCTCACTGGCGGCCTGCGCCGGATGAAGCAATGAGTTGATCGCCAGTGCCAGCAGCGAGACGGCAAAAGTTGTCGCCATGTACGGCATGCGCCGTGCATTGTTTTCCCTGAAATTAAAAGACATCATCGTTCCCCACGCGGAAGCATTATTTTTTTGGTATGGCGTTTATTGGCGGCGTGCCCATTTTGGCGACATTAAATCTCGCTAGCATGGAAATCGCAATGCAGATGATAATCATTTTCTTTAAGATTATCATTGTAAAATTTTTGTCAGCATGAGTGGCAGAGTATTACTTTTCACTATTTACAGTGACTTATGAGGAGTTACAGCGAAAAAGAAGCGGGTTGAAGGGAAGGCAAACCCGGCGCCGCGTTGGACGGGCCGGGACAGGAAATGATTAGTTTTGACGCATAATGCTGACAATCTCTTCAAGCGTATCGGCCAGACGCTCGCCGCGCCTGTAGGCGAGCAGGGCCTCTTCACCGCCGCTTTGTAGCGACTTTGGCCGCTCGACAAACGCACCCAGTGGGGAAAGCTGTGCATCCAGCACTGCGGCAAACGGGATGCGTACTTTATCCAGACTGAACTGCTGTTTGAACAGTGACTCTGACTGATAGCGGGTGATCACGGCCAGCTGAGCATCAGGATAGCGCTCGCACAGCGCGTTAATTGCCGGCATATTGCGCTGGCAGTCCGGGCACCACATCTCTGCGGCCGCCAGGATCACGAATTTTCCTGAGAGCGCCGCGATATCCGCGGTGGTTTCCTGACTGAGAAAGTCCGGTCGAGTGGTTTTCTCCTGCTCAATCCGCAGCTGCGCGATCTCCTGCGCTGTCCCCTGGCTGACGAACTCTTCATAGCCAACGCTGTTCTCAATGAGGGTGTTGAAATCTGCCACGCTATTTCTCCTATCCGGTATTGCGAAATGATTCACGGATAATAGCAGGAGTGGGGGCAGAAATTAGCTCGCATCAAAAATGACGTAGAGTTTGCGCATCTGCGTGTCGACCACCCAGGTACCTGCGGTGTTCGCTTCGAAGAAAAAGGAATCGCCAGCTTTGAAGGTCAACGTCTCTTCGCCGTCCGGCGTGAAGGAACCGCTGCCGGCGAGAAAGTGCATTATCTCGGCTTGCTTCACCGAGCGGCGATAGCTGCCGGCGCTGCACTCGAAAATACCGGTATCAATATCTTCTTTTCCCGGGATCACTTTCTGAATACCCGACAGCTGAATTGGCGACGTTTCCGGCAGACCGTCAACGCTACCCCAGGGTTCTAACACTTCTATAGCCGCTGGCTGTTCAATCTTTTGTACTTTCATTGGACTTTCCCTTTAGTGAATGTGATACAGCGAGCGTAACCTGATAAAAATTTCAGGGTTTTACTTGCTACGGTTACTCAGCATAAGAGAAGCACCAAATAGATTGGCGGGATTATTAGCCGCCGGTTAACACATTTGTGTGTTAATCGGCGTGCCTCTGGCAGAAACTTTTGCGGCCTGACTTTGCCATCTATTCGCCCCAGCGTTCTCTGAGGTAGTTAACCGCCTCCTGCGTCTGCATCTGGTTTAGGTAGTTTTCCCGGAACAGGATGGTGCCGTTGATTTGCGGCACAGCTTCGTTCAGGTCGAGCTGTTTTTTTAGCTCGGGCACGCCGCCGCCAATCATCCAGTCAGGTTCATTTTTTGACGGCTCACCCACTTTATACAGCGCGATGCCAATGTAGAGGCGGGTATGAGTCGGCTTGACCACATCCGCCCACCATTTTGCCAGCACGTCATAGCGTGCCGCCTGGCGGGCAAAGGGCCAGTAGAGCTGCGGGGCGATATAGTCCAGCAGCCCCTGCTGCACCCAGCGGCGAGTATCGGCATAGGCTTCATCGTATGCCGCCGCGCCGCGCGTGTCGGAGCCGGCCGCATCGTGCGAAAGGTTGCGCCATACCCCCGCCGGACTGACGCCAAACTCTACGTCAGGCTTCAGCTGTTTGATGGTGCGTGATACCTGTTCGATCAGCTGCTGGGTGTTGTGCCGCCGCCAGTCCGCTTTGCTGGCAAAGCCCTGACCATAGGTCCGGAAGGTCTGAGAGTCGTTGAGCATTGAACCCGCGGATTCTGCATAGAAATAGTCATCGAACTGCACGCCGTCAACGGGATAACGCGCCACCACTTCGGCCACGATGCTGGTGATCCAGTCACGCGCCTCCGGGATGCCAGGGTCCAGCACAAAGCGGTCACCGGCGGTGCGGATCCACTCTTTATGCAGCACGTAAACGCTGGCCGGATGCAGCGACAGCGTGCGGTTTAACTCAGCAACGGTGGACGCTTTGGTGTTCACCGCCACGCGATAAGGGTTGAGCCAGGCGTGGACTTTCATACCGCGCTTGTGAGCTTCATCCAGCATAAACTGCAGCGGGTCGTAGCCAGGATCCTTGCCAATCTCGCCCGTCAGCATATCGGACCACGGCAGTATTTTGGATGCCCACAGCGCAGTGCCGTCCGGTTTCACCTGGAAAAACACGGTGTTGACACCGAGACTTTTCATCTTATCCAGCTTATCGGTCAGCGATTTCTGCTGTTGGCTGATGCGCGCGGCGGCACTGCTGGCATTGACTGAGGCCACCGGCGGCCAGTCAAGGCGGGAAACGGTTGCCAACCAGACACCTCTTAACGGCGGCTGACCCTGCTGCGGTTCCACCGGCAATGGCTTTGTGACCACCGGGAAAGGAGTAACCAGCGACTTTGGCGGTTGCGAAGAGCAGCTGACCAGCAGCAGGAGAGCTACGCAGGCTGTGCTAACTGTCTTCATGCTGGATAACGATGGCAAGCGGCGAGGGCGGGTGATGGTGTGCTCCGGTTCATTACGGTGGTGATGAGATAGCGAACATTCTCTTATTATCCAAAATTAAGTCAATGCTTTAGCTATAGACATATTCCGCGGCGAATGATGAGATTCCCCGCTATGCTTGTGTATCACCAGTTTTGCCAGCGACTGTTCCTGAGGAATATCGATGGGTAATAAGGGCATTTCTGCAGGTACCGTTTACGGTATTCCAATCACCTTTATCCGCTATGGCTTAACCGGGGGGCTTAATACCCTGGTGCACTGGCTGGTGTTTTTCACCGGCTATAGCCTGTTTCATTTTAATCAGGCCAGCGCCAACGCAGTCGCCTTTGCCTGCGCGGTAACGGTGAGCTTTTTTATTAACGCCCGCTGGACGTTCAGTAGCCCTGTGTCGCTTAAGCGCTATCTATTGTGGGTCAGCTTTATGGCGTTTTTCGCTCTCTTTACCGGCTGGTGTGGGGACTTAATGGTGCTCAATCCCTTCCTTACGCTGATAATTTTTTCTGCGTTAAGTCTGGTGATCGGTTTCTTTTTTGCCAACCGTTTCGTTTTCAGGTGAGGATCGGAATGCTGATATCTCTGGTGGTGCCCGTGTGGAATGAGGAGGAGGCCGTACCGGTTTTTTACCGCGCGCTGGATATCCTCGGCGATCTGCAGCTGGAACTTATATTTGTTAATGACGGCAGTAGTGACAGCACCGCCGAGGTGATTGAGCGACTGATAGCCAACGATGAGAGGCTGGTGCTGGTTAATTTGCGTCGTAATTTCGGCAAAGAAGCCGCTCTGCTGGCGGGATTTAATTATTCTACTGGCGATGCCGTTATTCCGCTGGACGTTGATATGCAGGACCCCATAGAGCTTATTCCCGAGCTGGTCACCATCTGGCAGCAGAAGGGGGTGGATATGGTACTGGCGCGGCGCAGCGATCGGAGTGCTGATTCCTTCCTGAAACGTATCTCCTCGCGCTGGTATTACAAAATGCATAACGTGTTAGCGCGCGAGAAGATTGAAGAGAACGTTGGCGATTTTCGCCTGTTATCGCGCAATACGGTTGATGCGATCTGTTCACTTCCCGAGCACACCGTGTTTATGAAAGGCATGATGCCGTGGGTGGGGGGCAAGACCGCTATTCTGGACTATGCCAGGATGCCGCGCGTGGTGGGTAAAACGAAATTCAACGGCTGGAGCTTGTGGAATTTCGCCCTTGACGGTATTACCTCATTTTCCACACTGCCACTCCGCGTGTGGACCTATATAGGCGGCGTCGTCGCTGTTATTTCTCTGCTTTATGGTATCTGGATTGTGCTATCAAAATTTATCTGGGGTAATGCGGTTGCCGGCTATTCTTCGCTGATGACGGTCATGCTGTTCCTCGGCGGTGTGCAGCTGATTGGCATTGGTATTCTCGGTGAATATATCGGTCGCATGTATACCGAGAGTAAGAACAGGCCGCGTTATATTATTGAGAGCGTGCTGAGGAAGAAAAATGACGGCCAGTGAGATTCAGCCCGTTTCCCGTTTACGGCAGATAGTCTTTACCTTCGTGATAGCGCTGCTGGCGACCCTGCCGGTCTGGACCAGCAAACTTTATTACCGTGACGATCTGTACCGGATATTTAATGGCAGCACCTCGGCGTGGCTGTCCAATGGCCGGCCAATGACCTGGCTGCTGCAGTCGATGCTATCGTTCAGCAGCAACCTTAGTGATATCTCACCGCTTAATTTGTTTATCGGTCTGCTGGCGCTGAGCATTGCCTCGGTGATCTATATCGAGAAGCTGCGCATCCCACTCACCGGCTATTGGGCGCTGATACCCCCCCTGTTCATCATCCTTAACCCTTTTCTGGTGCAGTGCCTGCTTTACGCCTATGACAGTCTGACCATCCTGCTTGCCTTCGCCATTGCGATGGTGGCCAGCCTGAAGCTGAGGCCGGGCGGGTTGCAGCAGCTCATTCTTGACGTGCTGCTTTTGCTGATGGTTCTGACACTGTATCAGTCCGGCTTAAACCTGTTTATTGGCTGCGTGGCGTTACTGGTTGTATGCCGCATTGTTCAACATCTACCCGTCTGGCAATGGCTTGGCGTTAAGATATTCGCGCTGCTGATCGCTGTGCTGATCTATAAATACGGCATCAGCGGCCCCCTGATTGATAAAGCGGATATATACAGCATGCAGCATAATCAGCTGCTGACTCCCGGGCCGGGCGCGCTGCATATTCTGACTGAAAGCATCAGACGTTATTACTCGCTGTTTTTCAGCGCTTACCCTGGGTGGCGAGCCGGGTTTGTTTGGGGGCCTGTTCTGTTTGCTGCCGTCGGCCTTGGCATTACTGGAATCCGGTTAAAGCAGCAGCAAAGGTTCAATGTCTCCACTCTGCTGCTGCTGTCAACAACACTACCAGTGGCCATTGCATCCGTTGCCGGACTCTCGCTTATGCTGGCCAGCCCGGTTTTTGTTCCGCGCATGCTGGCAGCCTGGGGAGTGACTTTGCTGTTCTGCTTTTATATCAGCGTTCAGGTATGGCCTGCATTGAGGCGGTGGTTAGCTGGGCTGAGCGGGGTTCTGCTGCTGTACCATCTGGTGGTGATGCTGGCCTGCTTTAACACGGTGGTCAACAGCCAGCGCTACGAGTTTAGCGTGATGGCTCAAATTAAAAGTGACTTCTACCGACTGCCCGCACGCAGCATTGATAGCATGGCATTTATCGGTCAATTAGATGATGCGCCTGAGGTGCGAACTAATATCAAAAATCTCCCCCTGATTAACAACATACGCATGAAAATGCTGGGCGAGTCAGAACCCTGGATTTGGCAGGCGCTAATCGCCCATGCCGACTTACCGTTAAAATCAATCAGAGCGAATGAGCTGATTCGGGCGGAAAAGCCGCGTAACTATCTTACTCAGGGGCCCGAGTATGACGCCTATGTTGTCAACAGTACCCTGGTGATTGATTTCCGTAAGTCAGGTGGGGTGGTGGAGGCTGATGCTCAGTAGGCTGGATAGCATGTCAGTGCAAAGAAAAGGATGAATATGCCATATAAATTATACGAGATAATCTATTAACGATATCTTCCCAGATAATCCGGAGTAATAGATAACAGGGATATTAGTTACAACACACACGATACTGTTCCAGTTTTCTGTGTAAACCTCAGCTCCATAGAAACGGTAAGCTTCCAGCTCCCCACTGCAAAGCCCCGGAACTGTGTGGCTCTAAAATGGGTGTTGTAACTAAATATCAGTGGGGCTGTGAGCATGGCGGCTGCGCCGCGTCCCGACGCCCCTTACCCGATGAGTTATTTGCTACACCAGCTGTGGCCTTCATGCGCAAACGCGCATAAAAGACTAAAATCCTGCGTGAAGGTGCCGATAGTTAAATCATTCTTGATAATCAGAGGCATCTATGAAATTACAGACACTCTTGGCAGGTTTGGTTTTTCTCACGTTCACAGGCGTATCCAGTGCAGCAGAGCAGCAAAGTGACTGGGTAGCCGTTCCCGGATCACACGACAGGGATTTCCGCATTTACTGTTATGAAGGAGAAAAACTTGTAATGGGTGTTTTTCCTCGTGGTGGAACGTCCAATTATCAGGTCGCCAGAGATATCTTTATCAGAACCCTCGCCGATGGCAGGTCTGTACTAACCTTCCAGCGGGGTTTCATATCAGCTGATACGCCAACAACGTTTATTCCATCGGTAAATACCCGCTGCGAGATGTCTGCTAAATAGCCGATATCTTCGCCCCCATCATGCCGGTTTGCGCACCCGGAGGTGAACGAACTGCACAGGATTGCAGGCATGATGGCCGACTTCTGGGTGCAGCTTGGCTGCTCCTGGACAGTACTTTAAGGCTACAATTTTCCAGTGATTTCTACCGGATCCACGGCTGCATAGGGATTGAAATTGGATGAATACTGGCTAGAGATAATTACCTGGAACTTGATCCCGCAGAAGCAGTTAAGCCGCTGACAATTGACGACAAACGCATTTAAGTGTGAGTTATACCTAATATTAAAATATAAATAATCACTTAAATTACACCGTCATCTTCTTCCATCAGTGCAACCATTGCGCCTTTATGCGCTTCAACCATACGTATATAGCGCATCACAGTCTGGGTTTGAGTCCAGGTGCCTTCCTGCATAATCTGGGCGAGTGGAACGCCCTTTCTGGCCATATCCTGTGCGGCCCCCACGCGCGCACTGTGTCCGCTCCAGCCTGCGTAACGTCCCTTGTTGGTTTTCACATGCTCTTTTTCGCAGATCGCTTTTCGGGCGCGACAAAAGATATCTTCAAGACTCGGCGCACTCATAGGGGCCGTAGTCACATTGACAATCTTATTAGAACGGTGGATAGGGCAGAACAGCACCGCATCAGGTTCGTCGTTCAGTCCGGCGGCGTCAATCCATTCTGTTAAACGCTGAGATGAGCGAGCACTCAGCGCTTTAACAATGCCACCAGAATGAAGAATGGTTTTAGTCCAACCGACATCAAGGATGATTCGGCCGTCCTCAGTTCGGTTAATATCTCTCACTCGCAGGCGCGACATCTCGCTCATTCGAAGAAGTGTACTATATGCCACATGCAAAAATGCCAAATCACGTTTCAGCTGCAGGCGAGGTGAAGCTTGCCATATTTTATCAAGCCGATTGAGGTCTACCCTGCAGAAGGGTACCGCCTGGCCAGTACGTTCACCGGATGATACTGCCTTACGGTTAATTTTCTTCCTGGCACGCACCACAACGGGCGAGACGTTAGGGGGAATGAAGCCGGCGTTACGGTGTAACATAGAAATTAGAGCTGCATGCGTTGAAATCGTAGATGCTGCCCGGCCAGCATTCTGCAGATGCAGCAGATAATCCTGTAGATCTTCCGCCAACATCGGCAGGAATGAACGATGGTTTTCTTGTGCCCAGCGCCAACATACCCGCATGACGCTGAGGAGCTGTTTCCACGTGTTAGACGAGAATGCCTCTCGCTGGTTAACGAAGGAGGCGAGTCTTTGCGAAATGTCTTCATCCATTGATGTCAGCAAGTTGGGGCTGCTGAAGCCGGCAATCTGAGTCATATTGGTCAGTATTCATCCAGCCAGAGATTGGCAACGCTACGTGAAATCTGAATAATTCGCAGGGGTATCGTTCTCAAAATTTTACGTAGCGATGCCGATATTTTAATCATTTATAAAGCGGGCATTCCGCCAGCCGCCTTCTAAGCAGGATCTGGCCCAGATCCACACGATACAGGGATTCATTTCTCATGTCTGGCCTTATATAATCTTAATTATATAAGGTTAGGATATTATCTTTCGGGATGCGAATTTTTAAAGTGATTATTAATGGCTTACTGCGAAGGGTATGAATCAAAAGGGTTAAGTAATGAGGTCAAAGTTGCTGGATGTGCAGAGGGGGGGTAATTTAACATAAGATGTATTATGTGTACTAATTATGTAGTGGCTAAATTAAGATGTCCGCCTCTGGCTATATTGAGATGTCCGCTTTATCGTTCTTTTCCAGGGTTTCTCGGCTGAGGGGTTCGAGGTCCAATGATGTAAAAAACCACGCTAAGAGTTTAATTCATTGTTTGTATTGAAATTTAACGGTCTTAACTCGCCCTTCAGAATATCTTCCGGTAACGAAAACGTATAATGCCCCAGCATATTTATATGGCCATG
>Ga0308163_10000442_pt1 | contig 75474 bp, 73 predicted proteins | sample PhyTR1_FD_201037 | JGI IMG/M metagenome (GOLD analysis project Ga0308163, IMG submission 201037) | Phyllosphere microbial communities from UC Gill Tract Community Farm, Albany, California, United States - DLSLT.R1 | ecosystem: Host-associated > Plants > Phyllosphere > Unclassified | place: USA...
AGCACGAGGTTGACCCAGACCATGCCCGCGTCGATGCCGTCGGCCACCCGCAGCGCCTGCTCCGGATCCGTCGTGTAGACGTACGAGCCGAGGCCGAACGGGGTGTCGTTCGCGAGCGCGACGGCCTCCTCCTCGGAGCGCACGCGGTAGAGCGTGGCGACCGGGCCGAAGAACTCCTCCCGGTAGGCGTCCATCTCGGGGGTCACGTCGGCGAGCACCGCGGGCGGGAACATGTTGCCGACGGGCTCGCCGCTCGCGAGCACGGTCGCGCCCTGGTCCACCGCGCGGGCGAGCTGCTCGGCGAGGCGCTCGGTCGCCGCGCGCGAGGAGAGCGGGCCGAGCAGGGTGCCGTCGGCCATCGGATCCGCGGGCTGGGCCGCCGTGAGCTGCGCGGTGAAGCGGGCGGCGAAGTCGTCGTAGAGGTGGTCGATCACGAGGAAGCGCTTCGCGCCGTTGCAGGACTGGCCGTTGTTGTCGAGGCGCGCGTTGACGGCGTCCGTCACGGCGGCGTCGAGGTCGTCGGTCGACAGCAGGATGAAGGGGTCGGATCCGCCGAGCTCCAGCACGACCTTCTTGAGGTGCCGGCCCGCGATCTCCGCAACCGCGGCCCCCGCCCGCTCGGATCCCGTGACGGAGACGCCCTGCACGCGCGGGTCGGCGATGACGCCCTCGATCTGCGCGTTCGTCGCGAGCACGCTCACGTACACGCCGGGGTCCGCGCCGAGCTCGGTCGCCGCGTCGCGGTACATGCGCTGGATGGCCTCGGCCGAGTCCGGGCACTGCGGCGCGTGCTTGAGCAGGATCGTGTTGCCGGTCACGATGGCGGGGCCGGCGAACCGGGCCACCTGGTAGTACGGGAAGTTCCACGGCATGATCCCGAGCAGCACGCCGAGGCCCGCGCGGCGCACGAACGCGGATCCGGTGCCGTCGGCGAGCGCGATCGGCTCGTCGGCCAGGAACTCCTCGGCGTTCCGCGCGTAGTAGCCGAGGATGTCGGCGGCGAAGTCGACCTCGCCGAGCGCCTGGTCGAGGGGCTTGCCCATCTCGCGCACGATGATCCGCGCCAGCTCGTCCCGGCGCTCCGTGTGCAGCTCGGCGACGCGGGCCACGAGCGCGGCGCGCTGGGCGATCGAGGTGCGGCGCGACCAGCCGCGGTACGCGCCCTCGGCGGCGGCGATCGCCCCCTGCAGCTCCGCGTCGGTGATCTCGGGATGCTCGGCGACGGTCGCGCCGGTGGTCGGATCGGTGACGGCGTAGCTGCTCATGGTGCTCCTCTTCGAACGCCGCGCGGGTGGCACGGGTGGGGCCCACGATATCGAGCGGTCACGGTTCCGCCGGGGTCGCGCCGGTTCCGGGTCAGCGGCCGCGGCGCCGATCCGCCTCCCCGTAGACGAGCTCGATCGTGTCCTCCGGCCCGAGCACGCGTTCGAGGATCGCGAGCAGCCGCTCGCCCTGCGCCGCGTGCTCGCGGGCGACGTCGCGGACCCGCCAGCCGCGGTCCCACTGGAACCCCTGCTGGAACACGGCCGCCCACTCCCGGATCGCCGCCTCGACGCGCGGCGGCAGCTCGGGCTCACCGTCGCGGCAGAGGCCCTCGTCGCCCCAGAGCGGCCGGTCGACGCCGTACTCGTTCATCAGGCGGTAGTGCACGGGTGCCTCCGGCCGGATCCGGTCCGCGCTGCGCGGCCCGCCACCGAGCATGCCAGGCGCCGGGCCGGTCGGCCGCGCGCGGGCTCGCTAGCGTCGGGGGATGGACGACGGATCGGACGCGGGGCTGCGCGACGCCGTCGCCGACCTCCTCGGGCGGCCGGTCGCCGCGCTCGAGGACGTGCGCCGGGAGCCGCTGGAGTACGACGCGTTCCTCGCGCACCGGACCGTGACGCGGATCCGCGGGACGGCGGTGGTCGACGGCGGCGCGCGCCTGCCGTGGTCGCTCGTCGAGAAGCGCACCGAGGGGCCGCGACTCGCCGTCCCGTACCTCGTGGCGAACGGCGCGCGGGAGCTGGCCGCCTACCGGTCGGGGCTGCTCGACGGGCTGCCGCCGGGGATCCGGGCGCCGCGCGCGCACGCGACCCGGCTCGACGCGGATGGCGGCGTGACGCTGTGGATCGAGGAGGTGCGGCACCGGGGACCGCGCCCGCTCGACCGGGCCGCGCTCCTCGACGCCGCGGAGGCCCTGGGCGCGCTGGCCGGGCGGTGGCTCGGGCGGCCGCCGGAGGATCCGTGGCTCTTCACCGGCTGGATCGACCGGCACGCGCAACCCGAGGCCGCCCCGGCCGGTGCGCGCACGCTCGCCGCGGCCGGGCCGCGCGCGACCGCGCTGCTCGGCGACCGGATCCCGGCCGCCGCACGCCTGATCGCCGGGCAGGATCGCGTGCGCGCCGCGCTCGAGGCGCTGCCGCGGACGCTCTGCCACCACGACGCGACGGGCGCGAACGTCTTCGCCGACGGCACGGGGATCGTGCTCATCGACTGGGAGTCGGTGGGCCCGGGCCCGGTCGGCGCCGATCTCGCATCGCTGCTGTTCTCGTCGGTGCGGCGGGGCGACGCGTCGGTCGGCGACGTGTCCGCCGTGCTCGACGCGGTCGTCGCGCGCTACGCCGAGGGGATCCGCGCGGTCGGGGGATCCGTCCCGCCCGACGCCGTCCGCCGGGGCCTCGACGCCGCGATCGCGCTGCGCTGGAAGCTCGCGGCCGACCTCGTGGCGGCGATCGACGCGGGATCCGCGATGCGTCGCGGCAGCCTGCCGCACGAGCCGCCGGAGCGCGCGCAGGCGGAGCTGACGGCGCTGCTCGACCTGCTGCTCGCGGCGGCGGCGCGCGTGCTCGGCTGAGGGCGTTCGGGTCGGCGGCTGCGCGGCTCGGGCCGTCCTCGGCGGAACGGTCCGTGTCCGCCATGACCGCACCCGCCCGAATACGCTCGCCCCATGACCACCCGGATCCGCCCCGCCGCCGCCCGCGACCTCGACGCGCTGCAGGGGATCGAGGACCGGGCCGACCGGATCCTCGTCGAGCTGCTGCGCCCCGCCGCGTGGTGGCCCGCGCCGACCGGGGCGGAGCGCGCGGCCGAGCCGGGGTTCCTGCTGGCGGCGGAGGACGCGGACGCGGACGCCGCGCCCACCCTCGTCGGCTTCGCGCACGTCCTCGAGGTCGACGGTCTCGCCCACCTGGAGCAGGTCGCGGTGCCGCCCGAGCACGGGCGCCGCGGGCACGGCGGTGCGCTCGTGGAGGCGGCGGCCGCGGAGGCCCGGCGGCGCGGGCATCGGCGGATCACGCTGCGCACCTTCGCCGACGTCCCGTGGAACGCGCCCGCCTACGCCCGCGCCGGGTTCGTCGAGGAGCCGCCGGCGACGACGTTCCACCGGCGCCTCGTGGAGACGGAGGCCGGGCTCGGGCTCGACCTCGTCGGGCGGCGGATCCAGATGGGGCGCGAGCTGGCATGAGCCGCGAGGCCGAGCGGGTCGGGCGGGACGCCGACCGACGCGTGAGCCCGGATCCCGTGGGGAACGCCGGACGGGTGCCCGACCCCTCCGACCGGACGCTCCCCGAGGCCGACCGGCGGCGGCTCATCGTCTGGGCGGCCGCCTGCGGGGCCCGGCTCCTGCCGGTCTTCTCCGCCGAGCGCCCGGACGACGGCCGGCTGCAGGACGCCCTCGACGGCGCCGCCGCCTTCGCGGCCGGCACGCTCGGCGTCGGAGCGATGCGCACCCTCGCCTTCGCCTGCCATGCCGCGGCCCGCGACGCGGTGTCCCCGGAGGCGACCGCCGTCGCCCGCGCCGTGGGGCAGGCCGCGGCCGTGGCGCACATGGCGGCGCACGGCCGCGAGATCGGGCGCTACACGCGGAGGGCGCTGGCGGGCGAGCCGCTCGCCGCGGAGCTGGAGCGGCAGCGCGCGAACGTGCCCGCGGACCTCGCGGCGTACGTCTTCGGCTGAGCCGCGCGGATCCGCCGCCCGTCCTCGCGCACGGCGCGCATGTCTGCCACGGTGGGGGCATGTCGTCGAGATGAGCACCGCCTCCCGCTCCGCTCCCACCCACCCGCGCCCGGCGGATCCCGTCCGGCGCGCCTCGACGACAAGGCACACCATGACCGCGCACGCGCACGCCCCGCTCCCCCGCATCCGCCCCTACCTGCCCGCCGACGAGACCGGCTGGCTCCGCTGCCGGGCGCTCTCCTTCCTCGACACGCAGTACTTCGACTACGGTCTGGCCTCGCGCCCGGATCCGGCCGAGCCGTCCGTCGCGCTCGTCGCCGAGGACCCGGACGGCACGATCGTCGGGATCCTCGACATCGGCGTCGAGGGCACCCTCGCGACCATCGACGCGATCGCCGTCCACCCCGACCACCGGGGCCGCCGCATCGCCACGACCCTCCTCGACACCGCGCTCCCGCTCCTCGCCGGCACGGGCGCCACCGAGCTCGACGCCTGGACCCGCGAGGATCCCGCCGCCAACGCCTGGTACCGCCGCGTCGGCTTCGTCGAGGAGACGCGCTACCTGCACGTGTACGTCGGCGAGGGCGACGACACGACCGGCTTCACGACCCCCGACGGCCTCGGCCGGCCGGTGCACGCGTTCCTCCATGCGCCGATCGAGCGCGAGGCGGAGCTGCGGGCGCGGTTCCGGCGCGTGCACGTGTGCCGGCGGTACGTGATGGCGGTCGACCACGCCGACCCAGCACGCGTGGATGCGTCCATCGCGGAGGGCGCCCGATGACGGTCGACGGCGACGCGTTCGTCGACGGCATCCGCGCGTACTTCTCGACGTACCCGGATCTGGCCCCCGGCAAGTCGTGGGTGGCCGGCCGGGCACTCGCGGACGGCTCCGCCGTGGTCCTGTACCGGACGTCGCACTCGCCACGGGTCGTCGGTCGACGCTGGATGCTCGGGGAGCTCGCCCGGGACTTCTCGCCGAACGACGCGTGCAGCCTGGCGTCGGCCGTGTTCGCCAACGAGGTCGGCGAGCCCGACGGCCCGACCGCGCCGCTGGCGGTGGACTGGGCGGACGGCCTCGTCGACGACCCCTCGGCCGTGGGGTGGGTCGTGAACCGGTGGACCGGCGCCGGAGGCTGATCCCACCCGGGATCCGCTCGGCCGACGCCGGGATGAGGCGCATCCCAGCGTCCGTCTCCTAGGGTCCCAGCATGCCCGTCCTCCTCGATCTCGACGACACCCTGGTCGATCGCTCGGGCGCCTTCGCGCGCTGGGCGGCCGAGACCGTGCCCGCGTGGGGCGGCGACGCCGGGGACGAGGAGTGGCTGCTCCGCGCCGACGGCCGGGGACGCACGCCCCGCGAGGTGCTCGCGCAGGGCATCGTCGACCGGTTCCCCGCGGCCGGCTCGGACGTCGACGGCCTCGTCACCGTGCTGCGCCGCGAGGTCGTCGCCCGGAACGACTGCTACCCGGGCGTCGTGGCGCGGCTGCGGGAGCTCGCCGACCTGGGGGAGGCGCTCGTCGTCGTGACCAACGGCGACGCGTGGCAGCAGCGGGCCACGATCGAGCGCACCGGCCTCTCCGACCTCGTGACCGGCATCGTCATCTCGGGCGCGCTGGGCGTGAAGAAGCCCGACCCGCGGATCTTCGCGGCCGCCCGCGAGATCGCCGGACCGGGACGCGCCACCTGGATGGTCGGCGACGACGTCGAGGCCGACATGGCCGGCGGCCGCGCGGTGGGCCTCGAGACGGCGTGGGTCGCGCACGACCGCCCCTGGACGCTCGCGTGGTCGCCGACGCTGCAGGGCCGCGACCCCGCGGACGTGCTCGCCGCGGTGGCCGCGGCGATCCGCGACGCCGGCTGACGGGGATCGCCGGTTCGCGACCGAGGGCGCCGTGCGTGGCTGCCGGAACGGGCGCGCGGCACGGCGGCGACCCTGCCCCGCGCGCGAGGAGCCGCGCCGGGAATCACCCGCGGTGCACGCCGCACGGAAACGACCGGCGGATCGGCCGTGGTCGTCTGAATCACGCCGGAAATCGAAGAATCAGAAGCGCATTATCGGATGCGCGACGCGGGAATAGCCGCGGGCATGTATCGTGGACATCAGCGCGCATCGAATGCGCGATATCCGCAAGGGGAGGAACGCACATGGCACGCAAGGTCATCACCACGCTCGTCGACGACATCGACGGACAGCCCATCGAAGAAGGCCAGGGCGAGACCGTCCCCTTCGCGCTCGACGGCATCAACTACGAGATCGATCTGAACGACGAGAATGCCGCGAAGCTCCGCACCCTCCTCGAGGAGTACACGGAGAAGGGCCGCCGCGTCGGCCGCGCGAGCACCGGCAAGAGCTCGCCCCGTCGCTCCTCGGGCTCCGCGCCCAAGGAGGACCTGAGCGCCGCTCGCGAGTGGCTGCGCGCCAATGGCCACGAGGTGTCCGAGCGCGGCCGCATCGCGGCCAGCCTGCTCGAGGAGTACCGCGCCAACAGCTAGCGCCTGCCGCACGCACGAGAGGGCCGACCCGATGCGGGTCGGCCCTCTCGCGTTTCCCCGGTGCTGCGCTCCGGCAGGGGACCCGGTCATTCGCGACCCGGTGCGGGGCATCTCCCGCAGGCGATTCCTCAGTGTCAGAAATACTCCTCCGGCCGCCCGCGAAAGCGGAGCGGTCATTCGTCGCGCGAGAGCTCCCGTCCGTCCTCGGCGCATCGGACGTGATCACGGTCGGCCCTCGGCGCCCGAGCGGGGAGCACCGCCGAGAATGGATGCCGTCGCGTCACGACGCACGCGCCGACCGGTTCCGCGCGTCACCGGGATATCCCGACGCGGCCTCCGCCCGGACCGGAGATCCGGAATGCGGCGGACCGTCGAGAATGCGGATGCGATCCTCAGCGGGGGACGACGAGGCGGAGCGCGAACGCCCCTACCGCCCCCTGGCCGCCCGCCCGCGCCACAGCAGCCACACGAAGTACGGCGTGCCGACGAGCGCGGTCACGAGGCCCGCGCCGAGCTGGGCGGGGGCGATCGCCGTGCGGCCGAGCAGGTCGGCGAGGGTCACGAGGGCGGCGCCCAGCAGGATCGCGACGGGCACCACGCGCGCGTGCCGCGAGCCGACGAGCGCGCGGGCCGCGTGCGGCGCCACCAGGCCGACGAACCCGATCACGCCCACCGCCGCGACCGCCGTCGCCGTGAGCACGACCGCGATCGCGAGGGCGAGGAGGCGCGCGCGGCCGAGCGAGACGCCGAGGAGCCGCGGGGTGTCGTCGTCGAGGGCGACCAGGTCGAGCATCCGGTGCCGCGGGGCCGCGAGCGCCACGCCGAGCACGAGCGCGACGAGCACCGGCAGGGCGTCGTCGAACCCGCGGCCGTACGTGGATCCGGAGAGCCAGGTGAGCGCCTTCGCCGCGTCGAAGGGGTCGGTCAGCACGATGACCAGGCTGATGGCCGCGGCCGTGCCCGCCGAGACGCCGACGCCGATGAGGACGAGCCGGTTCTGCGGGAAGCCGCCGCGCGCGGCGAGGCCGAACACGACGCCGGCCGCCGCGAGCGCGCCGAGCCCGGCCGCACCCGCGATGCCCCAGCCGGCGGCGAGCGGCACGCTGGTCACGAACAGCACGGCGCCGAGGCCCGCGCCGCCGGAGACGCCGAGGATCGCCGGATCCGCCAGCGGGTTCCGGGTCACGGCCTGCACGAGCACGCCCGCGAGCGCCAGCGCCGCGCCCGCGAGCACGGCGGCGAGCACGCGGGGCACGCGGGTGTCGAGCACGTAGCTGACGACGGGGCCGGCCGTGCCGCGGATCCCGTTCACGACGTCGCCGAGGAGCAGCTTCGCGTCGCCGAGGAGCACGGCCGCGACGAGCAGCGCCGCGAGCACGGCCACGAGCGCGCCGACCACGAGCGCGACGCGGCGGCGGGTGACCACGCCGTGCCGCTCGGTCGGCGCGGGCGTCGCGCTGTCGCGGGTGCGCACGGCCAGCACCACGAGCACGACCGCGCCGATGAGGGAGGTGACGAGGCCCGTCGGCACGGCGACCGATGCCTCGGCGCCGACGACCGCGCGGAGCAGCACGTCGGCGAGGAGCACGACGGCCGCGCCCATGAGCCCGGCGACGGGGATGAAGACCCACGAGCGGCGGACGCCCGGGACGAGCCGGCGCAGCGGCCGCGCGAACGCGGGCGCGTACAGGCCGACGAAGCCGATGGGACCGGCGACCGTCACGGCCGCGGCGGAGAGCAGCACGGCGGCGAGCACGGCGATCACGCGGGTGGCCCGCACGTCGACGCCGAGGCTGCGCGCGGCGTCGTCGCCGAGCCCGAGCGCGTCGAGCCGGCGCGTGAGGAGGAGCAGCAGCACGAGCGCGACGACCACGACGGGCGCCATCTGCGCGACCGCGTCGAAGCCGTTCTGGCCGATGCCGCCCTGGCCCCAGCGGTAGAGGCCGCTGGTCTGCTGCGGGAAGAGGAGGAGGAGCGCGCTGGTGACGGATCCGAGGCCGAGCGCGAGCGCGCTGCCCGCGAGCACGAGGCGCACGGTGCCGGATCCGAGGCCCGAGACCGCGAGCACGACCGCCGCCGCGACGAGCCCGCCGACGAACGCGACGCCCGCGCCCGCGATCACCGGCAGCGTCAGCCCGGTGACGCCCGCGACCGCGAGGGCCGCGTAGGCGCCCGCGTTCACCGCGAGCGTGTCGGGCGAGGCGAGCACGTTGCGGCTCACCGTCTGGAGCGCGGCGCCGGCGGCGCCGAGGGCGAGGCCCACGAGGATCCCGGCCGCCATGCGCGGCAGCCGCGACGCGACCACGACCGACGCGTCGCCCGGCGTCGCGCGGCCCACGAGGGCCTGCCACACCTCGCGCGGGCCGACCGCGGCGGTGCCCTGGGTGACGTCGATCACCGCGAGCACCGTCACGACGAGCACGAGGAGGCCGACGACCGCGACCGCCCGCACCGGGATCCGGCCGGCCCCGTCGGCGCGCACGACGGCGGCGAGCGACGGGGCGGCAGCCGGGATCGCCGCCTCGGCCGGTCGCGCGGGAGGCGCGTCGACCGGCGGGGGCGCGGTGCGGGCGGGGGCGGTCATGAGGTCGCGGGTGCGGGTCGGGCGCGCCGGATCAGCCGGCGAGGGTGGCGACGAGCGCCTTCGCGTACGCCGTCATCGACGCGGGGCCGCCGAACACCCAGATGCCCTCGGGCATGCGGTGTACGTCGCCCGCGGTCACGAACGGGAGCGACTTCCAGACGGCGTTGCCGGCGAGGTCCGACGCGAAGGGGTCGTCGCCCTGCGTGGCGTTGGAGTTGTAGAGGAACTTCACGTCGCCGACGGTGGTGAGGCCCTCGACGTCGGTGGATCCGAGGCCGTAGGCGGGGTCGACCTCGCCGGTCCACGCGTTCTCGAGGCCGAGCTCGGCGGTCACGTCGCCGACGAGCGAGCCCTTCCCGAACGGGCGGATGGTGACCTGGCCGGCGTCCACGTACGCGTCCGCGAACATGAACCGGGAGCCCGCGAGGCCCGCCGCGTCGAGCTTCGCCTTGGCGTCGGTGACGGCGGCGTCGTAGGCGTCGATGACCTGGGTCGCCTTGTCCTCGGTGCCGGTCGCCTTCGCGATGAGCTCGAGGTTGTCCTCGCTCTGCTGGATCTGCTTCGTGCCGTCCGCCGACTTCACCTGCAGCACGGGCGCGATGGCCTTGAGCTGCGTGATCGCGTCCGCGGGCAGGTCGTCGGTCGCGACGATGAGGTCGGGCGCGAGCGACGCGATGGTCTCCACGCTCGGCTCGCCGCGCGTGCCGATGTCGGCCGGCTCGTTCACGAGCGGGACGGCGGATGACCAGGCGCTGTAGCCCTTCACGTCCGCGACGCCGACCGGATCCACGCCCAGCGACACGAGGTTCTCCACGACGTTCCACTCGGTGCCGACGACCTTGGTCGCGGGCCCGTCGAGCGTGACCTCCGCGCCGGTGCCGTCGGTGAGGGTGATCGACTGGCCGCTCGGGGTGGATCCGGCGCCCGTGGATGCTTCCTCGGTGGTGCCGCATGCGGTCAGCGTGAGCGCTGTCGCGGCGGCGAGGACGGTCATCGCCAGGGTTCGTCGTCTCGTGATCACGGGTGGAGCCTCTCGTTCCTGTGGTGGTGGCGGGCGACCGCGCGGGTGCGCAGGCTGCCCGTCGTCGGGTCCGCGTGGACCTCGACGGGGATGCCGTAGACCTCGGTGAGGAGGTCGGGGGTCAGCACCTCGGATGGGGTGCCGGTCTTGACGATCCGGCCGTCGGAGAGCAGCGCGACGGTGTCGGCGAGCGCGGCGGCCTGATCGAGGTCGTGGAGGACGACGCCGACGGCGATCGATGCGTCGTCGGCGAGGTCGCGCACCAGGTCGAGGAGCTCGACCTGGTAGCGGAGGTCGAGGTAGGTGGTGGGCTCGTCGAGGAGCAGCACCCCCGTCTCCTGGGCGAGGCAGCTCGCGAGCCAGACGCGCTGGAGCTGGCCGCCGGAGAGCTGGTCGACGCCGCGCGTCGCGAGGTCGCCGAGGCCGGTGAGGTCGAGCGCGCGGTCGACGGCGGCGCGGCCCTCGGGATCCGCCCCGCCGAACCGGCCGCGGTGCGGGTAGCGGCCGAACTCGACGACGTCGCGGACGCTGAGGCCGCCGGGCGTCGGCCGGCCCTGCGTGAGGAGCGCGACGCGGCGGGCGAAGCGGCGGAGCGAGAGGTCGAGGGCGTCGGTCTCGGACTCTGCCTCCTCCTCGACGAGCGCGAGGGATCCGGAGCGCGCCGCCTGGAGCCGGGCCATGGTGCGCAGGAGCGTCGACTTGCCGCTGCCGTTCGGGCCGACGAGCACGGTGACGCAGCCCGGCCGGATCTCGAGGTCGGCGCCGTGGACGACCGCCGTGTCGCCGTACGCGACCGTGATGCCGCGGGCCGCGAGGGCGGACCCGGCGGACGCCGGCACCGCCGAGCGCTCTGCCGCGGGCTCCACCAGCGGCTCGGAGGCGCGCGGGATCGGGGCGGTCGAGGCGGGGGAGGTCACGATAGGTGAGGTTAGCCTAACCTCAGCCGCTGCGACAAGCCGTGGTGGTCGGGCGCCCGCCGGGGCCTCAGCCCGCCGGATCCGCCGCGCCGAGCCGGTGCGCGCGGCGCAGCCAGCGGACGAGGTCGTCCGCGGTGGCGTGCGCGGCGTCGGGCAGCGGATCCGCGCTCGCCAGCGCGTGCGCGATCCCACCGGGCGCGCTCCCCAGCACCGCCTCCAGCAGGGCGTCGCCGCGGAGGCCGGCCTCGCCGAGCAGCGCGACCTCGCGCGGATGGAGCCCCACCGGCTGGTCGCCGTTGCCGAGGTCGGTGCCGTAGGCGAGGCGGCCGCCGAGCCGCAGGTACCGCCGGGCGTTGTCGAGCGCCGCGGCGAGGTCGGCGCCCTCGTGGATGGCGAGGGTCGAGATCCAGAGCACGTCACGGGCCGCCGACTCCCGGAGCGCGGCGTCGTCGAGCCGCTCCGTCCACGGCACGTGCACGAGCGCGTCGGCCCCCGCGCGGATCGCCCGCATCGCCTGCCCCGCGCCCTCGGCGTGCACGGCGGCCCGCAGCCCGGCGGCGTGCGCGGCCTCGACGAGCGCGACCAGCACGTCGTCCGCCAGGAGCGGCCCGCCGTCGTGGAGCACGATCTTGAGCACCCCGGATCCGCCCGCCTTCGCCTGGGCGACGGCCCCGGGAGCGTCCTCCACGTGCGCCACCTCCCGCACGGCCGCGGCGGGCGCCCACGGACGATCCGAGGGGTAACCCCCGACGGCGGTGTGGAACGGACCCGCGTAGCGGACTGCCACGCCCACGGGAGGGCGGGCCGCGACGCGGGCGATCTCCACCGGATCCCACCCGAGGTCGACCACCGCGGTGACGGGCGACGCGGCGAGCGCCGCGTGGTCCACCAGGCCGAGGTGCACGTGCCGGTCGTGGACGCCGTCGCTGACGGACAGGTCGAGGCGCCCGAGCACGGGCTCGGTCGGATCCGCCGGCGTGACGGCACCGCCGGAGATGCGCACCGCGACCTCCCGGTACCGGCGCTCGAGCCGGAGCTCGCGGACGCGCCAGACGCCGTCCGAGGGCGAGGCGGGCCGGCGGGCCGGGCGCGAGGGGGTCATGGGGCGAGCGTAGGCCGCGGCCGGACCGCCTCCCGCGCGCGTCGGCGACGTGCCGCACGGATCCGCGTCGCCGCCGCATGTGCAGGAGCCGACCGGCCGGAACCGCGGGCACCGTACCCTCGTGCGAGCGCCCGTAGATCCGCACCTCGAGGTCCCATGCCGTCCGTCCCGCTCCCGCACGCCGTCCGGCGCCCCGCTCACCCGGGCCCGCTCCGGTCCGGCTCTCCCGCCGTGCGACCGGGCCACCCCACCGGAGCCCGCGGATCATGCTGAGCAGCCCCGACCGCGACGACGACCTCCTCCAGGAGCGGCTCCGCGCCCTCCACGACACGTGGCCGGGCGACCCCGCCGACGACGATCCGCTGCACGACGCCCGCCGGGCCGCCGCCGCCGGATCCCCGCCCCGCCTCCTCCAGCTCGTCGCCCCGCTGTACCGCGCGATCGGCCGACGGCTCGGCGCGAGCGCGACGGGTCTGCCCTTGCCGGCCGCCGCGGCGCCCGACGCCGCCACGCCGGCCATGGCGACGCCGCCCGCCTCGGCGCCCGCCGACCCCCGGGGCGATCCCCGCGAGGCGCCGTCCCCCGACGACACGGCCGCGGCCTCCACCCCCTACGCGCCGGCGGCCGACGTCGCGGACGCGCCCGACGCCCGCTGACCGCCCTCGCGACCCGCGCCGCCGCGCGCGCCCGTCGCCCCCGGGCGTCACTACCGTGTACCCGTGCCCTCCGACCCCGCCCACCGGACCGCTCCGACGGTCGACCTCCCGTCCCCACCCCCGTCGGCGCGAGCGCGCGCGGACGCGAGCATGCGCAGCCCCCGCCGCGCTCGCACCGGCCGCCGACCGCGGATCCGCGCATGAGGCGCCGCGACGGATCCCCCACCATCCACGACGTCGCCGCCCTGGCCGGCGTCTCGAAGTCGGTCGTCTCCCGCGCGCTCTCCGGCACCGCCGGGGTCGCCGCGGCCACGCAGGAGACCGTGCGCGCGGCCGCCGCGGAGATCGGGTACGTGCCGAACGCCCACGCGCGCGGCATGTCCGCGCATCGCACGCACACGCTCGGGGTGCTGGTGCGCGACGCGTCCACCCCGTTCTACGGGCACCTGCTCACGGCCCTGCAGCAGCGCGCGTCCGAGCGCGGCTACCGCGTCGTCACGGCGACGGGATTCGGCGCCTTCGACGTGCGGGAGGAGCGCAAGGCCCTCGAGACGCTCGTGTCGCTGCGGGTGGAGGGCCTCGTCGTCTGCAGCGGGGCGCTGCCGGTGGAGGACATCCTGCCCTCGGCCCGCCGGATCCCGACGGTCGTCGCCGGCCGCCCCGAGGTGGATGCGGCCCTCAGCAGCGTCTACTGCGACGAGACCACGGGCGGGCACGGACTCGCCGACCACGTGGCGTCGCTCGGGCACCGCCGCATCGCCGTCGTGACCCTCAGCCCGCGCCTCTCCCTCACCATGTCGGCCCGCACGCACGCCATGCTCGACCGGCTCCGCGAGCTCGGGCTCGACGTGGTGCACGTCCGCGCGGACGACCACGCCGACGGCGACATCGAGGGCGCCGACGGCGTCGCGCAGGCCCTCGCGGACGCGGGCGGGCTCACGGCGATCATGACGCCGAGCGACATCTGGGCCCTCGCGATCCTCGACGGCCTCGGCCGCCGCGGCATCACCGCGCCCGACGACGTCAGCATCACCGGGTACGACGGCCTGCCGCCGTTCACGAGCGCGCTGCTCGACTTCACGTCGTGGCGCCAGCCCATCCCGGTGATCGGCGCGCTCGCGGTCGACGCCGTGGTGGACCGCATCGACGGCACCGTCACGGGCACGTGCCACACGGCGGTCGACGGCGAGCTGCTCCCCGGGCGCACGGCGGTCCGCCTCCGCGGCTGAGCCGGCCGCCCGCCGCGCGTCGGGATGCCCCGCCGCACCAGCCGTCCATCCCCCGTTCACCTCGCGGACGTCCTCGCCGACCGCGGATGTGACACCGTGTCCGTCGCGGTGGGAACGTTCCCTCCGCTTGGACGACGCCGCAGGAGGACACGCATGGACCACGACGACCCGAACGCCTACGACACCGCCGCACCCGACATCGTCCCCGCCGCGGCCGACCGCGTCGACCTGCGCCCGTCGCTGCTGCCCCGCGACGACAGCGACCCCTACCGCTACGGGATCTTCCTCCGCCCCGACCCGCGCACCTGCCGCGCCGTCACCGTCGTCACCGACCAGATCCGCGCCCAGTACGGCCTCGTCTCCGCGGGCGCCTTCCCCCCGCACGCGACCCTCATCGGCAGCCAGCCGTTCGGGCACGACGAGGCCCGGGTGATCGAGGCGGTCACCGAGCTCCTCGCCGACCGTCCCGCGTTCCCCGTGCACAACGCGGGCGTCCGCGAGCACGGCTTCGGCCTCGTCTACGACGTCGACGGGCGGCCGGACGGCAGCAAGAACACCGAGCTGCTCGCGCTCGCGGCGGACATCGACCGCGTCGCGGCGCCGTTCCGCCGGCGCATGGGCTCCCCCGAGCACCACGCGTTCGACCCGGCCCGCTTCCGCGCCCACCTCTCCCTCGCCTCGCACGACCTCCTCGTGCGCCCCGACCTGCACGACGAGGTCGCCGACTTCATCCGCGGGCTCGAGCAGCCCGTGCCCGAGGGCTTCCTCGGCGACACGGTGGTCATGTACCGCACGGCGAGCCCGGACTGGTCGGGCCGCTGGTGGCACACCCTCACGTGGGAGCACGTGCGCACCTGGACCCTCCGCCGCCGGGACGCCTGACCCCTGTCCCCCGGCGCCCCGCGCCGGCACCGGTGCTCCCGGTCGACCCTCGGACGCGCGAGTATGGGGGGAAGCACGAGGGGGATCCATGCGCACGACCGTCTACACCAGCACCGCGACACGCGACCTGACCGACGACGACCTGGCGGAGCTCCTGCGCCAGTGCGTCCGCAACAACGAGCGGAGCGGGCTGACCGGCATGCTCCTGCACCGGGACGGCCGCTTCATGCAGGTGCTCGAGGGGCCCGACGACGCGGTGCGGGACGTGTTCGCGGTCATCGCCGCCGACACCCGCCACGCGGAGGTGCGTCTGCTCCTCGACGAGCCCATCGCCGAGCGGGCCTTCCCGGCCTGGAAGATGGCGTTCCGCACGGTCGACGACGAGACCGTCCGCCGCCTCGAGGGGTACGACGACTTCCTCGACCGCCCGGCGGAGGCGGCTGCGCGTCCGGACGCGCCTTCCCGCGCCCGCTGGCTCCTGGAGTGGTTCCGCTCGCACCCGGTCTGATCCGTCGGACCGCGTCGCACGGGGCTGGACACCACCCGCGCGGCGTGAGACCCTATCGACATTCGTTGCAACGATGATCGATAGGACGGCACCATGAGCACCTCGCCCACCACCGGGACGGCGCCCTCCGCGCAGGCCACCCGCCTCGTGCTCCGCGTGGCGTTCGTCGTCGCCCTGCTCGTGATGCTCGCGGTCGCCGCGAGCGCCGTCGCCGTCGCGATCGAGACCATCCGCACGGGCATCGTGCACACGTCGCTCGAGATGCGCGGCGACCTCCCCGCGGAGGCCGACGCGGGATCCGCCGACCTGCGCTCGGGCGCCTACCGCACGGCGGACGTCGCGGTCGGCGGGCTGTCCGGCGGGATCGTCGCGATGCACGTGGTCCGCATCGCGCTCGACGCGTCCGTCGGCATCGCGCTCGCCGGCATGGTCGCGCTCCTGGCCCGGCGGCTGCTCCGGCCGGATCCGCTCGCCCGCCGCGTGAGCCTCGTCGTCACGCTCGCGGGCGGCACCGTGATGATCGCCGCCCTGCTCTCCCTGGGCGTCGGCACGGGCGTGGCCTGGCTCGTCGGCGGCGAGCTCAACGACCCGCTCGACGGGCTCGAGGGCTTCTGGCCGGTGGTCGCCGAGGTCGACCTGTCCACGATCGCGCTCGGCTTCGCGCTGATGATCGTGGGCCTGGTGGTCGAGCACGGCGAGCGCCTGCAGCGCGACACCCGCGGCCTCGTCTGATGGCGGGCGACGACGACGGGCCCACGGGCGTCCACTGCCGCCTCGACGAGCTGCTCGCCGCGCGCGGCATGACGCTCACGCGTCTCAGCGCCATCGTGGGGATCAGCCAGGTGAACCTCTCGGTGCTGAAGAACGACCGCGCCCGGGCGGTCCGCTACTCGACGCTCGTGGCGGTGTGCCGCGCGCTCGAGTGCGAGATCGGCGAGCTGCTGGTGCTGGATCCGCCGGCCTCCTGACGCGCCGGGCACCCCGCGGCGGCTCGGCCGCGACCGGTCGGCGCGGCCGTTCTGGGGGTGTCCGCGCCGTGGCGCCGGCCGCCGCGGGCGGATATCGTCGGCCGACGAGACCCCGCTCCGGAGACCCGACTCCGCACCCACCCGAAAGCAGCCCGTGTCCCGATCCCCCGTGCTCGGGGTCGTCTTCGACCCCCGGCAGAACTCCCTCAACGCCCTCCGCCTCGCGCTCGCCCTGTCCGTGATCGTCTGGCACTCGTTCGCGCTGACCGGCGCCGAGATCCAGAACGCCCCCGTCCGCCAGATCGCCGGCCGCATCAGCGTCGACGCGTTCTTCGTCATCTCCGGCTACCTCATCGTGTCGAGCTGGATCCGCGACCCGCGCTGGAGCGCCTTCCTGCGGGCCCGCGCCCTCCGCATCCTCCCGGCCTTCTGGACCTGCCTCGTCGTCACCGCCGCGGTGTTCGCGCCGCTCGCGATCCTCCTGCGCGGCGTCCCCTTCCCCGACGGCTACCTGGCCGACTCCGTCTCCTACGTCGTCCGGAACGCCGGGCTGTACGTGCTCCAGTACGACATCGCCGGCACCCCGGCGGGCGTCCCGTACCCGGACGCGTGGAACGGCGCGCTCTGGACCCTGTTCTGGGAGGCGTCCTGCTACGTCGGCGTGCTCGTCGTCGGCGTCCTCGGCCTGATGCGGCACCGGGCGACGTTCCCCGCGCTCTTCGTCGTGGCCACGCTCGGGGTGCTCGCCACCTCGTACGGCCCGGTCGACAACTCGCTCGTCGTCTCCGGCGCGCGCTTCGGGATCATGTTCCTGGCCGGCGCCGTGATCCACCGGTACCGCGACCGGATCCCCGTCTCCCCGCCGCTCCTCCTCGCCGCCGCCCTCGTCATCGCGGCCTCCGCGCTGCTGCCCGACTACCGCGTCGTCGCCGCGCTGCCGCTCGCGTACCTCGCCATCTCGCTCGGCGCGCTCGGGAAGCACCCGCGGCTGCAGATCCGGACCGACCTCTCCTACGGCACCTACATCTACGGCTTCCCGATCCAGCAGCTGCTCGCGACGGCCGGCGCGGCCGCCTGGGGCGTCCCGGCGTTCGCGGTCGTCTCGATCGCGGTGACCCTGCCCGTCGCGGCCGCGAGCTGGTTCCTGGTGGAGAAGCCCACGCTGCGGCTCAAGGGGGTCCGCCGACGCCCGGCCACGGTGCAGGAGGAGGCGCTCGTCCGCGACGCGGCGTGAGGCGGCTCCCACGACCTCCGCGGGCGAGCGGGTAGGTTGTCCAGATGCGTCCGGGCGCCGCATCCGGACCGCACGCCGTCCGACGGGTCGCGCCGTCGCCCGCCGTCCCGGCAGGACCGGGGCCTAGATCCACCGCCGCCCCTGGAGGGAACCCACCATCGTCGCCACGCAGCCCGTCGCCCCCGGCATCGCCGACCCCGCCCTGCGGGTGCGGAACCTCCCGTCCCTGACGGGCCTCCGCTGGATCGCCGCGTTCGTGGTGTTCGCGTACCACGTGTCGCGGCTGGGGTTCCTCGAGGGCGACCGGCAGATCCAGTACTCGTACCTGGTGGCGGCGGGCGGCGTGGGCGTCTCCCTGTTCTTCATGCTCTCGGGCTTCGTGCTCGCCTGGGCCGACCGCCCGGGCGGCAGCGCCTTCGCGTTCTGGCGCCGCCGCTTCGCGCGGGTGTACCCGCTGCACGCCGTGACGCTCGTGATCGCGCTGCTGCTCGCGGCCACGCTCCTGCCGCAGATCCGCACGGAGAGCGCCAAGGCCGTGATCGCGAACGCCCTCCTCGTCAGCACCTGGAACTCGCCGTGGTGGCAGGCCGGCAACCCGGTCTCGTGGTCGCTCGTCAACGAGGCGTTCTTCTACCTCGTCTTCCCGCTGCTGATCCTCCCGCTCCGCCGGGCCTCCGCATCCGTGCTCTGGGCCCTCTCGGCCGTCGCCCTCGCGGTCCTCGTGGCCATGCCGTACCTGCTGCCGCTGTTCCCGGGGGGCCTCCGCACGGACGTCTGGCCGCCCGCGCGGCTCCCGGAGTTCGTCCTCGGCGTGCTCGTCGCGATGCTGATGCGGCGCGGCGCCTGGCGCGGCCCGCGCCTCGCCCTGCCCGCCGTGCTCGCGGTCGGCGGCTTCGTGGTCTCCACGGCGAACCAGGGCTCGCGCTTCGCCCTCACCGGGTTCACGGCGCTCGGCTTCGTGCTGCTGCTGGCCGCGCTCGCCCGCCGCGACGTCGAGGGCCGCCCCACCTTCCTCGCGTCGAGGCCCTGGGTCTTCCTGGGCGAGATCTCCTTCGCCTTCTACCTCGTGCACGTGCTCGTGATGCAGACCGTGGTCGCGCTGTGGCCGACCGCGCTGCCGCGGTCGACCGCCGCGGGCGTCGTGCTGGCGCTCGTCGCGCTCGGGATCGCCACGCTCGCCGCGACCGCGCTGCACCGCCTGGTGGAGGTGCCGGCGCAGCGCGCGCTCGCGGGCAAGCGCCGTCCGCCGGCCACGCGTCCGGCCGACGCGGCTCCCGCGGCCTGAGGGTCCGGCGCCCGTGGCCTGGAGGTCCGGCGCTCGTTGCCTGGAGGTCCGGCTCGCGCGGCCTGACCGTCCGGCGCTCGCTCGCTAGACCCGCGGATCCGCCCGCGTCGACACCGCGACCGTGAACTTCGCGTTCCGTCCCGCCTCGCGCGTGGGACCGACGATCCGCGTGAGCTGCGGGCGGTAGCCGAGCGGGCTGTTGTAGACCGTCCAGAGCTCGCCGCCGGGCCGCAGCATGCGCGCGGCGCCGCGGAAGAGGCGCTCCGCGAGGCCGGCGTGCACGGTCGCGCCCGTGTGGAACGGCGGGTTCAGGAGCACGAGGTCGGCGGATCCGTCGGGCACGCTCGATCCGGCGTCGTCGCGCACCACGGTCACCCGCTCCCCCAGCCCGTTCGCGGCGACGGTGGCGCGCGCCGAGGCGACGGCCGCCCACGACTGGTCGGTGGCGACGACGCGGAGATCCGGGCGCGCGAGCGCCACGGCGGAGGCGAGGACGCCCGTGCCGCAGCCGAGGTCGACCGCGGTGCGCGCGTCGGCGGGCAGGTCCGGCAGGAACGTCAGCAGGAACCGCGTGCCGATGTCGATGCGCGCCCCCGCGAACGCGGCGCCGTGCGCGCGCACCTCGAGGCCGAGGTCGGGATGCGACTCCGCGCGGGGGAAGCCGTCGGCCGCGGCGTCGCGCACGGGCCCGCGCGCCACGAGCACGCGCGACTTCTGCCGGGCGAGGGTCGCGTGGACGTCCGTGAAGCGCCCGCGGAGCACGTCGGTCATCGCGGGCGCCATGTGCTTGATCCGGCCGCCCGCCAGCACGGTGACGTCGTCGGCCGCCGACCGCGCGACGACGCCGGCCCACTCGTCGAGCGCGTCGAGGCTGCGCGGCAGGCGCGCGAGCACGACGCGGGCGCCCTGGACGAGGTCCGCGTCGAGCCCGTGGTGCGCGAGCGTCGCGTTCTCGCCGACGTCCCGCGCGTTGAGGTCGAGGGCCGTCTCGGAGGCGAGCGCGTCCTGGTGCACGCGGATCCGCATCGGATCCGCCGCCCCCGCCCGCCGGAGCGCCGCGGCGGCCCCGAGCGCGAGCGCGCCGTACTGGTCGCCGATCACGACCACGTCGGCCGCCGCGAGGGGCTGGCCCGCCGCATCCGCCTCCGCGAGGAGCGCCAGCAGCTCGTCGAGGAGCAGGCGGTCGGCGGCGTCGGCCGCGAAGAGGTTGTCGGCCTCGACGTCGGGTCGGCGCCGGAGCGCACCCAGGTCGAGGAGGTCGTCGGCGGAGGCCGGGAGCCCGGCGGATCCGCCGCTCACCGGCTGCCGCGCCCGCCGGCGTCCCGGTCGTCGCCGGGCCCGGCGAGCGCCTGGCGGTACAGCACGACCTCGGTCTGCCGCGAGGGCCGCACGCCCGCGCGCAGCGACACCACGTCGCCGTCGCCGCGGGCCGCGAACACGCGGCGGCCGGGCCGGGAGAGCAGCTCGTCCGCGAGCGCGGACTCGAGCTGGCGCACGCGACCGCGGAGCTCGGACACCTGGTTCTCGAGCTCGAGGATCCGGGCGATCCCCTCCAGGCTCACGCCCTCCCCGCCCAGCCGGGCGACCTCCCGCAGCTGCACGATGTCGCGCATCGAGTAGCGGCGCGAGCGCCCGGCCGTGCGGGTGGGCGACACGAGCCCGAGGCGGTCGTACTGCCGGAGCGTCTGCGGGTGCATGCCCGACAGCTCCGCCGCCACGGAGATCACGAAGACGGGGGCGTCCTCGTCCATCGCGTCGCGGGGATCCACGTCAGCTCCTGGCCCGCTCGATGAGGTCGGCGCGCGGGTCCTCGAGGGGCCCCGCGCTCGCGAACGCGTCGAGGGCGACACGCTGCGCCTCGGTGAGCCGCGACGGCACCGCGACCTCGATGCGGGCGAGCAGGTCGCCCGTGCCCTTGGCGGTCGTGACGCCGCGGCCCTTGACCCGCAGCACCTTGCCGCTGGACGTGCCGGGCGTGACCTTGAGCCGCACCGGGTCGCCGCCGAGCGTGGGCACCTCGATCGTCGCGCCGAGCGCGGCCTCGGCGAACGTCACGGGCACGTTGACCCGGAGGTTCAGGCCGTCGCGCTCGAACACCGGATGCGGTCGCACGTGCACGGTGAGGATGATGTCGCCGGACGCGCCGCCGTCGCCGCTCGTCTCGCCCTTGCCGGCGAGGCGGATCTTCTGGCCGTCGGAGACGCCCGCCGGGATGCGCACCGTGATGGGGCGCCCGTCGGAGTCCTGCAGGCGCACGACGTCGCCCTGCGTGGCGGTGAGGAAGTCGATCGTGGTCGACGCCGTGACGTCGCGTCCCTTCGTGGGCGCGCCGTACCCGCGGTAGCCGCCGGTCGACTGGCCGAAGCCGCCGTTGCCGAACATGCCGCCGAGGATGTCCTCGAACCCGCCCTGGCTGTACTGCGGCTGGCCGGATCCGAACCCGGCCGCACGCCGCCCGCGGCCGCCGGCCTGCTGGCCGAACATCCCGCCGAACACGTCCTCGAAGCCGCCCGCCTGACCGCCGCCGGCGCCCGGGGCGGTGAAGCGCGCGCCGGATCCCATGGCCCGCATCTGGTCGTACTCGCGGCGCTGCTCCTTGTCGGCGAGCACGGCGTGCGCCTCGCTGATCTCCTTGAAGCGCGCCTCGGCCGACGGATCCGGGTTGCTGTCCGGGTGGTACTGCCGCGCGAGCTTGCGGTAGGCCTTCTTGAGGTCGGCCTCCGAGACGTCCTTGGACACTCCGAGGACCTTGTAGAAGTCCTTGTCGAACCAGTCCTGGCTGGCCATCAGACGCCTCCCTTCTTCTTCTCGTGGTGGTGGCCGCACGACCCGGTCCGGGCGCCCGCGCGTGCGGACGCCCGGACCGGGGTGGGTGCAGCCGGATCGATGCTGCGGATGATGGCGCTACTCCGGCTTGTCGACGACGACCTTCGCGGCCCGCAGCAGCGTCTCGCCGATGTAGTAGCCACTCTCGACGACGTCCGCCACGGTGTCCACCTGGACCTCGGGGTTCGGCTTCTGGAAGATCGCCTCGTGCACCTGCGGGTCGAAGGCGTCGCCCACGGCGCCGACCTTGACCAGCCCGATGCGCTCCACGTTCGTCCGCAGCTTGGCGACGATCGCGGTGAGCGGTCCGCCCTCCGCGAGGTCGCCGTGCTTCTCGGCGCGGTCGAGGTCGTCGAGCACCGGGAGGATGCCCTTCACCACGTCGCCGACCGCGCGCTGGCGCTCGATCTCGCGGTTGGCCTCGGTGCGCTTGCGGTAGTTGGCGTACTCGGCGGTGACGCGCTTCAGGTCCGCGAGGTGGTCGGAGTCGCCCTCGACGGGCTCGTTCCGGGTCTGCTCGATGAGGTCCTGGAGCTCCTCGTCCATGGCGTCGGTCGTCTCGACGTCGGGGCCCTCGGCCTCGACGAACGCGCCGTCCACGCCGGGGACGGAGGCCTGGTCGGCCGCCGCGTCCGCCGTGGCGTCGGGCCCGGCCGGGGCCGAGGAGGCCGACCGCTCGGCCCCCTCGTCCTCGGGCGTGGCGTCGTCGGGCACGCGGCCCTCGCCGTTCGCGGTGTCCTCGGTCATCGGTCGGTCTTCTTGTCCTCGTCCTCGTCCACGACCTCGGCGTCGACGATGTCCTCGTCGTCCTTCTTCGCCTCGGGCGCGCCCTCGGGCGTCTCCGCCTGGGCCTGCTCCTGCTGGCCCTGCGCGTAGATGGCCTCGCCGAGCTTGGTCTGGCTCGCGGACAGCTTGTCGAACGCGGTCTTGACCGCGGCCTCGTCGTCGCCGGCGAGGGCGCTCTTCAGGCCGTCGACGTCGCCCTGGACCTCGGACTTGACGTCCTCGGGGAGCTTGTCGTCGTTCTCCTTGATGAGCTTGTCGATCGAGTAGGCGAGCTGCTCCGCGTTGTTGCGAACCTCGGCCTGCTCGCGGCGCGTCTTGTCCTCCGCCGCGTGCTCCTCGGCCTCGCGCACCATGCGCTCGATGTCCTCCTTCGCGAGCGAGGATCCGCCCGTGATGGTCATCGACTGCTCCTTGCCGGTGCCCTTGTCCTTCGCGGACACGTGCACGATGCCGTTGGCGTCGATGTCGAAGGTGACCTCGACCTGCGGGATCCCGCGGGGCGCCGGCGCGATGCCGGTGAGCTCGAAGGTGCCGAGGTTCTTGTTGTCGCGGGTGAACTCGCGCTCGCCCTGGAAGACCTGGATCGCGACGGACGGCTGGTTGTCGTCGGCCGTGGTGAAGGTCTCGCTGCGCTTGGTCGGGATGGCCGTGTTGCGCTCGATGAGCTTGGTCATGATGCCGCCCTTGGTCTCGATGCCGAGGCTCAGCGGGGTGACGTCGATGAGCAGGACGTCCTTGCGCTCGCCCTTCAGCACGCCGGCCTGGAGCGCGGCGCCGACGGCGACGACCTCGTCCGGGTTGACGCCCTTGTTGGGCTCCTTGCCGCCCGTGAGCTTCTTCACGAGGTCGACGACGGCTGGCATGCGGGTGGATCCGCCGACGAGGACCACGTGGGCCACGTCGCCGACCGAGACGCCGGCCTCGCGGATGACGTCCTCGAAGGGCTTGCGGGTGCGCTCGAGCAGGTCGTTCGTCAGCTCCTCGAACTTGGCGCGGGTCAGCGTCTCGTCGAGGTTGGCCGGGCCGTTCTCCGTGAGGGAGAGGTAAGGCAGCTGGATGCTCGTGCTGGTGGAGGAGCTGAGCTCCTTCTTCGCCTGCTCCGCGGCCTCCTTGAGGCGCTGCTTGGCGATCTTGTCGTTCGAGACGTCGACGCCCGTCGACTCCTTGAAGCGCTTGACGAGGTGGTCGACGATGCGCTGGTCCCAGTCGTCGCCGCCGAGGCGGTTGTCGCCCGCGGTGGAGCGGACCTGGATGGTGCTGAAGTCGTCGTCCTTGCCCACCTCGAGGAGGGAGACGTCGAACGTGCCGCCGCCGAGGTCGAAGACGAGGATGAGCTCGTCCTCCTTGCCCCGGTCGAGGCCGTAGGCGAGGGCCGCCGCGGTGGGCTCGTTGATGATGCGGAGCACGTTGAGGCCCGCGATCTCGCCGGCCTCCTTCGTGGCCTGGCGCTCGGCGTCGTTGAAGTACGCGGGAACGGTGATGACCGCGTCGGTCACCGAGTCGCCCAGGTACTGCTCGGCGTCGCGCTTGAGCTTGCCGAGGATGCGGGCGGACAGCTCCTGCGACGTGTACTTCTTGTCGTCGATGCCGACGGTCCAGTCGGTGCCCATGTGGCGCTTGACCGACGAGATGGTGCGGTCGACGTTGGTGACGTTCTGGCGCTTGGCGGTCTCGCCGACCAGCACCTCGCCGTCCTTGGTGAACGCGACGACGGACGGCGTGGTGCGCGCGCCCTCGGCGTTGGCGATGACGGTGGGCTCCCCGCCCTCCAGGACCGAGACCACCGAGTTGGTGGTACCCAGGTCGATTCCTACTGCACGAGCCATGGGGTGTTCTCCTTCTATTGCCGCGGCGCCCGGTGAGGGGGTCGCTCCGTTGGTGACGCGGGTGATCCGCGGAGTCTGTCTCGCGGTGCCGCTTCGTCGGCGGCGTGCTACTTGAGCCGCGATGACTCAACTCTACCGGAGCGCCGTCGGGCGTCAAGTCGGATCGGCCGAACCTGAGCGCAGGCGGCTCAACTCCCAGGCGCGGGCCGATCCGGTCACGATCGCATCACGGACCCATCGGGTTCGCGAGGGGCGCCGAATGCCCTGTCGACTCCAACCGGCGGCCGCTCGGCCGCCCCGACCGAAGGATCCATCATGCGCAACCTCACGAAGTCCCTCCTGGGCATCACGACCGCCGGCTTCCTGGTCGTCGGCCTCGCCGCCTGCTCCACGCCGCCGAAGACGGCCGACGCCGGCTCGTCCTCCGCTCCGTCGGCCGCCGCCACGACCGAGGCCGCTCCGACGCCGCTCGCGTCGGTCCCGACCCTGACCGGCGTCGACACCAAGGTCACGCTCGACTCCGGCTTCACCGGCGCCCTGACGACCCTGGGCCTGACCCCCGGCGTCATCGGCACCGCGACCCTCGACGGATCCACCGGCACCCTCGCGTTCCCCATCACCGGCGGCAACGTGAAGTACTTCGACCCCAAGGCCTCCTACCGCCCCTACGTCCAGGGCGAGATCGACCACTCGGGCTCCGGCATCAGCCTCACCGCCGGCTCCACCGTCGTGAAGCTCACCGACTTCGTCATCGACCCCGGCACCAGCCGCCTCACCGGCTCGGTCCAGGTCGGCGACGGCGAGGTCATGAAGGACGTCTACATCTTCAACCTCGACGGCACGACCCTGAAGCCCCTCGCCATGGAGGGTGACAACGCCGTCCTCGAGGGCACCACGGTCAAGGTCAGCCCCGACGCCGCCGCCCTGCTGAACAGCACCTTCGGCACCACCGCGGTCACCGACCAGCTCGTCGTCGGCATCGCCAAGATCACCGTCAACACCAAGTAGCACCTTGCCCGGGCTCGACCCCGGTGCAGCACGAGGAACGGCCCGGCCCACGACGCCGGGCCGTTCCTCGTGCGCCCGGCGGTCGAGGGACCGGAGGGCCTGGATGCCGTCGCCGCGCAGGGAAGCCCCCTCGCATGCGCAGCGAGGGGGCCCCTGCCGGGCGACTCGGGACCCGGTCCTCGGACTTCGGAACGGACGGGCGATCCGGCGGGGCGCCTGTCCCCCCACGGCCCGCCCGCCCGGTCGTCGAGCCCGGATCCCTAGCAGGAGCTCCCGATCAGCGGGCCATCCATGCACATCGGAGCTTCCCAGCCACCCGCGCCATCGTTGATGCATGAGCATTCAACGAAACTCCGTGTCCCTGCTCGCGCGCGGCACCGCCGCGATCGCCGGCGTCGTCGTCCTCGCCGGCTGCCAGGCCGCCGGATCCTCCGCGGCCTCCGCCCACCCCACCCATCCCGCCGCCGACGCCTCGACCGTCGTCGCCACCTCCCCCGCGGGCGACGGCGGCACGACCGCCGACCGCACCGACTCCGCGGCCGAGTCCGCCCACGCCGACGCCGTCTCGAAGCTGATCGCGGCCGCGTTCCCGGACCCGACCAGCGACGCCGCCCAGTCCGCGGTCATCGCGGCCGTCGCGCCCGACGCCACCTCGCACGGCTCCAAGGCCGGCCCCGGCGGCCTGCTCGACGAGTTCGTTCAGGCGCACGCCCGCATCCCCGGCGCGAAGGCCGTCGTCAAGCACATCGGCGCCGACGGCGACCTCGTGGCCGTGCACTGGCAGATCACCGCGAACCCGGACGACGAGCGCACCGGCGAGGCCGCGGTCGACCTGTTCCGCTTCGCGCCGAACGGGCAGATCGACGAGCACTGGTCGTTCGACCAGCCGGTGCCGCAGGGGACGCCCGCCAGCGGCAACACCAACACGATGTTCAGCGACCTCTACCAGGGCGGGTCCTACGGGCCCGCCCCCACCGAGCAGCAGGAGGAGGCGAACCGGCAGCTGGCCGTGGGCGCCTACGACACCCTGTTCAAGGACCACGACCCGAGCGTGCTCGACCGCTCCTTCGACCCGGCCTACCTCCAGCACAACACGGTCGCCGCGAACGGCACGGCCGCGCTGAAGGCGTTCTTCTCCGGCGGCGCGCAGTTCCCGGCGCAGCAGTCCGTGGTCTCGATCGCCGACGGCGACCTGGTGTGGACCTTCTCGCAGCAGGTCGGCGCGAAGTCGGACGACCCGTACCTCGCGGCCGACATCTTCCGCGTCGACGGCGGCCTCATCCGCGAGCACTGGGACGTGGTGCCCTCGAACTGATCGCCCGAACGGCACGAGGAGGGGCGGCCCGACGGCCGCCCCTCCTCTCGCGTGCGGGGGATCAGCGGCCGGCGTCGTAGTGGGCCTTCACCTGCGTGGCCGTGAGCACCGTCTTGTAGAGCGCCGCGAAGCGCATGCTGCCGGCGAAGTAGCCGCTGCCCGCGTTCGGCCAGCCCGAGGTGTTGTCGTAGCCGATCCGCCAGTAGCCGGTGTTGCTCTCCGGCGCCGTGAAGGTCGTGTTGCCCGCGACCCGCTGGCCGTCGACGTAGAGGATCATGCCCGTGCTCGGCGACATGGTGGAGACCACGTGGTGCCAGGCGCCGTCGGCGACGTTCGCCGGGCTCGTGAGCGACTGGTACCCGTTGTTGTAGGTGCCGAAGACGAGCTGGCCGGTAGTGGAGACGTAGGTGTGGCGGTCGTAGGCCGACGAGGATCCGCTCGCCGAGTTGCCGAAGCCGATGAGCTTGCCGCCCTTCACCGTGGTCTTGAACCAGAGCTCGGTGCTGAACGTGGCGGGGCCCTGCTGCATGAGCGAGTTGGTGAGCTGGCTCGTGGACCCGTTCAGCGTGTAGGCGCCGCCGGTGTCGCGGGGGCAGGCGATCGGGGAGCCCGACGTGCTGACCATGCTGCCGCGGTAGGTCCCCGGGTAGGTGCCGGCCGCCGCGTCGACGGCCCGCGTGGATCCGCTCGCCTCGTTCAGCGCGTAGGCGAAGACGGCGTTGACCCTGTCGGCGGCGAACGCGCTGGAGCAGGTGAAGTACGCCGCGGAGGACGCGGCGGTGTTGTTCGTGTTGGCGATCGCGGCCGTGTACGCGCCGTTCGTGCCGGGGGCGAGGAGCAGCACGGCGCCGAGGGCGGCGGCGGAGAGCGAGGCGGCGATCCCGGCGAGGCGCGAAGCGCGACGCGGGCGGGGCCGGGCGGGCGTGGCGGAGGCGGGCGTGGCGGCGCGACCGAGGAGGCGGGCGGCGACGCTCATGCGCGGCGCCGCTCCTCCGCCGGGAGGCCGACGATCATCGTCCAGAGGAGGGGGACGGCGCAGAGCGCGGCGAAGACGATCCAGCCCCAGAGCGGCAGGTCGAGCGTGGACGAGATGTCGTGGAAGCGGCCGGCCTCGGCCGCCGGGGCGGTCACGTCGCCGACCGCGCCGGAGGCGACGGAGGTGGCGGTGCCGCCCTCGGCCTGGACCCGGATGGGCAGCAGGCCGGTGTTGACGATCGTCGCGCGGACGTCGGCGCCGACGGTCGCGGCGTCGAGCACGACGAGGCCCACGAACGGCTTCAGCAGGAAGACCGTGAACGCGGCGACGAGGGATCCGCCGAGCATGCGCATCGAGGCGCGGTGCGTGGGCGAGGAGATGAGGCGGGTGAGGATCATCACGATCACGAGGCCCGCGAGCATCAGCGGCAGGCCCTTCGCGAGCCAGCCGGCGCCCGGGAGGATCGTGGTGGCCTCGCCGACGAGGTGCTCCTGGTCGGTCTGCCACGGATCCACCGCGCCGTTGATGTCGCCCTGGGTGGTGAGGCCGTCGGCGTCGACCGCGATGACGCGGTGCGTGTAGGTCTCGTCCGGCGTGGTGGAGGGGTGGAAGCTGACGACGTCGCCCACCTGGACGTCCTCGACGAGGACCGGGGTGGTGAGCAGCAGCGTGCCGACGGGGGCCGTGGTGCCCATCGACGGCGTCTGCACGACGAACCAGCGGCCGCCGGACGCCTGGAAGAGGAGCGTCGCGGCGACGAGGAGCGCGAGGAGGACGGTGGCCGTCCACATCACGACGGTGCGGCGGCGGAACGAGCGGGAGGCGCGCGCGGCGCGGCGGGACGCGCCGCGCGCGGGGAGGACCGGGGCGGCCGCTTCGTGGTCGGCCTCCCCGGAGACGAGGTCGGGCTCCAGGTCGAGCTCGAGGTCGCGCTCGAGAGCGTCGAGCTCCAGGGCGTCGAGCTCCAGCTCGAGGGCGTCGAGCGCCGTGGCGGTCGAGCGGTCCTGGATGTCGGTCATGATGCGCCTCCCGCGTCAGGGTCCGAGTGGATGGGAGCGGGGCCGCCTGTCGACGGCCCCGCGGATCGGCTGCCGACTAGGCCGCGAAGGTCCAGGTGAGGGGCAGCGAGGCGCCGAGGCCCTGGTACGTGTTGCCGGCGGAGGAGTCGAGCGTGACGGCGAACGTGAAGTCGGTGCTGCCGTTCGCGGCGAGGGCGGTCAGCGTCTTGGCCGAGGATCCGGCGAGGGTCGCGGCGGTGCCGGAGAAGACGGGCGCGGTGGATCCGGCGGCCGTGATGACGACGTTGAGCTTGGAGCAGAAGTCGGTGGCGGAGCCGTTGACCGTGCCGTTCTTGGTCTGCGTGCAGGCGGCGCCCGGGGTCAGCGTGAAGGTGGAGGCCTTCGAGGTGCCGACGTTCTTGATGTTCACGACGCTCGTGACCGTCTGGCCGGGGATCATCGTGGTCGAGCCGCCGAACTTGTTGATGGTGGAGCAGGTGGCGGCGTTGGAGTCGACGCCGGTCGCGGCGCTCGTGCTGAGGCAGGTGACCGTGCTGGCGCCGTTCGCGCCGGCCTGCGACTCCTGCATGACGAGCGAGCCGGAGGCCGCGGTGTTGGTGTCGTTGGTGATGGAGGCGACGAAGCCCGACAGCGTGCCGGACATCGAGACGGAGAGGAGGACGGCCGCGGCGACGCCGGTCGCGATGGCGAGGGGGGCGAAGCGGACGCGCTTGGTCTTGGCGGCGGCGGCGATGTGGTTCGACATGTTCGTGGCTCCTGGGTTCGGAAGGGCGGGGGCTGGGTGAGCTCCCGGTCTCGAGGTTCATGACTCGCTGTGCAAGTAACTCGAATGTACAGCTACTCGGATTCCGTGCAATCCCCCCACAGCGGGGGACATCGCCTTCGCGGAGCGGATGAGCCCCCATCCGCCGCGTTACAGTCGCTGGACCGCACTCGGATCCGCCCGGATCCCCGACGCAGGGACACCGCCCATGACCCCGGAGAGAACCGCGCATCGACGCCGCGACGCCGCGGCCGTGGACGCGCTCGCGAACGCGCTGCACATGGTCGAGACGGCCCAGCGGCAGCTGCGCACCCGCATCGCCCACGACGTGGGCATGAACGCGACCGACCTGACCGTGATCAGCCTGGTCGGCGACCTCGGCCGCATCACCCCGAAGCTGCTCGCCTCCGAGATCTCCATGGGCACGGGCGCGGTGACGGCCGTGATCGACCGGCTCGTGGTCGCGGGGCTCCTCGGCCGCGTGCCCAACCCGCGCGATCGGCGCAGCGTCTTCCTCGAGCTCACCGACACCGGCCGCGCGAAGCTCGCGCGCGTGACCGCGGACTACCGGGAGGCGGCGGAGGTCGCGCTGCGGGCGTCGCCGGCGCTCGGATCCGAGGAGACCGCCGAGGACATCGCGCGCGCGGCGATCGCGATGACGGCGCACACGATGGACGGGCCGGACGCGGCAGCGAGCGCGTGACCTCGGCGGCGGGGGTCACGCACCCCGTGTCGCGGACGCGGTCCTCCGGCGTCGAGCACGCGTTCCCGGCGCGGTCGGCCGTCGGTGCGACCCGCGGCCGACGCGGGCGGCGGATCCGCGGTCAGGAGCCGGCGGCCCGGTCCGCGGCGAGGATCCCGCGGAGGTGCGCGGCGTCGGCCCGGTAGAGCACGGCCTCGTCGCGGAGGTGCGGCTTGCCGAGCTCCTCGGCCTTGGCGTCGGACATCTCGGCGAGGTCGTGGAGGCGCAGCATGGCCACGCGGATCACGTCGGTCCAGGTCGCGTCGGATCCGTACGCGTCGAGGAGCAGGGCCACCCGCCGGCGCGCGTCGTCCATGCCGGGCGCGCCCCCCGGGGTGGATCCGGTGAGCGGCACCGCGCGCGTGGCGAGGTACGCGATGTCCCAGATGCGCGGTCCGGGCGAGCACATGTCGACGTCGATCAGGCCGATCAGGCGGCCGTCGGCGAAGACGAGGTTGTGCGGCGCGAAGTCGTTGTGGCAGATCACCTCGGCGGGGACCTTGACCTCCGACTGCCAGACGGCGCCGCCCAGGAGGAAGCCGACGCTCGCGTCGTGCAGCTCGCGGAGGCGGCGGCCGGCCTGGACGAGCACGTCGTCGGCCCAGATCCAGTCGGGCAGCGGGTAGACGGGCACGTCGCCGTGCAGGAAGGTGAGCCGCTCGCGGCCGCCCTCGACGCCGAGCGGCTCGGGGATGCCGTCGACGCCCGCGAGCGCCAGGTGCCGCAGGTAGCGGTGCACGGTCGGGGTCCAGGGGCCGGCGTCGCGGAGGACGGTGTCGCCCGACCGCTCGACGCGGTTCATGTTGCCGCCTTCGAGGGGTCCGTCCATCGGGCCAGCGTAGGGGTGGGCCCGTTCAGCCGGCGACCCCGCCGCGACACGCGCACGGGCTAGGTTGCGAGCATGAGCACCACCGCGCCCGCCGCCGTCGCCGGACCCGACCCCACTGCCCCGCCTCGCCGACGGGTCGCCGCGTGGGCGCTCTGGGACTGGGGATCCGCGGCCTTCAACGCGGTCGTCACCACCTTCGTCTTCAGCACGTACCTCGCCAGCAGCCTGTTCGTGGATCCCGCGATCGTGGCGGCCGCGGGCGACGACGACCGGAACCCCGCGCTGGTCGCCGCGAAGGCCGACACCTCCGGCGTCATCTCGCTCGCGCTCACCCTCGCGGGCCTGCTCATCGCGGTACTCGCGCCCGTGCTCGGGCAGCGGTCGGACGGATCCGGGCGGCGACGCCTGTGGCTCGGGATCAACACCGGCATCGTCGTGCTCGCGATGCTCGGGATGGTGCTCGTGGAGCCCGTGCCCTCCTACCTCTGGCTCGGCGCCGTGCTGCTCGCCACCGGCAACGTGTTCTTCGAGTTCGCGAGCGTGAACTACAACGCGATGCTCGTGCAGGTGAGCACGCCGCGCACGGTCGGCCGCGTGTCCGGCCTCGGCTGGGGCATGGGCTACGTGGGCGGGATCGTGCTGCTCGCGCTGCTGCTCGGCCTCTTCCTCTTCGACTTCGGGACGCCCGGCGCATCCGGCCTGCTCGGGCTGCCGTCGGGGAAGGAGGGCGGCGCGCTCGACGTGCGCATCGCGATCCTCGTGGCCGCGATCTGGTGCGCGGTGTTCTCGATCCCCGTGCTCGTGGGCGTGCCCGAGATCCCGGCGGCGCCGGGTCGCGCGCGGCAGGGCATTCTCGCGTCGTACGGCACGCTGTTCCGCCGGATCGCGGAGCTCTACCGCGAGTCGCCGCGCGTCATCGTGTTCCTCGTCGCGAGCGCCGTGTTCCGCGACGGGCTGGCGGCCGTGTTCACGTTCGGGGCGATCATCGCGGCCCAGGTCTTCGGCTTCTCGACCACCGAGGTGCTGCTGTTCGGCGTCGCGGCCAACGTGGTCGCGGGCATCGGCACGTTCGCGGCGGGCTGGTTCGACGACCGGTTCGGCGCGAAGCCCGTCATCCTCGTGTCGCTCGCGTGCCTCATCGTCGGCGGATCCGCGGTGCTCGCCGTCGGCGACGCCAAGGCCGGATTCTGGGCGACCGGCCTCTTCCTCTGCCTGTTCGTGGGGCCGGTGCAGTCGTCGAGCCGCACGTTCCTCGCGCGAATCTCCCCGGCCGGCCGCGAGGGCGAGATGTTCGGGCTCTACACGACCACCGGCCGCGCGGTCTCGTTCCTCGCGCCGGGCCTCTTCGGCATCGCGGTGGCCATCACGGGCGACACGCGCTTCGGGATCATCGGCATCGTGATCGTGCTCGCCGCGGGGCTCGTGCTCATGCTGCGGGTGCGCGGGGCGGACGCGCGGGTGGCGTGACGCGCTCCCGTCGTCAGGCGAGCACGAAGTCGTAGAGTTCCGCCCCGGCCCCGGCGCCGCCGCGCGCGGACCGGCGGTCGGCGAGCGGCATGATCACCCGGTCGCGCAGCGCGGCGCCCGCCGGCCCGAGGAGCTTGATCCCGTCGAGCCACCGCCCCTGCTGGATCACGTAGGCGACCCGCTCCTGGCGGCGCCGGGCGAGCTGCGTCGCGACGTCGGCCGGATCCGCGCCACCACCCAGGATGCGCCCGAGCACGGCGGCGTCCTCGAGCGCGAGGGACGCGCCCTGGCCGGAGGACGGGGACAGGGCGTGCGCCGCGTCGCCGACCAGGACCACCCGTCCGGAGCCCCACTCCGTCGGCGCCTCCCGGGGCGGGAGCCGGGCATCCAGATCCGGGGACGCCGGGACCAGGTGCTCGAGCGGCAGCCCGTCGCGCGCGGAGAGCCGCAGCAGCAGCCGCGCCCAGTCCTCCGGCGCGAGCGGCGCGGCCGGGGCGGCGCCGCGCCTCCGGGCGGGCACGCGGGGGTTGGCGAACCACGCCGTGGTGCCGTCCTCCAGCGGGACGTGCGCGACGAAGCAGTCGCGGCCGAAGCGGAACTGCAGCGTGCCCGGCGGGGACTCGGCGGCGGGCAGGGCGCCCGGCCGTGCCGTGCCGCCCACGTAGACCAGACCGGCGGCGCGATCCGCGGAGCCCGGCGCCCGCACGGCCACACCCGCCCGGACCGCCGAGCCCACTCCGTCCGCGCCCACGACGAAGTCGCCCGCATGCCGCTCCCCGTACTCCGTCGCGAGGGTCGCTCCCCTCCCGTCCTGCGCGACGGAGGCCACGCGGGCCGCGTGCACGGTCTGCGCGCCGACGCGCGCCGCCTCGTCCCGCAGCATCGCGTGGAGCTCGGATCGACGCAGCGAGCGGGTGACGCGGCCCTCCCCGGGCTGCGGGCCGAGCGGCAGGTCCGCCGTGCGGCGCCCGTCGGCCGCGCGGATGAGGACCCGCGGGGTCGCCTCGCCGAGCGCGCTCGCGGCGTCCCCCAGCCCGAGGGCGTTGAGCGCGACCATGCCGTTGCTCGCGACCTGGAGCCACGATCCCGGCTCCTCCGTCGCGTTCCGGCGCTCGAGGACCGTGGCCGCGTGCCCGGCGCGACGGACGGCGATGGCCGTGGCGAGGCCCGCGATGCCGCCGCCCGCGATCACGACGTGCATGCGGGTGTCCCGGATCCGACCATGGTGAGCCCCTCATCCGCCCCGGATGCGCGGTCGGCGTGCGGCACCGCGGTGCGCGACGCCCTCGTCACGGGACGGTCGCGGTCGGACGACCGCGACCTGCCGGACGGACCGCGGGACGATGCCGAGAGGGTACGCGGCGCCCCCCGGGATCCGCCGCGCCGGTCCCCAGGCGCGGACGGCGGAGGCGCGGACGGCGGGGGCGCGGCGCCGCGCCCGCTCCGCGGATCAGTCGAGCGACCCGCCGCCGACCTTCACGTCCGTCGCGTTCGCGAGCGTCGCGCGCACCACTGCCGTGAGAGCCGTCGCGATCTGGTCCATGCGCATGTAGGGGCGGTCGGTGCCGATCGCCTCCTCCGTCGAGTACGGGATGTGGACGAAGCCGCCGCGGGTGCCGGGGCGGTCGCGCAGCTCGTGCATCAGCAGGTAGAAGACGTGGTTGCAGGTGTACGTGCCGGCGGTCTGCGAGACGACCGCGGGGATGCCCCTCGTGCGCACGGCCGCCACCGCCGCCTTGATCGGCAGGGTGCTGAAGTACGCCGCCGGGCCGCCGTCGACGACCGGCTCGTCGATGGGCTGTGAGCCGGTGTTGTCGGGGATGCGGGCGTCGTCGACGTTGATCGCGATGCGCTCCACCTCGAGCGTCTCGATGCCGCCGGCGAGGCCCACGGAGATGACGACATCCGGATCCACCTCGGCGAGCGCCGCCCGCAGCGCGTCGTCGACCCTCGCGAAGTCGACGGGCAGCTGCCGCACCTGGATCTCCGCGTCGCCGTCCCAGCGGTCGCGCACCTCCTGCACGGCCGTCCACGACGGGTTGCTGGTGTCGCCGTCGAAGGGCTCGAATCCGGTGAGGAGGACGGTGGGCATGCGGGGGCTCCTGACGGTGCGCGGCGGGGGCGCGGCATCGAGAGGTGCCGCCCGTACCACGCTACGCGAGCCCGGACGGGGGTGATGCGCTCAGGCGGGCCGCGGAGAAGGATGCGCCGTGAGGGTCACTGGGGCCCCGGGACGGAGCGCACCACCATGAACCGCACGACACGGAGACGACGTCTCCCCTTCACGGCGCTGGCCATCGCGCTCGTCGCCGGCACGGCCCTCGCGGGGGCGGTGCCGGCGCAGGCAGCGGACGCCCCGGCGGGCGGCGGCACGCCGATCGCGGCCGCCGCCACCATCCCCGCGCCGGTGTTCTCCGAGGATTCCCTCGGGCACACCGCGACGCCCTCCATCCACGGGATCATCTCGCCTGCGCCAGGCACGGGCGACACCACGGGCCTGGTATACGAGTACCAGCTCGACGGTGCCGGGTCGTGGAGTCGCGAGCACCTCGGCGCCGTGATCGGCAACGCCGAGTTCGACATCCCCGCCCCGATCGGGGACCACCTCATCAGCTTCCGGATCGCCGGGACGAGGGACGGCGTCGAAGTGGTCGGCACCGCATCCACCCCGCGGATCGTGCGCTCCTGGGGCCTCGCGAAGTCGTACACGCCCGCGATCGTCGTGGACGGGCCGCGCGTCACCATCAGCTGGGATCTGCGGGACGCGATCAACGGGACGCCGGATCCGATCAGCTACTACTGGGGGAAGGACGACATCGTCGACGTGGCCCAGGTGGACTCCGTCACGTTCGAGCCGGGCTATGACTCGAGCGTCGACTTCCTGCTCGTCTACGGCCCCAACACCGACGCACCGCGGTTCTTCCGACAGGTCATTCGCACGGGGGGCGATCCGAGCGCGAAGCCGCTCACCTCCGCACCGAACCCGGCCGTCGTGGGGTCGGCGAAGGTCGGCACGACGCTCTCCGTGCGCACCGGCCTGTGGCAGCCAGCACCCGTGACGCTGTCGTACCAGTGGTATAGCGACGGGGTGCCGATCTTCCTCGCCACCGATCCGACGTACACCGTCACCCACCGAGAGGCAGGGACCCGGATCACCGTCGAGGTCCGAGGCATGCGCGACGGCTACCGGTCGGAGACCCGCACCTCGGCACCTACGCCGCGCGTGCCGGCCGATGTCGTGATCGCCGGACGGCCGACCACCAGCGGGACCGCCGCCGTCGGCGGCACGTTGACCGTGCGCCCCGGATCGTGGCGCCCGGCACCCGTGACGCTCTCCTACCAGTGGTATCGCGACGGCCGGTTCATCGACGGCGCGACCGGGACCACCTACCGGCTGACGGCGGCCGATCGAGGGAAGGACATCACGGTGAAAGTGGACGGGAGGACTGCTACGTCCGCGTGGGCCACGGCGACCAGTCCGGCGCGACACGTGTCCTGAGCGCCCGCGGCGGACCACGGATCGGACGGGCCCGGCACCCACGACGTGCCGGGCCGCTCGGCGCGCGAGGCGGCGCGACTCCCGAACGGGTGCACTCCGTGACCTTCGAACCGGGCTACGACGCCAGCGTCGACTTCACGCTGACCTACGGCCCGAACAGCGACGCCGCCCGCTCCTTCAACCAGGTGTACTACACGGGCAGCGCGCCGGGAGGCGCGGCGCTCACCTCGGCGCCCGCCCCGGCGATCGTCGGCCGGCCGATCGTCGGCACGACGCTCTCCGTGCGCACGGGCCTCTGGCAGCCGGCGCCCGTGACGCTCTCCTACCAGTGGTACAGCGACGGCGAGCAGATATTCGGGGCGACCGGCCCCACCTACGAGGTCAGCAGCTCCGTGTCCCGCACGCGGATCACCGTGGCGGTGCGCGGGACGCGAGCGGGGTACACATCCCAGACGCGCACGTCGGCGCCCACCCCGCGCGTGCCCGTGCCCGTCGTCACCGCCGGCCGGCCGACGATCCGCGGGAAGGCCGTCGTGGGCGGCACGCTGACCGTGAGCCCCGGATCGTGGAAGCCGGCGTTCCTGGAGCTCACGTACGTCTGGTTCCGCGACGGCGAGAGGATCACCGGAGCGACCGGCACCGCCTACCGGCCGACCGAGGCCGACCGCGGCCACGAGATCACCGTGCTGGTCTCCGTCGACCAGGACCACTACCCCCGGACGGGGGAGATGAGCGCGGGCCGACGCGTCGCCTGAGCCGCCCCCCTCCCCCGTCCGGCGAGCACGACCCGGACGGGGGGATGCACGGCGCCCGAGCCTCGGAGGAACCTGGAGGAAGGGCCACGGAGGCCCGCCTGGAAGGAACGCACATGACCCGCATCACCGGGGGACGCCGTCTCCCGCTCACCGCCCTGGCCGTCGTGGTCGCCGCCGGCACCGCCTTCGCGGGGGTCGCTCCCGCGCAGGCCGGCGACGCGCCCGCACCCGCCGGCGACTCGTCGACCGCCGCCGACGCCGTCCGCATCGGCGCCCCCACGGTCCGCGGCTACGGCTTCGACTACAGCTCCCAGGCCAACTTCCACGGCGTGATCTCGGTGGACCTCGGCGGCATCATCGACAACACCGGGCTCCGCTACGAGTACCAGCTCGACGGCGCCGGACCCTGGCTGACCGAGGGCACCGGCAGCGTGACGGGCGACGAGGACGAGGTGTACATCCCCGCGGCCGCCGGCACGCGCCTGATCAGCGTGCGCGTCGCCGGGACCGTGGACGGCGTCGCCGTCGTGGGCGCGGAGTCCGCGCCCACGCAGGTGCGGTCCGTCGGCGCGCCCCTCGACTACACGCCCGAGGTCGTCGTGGACGGCCCGTCCGTCACGTTCCGCTGGGACGTGCGCGCGGCCCTCAACGGGTTCACCCCCGAGGAGAGCGCCATCTTCTACCAGATCGACGGCGGCGCGTTCGTGGACGTCGGCGGCACCGGATCCGTCACGGTCACCCCGGGCTACGGCGAGCGCGTGGCCTTCGACCTGACCTACGGGCCCATCCCGGACGTCTGGCGCACTGCGCACGTGGACGCGGACACCGCCGCCGGCCCCGAGGCCGCGGCCCTCACCTCCGCCCCGACGCCGGGGATCATCGGCACGGTCGAGTACGGATCCACGCTGTCGGTGCGCACCGGCCTCTGGCAGCCCGCGCCCGTCACGCTCGACTACCAGTGGTTCCGCGACGGCGAGCGGATCCCCGGCGCGACCGGCGCCACCCGCACGATCGACGGCGGCGACATCGGGCACCACCTGACCGTGGCCGTGCGCGGATCCCGCGACGGCTACGCGCCCGTGACCCGCACGTCGGGGCAGACGAAGATCGTCGCCGAGCCGGTCATCACCGCGGGCACGCCGCGGATCACCGGCAACCCGGTCGTCGGCCGCACGCTCACCGCGCAGGCGGGCGTCTGGAAGCCGTCGTCGCTGGAGCTCGGCTACCAGTGGAAGCGCGACGGACAGGCGATCCCCGGCGCGACCGCGAAGACGTACACGCTGACGGAGGCGGACCGCGGGCACACCGTCACCGCCGTCGTGAGCGCGGCCATCTACCTGTACGACGACGAGGCGCGCGCGAGCGCGGGCGTGACGGTGCGCTGACCCGCGCATCCCCTCGACGGGCCCGGCTCCTCCCCAGGGGCCGGGCCCGTCGGCGTCCACCCCCGTCCGGGTGCGGATACGCCGCGGGAGCGGCCCCGGCCGCTAGCGTCGGGAGATGATCTCCAACTCCGGCGCCGGGATCGGCATCGCCCTCTACGTCCTGGTCGTCCTCGCCCTCGCGGTGCTGTCGATCGTCGCCACCGTCGTGCTCATCCGCCTCGCGCTCGCCGCGCGGCGCACGCTGCTCGTCACGACCTCGCTGCAGGAGGCGCGGCTCGAGCTCATCCGCGAGCAGACCGCGCGGCTGCAGGCGGACGACGACCACGAGCTCGACGGGAACGGCGGGCCGTACGCGCCCGGATCCGGCCCCGTCGGGCCGGCGGCCTGAGCATGGGCGGCTCGGACGACAGCATCCTGGTGCCGACCCCCTACGACGTCTGGTGGTCCCTCCCCCTGCTGCTCGGCATCGCGCTGACGGTCCTCGCCGTCGTGGCGCTCGTCGCGCTGATCCGGGTCGGGCTCGCCGGTCGCCGCACGCTCGCCGCGACCGCGGCCCTCGGCGAGGCGCGCCTCGAGCTCGCGCGCGAGCGGGCCGCGCGGCTGCGCGCGGGGCTGCCGGACGCGGGCGGGGCGGATCCGGCCGACTGACGACTCGACGGCGCGATGCCGCGACGGCGCGACGGAGCGACGGCGCGACCGGCCGATCAGCCCACGGGCTCCGCGAACACGACCCGGTTGTCCTCGTAGTGGCCGACGCTGCGGTCGAAGACGCCGCCGCAGGTGATGAGGCGCAGCTGGTCGGTGGGCTGCGCGCCGAACACGCGCGCGGTCGGGAAGTCGTCCTTGGCGAAGTCGGCGACCTCGGTCACGGCGTAGCGCGTGGTGCCGCCGTCGACGTCCTGCACCGACACCTCGTCGCCCACGCCGAGCTCCGCGAGCCGGGCGAACGCGGCGGGCCCCACGCGCGAGTCGACGTGCGCGGCGATCACGGTGGGTCCGCGTCCGCCGGGGCGGCCACCGCCCGTGAACCAGCCGACGTCGTCGAAGTCGACGGGCACCTCCATCCGACCGTCGGGTGCGATGCCGAGATCGATGAGCGGCTCGTCGAGCGCCATGGCGGGGATCGCGACGCGGGACGGGACCACGCCGAGGCCCTGCACGACCTGGGGGTCGGTCGTGGCAGGGGCGCTCGGCGCGGCGTTCGGGGGCGCCACCGCCGGGGCGGTCGCCGGGGCGGTCGCGGGGGCGTCCGGCGGAGCGGCGGCGGGAGCAGGCGCGCATCCGGCCAGCACGGCCAGCGGGATCAGCGCGCCCGCGAGCACCGCGGCCCGGCGGGCGCGCCGCGCGTGCGGGGCCTCCGCCGGGCCGCGGTGCACGGGGATCAGGACTCCTGGGCGCGGTGGCGGCGCATGAGCACGACGCCGGCCGCGGCGAGCGCGACGGCGCCGCCGCCCGCGACGAGCGGGAGGGCCGAGGAGCCGGAGGCCGCGGATCCGCCCGCGCCGGTGTCGACGCCGCCGACCGGCACCTGGGTCAGCTGGCCGCGCACGGCGCCCGCGGTGAACGACGCCGTGTGGGTGTCGGCCGCGAAGGCGGACGGGTCGGCCTCGATCTGCGCGACCGTGAAGCCCGCGCCGGTGTCGGCGTTCTGGGCGCTCATGATCCCGGTGGTGAACGGCCCCTGCATGCAGCCGGAGCTCGTGCGCGTGCCGTTGCCGGCGTCGACCGGGTTCGGGAACGCGATGCGCGGCGGGCCGGCCTTGCCGACGGCCGCCTGGTGGATGTGCGTGGCCGTCTTCGCCGGGCTCTGGTACTCGCCCGTGACGCCCGTGAGCGTGATGTCGTAGCAGATGGTGTTCGACGCGGAGTCGAGGCGGAGGTCGAAGCGGCCGGTCGCGCCGGGTGCGCCGGGGGTCGCGACGCCGTCGGCGTTCAGCACCTGGTCGGGCGTCGCCATCACGGTGAACGCGCTCGTGAAGCGCTCCGGCTCGGGGACGGTCGTCTCGGCGGACGCGGGCGTCGCGGCGAGGAGGAGGAGGGCGGCCGCGGCGGCGCCCCCGATGGTCGTGTTCCGGACGAGTCTCGTGTGCGTCATCGCGTGCAGCCTCTCGTGGTGGGGCGCCCGGGCGGGCACCGCTTCTGACAGGGCATACGCGCGCCGGGCGGCATCCGTTCATCGGGTGCCGGAATCCGTTCGGCGACGGCCCCGCTCCTCCCCAGGGCCGCGGATGAACGCGGCGCCCTCCCCCGACGTATCCCCCGGTGAGGGCGCGCACCCGCCGCCTAGGCTGAGGGGATCACGATGGCGCTCGTCCTGACGCGTCCGGCACCTGCATCCGAGCGGAGCACGATGAGCGCGTCCACGCCCGGGTTCGACGTGCGCGTGGCGTTCGCGGAGCACGGTGGCGCGCTGCTCGGCTTCGCGGTGAACGCCCTGCACGATCGGCAGCTCGCCGAGGACTGCGTGCAGGAGACCTTCCTCCGCGCCTGGCGGGCCCGCGACTCCTTCGACGGCGAGCGCGGCAGCGCGCGCACCTGGCTGTTCGCGATCGAGCGGCGGGTGATCCTCGACGTGCACCGCGCCCGGGCCCGCGCCCCGCGCATCGTGGCCGAGGAGGAGGCGCCCGAGCAGGCCGCGACGGCGGCGGATCCGCTCGAGCGGCTCGGCATCGTCGAGGGCCTCGCGCGCCTCAGCGACGCGCATCGCGAGGCCGTCGTCGCCGTGCACCTCACCGGGCTCAGCTACCAGGAGCTCTCCACCGCCACGGGCGTGCCCGTCCCCACCCTGCGCACGCGCGTCTTCCACGCGCTCCGCGCCCTCCGCACGCACCTCGACGAAGGGGATCCCGCATGACCGACGACCGCACACCCGCTCCGGACCCCGCGGAGCCGGACGACCGCCGCGCCGAGCTCATCGCGGCGGCCCTCGCCGGCGAGCTCTCCCCCGCCGAGGGCGCCGAGCTCGACGCCCGACGCGCCGCGGATCCCACGATCGACGAGGAGATCGCGCTGCTCGGCGGGCTGCCGTCCGCGATCCGCGGGGTCGGGGCGTGGGAGGAGGCGGCGCCGAGCGCGGAGCTGGCGCGGCGGATCGGGCTCATCGCGGACGGGCGCGGCGAGTCCGCGGAGCCGGGCCGTGCGGATGCGGCGGGCGCGGAGGGGGACTCGCCGGCGGACTCCGGCCGTGCGGAGGCGGCGGCCTCGGAGGCGGTCTCGCTGGCGGACCCCGGCAGGCCGACGCATGCCGCGTCGGCCGCGCATGCCGAGACCGCCGCGCATGCCGCGCCGGCCGCGCCCGCCGACCTCGACGCCCACCGCGCGCGACGCGGATCGCGCGCCCGCCGCACGGTCCTCCTCCTCGCGGGCGCCGCCGCCTGCCTGGCGCTGGGCGCCGCGGGCGGCGCGTTCCTCGCGGCCCCGCGCGCCGACGTCGCGACGGGCCCGGCCGGCACGCTCGGCGCGCTCGAGGACGTCACCTTCGCGGGCGCGCCCGCCGGCGTCGTCGTGGAGGGCGAGGTCGTCGCGCACACGTGGGGCACCGAGACCGTGCTGTCGGTCGACGGTCTGCCCGCGGGCGACGCGTTCTCCATCGTGGTCGTCGACGCAGCCGGAGGCGAGCACCCCTCCGGCACCATGCTGGGATCGGCCGTGCGCATCGACTGCCGCCTCAACGCCGACGTGCTGCGCGAGGACGCCGCATCCGTGGAGATCCGCGACGCCGCGGGCGACCGGGTGGCCGTGGCGGACCTGCCGCCCGTCCGCGCCTGAGCGGCCGTCCGCGCAGCGGCTCCCGCCCGGCCGACGGCGGAGTGTAGCGCCCCGTCCGGGACCCGGGAACCTCGGAGGAACCACCGGTTTAGTTGTGTCAGTGCAACTAATGTCGCGGACCCCCTGGGAGGCCCTCCTCCCGGGATCCGTGGCCGTGGCGACGGCGGAGCACGACGTGGACGGGGTCCTCGCGGACGACGAGCGCGAGGCCGTCGCGACGGCGCTCCCGGGCCGCCGCGCGGAGTTCGCGACCGGTCGCGTGCTGGCACGGCAGGCGCTCGCGACCCTGGGCATCCGATGCGGATCCATCCCGGTCGCGCGCAGCGGGGCGCCGGTGTGGCCGGCCGGGGTCGTCGGCAGCATCACGCACTGCGTCGGGCTCCGCGCGTGCGCCGTGGGGCGACGCGACGCGCACGCCGGGATCGGCATCGACGCGACGCCCGCCCGCCCCCTTCCCGGGGGCGTGCTGGCGCGCGTCGCGGATCTCGGCAGCGCACCCGTCGTCGCCGGCCTCGACGCGCTCCGCGCGGCCGGGGTCGACAACCCGGACAGCGTGCTCTTCGCCGCGGCCGAGGCCGTCGCGAAGGCGCGGACGTCGGCGCACGGCGGATGGCACGGCATCGACGGCGCGCACGTCGCGCTCCACCCGGACGGCTCCTTCGCCGTCCGCGCCCGACGGGGACCGGCGTTCACCGGGACCGGGAGATGGACGGTGACCGGGGGGCTGGCGCTGGCGGGGATCGCGCTCGACGCGCACTGACACCGGTGCGCACGCGCGCGCCGGCACGAACGAGGAGAGGACGAGCACATGGGGAACGAGCAGACGGGGACCGGAGAGACGGAGCCCGAGCAGACGGGGCCCGCACAGACGGGGACCGGGCACGACGACGCGTCGATCGAGGGGATCTTCGCGCAGCACGCCGACCGGACGGCGCTGCGGCAGCGGTCCGGAGCGGAGATCACCGACACGAGCTTCCGGGAGCTGTGGGACCGCGCGAGCGCGCTGGCAGCGGCGCTCGGGGAGACCGTGTCCGCGGGCGACCGGATCGCCGTGCTCGGCACCGCGACCGCGGACGCCGTCACCCTCGACCTCGCCGCGTGGATCCTCGGCGCGGTGAGCGTGCCCCTGCAGGCGAGCGCGCCCGTCGCGGCCCTGGACGCGATCGTCGAGGAGACGAAGCCGGTCTGGATCGCCGTCACCGCCGAGCAGGCCGCGACGGCCCGGGCGGTCGCCGGGGCGGCGGGCGGCGGCATCCGCACGATGCTGCTCGACACGGAGACGCACGCCGACGGCGGCACCGGCACCGGCACCGACACCGCCGCCGACCCGACGCTCGACGCGCTCGTCGCCCGCGGGGCCGACCTGCCGCGCCCGACCCCGTGGCACCCGGCGCCCGGCGAGGATCCGCTCGCGCTCCTGCTCTACACGTCGGGCAGCACCGGCACGCCGAAGGGCGCGATGTACACGCGCTCCATGGTCGAGCGGATGTGGCACGCCCTGCGGCAGGCACCCGCGGACCCCGACGCGGCCCACGGCATCGTCGGCTACGCCTACCTCCCCATGAGCCACCTCACCGGCCGCTCCACCCTGCTCGCCACGCTCGGCCGCGGCGGCACGGTCGCGCTCGCGACCTCGACCGACCTGTCGGCGCTCTTCGACGACCTCCGGGCCTTCGCGCCGACCGAGCTGGTCTTCGTGCCGCGCGTCGCGGAGATGGTGCGCCAGGAGGGCGACCGCGAGGAGCAGCGCCAGCTCGCGGCCGGCCGCGGCACGGATCCGGGGGCGGTCCGCGCCGAGGTCCAGGCCGACCTCCGCGTCCGGGCGTTCGGCGGACGCATCGCCCAGGCGATCTGCACCAGCGCCCCGCTGACGCCCGAGCTCCGCGGCTACATCGAGGGCTGCCTCGGGATCACGCTGCACGACATGTACGGGTCGACCGAGGCCGGCGGGGTCCTCCACGACGGGGTGATCCAGCAGCCTCCCGTCCTCGAGCACAAGCTCGTCGACGTCCCCGAGCTCGGGTACCTCACCACCGACCTCCCGCACCCGCGGGGCGAGCTGCTCGTCAAGAGCGCCTCCGTGATCGCCGGGTACTACCGCCGGCCCGACGTGACCGCCGCGGTGTTCGACGAGGACGGCTTCTACCGCACCGGCGACGTCATGGCGCAGACGGGACCCGGCACCTACGCGTACCTCGACCGCCGCAACAACGTGATCAAGCTGTCGCAGGGCGAGTTCGTCGCGGTCGCCTCCCTCGAGGCGACGTACGGCGGGACGCCCGAGGTGCACCAGATCGCGCTGCACGGCGACAGCCGGCACGCGTTCCTCGTCGCGGTCGTCGTGCCGGCGGCCGCGGGGGCGTCGGAGCGCGAGATCCTCGCCGCCCTCCAGCGCACCGCCCGCGAGCACGGCCTCGCCCCCTACGAGGTGCCCCGCGGCGTCATCGTCGAGCCGCAGCCGTTCACGGTCCGCGACGGCCTGCTCTCCGACGCCGGCAAGCTGCTGCGCCTGCGCCTCACGCAGCGCTACGGCGAGCGCTTCGCCGCCCTCTACGACGCGCTCGAGGCGCAGCAGACGGCCCCCCTGGTGGCCGCCCTCCGCGAGCGCGCCGGCGACGAGCCGACGGTCGACACGGTGGTGCGCGCCACGATCCAGCTCCTCGGCGCCGAGGTGCCGCCCGCGACCGCCGCCGCGGCCCGGTTCTCCGACCTCGGCGGGGACTCGCTGTCCGCGCTGACGTTCTCCGCGATCCTGGAGGACGTGTTCGGCACGGAGGTGCCCGTCGGCGTCATCACCGACCCGACGAACGACCTCGCCGCCGTCGCCGCGTTCGTGGAGCGCTCCGCCTCCGACGACCGGCCGACCGTGACCCGCGTGCACGGCGCCGGTGCGTCCACCCTCCGCGTGGGCGACCTCCGTCTCGAGCGGATGCTCGGCGGCATCCCGACGCCGGTCCGCCGCGCGCCGGCCGCGCGACCCGGATCCCGGACCGTCCTGCTCACGGGCGCGAACGGGTACCTCGGCCGGTTCCTGGCCATCGACTGGCTCGAGCGCCTCGCCCCGGCGGGCGGCACGCTCGTGTGCGTCGTGCGCGGCGCCGACGACGCCGACGCCCGGCGCCGCCTCGAGGCCGCGTTCGCCGCGGATCCCGCCTTCGCGGAGCGCTTCGCCGAGCTGTCGGGCGCGCTCGAGGTGCTCTCCGGCGACGTCAGCGAGCACCGCCTCGGCCTCGACGAGGAGCGGTGGACCGCCCTGGCCGCCCGGGTCGACCTCGTCGCGCACGCGGCCGCGCTCGTGAACCACGTGCTCCCGTACCCCGCGCTGTTCGGCCCGAACGTCGTCGGCACCGCCGAGGTGATCCGCCTCGCGATCGCCGCCGGCAGCGTGCCCGTGACCTTCGTCTCGAGCGTCGCCGTCGCGGGTGGCGCGCGCCCGAGCGCCGCCGCCGACGCGGCCCCGTCCGCGCCCGGCGCGCTCGACGAGGACGCCGACATCCGCGCCACGATCCCCGAGTGGGCCGTCGGCGACGAGTACGCCAACGGGTACGGCGCGAGCAAGTGGGCGAGCGAGGTGCTGCTCCGCGAGGCGCACGAGCACCACGGCGTCCCCGTGGCCGTGTTCCGCTCCGACATGATCCTCGCCCACCCCCGCTGGCGCGGCCAGGTGAACCTCCCCGACGTCTTCACCCGGCTGATGTGGAGCGTGCTCACCACCGGGCTCGCCCCGGCGTCGTTCGTGCGGCGCGGCCCCGACGGCGAGCGGCAGCCGTCGCACTACGACGGCCTGCCGGCCGACTTCACGGCGGCGGCGATCGACGCGATCGGCGCAGCGGTCACCGAGGGGCACCGCACCTTCAACGTCGTGAACCCCCACGACGACGGCGTCTCGCTCGACACCTTCGTCGACTGGCTCCGCGAGGACGGCCACGAGATCGAGGTCGTCGACGACCACGCGGAGTGGGTCGACCGGTTCCGCGAGGCGCTGGCGTCGCTCCCGGACGCGGATCGCGCCCGGTCGGTCCTGCCGCTGATGCACGCGTTCGCCGCGCCCGAGGAGCCGCACGCGGGCTCGGCGATCCCCGCCGACGCGTTCGCCGCGGCGGTCCGCGCGGTGCGCCCGCTCGGGTCGCCGGAGATCCCGTCGCTCGACCGCGCGCTCATCGCCAAGGTGGCGGACGACCTCGCGTTCCTGGGGCTGCTCGCGCCGGCGCGCGTGACGGTGCGGTGACGCCGGCGGCGTGACCCGATCGCGAGGTCACGACGCAGGAGGAGGGGCCGGCAGCCGTGCGCTGCCGGCCCCTCCGCGTCTGCGGGCGGCCCGCGCCCGGGCACCGGATCCGCCGGCCGGGGAGAAGATACACGCCGGAAACACGAGGGAAACGGCCGCGATACCGGGCAGATCCACACTGGACGGAAATACCTATCGCTCGATAGATACTCCGACCGGGCAACCGGATCTCCGGCGCATCCGCAGCACCGCGCCCTCGTGAGAGGCCAGAAGATTGAGCACCCCGCACACCCCCTCGTCGGCCACGACCCCCGCCGCGCCCACCGCCCCCGTCGTCCGGCCCGGCTCCGCGCCGCACGCCGCGACCCCCGCTCCGCACGTCCCGCCGGGCTACGCGCAGGAGCTCCACCGGGGCGTCGGTCCCTTCTCCTCCTTCGCGGCCGGGTTCTCCTTCGTGTCGATCCTGACCACGGTGTCCCAGCTCTTCGGCCTCGGCTTCGGGCTCGGCGGCGCGGCCTTCTTCTGGGCCTGGCCGATCGTCTTCATCGGCCAGCTGCTCGTGGCGCTGAACTTCGCGCAGCTCGCGGCGGCGTGGCCCATCTCCGGCGCGATCTTCCAGTGGTCGAGCCGCCTCGCCGGCACCACCTTCGGCTGGTTCACCGGCTGGACCATGATCGTCGGCCAGATCCTCACGGTCGCCGTCGCCGCCATCGCGGTGCAGGCCGTGCTGCCGTCCATCTGGGCCGGGTTCCAGATCGTGGGCGGGCCGGGCGCGGATCCGTCGGTCGCCTCCCCCACGGGCGCGGCGAACGCGGTGCTGCTCGGCATCGTCATGCTGGGCGCCACGACCGTCGTGAACATCGTCAGCGTGCGGCTCATGGCCCGGGTCACGACCGCGGGCGTCGCCATCGAGATGGTGGGCGTGGTCGCGCTCGTCGCCGTGCTGTTCCTGCTGCCGCGGCGGGGACCGGAGGTCGTCTTCTCGACGGCCGGCTCCGTGAGCGAGGAGCCCTACGTGTGGGCGTTCCTCGCCTCCTCGCTGATGGCCGCCTACGTGATGGTCGGCTTCGACTCCGCGGGCGAGCTGGCCGAGGAGACGCACAGCCCGCGCAAGACCACGCCGAGGACGATCATCCGCGCGCTCACCGTGTCCGGGCTCGGCGGGGCGCTGCTGATCGTGGGCGCGCTGGTCGCCGCCCCCAGCCTCACCGACGGCAACCTCGCCACGCGGGGCATCGCGTGGGTCATCACCTCGGTCCTCGGCGACGTGGGCGGGCGCCTCCTGCTCTGCGCGGTCGCCGTGGCGGTGTTCGCGTGCACGCTCGCCGTGCAGACGTCCGGCACCCGGATGATCTACTCGATGGCGCGCGAGCGGGCCCTGCCGTTCCACCGCCAGCTCGCCCGGGTCTCGCCGCGGACGGGCACGCCCGTGCTCACCTCCGTCGTGGTCGGCGTCGGCGCGGTCCTCGTGCTCGCGGTCAACGTCGGCCAGTCGGCGATCTTCACGGCCCTCTCCAGCCTCTGCATCGCGATGCTCTACCTCGCGTACCTCGGCGTGACCGCGCCGCTGCTGGTGGCCCGGATCCGCGGGCGCTTCCCCCAGGGCGGCGTGGACGAGGACGGGAAGCCGCTCTTCACGCTCGGCCGCTGGGGCATCCCGATCAACGTGGTCGCCGTGCTCTTCCAGGTCGGCATGGCCGTGAACCTGATCTGGCCGCGCGCCGAGATCTACGACCTCACGGGCGAGTCGTGGTGGCTGCAGTACAGCGCGCTCCTCTTCATCGGCGCGACGCTGCTCCTCGGCTGGGGGTACCACGCGTGGCGGCACCGCACCGACGGGCCCATCGAGCTCCGGGACGTGCCGACCACCGCGGCCATCCCCGTCGTCGAGCCGGCGGGGGCGGGCGCCCGATGAGGGACGCGCGCACGACGGACAGCGTCACCGCGTCCCGCGAGGACGCCCGCGCGCAGGCCCGGGCCCGCAGCGAGTGGATGCCGTACCTGCCCGCCTCCTCGTCCCCGTTCGCGCCCGCGGGCGTGGATCCGGCCGAGCTCACCTGGGCCGAGACCGTCGCGCCCGGCGGGTACGCGCACCGGGTGCTGGCGCGCGGATCCCGCCTCCGGTTCGACGACCCCACGGGCGACGCGTGCGCGCACCTGCTGCTCTACGACGCGGAGGCGCCCGGCGAGCGGCTGAACGTGGCCGACACCGTGAAGATCCCGTGGCAGGCGTACCTCGGCGAGGGCTCGCCGCTGCTGAGCGGCGACGGGCGGATCCTCGCGAGCGTCGTCGAGGACAGCTCCGGCCACCACGACGCGCTCTGCGGCACGTCCACCGACGCGCTCAACGAGCGCCGCTACGGATCCGGCGCGCCCGAGGGCCCGACGCCGAGCGGTCGGTCGCTGCTCGTGAAGGCGGCCGCGAAGCACGGCCTCACGCGCCGCGACCTGCCGCCCGGCGTCTCGTTCTTCCAGGGCGTGCGCGTGGAGGAGGACGGCGGGCTGCGGCCCACCGGATCCGCCGGGCCCGGCACCCACGTGACCCTCGTGGCCGAGATGCCGCTGCTCGTGCTCGTCGCGAACGTGCCGCATCCGCTCGACCCGCGGCCCGAGCACGTGGTGGGGCCGCTGCGGATCCACGCCTGGCGCGGCTCCCCCACCGGGCCCGCCGACGCGCGCTTCCACGCGACGCCCGAGCTCACCCGCGCCTACCTCAACTCGATCGACCACTGCGAAGCGAGAGGAACCCGATGACGCACGTCCTGGCATCCCCCGTCCCCACCGGCGCCGTGCACGCGCCCGACGCCGTGCTCGACTGGAGCGCGTCGCTCGTCGAGGGTTCGGTCGTGCGCGACGACCGCGTGGCGCCGCTCGCGCCCTGGTCGGCCGTCGTGCGCGCCAGCCAGGTGCTCACCATCGTCGACGTGGGCGGCAACCAGTCCGCCGACTTCCTCGTCTACGACGCCGACGACCCGGAGGAGCGCTACAGCGTGCCGGACACGATCGTGGCGCAGGGCAACGCCTACCTCGGCACCGGATCCGTGCTCATGTCGAGCGAGGGCCGGCCGCTGATGACCGTGGTCGGCAACGAGATCGACCGCCAGGACACCCTCGGCGGCGCCTGCTCGAAGGAGTCGAACACGCTCCGCTACGGGCACCACACCGCCTACCAGCACGCCTGCCGCGAGAACTTCCTCACGGAGGGCGCGCGCCACGGGCTGGGCGCGCGCGACATCGTGTCCAACGTCAACTGGTTCATGAACGTGCCGGTGGAGGCCGACGGCGCCCTCGGGATCGTCGACGGGATGAGCGCGCCGGGGAAGCGGGTGGCCGTGCGGGCCGAGCGGGACGTGCTGGTGATCGTCTCCAACTGCCCGCAGATGAACAACCCGTGCAACGACTTCAGCTGCACGCCGCTGAGGATGATCGTGGTGCAGCCGTGAACGCGCTCGTGAGCGCCGCCGGCGGCGAGCGCCGCGCGCTCGACCTCGACACCGTGCTCGTCGCCAACCGCGGCGAGATCGCGTGCCGCGTGATCCGCACCGCGAAGGCCATGGGGATGCGCACCGTCGCGGTCTTCTCCGACGCCGACCGGGCGGCTCCGCACGTGCGCGAGGCCGACGAGGCCGTGCGGCTGGGCCCGGCTGCGCCGCGCGAGTCGTACCTCCGCATCGACGCGATCATCGAGGCGGCCCGGGCGACGGGCGCCGGCCTCATCCACCCCGGCTACGGGTTCCTCAGCGAGAACCTGGAGTTCGCGTCGGCCTGCGAGGAGGCGGGGATCCGCTTCGTCGGGCCGACCGCCGACCAGATCCTCGCGTTCGGCGCGAAGCACACCGCGCGCGAGCTGGCCGAGGCCGCCGGCGTGCCGATGCTCGCCGGCACCGGCCTCCTCGCCGACGCCGACGAGGCCGTGCGCGGGGCCGCGCGCGTCGGCCTGCCCGTGATGCTTAAGGCCACGGGCGGCGGAGGCGGCATCGGGATGCAGGCCTGCGCGACGCCCGAGGAGGTGCGGGAGGCGTACGGCCGGGTGACGCGGCTCGCGGAGTCGGCGTTCGGATCCACCGGCATCTTCCTCGAGCGCCTCGTGCGCCCCGCCCGGCACGTGGAGGTGCAGCTCGTGGGCGACGGCACCGGCCGCGTGGCCGTCATCGGCGACCGCGACTGCTCGCTCCAGCGCCGCAACCAGAAGGTGATCGAGGAGGCGCCCGCCCCCGCCCTGCCCGACCGGGTGCGCGCCCAGCTGCACGCCTCGGCCCGCGCGCTCGCGGAGTCGGTCTCCTACCGCAGCGCCGGCACGGTCGAGTTCGTCTACGACCCGGTGCGCGAGGAGGCCGCGTTCCTCGAGGTGAACACGCGCCTGCAGGTCGAGCACCCCGTCACCGAGGAGGTGCACGGCGTCGACCTCGTGGAGCTGATGCTGCGGCTCGCCCGCGACGGCGCCGCCGGCCTCCCCGACGACCTCTTCACGCGCGAGTGGATCCCGCAGGGCCACGCCGTCGAGGCCCGCGTCTACGCGGAGGACCCGGCGAAGGGATCCCTGCCGTCGAGCGGCCTCGTGACGCAGGCCGTGCTGCCGGCCGGGCCGGGGATCCGCGTCGACGGCTGGATCGAGACCGGCCTCGAGGTCTCCGCCTCCTACGACCCGCTGCTCGCCAAGGTCATCGCCACGGGCGAGACCCGCGACGACGCGCTCGACCTCCTCGGCGAGGCGCTCGACGGCACGCGGATCGACGGCATCGTCACGAACACCGGCCTGCTGCGGGCGCTCACCGACGACCTCGAGCTGCGCACGGCCACGCACTCCACGTCGACGCTCGACGTGACGGACGACCCGGCGCCGCGCATCGACGTCGTCTCGCCCGGCACCATGACGACCGTGCAGGACCTGCCCGGCCGGCTCGGGTACTGGCAGGTCGGCGTGCCGCCGAGCGGCCCGTTCGATCCCGTCTCGCTCGCGGAGGCGAACGCCGCGGTCGGCAACCCGGAGGGCGCGCCCGGCCTCGAGATCACGGCCGACGGCCCGGTGCTGCGCTTCTCGACCGCCTCGGTGGTCGCCGTCACGGGCGCGCCCGCGCCGGTCACGGTCGACGGCGAGCCCGTCCGGATGTGGGAGCCGATCGAGGTCGCCGCCGGCCAGACCCTCGCGATCGGCCGCGCCGACGGGCCCGGGCTCCGCCTGTTCCTCGCCGTCCGCGGCGGGATCGACGTGCCCGCGTACCTCGGATCCGCGTCCACCTTCACCCTCGGCCGCTTCGGCGGGCACGCGGGCCGGGCGCTCCTCGCGGGCGACGTGCTGCGGCCCGGATCCCCCGACTCCGACGCCGACCACCCCGCGTTCCCCGCGGGCGCGCGCCTCGGCATCATCGGCGGACCGACGCCCGCGCACCGGCGGCCGGCGCTCACCTCCACGTGGGAGATCGCCGTCACCGAGGGCCCGCACGCGGCGCCCGACTTCTTCACGCGCGCCGACATCGAGGTGCTGTACGCCACCGACTACGGCGTGCACCACAACTCAGCGCGCACCGGGATCCGCCTCATCGGCCCGCGGCCCGGCTGGGCGCGCGAGGACGGCGGCGAGGCGGGGCTGCACCCGTCGAACATCCACGACACCCCCTACGCGGTAGGGGCGATCGACTTCACGGGCGACACCCCGATCATCCTCGGCCCCGACGGCCCGTCCCTCGGCGGCTTCGTGTGCCCGGCGGTGGTCGCGAGCGGCGAGCTGTGGAAGCTCGGCCAGCTGCGGCCCGGCGACACCGTGCGGTTCGTGCCGGTGAAGGAGGCGGACGCCGCGGCGCTCGTCGACGCGCGCGCCTCGCTCACGGTGATCCGCACGGGCGGCGACGGCGACGACGGCGTGATCGGCCGGCTCGAGGCCACCGACGCGCGCCCGTCCGTGGCGTACCGGCGCGACGGCGACGACGACGTGCTCGTGGAGTACGGCGACATGACCCTCGACATCGCGCTCCGGATGCGCGTGCACGCGCTCATGACCCGGCTGCAGGAGGAGCGGCCCGCGGGACTGCTGGAGCTCACGCCGGGCATCCGCTCGCTGCAGGTGCGCACGGATCCGCGCGTGCTGAAGGCCACGGCCGTCGCGGGCCTACTCCGGGAGCTGGAGGACGAGATCCCGCCGACGGACCAGCTCGTCGTGCCGTCGCGCACCGTGCGGCTGCCGCTCTCCTGGGACGACCCGGCGACGCGCCTCGCCATCGAGCGGTACATGGCGGGCGTCCGCGACGACGCGCCCTGGACCCCGTGGAACATCGAGTTCATCCGGCGGATCAACGGCCTCGAGTCGGTCGACGACGTCTACCGCACGGTCTTCGACGCGAGCTACCTCGTGCTCGGCCTCGGCGACGTGTACCTCGGCGCGCCCGTGGCCACGCCGCTGGATCCACGCCACCGCCTGGTGACGACGAAGTACAACCCCGCGCGCACCTGGACCGCCGAGAACTCGGTCGGCATCGGCGGCGCCTACCTCTGCGTGTACGGGATGGAGGGGCCGGGCGGATACCAGTTCGTCGGCCGCACCGTGCAGATCTGGAACCGCTTCCGCCGCGGCGGGCTCTTCCAGGAGCACCCGTGGGCGCTGCGGTTCTTCGACCGGATCGAGTGGTACCCCGTCGGCGCCGAGGAGCTGCTCGAGCTCCGGGCCGAGACGGACGCGGGCCGCGGCGACTTCGCCACGGAGGACGGCGAGTTCTCCATCGCCGACCACCACGCGTTCCTCGCCGCGAACGACGCGTCGATCCGCTCCTTCCGCGACACGCAGACGCGCGCGTTCGAGGAGGAGAAGGCCCGCTGGCGCCTGTCCGGCGAGTTCGACGTGCGCGACGAGCCGGTGATCGCGACGCCGGACGAGGTGCCCGTGCCGCCGGGCGCGACCGCCGTGACGGCGCCGTTCACCTCGACCGTCTGGCGGGTGGACGTGCGCCCCGGCGACGCGGTGTCGGCGGGCGACGCGGTGCTCGCGGTGGAGGCGATGAAGATGGAGTCCGTGGTGGGGGCGCCGGTCGCGGGGCGCGTGCTCGAGATCCGCATCGCGCCCGGCGAGCAGGTCGCGCCCGGGCAGGTGCTCGCGGTGATCGGGGCGGCGTCCTGACCCCGGCCGACGCGGGAGGCGGTCCGGGTGCGCGCCGCGCGTGATCCCGGCCGCCGCGTGATCCCCACCTGCGAGGATGGCCGGATGTCCCAGGACGACAAGCCGGCCCGCGTCGGCCGCCCCCGTGCCGTGCCCGGCGCCGGGTCGACGCTGAGCCCGCGCGAGCAGATCCTCGACGCCGCCGCCGCGCTCTTCGCGGAGCACGGGCTGAGCGGCACGTCGACGCGCCTCATCGCCGAGCGGGTGGGGATCCGCCAGGCCTCGCTCTACTACCACTTCGCCGGCAAGGACGACCTGCTCGTCGAGCTGCTGACGCGCTCCGTGCGGCCCAGCCTCGACGTGGTGCGCGGCATCGAGGAGGCCGTCCCCGATCGCGCGTCGGCGGCCGGCGCCCTGCACGCGCTCGTGATGGCCGACTTCCGCACGCTCGCCGACACCCCGCACAACATCGGCACGCTCTACCTGCTGCCGGAGGTGCAGGGCGAGCGGTACGACGGGTTCCGCCAGCAGCGCCGCGAGCTGCAGGACGCGTACGGGCGGATCGGCACCGCCGCGGCGACCGCCGACGTGCGCCGCACCATCAGGCCGGAGGCGCTGGGAGCCGTGCTGATCCAGCTGGCCGAGCTCGTGATCCAGCTCCGCCGCCGCGGCGAGCCCGACGACGCCGACCGCGACGCCATCGCGGCCACGTGCCTGCGCGCGTGCGGGCTGGGGACGGCGGAGATCGCGGAGGCGCGTCGCGACGCCGAGCGGCTGCTCGCGACGGCCCCCGCAGGGGTGGATGCGGCGAGCGCGGGCTCCACGGGCTGAGACCCGCGGGGCGGGACGGGATCAGCCGATCCGCGCCAGCAGCTCGAGCGACCGCTCCACCACGAGGGCGGTCGCGACCGGATCCGACGACGGCAGCGACGCGTCCGTGAACAGGTGGGCGTCGCCGTCGTAGACGAAGACCTCGGCGAGACCGGGCCCGACGAGCCCGACCAGCTCGCGCGCGGCCGCGAGGTCTCCCTCGCCCGCGAAGTACGGATCCCGCGCCATGCCGTGCACCTGCACCGGCACGCCCGCGGGCCACGGCCCGAACGCCCACTCCGCCGAGAGCGACACGAACGACTCGTACAGGAGCGCGCCCCGGGCGCCCGGGCGGGTCTGCGCGAGGCGCTGCGCGATGGATCCGCCCCACGAGACGCCCGCGTACACCAGCTCCGCGGGCAGCCCCTCGAGCGCGCGCTCGGTGCGGGCGGCGACCACGCCGTCGTCGAGGCTGGCCATCAGCGCGAGGCCCGCCTCGACCGTCTCGGGCAGCGCGTCGTCGAAGAGGTCGGGCACGTGCACGACATGACCGCCGTCGCGGAGCGCGTCGGCGAGCGCGTGGACGCCCGGCGTCGCACCCTGCACGTGGTGGAACAGCACGATCTCGGCCATGGGAGCCTCCCGCCGCCGCGCGGACGCGGATCCGTCGGCGCGCGGACGTCGCGGGCCGTCGCTGCCCACGATAGGGAGCGGCGTCAGCGGGGGGAAGGGCGCCGGCCGTCGGTCTCCGCCGCGAGGTGGCCGCCGAACGACCGGCGGCGCGCGTCGTCCACCGCGTCCTCGAAGCGGAGGGCAGGGTCGCGGAGCATCGCGAGGGTGGCGAGCGCGTGGATCCGCACCCGCCCGTCCGCCGCCCGCCGCGACCGCTCGACCACCCGCACCGACGCCTGCCCGACCGCGAAGAACGCGCGCGTCAGGCTGTGCTGCATGTCGGCGGATCCGCGGCCGAGCTGCGACGCCAGCTCGCGGAGGAGGAGCCCGGCGCCGGTGGGATCGCGGTCGGCGTCGATCAGGCCGGAGGCCGTCCGCCACGCGGTGCGGGCGACGTGCTCGTCGGGATCCCGCAGCAGCTCCCGCCCGATCGCCGGCAGCGCGCGCCGGTCGCCGATCTTGGAGAGCGTGTGCAGCGCCTGGCTGCGCGCCTGCGGGACGGGCGACGTGAGCTCGGCGACGAGCGGCGGGATCGTGAGCTCGCGGTCGTGGCGGATCAGCGCCCACGTGAGCATCTCGCGCACGTTGAGGTCGGGCTCGACGCGGCAGCGGTGGATCAGGCCCTCGACGAGCGCCGGGTGCGGCCGGGTGCCCGCGGTGAGCGCGGCCTGGAGCCGCGCGGAGGCGTCGGGCGCGCGGAGGGCGGCGGCCAGGCGGGCGGCGATGGCGGCGTCGTCGAGGCGGTCGGAGGCCGGCCGGTCCCGGTCGTCCGGCCCGTCGGAGCGCGCGGCGTCGGTCACAGCACGTCCCCGATCGCGGCGAGCACCCGGTCCGGGTCCTCGAGCTGCATGTCGTGGTGGATCCCGGGCAGCCGCCGGACGTCCCAGCCCGCGCGCTCCAGCTCGGCCGCGTACGCGTCGGGCAGCACGGACGGCGACTCGTCGGAGAGCACGATCGTCGAGGGCACAGCCGGCGCGCTCACCGCGAGCGGGTGGGAGGCCACGTCGCGGAAGACGCCGATCGCCATGCCGCGGTCGAAGCGGGCCTGGGCGGCGTCGAGCGACGCCCGCACGGCGGGGTCGTAGGCGGCGCGGATCCGGGCGGCGGCGCGGGCGCGCGGCAGCTGCGCGACGGCGAGGCCCACGAGCGGGGCGGCCCAGAACAGGCGGCCGCGGATCCCCGTGGTCGGCAGCGCCAGCCGGAACCCGGGGTCGAGGTAGACGGCGTGCGCGGGCTCGACGAGGGCGACGGCGCGCACCAGCACGGATCCGCCGAGCGAGTGCCCGACGACCGCGTCGAGGCCGCGCGGCAGCGACCCCACGAGGTCGTCGGCCATCTCCTCGATGCCGTACGACCCGGCCCGGTCGCTCGCGCCGTGCCCACGGAGGTCGACGGTCGTGACGGTGAACCGGCCGGTGGCGACGAGCCGCTCGACGACGGGCCGCCAGGTCGCGCCGTCCGCCGCGAGGCCATGCACGAGGCCGACGTGGCGCGGGCCGGCGCCGACGGTGACGCGGTGCAGCTGCATGGGTCCAGTCTCCCCCGGCGGGCGGGGGCCCGTCGTCGTCGGATGCGCGACGGCCCCGCCTCCGTCACCGGATGCGGGGCCGTCGTGGGGGCCGGCGGAGCGGTCGAGCGCTCCAGTCGTCCGCGGCGCTACAGCGTCGCGGCGGCCGGGTCCCAGTCCTCGGCGAGCGGCGTCGGCTTCGTGACGCTCGACGCCACCGTCACGACCTCGCGGCTGTCGGCCGCGTCGCGGATCGCGAGCAGCACGTCGAGCACGTGGGCCGCGACCTCGCCGGATGCGCGCACCGGGTCGCCGCCGCGGATGCTGCGCGCGAGGTCCAGCACGCCGGATCCCCGGCCGTACGTGGATCCGGCCGCCGTCAGCGTCTCCGGCTCCTGCTGCCCGAAGCGCCACAGCTGGCTGTCGCCCTCGAACGTGTTCGGGTCGGGGAGCACGATGGTGCCCTCGCTGCCCGAGATCTCGACGAAGCCCATGCGCGGCAGCGCGTTCTGGAAGCTGAACGTGGACTGCGCCGACTGCCCGCCCGCGAACGAGATGAGCGCGGCGTGGTGCGTCGGCACCTCCACGGGGAAGTCGGTGCCCGCGCGGGGTCCGCTGCCGATGGTGCGCGTGGTGCGCGAGGTCGAGGAGACCGCGCTGACCGTCTCGGCCGCGCCGAACGCGTGCACGAGCGTGGTGACGTAGTACGGGCCCATGTCGAACAGGGGTCCGGCGCCGTGTGCGAACAGGAACTCTGGGTTCGGGTGCCAGGCGTCGGGGCCGGGCACGTGGAACAGCGTCGTCGCGGTGAGCGGCTCGCCGATGTCGCCGCGGGCGATGGCGCGCATGGCCGACTGGATCCCCGCGCCGAGCACGGTGTCGGGCGCGCACGCGACCTGCACCCCGGCGGCGCGGGCCGCCTCGAGCAGGTCCTGGCCGGATGCGTGGTCGAGCGCCAGCGGCTTCTCGCTCCACACGTTCTTGCCGGCGGCGACGATGCGTCGGCCGACCTCCGCGTGCGTGGCGGGCAGCGTGAGGTTGACGACGATCTCGATCTCGTCCATGCGCAAGAGCTCGTCGACCGTGCCGTGGTGCGGCACGCCGTGCTCCTCGGCGCGCGAGCGGGCGCGGTCGAGGTCGATGTCGGCGACGAACAGGACCTCGAGGTCCGGCATCGCCGTCATGTTCTCCAGGTAGGTGCCCGAGATGACGCCCGCGCCGATGACGCCGACGCCGACGCGGCCGGTGCCGCCGGTCACTTGTCGTTCTCCGCGAGCCAGGCGAACGACGCCGCGATGCCGTCGAAGACGTCCCCGGCGTAGTCGTCGAACTCCACGACGCGCAGGGCGTGGGGGGCGGCCTCGAGGACAGCGGCGACATCGACGTCGCCCTGGCCCGCGGGCTCCTGCATCTTGAAGGCCTGCGCGAGCTCCGGCGGCACGACCAGCGCGGACTCGGCGCTCGGCAGCACGTTCGCGATCGCATCCGAGATCTTGCCGTCCTTCACGTGCAGGAACTTGACGCGGTCGCCCAGCTGGCGGAGCAGGGCGGGCGTGTCCATGCCGCCGACGGTCGACCAGAAGGTGTCGAGCTCGAGCACGACGTCGGCGTTCAGGCGCTCGACGAAGAGCTCGTAGACGGGGCGGCCGTCGACCTTGTTCGCGAACTCCCACTGGTGGTTGTGGTACCCGAAGGCGAGCCCGCGCGCGGCGGCCTGCACCTGCAGCTCGTTGACGCGGTCGGCGATGCGGTGCGCGTCGTCGGCGGTCTGCCAGCGCTCGCTCGGGATGAACGGGTCGATGACGGTCTGGATCCCGAGCTTCGCGGCGGCGTCGAAGGTGCGGGCGGCCTGGTCGTCGTCGCCGTCGATGACGGGCGCGTGGCCGGAGGGGGCGGTGACGCCGGACGCGGCGAAGGCGGCCGCGAACTCGTCGGCGCGCTCGACGAACGCGTACGGCTCGACCTGCGTGTAGCCGATCTCGGCGACGCGGGCGACGGCGCCCTGCAGGTCGGCGGAGACGGCGTCGCGGACCGTGTAGAGCTGGACGGAGGGGGCGGACATGGTCGCTCCTTTCAGGAGGGTGACTGGTGGCCCGACGGCCGTCGCACGCTCCTGCCGTCGTCTGGACGGCTGAGCCACGATGCCCGCAGGGATGTCCGGCGCCGAGAGGCGCCGCGTCGTCAAACCTACCGGTGGTCGGGGCGGGGATCCCAGAGGGGCGGGCGGTGGATCCTGGTCGATGCGGCGGCCCGGTGCCAGGCTGGCAGCACCCGCTCGACGACGAGGGAAGGACCGCCCATGAGGATCCGGCAGACGATCGTGGTTCTCGACGCACCGGACCTGTCCGTGGAGAGCGCCTTCTGGGCCGGGCTCCTCGACGGCGAGGTGCACGCGGACGAGGACGACTGGCACTACGTGGGGTTCGACGGCGACTGGCGCATCGGGATCCAGCTGGCGTCCGACTTCGTGCCCCCGGTGTGGCCGGGCGAGGGGCCGCGCCAGCAGCAGCAGATCCACCTCGACTTCTACGTCGACGACCTCGCCGAGGGCCGCGAGCGCGTGCTCGCCCTCGGCGGCCGGCTGCTCCAGCCGGCCGCCGACCCGACGGCGCCCGACCGCTTCGACGTGTACGCGGATCCGGCGGGGCACCCGTTCTGCCTGTGCGTGTCGGGCGGGAACGCGGGCGCCTGACGGGAGGCGCGGCGGGGACGCGGGGGCCTGACGGAGGCGCGTCGGCGGCGGCGGCCGCTGGCTAGGCGGGCTGCGGGCTCCGGGGCGCTCGCGCGCCACGGGACACGAGCACGGCCGTGACGATGCCGAGCGCGGGGGCGAGGAACGGGGCCGTGACGGCGACCATCATGCCGAGGACCGCGGCGACCCCGATGGCGACGCCGATCGCCGTCACCACGCGCAGCACGGGCCCGCGGGGCAGCACGGGGAGCAGGAGCACGGCTCCGGCGACGCCCACGAACGCGGCGGCGAGCGGCAGCTCTCGACCGGATCCGCCGCCCGGCCCCGACGTGAGGTGACCGCCGACGACGGTCGCGAGCGCCGCGATCAGGGCGACGGTCGCGGGGACGACGACGCCGCCCAGCCGCGGCCGGAGCGCCGCCGCGCCCGCGACGATCGGCAGGAGCGCCACGAACGATCCCGCCTCGAGGCCCGTGCGCATGGCATCCGTCGCGTCGCCGACCGCGGGCAACCACGCGCTCCCGGCGAGGGCGAAGGCGGCGCAGGCGAGCCCGAGGGCGGATCCGACGAGCGACGTGATCACGACGGCCCGGCGCCCCGAGACCGAGAGCGGGGCCGGCCGAGGGCGCGGCGCCGGCACGGCCGAGGCGGGTGATCCGCGCCGCGTGCGCCCGCCGCCCCTCTCGCGGGCGATCACGCGCGCCGACACGAGCAGTCCCGTCAGCGCGAGCGCGAGCGCGCCGTACGCCATCGCGAGCGCCCCGAGCAGGAGCGCTCCGGGCAGGGCCAGGACGACCGCGACGATCCGGCGGGCGACGGCCGAGCGGATCCCGAGCAGCCCCGCGAGCACGACCGCCAGCGACGCCGCCCCGAGCAGCCAGGCCGCGAGCGTCAGCACGGCGAACGCGGAGGCGAACGGGCCGAGGCGCACGCCCGCGGCAGCCGAGTCGGCCTCGTCGAATCCGACCGACCACGATGCGGCCGCGACCCCGCCGAGGATCCACGACGGCACGGCGAGCGCCCCCGCCGCCAGCGCCGACTCGGCTCGGAGCGCGCCCGACCTGCCCATGAGCCCGAGCAGCGCGACCGTGGCGAGGAGGGCGGCGGCCCACGGCAGCGCGAGGATCACGGGCGATCCGAGGAACAGGGAGGAGAGGATCGCCACCGGCAGCGCCACGGCGAGCACGAGCGCGGCCGCCGCGATCGCGAGGATCGCCCGCGGCGTCACCCGCTCGATCAACCCGTGGGCGCGCAGGGACCACGCCTCGCCGCGGGTCGGCATCGCGCGACCCTCGGCGTCGGCGTGCTCCTCGAGGGTGTCGAGCATCACGTCGCCGTCGGCGCGGCGCCAGGCGGCCGGGTACCAGCGGAGGAGCCGGACGTAGGCGGCGCGGCGGTCGGCGGCGGCGCGCGGGCCGCGGCCTGCGCGCGGATCGCGGCTCACGCGGGCGCCGCCGTCGCGGTGACACCCGGGGTCGCGACCCGGCGCGGACGGCTGGGCGCCGAGGCGGCCGCGATGCTCGCCCGGGCGGCCGCAGCGCGGGCCTGGAGCCGGTCGGCCTCCGCCTGGAGCTCGCCGCGGCCGGCGTCCGTGATCTCGTAGTAGCGGCGGGCGCGGCCGTCGACGACCTCCTCGCCCGCGGCGCGGATCCGCCCCTCTCGCACGAGCCGGTCGAGCGACGCGTAGAGCGTCGTGACCCGGAGCGTCACCTCCCCGTCGCTGAGGCGAGCGACGTCGGCGAGCACGGCGTACCCGTGGCGGCGTCCGGCGGCGAGCGCGGTGAGGATCCAGAAGGCGGTGGCGGTCATGGTCGGGACTATACCCACAACGGGTACATGGGCACCAGGCCGTCGGCCGAGGCGCTCGGGAGACGCGCGGCGCGCGTGCCCTAGCGTGAAGGCCGCGGATCGCCCGCGGCAGGAGGCACCGCATGACGGAACACGGCAGCCCCGCGACGACCGTCCGCGTCACCCGCATCGTGCACCGCGGCCTCACCGTGCGGATCAGCGCCCTCGGCACGCCCGACGGCCGCGCGTTCGTGCTCGTCCCCGGCATCGGCGTGAGCTCCGACTACTTCGAGCGCCTCGCCCCGCACCTCGACGAGCGCGGCACCGTGCACGCGCTCGACCTGCCGGGCTTCGCGGGCGTCGCGCACCCGGGTCGCGCGCTGGCGATCCGCGAGTACGCCGACCTCGTGGGCGCCGCGATCGACGCGCTCGGCCTCGTGGACCCCGTTCTCGTCGGGCACTCGATGGGCACGCAGGTGGTGGCGGACCTCGCGGCGCGGCGACCCGGGATCAGCACGGTCGTGCTCATCAGCCCGGTCGTCGACCCGGCCGCGCGCTCCGTCCCGCGCGCCGCCCTCCGCTTCCTGCGCTCATCGGTGCGCGAGCCGAACCGGATCAAGGTGCTCGCCATCCGCGCCTACCTCGTCTGCGGCGTGCGCTGGTTCCTGCGCGTGCTGCCGCGCATGATGTCGTTCCGGATCGAGGCGCGCCTGCCCGTCATCCACGCGAGCACGCTCGTGATCCGCGGGGAGCACGACGCCGTCGCCCCGCGCGCCTGGGTCGAGGAGATGGGCCGGCTGCTGCCGCGCGCACGCCTGTGGGAGATCCCCGGCGCCGCCCACTCGGTGATGCACGCGCACGCCGACGAGGTCGCCCGCCTCTGCCTCGCCCACCTCGAGCGGCGGCCGGGCGAAGAGGCGTCGACCGAGGACGCGTCCGCCGAGCTCCGCCGCTACCCCGAGGGCGAGGAGCCCGTCGACGAGGAGCACGCGGACTTCGCGCCGACGCTCGGCGACTCGATCCGGGCGTTCCGCGCGCAGGTCGCGGAGGGCGTCGCGATCCGCCGCGGGGACGACGACGCGCTCGGCCGCGCCAAGACGGCGCACGCGGAGGCGATGGCGGACGCGGCGGAGCGGGCCCGGCGGCGCGGCGCGCGCCGGCGGGCGACCCGGCGCGGCGGACAGGCCGGCGGCCGGGCGAGCAGCTAGCGCCGGACGTCCTCCGGGCGCGCGCCCGCCGTGCCGCCGGCCGTGGTCGACGCACCGCGCGACGCCCGCTCCAGCGCCTCCAGCCGCGCCTCGATGCGCTCGGTGGCGCGACGGGTCCGCACGACGGAGACGGCGATCACGATGCCGAGCACGACCATCGCGAGCGGGAACAGCAGGGACACGAGACCGCCGAGCGCGAGCCCGGCCATCGGCCCGCCGGGAACGGTCGGCGCGAAGAACTCCGGCAGCGTGGGGCCCACGAAGGCCGACAGGGCGATCAGGTCGAGAGCGATGATGGGGTCCTCCAGGGGTCGTCGGGCGCGTCCGGGCGACGCTACCCGCGGATCCGGACGGGCGGAAGGGCGGCGGTGCACACGGGAGCGCCGTCGACGCCGTCGGATGGCCCGACCGGATCGCCGGCTCGGGACCGCGGCGCCACGCGGACGCGGCGCCGCGGAAGAGGGTGTGGCCCGGCCTCCGTGCACGGAGGGCCGGGCGGTCGAGCTCGTCTCCCCCCGGAGACGGCGACCCCCGCGAGACGTCCCACCCGAAGGGCTCGTCCCACTGTTGACAACGTAGGCCAAGCTCGATGCACATGCATGGGAACGGACGCTATGCGGCTAGTCCAGCCGGTCAGCCGGTCAGCCGGTCAGCCGGTCAGCCGGTCAGCCGATGGTGTCGCGTGGATCCGTCCCCGCGTCCCGCGCCTGCCGCACGTCCCGCGAGACGAGCCGCTGGAACAGGACCAGGAGCACGGCGATGCCGACCGGGATCCAGCCCCGCGGGTTCCCCACCACCACCCCCGCCAGCCCGGCGAGCCCGATGGCGATCGCGGTGCCGTACGTGATCCAGCGGCTGCGGTGCAGGAAGGAGAGGTGCATGGGCCCACCCTCGCAGAGGCGCCGCGCGGTGGCCATGGGCCCGCCGCTCCGGCGACCCGATCCGCGGGCCCGCCGGCACGCGCGGCCGCTGGCACCTACCCGTCGGCCCGGCTGCGCAGGGGCGAGCACACGGCGACGACGGCCGCGGCGACGAACACGAGGGTCACGACGAGCAGCGCGGATCCACCGCCGACCGCGGACATGAGCGCGCCGCCGCCCACGGCCCCCGCGGCGGCGACCGTGCGGTTCGCGCTGCGCATCGTGGCGTTCATCCGGCCGAGGAGCCCGTCGGGCGTGACGGTCTGGCGGAGGCTCATCTCGTTCGCGTTCTCCGCACCGGCCGCGACGCCCTGCACCGCGAACGCGACGAACAGGGTGACGACCGTCGCCGGCGGGGCGCCCGCGCCGACCCCGGCCGTCGCGACGGCGATCGCCGCCCAGGCGAGCGGGTAGGCGGCGCGGGCGGCGATGATCGTGCGGCCGGCCCCGAAGCGCGCGCCGAGGCGCGGGGCGGCGGTCGCGCCGAGGAGCATGGCGACGCCGCTGACGGCGAGCACGGATCCGTACACGGCGGCCGGGAGGGCGAGCGTGCGGAGCGCGAGGGTCGCGAACACCGTGAAGGCGGCGGCGTTGGCGAGGAACCACAGGTGCGTGGAGACGGCCAGCGGCGCGAGGGCCGGATGACCGTAGGTCCAGCGCAGCCCGTCGGCGATGTCGCGCCCGAGCCGGGCACCCGCGGCGCGCGTCGGCGCCTGCTCGACGACGCGGACGCGGGCGACGAGGAGCGCGTCGACGAGGTAGCTCACGGCGTCGAGGGCGATCGCGATGGGCGCCGTCACGATGCCGACGAGGATCCCGCCCAGCGCCGGCCCCGCCGTCTGGGCGGCGGCGTCGCTCTGGTCGAGGCGCGCGTTCGCGGCCAGGAGCAGGGGGCGCGGCACGATGCGGGGCAGGAGGGACTGCGTCGCCGCGAAGCCGACGACGGAGAGGACGCCGAACGCGAACAGCGCCAGCGCCGTCATCCAGAGGGTGAGGGATCCCGTCAGCCACAGCACGGGGATCACCCCGAGGCACAGGGCGCGCCCGATGCTCGCCGCGACGAGCAGGGGCTTCCGGGGGACGCGGTCGACGTACGCGCCGACGATCAGCCCGAACAGCGCGTACGGCAGGAGCTGGGCCGCGTTCACCAGCCCGACCTCGACGGGCGTCGCCTGCAGCACCGTCACCACGAGCACGGGGACGGCCACCGCGCTCACCGCCGTCCCGAACGACGACACCGTCGCGGCGGCCCAGTACGCCCGGAACCCGGGCACGCGACGGAGGCTCGTCCCGTCGTCGCCCATGCGCCGACGCTGGCAGACGCGGAGGCCGCGCGCAAGGACGGGCGATCGGCGTGGGGTGGCGCCGGCACCCGTCACCCTGAGGACGACCGCGTCACCCGGCCGCAGCCCGCGCCGCGGCCACCGCCGCCGCGACGATCCCGCCGTCGGCCACGTCGTGCGCCGCCTCGCCGCCGCCCGGCCCCACGCGCGTGGCGGCCACGCGCCGACGGGCCGAGAGGTGGATCGCGTCGACGCCCGCGCGGACGAGCGCCGGGATCGCGTCGACCGTCACTCCCCCGCCGGCCTGGATCTCGATCCGCCCGCCCGCGCGCGCCACCAGCTCCGCGAGCGCCGGCACCCCGTCGCCCGCCCGCTCCGCGCCGCCGGACGTGAGCACGCGGCCGGCGCCCGCGGCGAGGAGCGCGTCGAGCGCGGCCGGCCGGTCGTCGACCGCGTCGATCGCGCGGTGGAAGGTGAACACGGCGTCCCCCGTCGCATCGACGAGCCGGGCGAGGAGGTCCCGATCCACCCGCCCATCGGCGGTGAGCCCGCCGGAGACGATGCCCGCGGCCCCCGCGGCGAGCGCCGCCCGCACGTCGCGCAGCATGACGGCGCGCTCGTCGGCGTCGTGCACGAACCCGCCGGGCCGCGGCCGGATCAGCACGTGCACGGGCAGCCCCACGGCGACCACGGCCTCCACGAGCCCGATGCTCGGGGTCACGCCGCCCGTCGCGGCGAGCGCGGAGCACAGCTCGACGCGGTCGGCGCCGGCGTCGCGGGCCGTGCGCGCGGAGGCCGCGTCCTGCACGGCGATCTCGACCGCCACGCGGCGGGCACGGGACGGGTCGGCCGGTCGCGTCATGGGCCCATGGAAGCACGGGCGCCCGGATCCGCCCGCGCCGCAGATGAAGAACATGTTTATGCAGGCGCGATTTAACACGGCGCGTGCCTGCGCGGGCCCGGGTGCTCGCACGATGGGGTCCACCCGCCCCGCACCGCGACCCCAGGAGACACCGTCATGGCCGACATCACCCGCCGCACCGCCATCGGCCTCGGAGGCGCCTTCGGGCTCAGCGCCCTCCTCGCCGCCTGCGCCTCCGGATCCACCGGCGGAGGCGGCCCCGCCACCGCCGACCTCCGCGTCTGGATGGTGACGGACTCGGTCTCCCAGGAGGCGCGCGACTGGCTGAAGAAGACGTTCGAGGAGCAGCACCCCGGATCCACCCTCACGATCGAGCTGCAGGTCTGGGACGGCATCGTCTCCAAGCTCCAGACCTCGCTCGCGAGCGCCGACTCCACCCCCGACATCGTCGAGCTCGGCAACACGCAGGCCCCCACGTTCTGCGCGGTCGGGGCGCTCACGAGCCTCGAGGACATGAAGGAGGAGCTGGGCGGATCCAGCCTCACGCAGTCGCTCGTGGAGCTCGGCTCCCACGACGGGCAGATGTACGCGGCGCCGTTCTACGCGGGCAGCCGCCTGTTCTTCTACCGCAAGGACATGTTCGCCCAGGCGGGCGTCGCCGTCCCCACGACCGTCGAGGAGCTCACCGCGGCCGCCGCGAAGCTCCAGGCCGCGCACGCGGGCGACCCGTCGTTCTCGGGCCTGTACCTGCCCGGCATCTCGTGGCAGTCGGCGCTCGCGTGGCAGTTCACCGAGGGCGGGCGCCTCGCCGAGCAGGACGGCGACACCTGGAAGGGCTCGCTCTCCAGCCCCGAGAGCCAGAAGGCCTTCCAGACGCTGCAGGAGCTCTGGAAGACGGGATCCACCGCGGGCACCGTGACCGACAGCGAGGTCTCCGAGAAGCCGTGGGTGCCGTTCAACGCGGGCGAGACCGCGATGTTCTTCGGCTTCAACTGGCAGCTGGACAACATCGACAAGGCCCTGGTGGACGCCGGCAACGTCGGCTACTTCGGCTTTCCGGCCGCCGAGGGCGGCGACGTCGGGCACCCGTTCGCGGGCGGGTCCAACGTCGCGATCTCCGCCCGCTCGAAGAACCAGGACCTCGCCAAGGAGGTCATGAAGCTGATCTTCTCCCAGCCCTTCCAGGAGTACTTCGCCACCGAGGGCGGCTGGGTCCCCGGCAACCTCGACTACGCCGATGCGCTCGGCACCGACGAGCTCGCCACCCTCACCACGGAGGCCGTGCGCAACTCGGTCGGCACGCCCGCCGCGCAGAACTGGGCGCTCGTGGAGGGCGCGCGCGTCATCGACGACTTCTACGTCGCGATCGCGGCCGGTGGCGACCCCGTCGCGCTCGCGTCCGCCGCCGACGCCAAGCTCACGAGCCTGCTCGGCCAGGCGTGATCCGGCCGTGAGCGCCGTCCTCAGCACGTCCACCTCGACGCCGTCGCCCGCGCCGGCCCTGGAGGCGCCGCGGAGCCCGCGGGCCGAGCGCCGCCTCGCGTGGGCGCTCGTCCTGCCGGCCATGGCGATCGTCGCAGTCGGCCTCGCCTACCCGCTGGCGCGGCAGATCATGATGTCGTTCCAGCGCTTCGGCCTGGCCCAGCAGTTCGGGCAGGCGCCGGAGATGGTGGGCTTCGCCAACTACGCGCAGGTGCTCGGCGACCCGGCCTTCTGGGCGTCGCTCGGCCGGTCGGTGGGCTTCTGCCTGGCCTGCGCCGTGGCGACCGTGGTCATCGGCACGGCCGGCGCCATGCTGCTCACGCAGGTGCGCCGGTCCATCGCGGTGGGCGTGCAGATCGTGATGCTCGTGGCGTGGGCGATGCCCGTGCTCAGCTCGCTGCAGGTGTTCCAGCTGCTGTTCGACCCGCGCAGCGGCGTCGTCGGCTGGACCCTCGGGCAGCTCGGCGCCGACGGCATGGTCGGCTACAACTGGCTGTCGAACCCGGTGACGTTCTTCGCGGTGGCGGGCATCCTCATCACGTGGATGAGCGTGCCGCTCGTGGTCTTCATGGTCTACGCGTCGGTGACGCAGCTCGACGAGTCGATGATGGAGGCCGCCCAGCTCGACGGCGCCGACGCCCGGCAGCGCTTCCTGCACATCGTGGCGCCGTCGGTGGCGCCGGTGCTCCTGCTCGTGAGCCTGCTGCAGGTGATCTGGGACCTGCGGGTGTTCACGCAGATCCACATCCTCCAGCAGAGCAGCGGCATCACCGACCAGACCAACGTGCTCGGCACGTTCGTGTACCAGATCGGGCTCTCGGGCGGGAACTACGGCGTCGCCTCGGCGGCCGCCATGATCATGCTCGCCGTCAGCCTGCTGCTCACCTGGCGCTACATCCGCGCGCTGCTGACCGAGGGGGACGCCCGATGACCGCCACCATCGCCCGCACGTCGAGCGGGGCGTCCGCGCCCGCGGGGTCGTCGACCGCCGCGCCGCCCGCCGCCCCGGCCGGCCGCGCGCCCCGCGCCCGCCGCCGTCGCTCGCCCGGCCGGATCGCGCTCGACGTCGTCGCGGTCGCGTTCGGCCTCGTCTGGCTCTTCCCCGTCTACTGGATGGTCGACGCGGCCTTCCTCACGCCCGAGCAGCTGGCCTCCCGGACGCCCACGTGGTTCCCCGTCGGCGGCACGACCGAGCACTTCGCGCGCGTGCTGGGCGACGCCCGGTTCTGGTCGGCGCTGCGGATGAGCACGCTCATCGCGCTCGTCGTGGTGGCCGGATCGCTCGCGTTCGGCGTGGTCGCGGCCTTCGCGCTCAGCCGGTTCCGCTTCCGCGGGCGCACGTCGATGATCGTGGCCGTGCTCGTGATCCAGATGATCCCCGCCGAGGCGCTCTTCATCTCGCAGTACCGCATGCTCGACGGCTGGGGCCTGCTCAACTCGGTGCTCGGCCTCAGCATCCTCTACCTCGCGGCCAACGTCCCGTTCACGATCTGGGTGCTCAAGGGCTTCGTCGACGGGATCCCCGTGGAGCTCGAGGAGGCCGCCATGCTCGACGGCTGCAGCCGCGTCGGCGCGTTCCGCCGGGTGACCCTGCCGCTGCTCGGATCCGGCCTCGTCGCCTCCAGCATCTTCAGCTTCCTGGCCGCGTGGAACGAGTTCACGCTCGCGCTCGTGACGCTCTCCGCCGACGACAGCCGCACGCTCCCGCTCTGGCTGCAGGGCTTCCGGGGCCAGATGCAGGAGACCGACTGGGGCGGCATCATGGCAGGATCGACGCTCATGGCGCTCCCCGTGGTGATCCTCTTCCTCATCGTGCAGAAGCGCATGGCGACGGGCCTCACCGCAGGCGCGGTCAAGTGACGGCCCACCCGCGGCTGGAGCTGCGGGTGCCGCGGCCGGTCATCGCGTTCGACATCGGCGGCACCGACATCAAGATCGCCGTCGTGGATGCCCGGGGCGAGGTCGTCGAGGCCCGCTCCGTGCCCACGCCCCGGAACGACGCGGCGGCCCTCGTCGCCGCGCTCGCCTCCGCCGTCCAGGACGCCGCCCGCGACCACCCGGCCGCCGCCCCCGCCGCGGTGGGCGTGCACGTGGCCGGCGTGGTCGACGACGACCGCGGCGTGGTCGTGCTCGCCGAGCACGTGGGCCTCCGCGACGTGCCCATGCGCGAGCTGCTCGCGGACGCCACCGGACTGCCGGTCGCGTTCGGCAACGACGCGCGCGGCGCCGGGGTCGCCGAGTTCGAGATGGGCGCCGCGCGCGGGGCCCGCGACGCGGTCGTGGTGAGCATCGGCACGGGGATCGGCGCGGCCGTCTTCGTCGACGGCCGCCTCTACACGGCGGGCGGGCGCGGCGCGGAGATCGGGCACATGCGCACCACGCCCGTCGGATCCACGGCGGGCGTCCGCTGCGCGTGCGGCGGATCCGGGTGCCTCGAGACCGTGGCCTCCGCGAAGGGCGTCGCCGACGCGTACGCGCGCGCCACCGGCGGCACGACGACCGAGGGCGGCGCGGCCCGCGTGTTCGCCGCGGCGGCCGACGGGGATCCGGCCGCGCAGGAGGTGGTGGACGCGTGCATCGACGCGCTCGCGCTCGCCTTCGCGCAGCTGACGGCGATCCTCTCCCCCGAGGTCGTGGTGGTGGCCGGCGGCCTGTCGCGCGCCGGCGAGCAGCTGCTCGGGCCGCTGCGCGAGCGGCTCGACGGGCTCCTCACCTTCCAGCGGCGCCCGCTCGTGGTCGCCGCGCGCTTCGGCGGGCAGGCCGGCGTGATCGCGTCGGCGCTCATCGCGGGGCAGCTGCCGGCGGAGGCGGATGCCGACCACCTCGCGGGCGCCGCGGCCGGCCGGGACGCGCCCGCATGACCGTGCCGCCGAAGGGCCCGCCCGGCGCGCTGGGCCCGCCCGGCGCGCTGGGCGCGCTCGGCCCCGGCACCGCACGCGTCCCCGAGCGCCTCCTCGGCGGATCCCGCCTGCCGCCGCCCCCGCGGATCCGGCGCGCGACCCGCGACAGCGAGATCGCCGGCGAGACGGCCTCGGCGCTGCTCTACATGATCGCCACCGGCTCGGCCACGAACCGCGCCGACCTCGCCCGCACGCTCGGCCTGCCGCCCTCGACCATCACCGGCAAGATCACGCAGCTGCTGCGGGCCGGCCTCGTCGAGGAGCGCGGATCCGGCGACCCCACGGGCGGCCGCCGCCCCCGCGTGCTGCACCTCCGCGACGACGCCGGCGTGATGCTCGCCGCCGACCTCGGCCGCAGCCACGCCCGCCTGGCGCTGCTCGGCATGTCCGGCACCATCCTCGACGCGCGCACCATCCCGATCGACATCGGCGCGGGCCCGGACGGCGTGCTCGCGCTGGTCGCGGATGCGCTGCGCGCGCTCGTCGCCGCGCACGGGGACGCGGTCGTCCGCGGCGTCGGCATGTGCCTGCCCGGGCCGGTGGACACCGCGCGCGGCATGGTCGAGTCGCCCGCGTCGATGCCGGGCTGGCACCGGTTCGACGTCGTCGGCTGGCTGGAGGCGGAGTTCGACGCCGTCGCCGTGGTCGACAACGACGCCAACATGATGGGCCTCGGCGAGCACGCCACCCTCGACCGCCGGGCGGCGGGATCCCGCGTGCGCGTCGGCAGCCTGCTGTTCCTCAAGGCGGGCGCGTCGGTCGGCTGCGGGATCGTCATCAACGGGCACGTGCACCGCGGCGCGACCGCGCTCGCGGGCGACATCGCGCACGTGCGGGTCGCCGCGGCCGTCGGGATGCCCTGCAACTGCGGCAACACCGGCTGCCTCGAGACGATCGTGGGGGCCGGCGGCATCGTCACGGGGCTGCGTGCCTCGGGCGCTCCCGTGCGCGACCTGCCGGAGGTGGTGCGGCTCGCGCACGACGGCGATCCGCGCGCCACCACGCGGCTGCGCCAGGTCGGCCGCACGGTGGGCGACACCCTCGCGGCCGTCGTCAACTTCCTCAACCCCGAGGTGGTGGTGATCGGCGGGATGCTCTCCACCGTCGAGCCGTTCGTCGCCGCGGTCCGCTCGCAGCTCTACGAGAGCTGCCACCCGCTCGCGACCACGTCGATCCGCATCCAGCAGAGCGAGGCCGGGGTGGACGCGGGCGTGCTCGGCATCGGCCAGCTCTGCCTGCGGAAGGCCCTCGCGCGGCTGTACTGAGCGGCCGCACGCCGGGCCGGCCGCGCGCCGCGCGGCCTCCCCTCAGCGCACGCGCGTCAGCATCCGCGCCGAGAGGTCGGGCGTCTCCGTCACCTCGTCGAACGGCACCATCGGCCGGATGATGCGGTGGTGCGGCAGCCGCGCGAGGTCCTGGTCGACCCCGCCGGGCGTGAGCGCCATCATCCAGTCGGCCGCCATCGCGTGCAGCTCGGGCTCGAGGTAGCCGATCTTCACCACGACGACGTCGGCCGCGCGCGCGTCGATGCCGTTCCGGGTGAAGTCGCCCTCGAGGTGGTACGGCTTCCGGCGGGCCGTGAGGATCACGCGCAGGCCGCCCACGCGCACGACCGCCTCGACGTCCGCGGCCGGATCCCCGTGCGCGATGTGCTCCACCGTGCCGCGCAGCTCCGCCGGCGGCGCGACCGTGTCGTCGACGAACGCGCCCGCGCGGATCTCGACCGCGCCGCCGACCCCGGCCGCGACGCACGCCGCGATCGCCCCGGGATCCGGGATCGACGCGTACACCGCCTCCACGGCGCCCGACGCGATCTCCGGCCGCGCGACGAGCGCCCGCAGCGTGCCCGTGGCGTCGCCCGCGCCACCCGCCGTGGGGTTGTCGCCCGAGTCGCTGATGAGGAAGGGCCGCGCGTCGCTCGCGATCGCCGTGTCGAGGCACGCGTCGAGCGTGCCGACGGGCGCCACGAACGCGAAGTCGTCCCGCACGCGCCAGAGCTCGGCGGCGAGCTCCTCGGCGGAGGCCGCCACGACCGCGGGATCGTCGCCGGTCACGACCACGGCCGCGTGGTTGCGCGGCTCGTCCGCCCACGCGTACCCGATCCAGATCCCGGCGTCGATCACGCCGTCGCGCGCCGTGATCCCGGGGATCCGCCCGTACAGCCCCTTGGCCGGCTCGTCGCGCGTGCTCGTCTTCTCCCCCGGCAGCAGGATCGGCACGGGCACCCACGCGGTCGCGACCGGATCCGCGCGCCGCGGCCCCGTGAGCCGGTCGACGAGGTTCCGCACGGCCCGCTCGACCGTCTCGAGGGCGTCCTCGTGCGGTGCCAGGCGGTAGCAGGTGATCAGGTCGACCGCGCCCGCGAGCAGCGGCGTCACGTTGCCGTGCAGGTCCATGGTCGCGGAGACGAGCGCGTCGGGGCCGACCAGCTCGCGGATCCGGGCGGCGAGCGCGCCCTCGGGGTCGTCCGTGCCGATCACGCTCATGGCGCCGTGCACGTCGAGGAGCACGCCGTCGACGGGCCCGTCCTCGGCGAGCGCGCGCTCGAGCGCGCCCAGCATGTCGTCGAGGATCGCGCGGTGGTCCTCCGCCGGCACGGGGCCGCCCGGGATGGCGCGGAAGTGCGGCAGCGCCGTCCAGTCCGCGCGCTCGCGGAGCGGCTGGCCGGCGGCGAGGAACGGGCGCCCGGCGAGGTAGGAGTCGCCCTCGGTGCGCACGAACTGGTCGATGCGCGTGACCGCCGGCGAGTACACGCTGGCCTCGAGCGACATGCCGAGCGAGACGATCCGGGGACGGTGCGGCATGGGTCCTCATCCTCCGGCGCGGGCCGCGGGCGCCGCCCTCCTACCGGGTCCCCCTCACCATATGGACCCGCGGGACGCCGCCGGCCGGCCCGTCGTTACGTCTCCGTTAAACCGGTCGTGCAGGAACGCCGCCGCCCGCGCCCGTCCCTACCGTGGGGGCACGGCCGACCGCCCGGTCGCCGCGGAAGGACGGCCGCCCATGCGCCTCGGCGTCAGCTCGTACACGTTCGCCCCGGCCCTCGAGGCCGGCACCCTGACCGTCCCCGACGTCGTCGACCTCGTCGCCGACTCCGACGCCAGCCACCTGGAGATCTCGATCGCCGGGCTCGGCAGCGAGCTCGTCGACGATCCGGGTCTGGTCGCCGCGATCCGCGCCCGGGCCGACGCGCGCGGCGTCGAGCTCGCCAACTACGCGGTCGGCGCCGACCTCCTCGACCCCGACCTCGACGCGCAGGTCGCCCGGCTGCACGCGCACCTGCGCGTGGCGCACGAGCTCGGGATCCCGCTGCTCCGCCACGACGTGTTCGCCTGGCCCTGGCGCGAGGCCGACGAGAACGCGTTCGAGCGCGCGATGGCCACGATCGTGCCGGTGTGCCGCGACCTCGCCGACCACGCCGCGACGCTCGGCATCGCCACCACGGTCGAGAACCACGGCATGAGCATGAACGCGAGCGACCGGATCCTCCGCCTCGTCGAGGCCGTCGACCGGCCGGCCTTCCGCGTCACGCTCGACGTGGGCAACTCCCTCTGCGTCGACGAGGATCCGCTCGCCGCCGTGCCCCGCCTCCTCCCGCACGCCGCGGTCGTGCACCTCAAGGACTTCGACGTGCGCGACGTGCCGCCGGACGACACGTGGATGACGACGCTCGGCGGGCGCGGGATCCGCGGCGCCGTCGTCGGCGCGGGCGACCTGCCGCTCGGCGAGCTGCTCGGGCTCGTCGCCGCCTCCGGGTTCGACGGGCCGGTGTCGATCGAGTTCGAGGGGCTCGAGGATCCGATGACGGGCTTCACCCGGGGCCTCGCCGCCGCGCAGCGCCTCGCGGCGGAGGCGGTCCGATGAGCGCGCCCGCCGCCTCCTCCTCTCCCGCACCCGTGCGCATCGGCGTCGTCGGCGCCGGCACCATCGCGGGCCTGCACCTCGCCGCCTACGCCCGGAACCCCGGCGTGGTGGTCGCGGGGATCTGCGACATCGACGGCGAGCGCGCGGCCGCCCGCGCCGCCCTGCACGGGGCCGCGCTCGTGTCCACGGACTTCCGCGCGTTCGTCGCCGATCCATCCATCGACGCCGTCAGCGTCTGCACGCGCAACGACACCCACGCCGAGGTCGCGATCGCCGCGCTCGAGGCCGGCAAGAGCGTGCTCCTCGAGAAGCCGATGGCCGTGACGGTCGCCGAGGCGGAGGCCATCGTGCGGGCGGAGGCGGCGAGCGCCGGATCCGTGCAGGTCGGCTACGTGCGCCGCCACTCCTCGAACGCGGTCACCCTCAAGCGCTTCGCCGACGCGGGCGACCTCGGCCCCATCTACTACGCGCGGGCCGTGTTCCTCCGCCAGGCCGGGGATCCGGGCGGCTGGTTCTCGAACCGCTCCGTCTCCGGCGGCGGCCCCCTCATCGACCTCGGCGTGCACTTCCTCGACATGGCGCTCTGGCTGATGGACTTCCCGGAGCCCGTCGCCGTGACCGGGTTCACGTTCCACCGGCTGGGCAGCCGCGGCAACATCCGCGGGCTCACGCGCTACCTCAGCGCCGACCAGACGCCCTCCGACGATCCCGTGGAGGATCTCGCGGGCGCGCTCGTGCGCTTCGCCGACGGCGCCGTGCTCTCCATCGAGACCTCGTACTCGCTGCACGGCCGCGACAGCCAGTCGTTCGAGGTGTTCGGCGAGCGCGGCGGGGCGACGCTCGAGCCCGAGCTGCGGATCACGACCGAGCTGCACGACACCGTCGTGGAGATCGCCCCGAACATCGACGCGCTGTCGTTCGACCTCGACGAGGGCTTCCAGGTGGAGATCGACAGGTTCGTGCGCACGGTGCGCGGCGAGATCCCGTCCGTCGCGCCCGCCGCGCACGGGCTGCACCTGGCGCGGATCCTCGAGGCCGTCTACGCCTCGGCCGCCAGCGGGCGCGAGGTGCGGCTGGACTGAGGGGCGCGGCGGGCACGCCATCCTGGCGTCCCGGCCGCCGGGCCTCACGCCGGCTGCAGCAGCCGCCCCTCCGCCACGAGCCGCCGCGACAGCACGCGGTACCCCTCCTTCTCGAAGAAGACGGTGATCCGGTCGTCCTCCGCGCTCATCACCGTGCCGGGACCCCACTCCGCGTGGGTGACGGCGGACTGCGGCGAGAACGGGTCGTCGGCGGCGGGCGCGTCGGCGGTCTCGGTGGGCCCGGTCCCCATCGCCTCCTCGTGCGCGTCGTCCTGGTCGAGCCGGTCGCACGCGTCGCAGTTCCCGCAGCGTTCCGGCGACTCCTCGCCGAAGTAGCCGAGCAGGAACTGGCGGCGGCACTGCGGCGCCTCCGCGTAGCCGCGCATCATCTCCAGGCGCGAGACCTCGATGCGCTCGCGCTCCCGGGCCACCTCCTTCGCGCGGGAGGCGGCCTCGCGCGGATCGAGCTCCTCGCGCACGAACGCGCCGTCCCGGTCGGATCCGAGCACGCCCGCGTCCACGAGCAGGTTGAGCACGCCGCCCACCGTCCGCGCCGACATGCCCGCGCGCTCGGCGACCGCGGCGGGCCGCACGGGACCGTCGATGCCGGCCACCGCGACCGCCGCGTAGACGTCGCGGAGGCTCGCCGGCCGGGGCGTGCGCGCCGCGAAGAAGCGGCGGAGGCCGAGGTCCTCGGCGCGGTAGTGCAGGATCCCCACGGCCGGCTCCCCGTCGCGGCCCGCGCGCCCGACCTCCTGGTAGTACGCGTCGACCGACTCGGGCGGCGCCGCGTGGATCACGTACCGCACGGTCGGCTTGTCGATCCCCATCCCGAACGCGCTCGTGGCCACGACCACGTCCACGTCGTCCTCGTGGAAGGCCGTCTGCACGCGCTCGCGCTCGGCCGCCGGGAGGCCCGCGTGGTACGCGTCGACGCGGAGGCCGGCCGCGCGGATCTCGTCGGCGTAGTCCTCGGCGTCCTTCCGCGTCGCGACGTAGACGAGGCCCGGCTGCGTCTGCTCCAGGACGTGCGCGACGATCGCGCGCCGCTTCTCGGACTCCTCCGTGTGCCGGCGCACCTCGAGCCGGATGTTCGGCCGGTCGAAGCCGCTGGAGAGCACGAACGGGTCGCGCAGCCCCAGCCGCTCCTCGACCTCGGTGCGGATCGGCGTGGATCCGGTCGCCGTCATCGCGACGGTCGGCGGGTGCCCGAGCGCGTCGATCACGCCGCCGAGCCCCAGGTAGTCGGGCCGGAAGTCGTGGCCCCACGACGCGACGCAGTGCGCCTCGTCGATCACCACGAGCGACACCC
>Ga0308163_10000443_pt1 | contig 75397 bp, 72 predicted proteins | sample PhyTR1_FD_201037 | JGI IMG/M metagenome (GOLD analysis project Ga0308163, IMG submission 201037) | Phyllosphere microbial communities from UC Gill Tract Community Farm, Albany, California, United States - DLSLT.R1 | ecosystem: Host-associated > Plants > Phyllosphere > Unclassified | place: USA...
CTTTTACAACCGCCAGCGACGCCATTCGCGCCTCGGCAATGTTCCGCCCGCGTTGTTCGCTGAAAAATTCAGCAAACAGCCACGGGTGGCTTGAAACAAGAGTGTCCGCTATTGACAGTACACCTCAAAGTAATCTGCACAGCGGTGGGCTTGGTTGTGGTCCTGTCGTTACACGAATCAGCCAAGCCCATTGCACAGTGCCCGTAGTGTTTCGGTTGCGGCGTGAACCTGATTCAAACCTCGCCGGATCGTTTTGACGCTAGGCGCGCCATCGCTTTTGCGACCCAAGAAGCCGCTAACTTGGGCGACCAGGCGGACGATTTCGTTCAATGTGGGCGGCTTGGCAGGCTTTTTCTTCTTGGTTAGCAAATGGGCACCTCGAATTTCGTCGGGGTCGAAGAACAGCACGGCATCGAGATCAGCGCAGGGTCCTGCCCATGCGCATCAGGTAGGCGACGCGGCAGGCTACCACTATGAACAAGGCCAGCGCCCGCTCGATGCGGTCGATCGACGACAGCTGCAGTTCCCCGACTTTGCAACCATTTTTGATCACATGGCAATAGATCTCGATCTCCCAGCGCGTCCGGTACCACTCGATCAGTTCGACGGCTTGCTCGACGGTCTCGATAAAACGGTTGGTCAGCAAGTGCCATTCCACCAGTTCGCTGCCGGTAGGTATGCCAACTTCACGTGCCACGACACAAGTCACGCTCAACCGCCCGGCTTTGCCGTCTGATATCTCGACCTGCCGGGCCCATAACCGCTGGCGCAAGGGGCGCGCCTTTTGGTCGTCGCGGGCCGGTAGGGTAAAGCTGATTTCGCCCAGCGGCGAGCCGGCGCAGGTGTACGCCCACAGCTTCTTTCCGTCGGCCACACTGCGGTTGTACGTGGCGCACACCAGCCAATCGGCCGGCGTGCCCAGGTCGTGCGCGGCGTATCAAGGCCACCACGTCGGCCTCGCGGTCGGCCACACCAGTCTTGTCGCGGGCAGCATCGCTGCCATCTCGGCCACGCACTCGTAGCCCTCGATCCAGCGCTCTCAATCTGACCGGGGTGCACGCCTTCTTTGCCGCGCTTCTCGCGCGCCCACATCCAGGCGTCTAGCACGCCGAGCGGCTCGCGCGCTGGCGTCACGGCATAGGTTGGTTGCAGGTACATGCCGCGCCGTGCTTGTTAGTTCAGCGACCCAAGTCCCTGCGCTTCTTGGCCATTGAAATCGAGTTCGGTCGTTTCTTGTATACACAGCAACAGCACGACCGGATGGCCCAGCATGCGTTCGCGGATGCGTTCTCAATGCGGAGCCAGGATGCCTTCCTACGACACCTCGTCGTTGCTGAGAAAGCGGTAGGCCGCACAGGTTTCGCTCCAACCGTCGAAGGCTTCGGGAATGCTCGCCGTCAGCTTCGCCATTAATCGTTCCATCAGTGTTCTCGCTCGTTTGTCGAGGCGAGCATCGCCCAAGTCCAGTTCCGCAAACTCTTGATCCGTCCAGCGACTCGTTACCTTGGCCAATGCGTCGCCAAAAGTCAGAGATTAAATGCGATCTCGTCAAGGTCTACAAGCCCCTTCGGTAACTCATTGAATATTAAAGAATTTCTTGTCGCTGATGGGTCGTGCTACAGACTTATGTATAACGGTATGGGTTGTGATGGCGCAAGCATGCAATCAGTTCGCGCTTGAGTTCGCTAGGCGGATGCAATAGATCGCATTGTAAATGGCCTTATGCAAGAAGGTTTTGTCGGTATCAGTGGGCCACATAGCCTTCTGTTGGACATTTGCTGGGTGACCAGAGCATATTGAGATAGCGGCGCGTACGTGAAACGGCACGCTACCGAGGTGATCATCGGGACGCTTCTGCGCAGCACATGGCCGACAGCACTTGGGTATGCTCAAAGTTTGCATCATAGGTGCCAGGGCTAGCATTGCGCCATCGAACTCGGTTAGGAGTCAAGCTGTCCAGCAGTGGCGCGCATGCTGCAGGGGGCATTGCGCATCGTAATTACGACCTCACGCACCCGGATTCCTAAGTGAAAATAAATTCTTGGAATGGCGACACCTCACAGGAGAAAGTATTGCAATTGGTTTTAGGGACTGCCGTGCGATACGACGCGACAATCAGCAATTATCGTGCGGCGGGCTATCTCACTGCCGGCCTGAATACCCTCAGCGATGGTCGGCGATTTTTTCAACGCCATCAACTTTTGGGAAAGTGTTCCCTTGAATTCATCCAATTGCGCTGCAGTCATGCTGAACGTGGAAAACCAGTCGATGCTGTCGTACAGCGCGTCTTCAGACATATAGGTTGAAAGTTCCCTGATGATGGCGTCACATTCGCTGTCGAATACATGCATGTTGAAGTGAAGGATGTCTTTCAGGGGGTGATCGCCCGGTCCGCCTGCCGCCATTTTGTGTGCCTTTAGAACAAGGAAGTTATTCGGCTACTGGCATGCCCACATCGGCATCGTCCGACAATGCCAGGTCGCCGCGCTCGAACGCCGCCAGGATTTCATTGGCGCGCGCCACATCATGTTCCCGCACCAGGATGCGCGCGCCGCCGATGGCCGCCGCCAGCAGCATGTCGGCCTGCATGTGCTGGTCGTCCGTCAGCAGCACGTCGATGCCGGCGGCGGCCAGGCAGCCGCGGATGACGTGGGCGTCGGTGGGGATCATCAAACGGGCAATCAGAACGTAATCGTCGTGCATGGGGTCTCCCGGCGGTGGCTGTTTTTTCATCTTAGCACTGCCGGGCCACGCTCGTGCTTACAGCTTGAACACGCCCACGACTCTTTCCATTTCATGCGCCTGTTCCTGCAGCGCATCGGCGGCGGCCGCCGCTTCTTCCACCAGCGCCGCGTTCTGCTGGGTCACCTGGTCCATCTGGGCGATGGCCTGGTTGACCTGGTCGATGCCGCTGCGCTGCTCTTCGCTCGCCTGCGCCACTTCGGCCATCAGCGAGCTGACCTTGTGCACGCTGTCGACCACCCTGGCGATGGTGGCGCCGGCCTGGCTGACTTGTGCGTGGCCCAGGTCGACCGTGCTGGCGGACGCTTCGATCAGGTCCTTGATTTCTTTCGCCGCCGCGCTTGAGCGGTGCGCCAGGTTGCGCACTTCGGTGGCGACCACGGCAAAGCCACGGCCCTGCTCGCCGGCGCGCGCCGCTTCCACCGCCGCGTTCAGGGCCAGGATATTGGTCTGGAACGCGATGCCGTCGATCACGCCAATGATGTCGGTAATCTTGCCTGAAGAACTGCGGATCGCCTCCATGGTGCTGGTGACCTGCGCCACGGCCGCGCCGCCCTGGGCCGCCAGTTCGGACGAGGTCTGCGCCAGGCTGCTGGCCTGCTGCACGTGCTCGACGTTCTGGCGCACGGTCGAGCTCAGTTCTTCCATCGAGGCGGCGGTTTCTTCCAGCGAGCTGGCCTGCTGTTCGGTGCGGCTCGACAGGTCGAGGTTGCCGCTGGCGATTTCACCGGAGGCGGTGGCGATCTGGCCGGCGCTGCCGCGCACCTGGCCCACCACTTTCGACAGGTTGTCGCTGATATGGTTCAGCGCATGCAGCAGGCGGCCTATTTCGTCTTCGCTGGTGGTGTCCAGGTGCACCGTCAGGTCGCCGCCGGCGATCTGTTCGGCAGCCGTTTCAGCCAGCGCCAGCGGACGCGACACCAGCTTGCGCACCAGCAGGTACAGCAGTGCGGCGAACAGCAGCAGGGCGATCAGGCCCGCGATCGCCAGCTGGTTGCGCATCTGGCGCGCTTCGACGGTGATTTCATCGGTGAAGGTGCCACCGGCGATGATCCAGCGCCAGTCCTTGAACTCGCGAAAATACAGCTGCTTTTCGCGCGCGGTGGCGGCGGTTTGGCCGGGGGCGGTCCAGGTATAGCGCATGGCGCCGTTTTTCTGTTTGATCATGTCCTGGATAAACAGGCGGCCGTCGCTGGCCTTGAAGTCGAGCGCGCTCTTGCCTTCGCTGTTCGGGTGCAGCACCAGCTGGCCATAGTTGGCGCCCGGCGCCGTATCGATGATATAGATATAGCCGGTCTGGCCGATCTTTATCTGGCGAATTTTTTCCTTGAGCATCGCCAGGTTTTTGGTGATGTCCAGGCCAATGAACAGCACGCCGACCACTTTGCCGGCGGCGTTGCGCACCGGATCGTATTGGGTGATGTATTGCTTGCCGAACAGGGTCGCCATGCCGACGTAGCTTTGGCCGGCGCGCAGTGGCGCATAGCTGGGGTGACTGTGGTCGAGTTCGGTGCCGATCGCCCGTTCGCCGTCCTGCTTTTTCAGCGATGTACTGATGCGGATGAATTCATCGCCGTTGGCGGCAAAAATGGTGGCGATGGCACCGGTTTGCGTGGTGTAGCGGTCGACCAGGGCGGTGTCGAGGTTCAGCACACTGACGCCATTGGACAGCTGCGGCGTGGCCTTGCCGGCGACCGCCACCATATTCGCGCTGTCGACCGTGAATGGGCCGGGAAACTCGGCGGCGAACAGGCGCGCAAAGCTGGCCGCCTCATTGACCATGGCAGTATTGAACACCTCGGTGGTGGTCATGACGCTGTTGAGCTCGCTGGTGACGGCCGCTTCGGCACGCTGTTCCAGCACGTGCGAGGTGCGCAGGCTCGTCAAGGTTGTCAGGCTGGCCAGGATCAGGCTGACCAAGGCGAACGTGAATACGGTAATCTTGCCGCCGACACTCCAGTGCCGGGGATGAATGGAAAATTTCTGCATAAATTGTAGGGTCAAAAAGTCAAAATGGCTGCGCGCGGCGCACGCGCGATGGGCCTTGCCGATGAAAAAACAGGCAATGGCGAGCGGATGAAACGCAGGTACAAGTGGCGCTGAACTAGGGGTGGGGCTGGCCGGTGGCTGTGTAGACAGGCCGGCGAACAAGCGGTCATGATATCACGTTAAGCACATTTTGTTTCTGTATGGAATGATTAAAGTCAATCAATACAATAACTTGAGATAAATATTGCTGGGCTTACCATACCGTTTTTTCGCTCTGTACTGGTCTTTGGACAGGCGACATCCGCTTACGAATGTTTCAGTTTGTAATGAATCCGACATCGTGTTTAACGCGGGCTTAAGCTTCCGGGAAGAAACTGATATTCCATCGGAGACTGCCTCTGTGTATCCTGTAGAATTACAGGCAGACCAGTCGTGATATCCCCCCCTTACTGTCGTAGTGGCTGGCGCGTGATCGTTCGACGAAAATCGGCGATCAAAGTCGCCGCCAGTAAATGATTTAACCAATTTTCGGAGAAGCCGATGAAGAAGCAATTAATCCTGGTCACCCTGGCGCTTGCCCTGTCAGCCCACGCTGGCGCAGCCCAGACCGACAAGAGCGCCGCTCCTCCGCCCATCATGAAGCCCTTGGCCCAGCAGACGCAAGCCGCGCTGTGGGCCTCGCGCGTGCTGTCGCGCTACCACTACAAGGCAACTCCGCTCGACGATGCGATGTCGGAAAAAACCTTCGACCGCTATTTCAAGTCGCTCGATGCTGAAAAGCTGTTTTTCGTGCAGGCCGATATCGACCGCTTCGCGCCCTTGCGCACCAAGCTCGACGACGCCATCAATGGCGAAGACCTGACGGCGCCTTTCGCCATCTACAATCTGTACCAGCAGCGTTTCGACGACCGCATGGCCTATGCGCGCGAACTGCTGAAGACCAAATTCGATTTCGCGGCCGATGAAAGCTATCAGCTCGACCGCGAAAAAGCGGCCTGGCCGAAAAACGAGGAAGAAGTGCGCGACCTGTGGCGCAAGCGCGTCAAGAACGACTGGCTGCGCCTGAAACTGGCCGGCAAGGAAGACAAGGCCATCCGCGAGACGCTCGACAAGCGCTATGAAAGCTACACCACGCGCTCGCGCAAGCTGAACAATGAAGACGTGTTCCAGATCTTCATGAACGCCTACGCCATGTCGATCGAGCCGCATACCAATTACCTGGGCCCGCGCGCCTCGGAAAACTTCGATATCGCCATGCGGCTGTCGCTGGAAGGCATCGGCGCCGTGCTGCAGACGCGCGACGAATACACGGTGGTGCGCGAAGTGGTGCCGGGCAGCCCGGCCGGCCTGTCGGGCAAGCTGAAAGTGGGCGACCGCATCATCGGCGTGGGGCAGGGCGAAAGCGGCCCGATCACCGAAGTGCTGGGCATGCGCATCGACGACGTGGTGCAATTGATCCGCGGCACCAAGGATTCGGTGGTGCGGCTGGACATCCTGCCGGCCGACGCCGGCCCGGACGCCAAGCACACCATCTTGCCGCTGGTGCGCAAGAAGATCAGCATGGAAGAGCAGGCCGCGAAGAAATCGATCATCGAAGTGCGTGAAAACGGCGTCAAGCGCCGCATCGGCGTGATCGCCTTGCCGACCTTCTACCAGGACTTCGAAGCGCGCCGCCGCGGCGACAAGGATTTCAAGAGCGCCACGCGCGACGTCACGCGTTTGCTGGGCGAGCTGAAAAAGGAAAAGGTCGACAATGTGCTGATCGACTTGCGCAACAATGGCGGCGGCTCGCTGAATGAAGCCGTCGAACTGACCGGCCTGTTCATCGACAAGGGACCGGTGGTGATGCAGCGCAGCGCCGAAGGCAAGGTCGATATCGAAAGCGACACCAACGCCGGCCTGGCCTGGGATGGACCGATGGGCGTGCTGATCAACCGTGGTTCGGCCTCGGCCTCGGAAATTTTCGCCGCCGCGATCCAGGACTACGGCCGTGGCCTGGTGATCGGTGAAGGCAGCTTCGGCAAGGGTACCGTGCAGACCTTGATCAACCTCGACCGTTTTGGCGGCAGCGAGAAAGCGCGCCTGGGCGAGCTGAAGATGACGGTGGCGCAGTTCTTCCGCATTAATGGCGGCACCACGCAGTTGCGTGGCGTAACACCCGATATCAAGCTGCCGACCATGTCGGACACCGAAAACTTCGGCGAATCGAGCTATGACAACGCGCTGCCATGGGTGGCCATCAAGCCGGCGCCGTATGTGCCGACCGGTGACCTGAAGGAAATCGTGCCATTGCTGGACAAAAAGCATGAGGCGCGCGTGGCCAAGGACAAGGACTTCCAGTACCTGCAGGATGACATTGCGCTGGTCGTCAAGCAGCGCAAGGATAACCAGCTGTCGCTGAACGAAACCGTGCGCCGCAAGGAACGCGACGCCCAGGAAGCGCGCACCCGGGCCCGTGAAAAGCGCCTGATCGCGCAGATTTCGAACCCGGCCGAAGACCTGGTGGTGATCCAGGATCCGAAAGACGTGTTGAAAGGCGCGAAAGCCGCCGCCAAGACCGCCAAGCAGATCGCCGCAGTCAAGGGCGCCTTGCGCACCGATGACGGCTTGCAGGGTGACGAGCGCGCGCTGAGCGCCGAGCTTGATGCGGAATCGGCCGCGAAGAGCGCGAAAGACGTGCTGCTGAACGAAACCGTGCGCATCCTGGCCGACGAAGTGGCGCTGATCAAGGCCGATACGCGCCTGGCGGCCAAGGTATTGCCATATGGCGCCGATACCAAGGCGACGCCGGTGGCGACCAAGTAAAGTAACAACGTAACGCGCCAGCGCGAATCGGGGCCGGAACCGCAGGGGACCGGCCCCGTTTTTCATGGGCATGCCGCAGTTATATCGCCGGCCTATTTCTATCATTGCCACAATCAATTGGCATAATATGCCGCGATGCAGCATACTTCATTTGTCTCCTCTATTCTCCTCCAAGAAAATAGATTCAGCCCGCTCCCGCAGCGGGCTTTTTTTTGCCTGTTCGATTCCAATTGAATCGCTCTTGCGAAAAATATAATTCCCATGCTAGCGTACGGTTCCCTTTCCCTGGAGATATTCCATGATCCGTCGCACCGCCTTGTTGTCCGCCATGTCCCTGAGCCTGCTGCTGGGTGCCTGCAGCAAAAATGAAGAGCCGGCTGCGGCCGACGAGGGCAAGCAGGCGCAAGTTGCCGACGCGCAGGCGGCCGAAGCGCCCGCCGCCGAGCCTGCGCCCGAACGCAAGCTCGATTACTGGAAAGCGCTGGGGCCATTGCTGGCCGGCAGCTACAACGGCAACTGCCTGCGCATGCCGGACGGGCGCAAGATGGATGCGCTGGTCACGATCGCCGCCGACGGCAAGGTCGCGTCCGGCGACATGCGGCTCGATTTTCATGCCGCCAAAATGGCCATGATGATGCGCTCGCGCGACGAGAAAGGCCAGTACAGCACCCTGGGCACGCTCGCCATCGATGACGGCAAGACCGGCATGCTGTCGCTGATGTCCAGCCCGGCTGGCAAGGAAAGCACCATCAGCCTGTCGAGCGGCGACATCGGCCTGATGTGCAGCAATAACAGTGGCGTTGGCAGCTTCAACAATCAGGCGCTGTTCCTGACGGCGGCAAAGCTGCTGAACGGCAAGAAGCAGAGCATCGGCTGCCTCGACACCAAGAACCTGCTGGTGCGCCGCAAGGTCGATGTCGAGGTGGTCGATGGCGTGATCAAAATCGGCGACGACGTTTTCGACATGAAGACGGCCGTCAGCGAAGGCTTTACGCTGATGGAGGGCGGCAGCTCCCTGATGCTGAACGTCGTCATGCCGCAGGAGAAAACCGTCAACATCGCGTATGACGGCGCGGGCAAGCTGGTCAACGTGCAGGCGCGCGACAAGCAGGAAAGCACGCATTTTTGTACCGCCGAGAATTGAGAGGCCGGAATGGATCAAGTCACCGCACAAAAACTGATGGCGCTGTACCAGGACATCGGCCTGGCCCTGAGCGAAGCCGATAGCGTGATCCGCACCTTGCCCCAGCCAGAACGGCATGAGCACCTGACCGGCCTGGCCGACACGGTGATGCAGATATGGAACAAGCTGCAGCTTCCGGTGGTACGCCAGTATCCGGAGCTCGACCCGGACCGCGAGCATTTCCGCAAACCAGCGGATGCTTGAACCACTGGACGCTTGAACCAGTGGACGCTTGAATCAGTGCCGCTCCGGCTGCTGCACATCCTGGTTTTGCGCCAGCAGCGCGGTCAGCCAGGCGGCAAACGCCTGTACTTTCGGCACGGCCAGCCGGCCTTGCGGCGCCAGCAGCGACATCGGCATCGGTGTTGGCGGGCAATCTTCCAGCACCGGCACCAGCGCGCCGCTGGCCAGGTGTTCGCGCGCCTGGTAGACGGCCAGCTGGCCCAGGCCCATGCCCTGCAGCACGCATGCCAGGTTGGCTTCGGCATCGTTGATGGCGACCATGCCCGTCATCTGCACCCGCACCACTTCCCCGTTCTGCACGAAATCCCAGTCGAAGGCGCGCCCGGTGCGGCCTGAAAAATGCATCACGCCACGGTGGCGGGCCAGGTCGGCCAGGCTCTGCGGCCGGCCATGGCGTTCCAGGTAGGCGGGCGCCGCGCAGGTAATGAAACGCATGTTGCCGATGCGCTTGCCGATAAAGGCCGAGTCCTGCAACTGCCCCACGCGCAGCGCGCAATCGATGCCTTCCTCGGTCAGGTCGACCAGCCGGTCCGTCAGACTCAGGTGCAGCTGCACGGCGGGGTAGGCGGCGTGGAATTGCCCGATATACGGCATCACCAGGGTGCGGCCCACGGTGCCGGGCAGGTTGACCCTCAGCATGCCGCGCGGCTTGTTGGCGTCGGGGCCGCGAAACGCCAGCTCGGCCGCATCGACGGCGCCCAGAATCGCCAGGCAATGGTTGAAATACTCGGCGCCGTCGGGCGTCAGCGACAGGCGGCGCGTGGTGCGCTGCAGCAGCTGCGTGCCCAGGTAGGCTTCCAGCTTCTGCAAGGTGGCGGTCAAGGCCGCGCGCGGCAGGTTCAGCGTTTCGGCCGCCTTGGAAAAGCTGTTCGCTTCCACGATGCGCACAAAGGTTTGCATGGCCTTGATCTTGTCCATCGGCGGGCGGGGCTCCTTGATTGTTCATTTAATGTGAAATGTGTAGAGCAATTATGCACTAATTATCTTCTTCGATAAATTCCCTACAATGGCCTTACTTTATCTTTGAACCGAGGAAATAACATGAACAAGGCCTCCAAAAATTCCGCCGCCGGCGAAGTGCCCGATATCTCGTCCGGCATGGTCCTGTTGCTGGCGATCGCGTCCGGCTTGATCGTCGCCAATCTGTATTACGCGCAAACCCTGGTCGGCCCCATCAGCGCCTCGACCGGCCTGTCGGCGAAGGCGGCCGGCCTGATCGTCACCCTGACGCAGATCGGCTACACCCTGGGCCTGCTGTTCGTGGTGCCGCTGGGCGATTTGCTGGAAAACCGCCGCCTGATCATTACCGGCCTCCTGGTCACGGCCGTCGCATTGATCGTCGCCGCCGCCAGCACCGGCGCCATCGTGTTCCTGGCCGCCGCGCTGGCGATCGGCCTCGGTTCCGTGGCGGCGCAGGTGATCGTGCCGTTTGCCGCCCATCTGTCGAAGGAGGCGACGCGCGGCCAGGCCGTCGGCAAGGTGGTCAGCGGCTTGTTGCTGGGCATTATGCTGGCCCGTCCGGCCGCCTCGCTGGTGGCCGCCCATGCCAGCTGGCATGTGGTGTTTGGCGGCGCCGCCGTGCTGATGCTCATCCTGGCCGCGGTATTGCGCCGCGCCTTGCCGCTGCGCCAGCCGGTTTCGAATATCCGCTATCCAGCGCTGATGGCCTCGCTGTGGCACTTGCTGCTCGGTACGCCAGTGCTGCGCCGCCGTGCTGCCTACCATGCCGGCCTGTTTGGCGCCTTCAGCCTGTTCTGGACCGTCACGCCGCTGGTGCTGGCCAGCCCCGCGTTTGGCCTGTCGCAAACCGGCATCGCCATCTTCGCCCTGGTCGGCATGGCCGGCGCCGTGGCTTCGCCGATCGCCGGCCGCCTGGCCGATGCGGGACACACTTTGCCGGCCACCGCCGTCGCATTGATCTTGGGCATGGTGGCGTTTGCCTTGCCGATGTTTGTACCGCAATCGCAACACCTGGCGCTGGGCTTGCTGGTGATCGCTTCCATCGTGCTCGACATGGGCGTGGCCGCCAACCTGGTGTTGGGCCAGCGCGCCATCTTCAGCCTGGCGCCGGAAGTGCGGGGCCGCTTGAACGGCTTGTATTTCGCCCTGTTCTTTGCCGGTGGCGCAGCCGGTTCCGCCGTCGGCGCCTGGGTGTACGCCAGTTATGGCTGGCAAGCGACGTTGCTGACCGGCATGGCGTTTCCGGCGCTGGCGCTGCTGGTGTGGCTGGGAGAATTCTTGCCGAGCTTGTCGCGCCGCACCGCTTGAAAAGCGAGCGTTCGCACGGTTATCATGAAAACGCATTTCTATCATCATCAATGACAATTGGTTTTATATGTCGCGATGCAGCATCATTCAGTTGTCTCCTCTAACTCCTCTACGGAATTAGATTCAGCCCGCTCCCGCAGCGGGCTTTTTTTTGCCTCGATTTTTCTAGATTACCGAAATCCCTAGTTCGCGCACGAAATTGGCCGCTTGCGCATGGGTAATCACCGCACCCTTGAACAGTGCCGCTTCCGTCAGCTTGAAGCCGTCGATATCGGCGCCGCGCAGGTCGGCACCCTGGAACTTGGCCAGTTTCAATACGGCATTGCGCAGGCTGCCGCCTTCGAAGACGGCGTCGCGGAAATCGCAGCCGGCCAGGTAGGCTTCGGAAAAATCCAGCTGCTTCAAAGTGGCTTTCCGGAAGGAAAAGCCACGCAGGTCGGCGCCGATCAGCAGGCTGTCTTCGAAGCTGGCACCCAGGTGCGCCACTTCCTCGAATGAGGCGCCGGTCAGCTTGCAGCCGCGCCAGGACACGGAAGCGAGCTTGGCACGCCGCCATTTTGTATTGTTCAGGTCGCAGCCTTCGAAGCTGGCGTCGACGGCGTCGACGGATTCGAAGTCGGCGCCGCCGGCGCGGCAGCGGCGCCAGGTCGTGCGTGCCAGCTTGCAGGCGAACAGGTTGGCTCCGGTAAAGGTGCAGCGCTCGAAGGTGCAGCCCTGCAGGTCGAGCCGGGCCAGGTCGGCCTCGTCAAAGGCGCAGCCTTCGAAGGTGCGCACCGCTTGCGCCAGCAGTTGTTCGAGTTCGGCGCGTTCCAGTGTGAGATCGGTTGCCGTGGTGTCGTGTATTGCCATCCGTTTATTTCCTTGTAAAGCGGGGGAGGGATGGCGCGGCGGGAAACATGCACGAACCATGACACCGCCCCCGACTGGTGTAACAGCCAGGATCAGCGCCGTGGGTCCGCGTGAGGCGGGAGCATGTTGTAGTTCAACACGTACCGGGTTACCAACCGGTTTGCTCATTTTCGACCAGGCATGCATTGTAGCGTTTCAACCGCGCTCTTGCCAGCCTGAGCGGGGCCGGGTTAGTATGGCTGCAGGCGCACCCATTGCGCCAACGTCGCTCGGACGGATCCGGGCGCTTACGTACAGAGATATCATGACCGACAGCCAAACTCCGCGCAGCTTTTCGCGCATCAATCGTCTTCCCCCCTACGTTTTCAATATCACCGCCGAACTCAAGATGGCCGCGCGCCGCCGTGGCGAGGACATCATCGACATGTCGATGGGTAATCCCGACGGCGCCACGCCCAGCCATATCGTCGACAAGCTGATCGATACGGTAAAGCGGCCCGACACGCATGGGTACTCCGCCTCGAAGGGCATCCCGCGCCTGCGCCGGGCCATTGCACACTGGTACAAGCAGCGCTACGAGGTCGACATCGACCCCGACAGCGAAGCGATCGTCACCATCGGTTCGAAAGAGGGCCTGGCCCACTTGATGCTGGCGACCCTGGACCGGGGCGACACGGTGCTGGTGCCCAATCCCAGCTACCCGATCCATATCTGGGGCGCGGTGATCGCCGGCGCCGATATCCGCTCGGTGCGCATGGGGCCCGGCGTCGATTTCTTTGCCGAACTGGAACGGGCGATCCGCGAAAGCTATCCCAAACCCAAGATGATGGTGCTGGGTTTTCCATCGAACCCCACCGCGCAATGCGTGGAACTGGAGTTTTTCGAGCGTGTGGTGGCGCTGGCCAAACAGCACAACATTCTGGTGGTGCACGATCTGGCCTATGCCGACATCACCTTTGATGGCTGGAAGGCGCCCTCCATCATGCAGGTGCCCGGCGCGCGTGACGTGGCCGTCGAATTCTTCACCATGTCGAAAAGCTACAACATGGCCGGCTGGCGCATCGGCTTCATGGTCGGCAACGCCGAGCTGGTGGCGGCGCTGGCACGCATCAAGAGCTATCACGACTACGGCAGCTTCACGCCGGTGCAGGTGGCGGCGATCGCGGCGCTGGAAGGCGATCAAAGCTGCGTGACGGAAATCTGCGCGCAATACCAGCGCCGCCGCGACGTGCTGGTCAAAGGTCTGCATGAAGCGGGCTGGATGGTGGAAAAACCGAAGGCCTCGATGTATATCTGGGCCCATATCCCGGCAGCGTATCGCCACCTGGGCTCGCTGGAATTCGCCAAGCTGCTGCTGGAAAAAGCCAGGGTCAGCGTGTCGCCCGGCATCGGTTTTGGAGAATATGGCGACGAATATGTGCGCTTTGCCCTGATCGAAAACGAGGCGCGCGTGCGCCAGGCGCTGCGCGGCATCAAGAACATGCTGCGCACACCGGTGGCGGTGGAAGGGGAGGCGGCAAAATAATGCCGTAAGGAATCAATGATTGCCACTGTTATCACTAAATCGTATTTCCCATATCATCAATATAAAGTGGTTTTATAGCTTGCGATCCGGCATCATGCTTCTGTCTCCTCTACTTCCTCACAGGAAATAGATTCAGCCCGCTCCAGCAGCGGGCTTTTTTTTGCCTGCAATTGAGCCACTTCCAAGCGTGCGGATGCGAAGAAACCCTTGTCATCGCCGGCGCCTCGCACGTATTGATGACCTCGCACCCTGCGGAAGTCGCCAAACTGATCGAAGAGGCGGCCGGCAGCGTCAGGTAAGCAAGCTGGTAGATTGCGCAGATATTGATCAACCGTATTTCTGTCATCACAACAGACCATTGGATTTATATGCTGCAATGCGTCAAGATGCATCTGTCTCCTCTACTTCCTCACAGGAATTAGATTCAGCCCGCTCCCGCAGCGGGCTTTTTTTTTGTGCGTCCAGTCTGCGGATTACATTGGCCGCCTGGGTTGGCCCCACTTCAGCTGGGTCATCGGGCGTCGGCACGCATGTCGCGGTCCAGTGGTGCCCGGTTACTGGTAAGATGATGCCCCGCGCGACGAAAGTGCGTCATTCACGTGCCAGGCGCTACCTGGCGCTTCTGGCGCCGCTGCCGTTGACCGTGCCACTGCCGCGCAAAAGGCGACTTCGCCAATACAGTTGTATCACTATAGGAAATTCGATGGCAAAAGATGATGTCATAGCAATGCAAGGCGAAATTTTGGAAAACCTTCCCAACGCCACGTTTCGCGTCAAGCTCGAAAATGGCCACCTCGTACTGGGCCATATTTCGGGGAAGATGCGCAAGAACTACATCCGTATTCTGCCTGGCGACAAGGTCAATGTGGAGCTGACCCCGTATGACTTGAGCAAGGCGCGGATCGTCTTCAGGACCAAGTAAGCGGCTCCCCGTGATGGCGGCGGCAAGGCCGCGTGATGCCCATCGCGGTTCATTCCCGGCGCTCGGTGGTGTGGCGCACCGCCGTTTCCCATTGCCGCATCCGCTCGTCGGCCTGGTCGCGGCCGATGGTGGGCAGGAAAGTTCTTTCCACGCGCCATTGCGCCGCCAGTTCATCGGTGCCGCGATACTGGCCGATCGCCAGGCCGGCCAGGTAGGCCGCGCCGAGGGCCGTCGTTTCGATCACTTGCGGGCGCACCACCGGGATGCCCAGCAGGTCGGCCTGGAATTGCAGCAGCAGGTTGTTGGCGCAGGCGCCGCCGTCCACGCGCAGTTCGGTGATCGGCGCTTGTGCGTCGCGCGTCATGGCCTGCAGCAGGGCCGCGCTCTGGAAGGCGATCGCTTCGAGCGCCGCGCGCGCGATATGGCCCACCGTGCTGCCACGGCTCAGGCCCAGGATGGCGCCCTTGGCCGACGGCACCCAGTACGGCGCGCCCAGTCCCGTAAACGAGGGCACGAACACCACGCCGCCCGAATCGGGCACCGAGGCGGCCAGGCTTTCCGCTTCGCCGGCATGGCCGATGGCGCCCAGGCCGTCGCGCAGCCACTGCACCACGGCGCCGCCGATAAACACGCTGCCCTCTAGCGCATAGGCCGCTTGCTCACCCACCTGGCAGGCGGCCGTGCTGATCAGGCCATGCCGCGATTGCGCACATTGCTCGCCCGTGTTGAGCAGCAGGAAGCAGCCGGTACCATAGGTATTCTTGGCCATGCCTGGCTTGAAGCAGGTCTGGCCGAACAGCGCCGACTGCTGGTCGCCGGCAATGCCGCCGATCAGCACCGGGCTGCCCAGCATGTCGGCATCGGTTTCGCCATACATATGGCTGGACGGATGGACGGCCGGCAGCAGGCTGGCGGGGATGCCCAGCCAGTCGAGCAGTTGAGCATCCCAGCAGCCGTCATGGATATTCCACAGCATGGTGCGCGAGGCGTTGGTCACGTCGGTGACGTGCAGGCGCCCGCCCGTCATCTGCCAAGCGAGCCAGGCGTCGATGGTGCCGAAGGCCAGTTCGCCGCGCATGGCGCGCGTGCGCACGCCGGGCACCTGGTCGAGTATCCAGCGCAGCTTGGTGCCGGAAAAATAGGGGTCGAGCACCAGCCCAGTCTTGGCATGGATGGCGTCGGCCAAGCCTTGCTCGCGCAGGCTGTCGCACAGCGCCTCGGTGCGCCGGTCCTGCCAGACGATGGCGTTGTAGACCGGTTCGCCGGTGGCGCGGTCCCACACCACCGTTGTTTCGCGCTGGTTGGTGATGCCCAGCGCGCCCAGGTCCGATGCTGTCAAGCCGGCCTTGTGCAGCACCTCGCGGCTGGTCGCGAGCTGGCTGTGCCAGATTTCCATCGGATCGTGTTCGATCCAGCCCGGCTGCGGAAACAGCTGGCGAAATTCGCGCTGCGCCACGGCGACGATGCTGCCCGCCTCGTCGAAGACCATGCTGCGCGAGCTGGAGGTGCCCTGGTCGAGGGCCAGCAGATAAGTCATGCCGCCACCTGCTGCGCCAGGTGCAGGTCCAGCCACTGCCGCAGGCGCGCCACGTCGGCCGGCTGGCAGCGCAGGCCCAGTTTGCTGCGCCGCCACAGGATATCGTCGCAGCTCTTCGCCCATTCCACTTCGACCAGGTAGCATGCTTCGGCTTCGTACAGGCCCGGTGCCAGTTCCGTGCCCAGGTCCGCCATCGCGCTTGCGCCTGTCAGCAAACGCGTGGCGCGGCTGCCGTAGGCGCGCGCGTAGCGGTGCGCCAGCTTGGGCGGCAACCAGGGGTGCGCCTGCTGGAAGCGGGCCAGGAAACCGTCGAAATCATGGCGCTCGACCAGTTGGCCAGCTTGCTGCAGGTCGCCGCCCGGCAGCGGCGCATTGGCGGTCCAGGCGGGCTGGGTGTTGGCCAGCAGGGGCGCCAGCAGCGCCATCGCCTCCTCGGCCAGCTTGCGGTAGGTGGTGATCTTGCCGCCCCAGATATTGAGCAGCGGCGCGCCCGTGGCGGAGTCGCCGCGCGCCACTTCCAGCAGGTAGTCGCGCGTGACGGCCGACGCATCCCGGGCGCTGTCGTCGAGCAGCGGGCGCACGCCGGAATAGGTCCAGACCACGTCGGCCGGGCTGATCTCGCGCTGGAAATAGCGGTTGGCGGCCTGGCACAGATAGGTGATTTCATCGCCGCTGATTTTTACCTGCGTCACGTCGCCCTTGTATTCCTCGTCGGTGGTGCCGATCAGGGTGTAATCGTCCTGGTAGGGAATCGCGAAGATGATGCGCTGGTCCGGATTCTGGAAAATATACGCGTTCGGATGCTCGAACAGGCGCGGCACGATGATGTGGCTGCCCTTGATCAGGCGCAGCCCTTGCGTCTTGCCGCCGCCGGCCGCGCCGGCAAACTGCGCCGTCCACGGCCCGGCCGCATTGACGATGGCGCGTGCGCGCAGGCTGCTGCGCTGGCCGTCGGGCCCTTGCAGGGTGGCCTGCCAGCCATCGCCATCGCGGCGTGCGTCGACGCAGGCGGTGCGCGTGAGGATGTGCGCGCCGTGTTCCTGCGCGGCCAGCGCGTTGAGCACCACCAGCCTGGCGTCGTCGACCCAGCCGTCGGAATACACGAAGCCCTTGCGGTAGCCCGGCTTGAGCGGCGCGCCGGCCGCGTGACTGGCCAGGGTGATCGCCTGCGAGGCGGGCAAAAAGGCGCGTTTGGCCAGGTGGTCGTACAGGAACAGGCCGGCGCGTATCAGCCAGGCCGGGCGCTGGGCGGCATCGTGCGGCATCACGAAACGCATCGGCCACATGATGTGCGGCGCGGCGCGCAGCAGCACTTCGCGTTCCTGCAGCGCCTTGCGCACCAGCTTGAATTCATAATATTCGAGGTAGCGCAGGCCGCCGTGTATCAGCTTGGTGGAAGCCGACGAAGTGTGCTGCGCCAGGTCGTGCTGTTCGCACAGCACCACGCGCAGGCCACGGCCGGCGGCGTCGCGCGCGATGCCGGCGCCATTGATGCCGCCGCCGACGACCAGCAGGTCGCAGTCAGGGGGCAGGGAAGTAAAGCGGGATGCGGACATGAAGGACTCGATAGTTTAAAAGATGGATGACTCAATGGAGCAGCGCCAGCACCGGCGGCAGCACCAGCGCCAGGCCGGCGATCAATAGCAGCACGAACACGGCGCGCCGTACTTGTTGTACCGGCAGGCGGGATGGATAGCGGCGGGCCAGCCAGGTCAGCCCCATCACCACCGGCAGCGCTTCGACGGTCAGCCACACGGCCGTCATGCCGAACTGGCCGTGCGCCAGCACCAGCGCCAGCCGCAGCACGGCGTTGGCGGCAAACAGCACGATCAGCGAATGGCGGACCATGTCGGCCGGCCACGGCTGGCGGTACAGGTGGTACACCATCGGCGGGCCGGCGCTGGCGAACAGGCCGCCCATCATGCCGGAGACCCCACTGAAGAACAGGAACGAGGGCAGGCCTGACTGTGTTGCGCGCGTGCTGGCGCGCAGCACCAGCAAAAACGCGCAGACGATGATGGCGCAGCCGAGCAAAAAACGCAGCAGGCTGACCTGCTGCGCGCTGAACCAGCCCAGCAGCGCCACGCCGGCGCCCACGCCGACCAGGCTGCAGGCCAGCGAGGGCGCGAACACGGGCCATGCCAGCTTCGGCTTGCTGCGGCCGAAGGTGATGGCCGCGTTCACCAGCACCAGCACGCTGACCACATTGGCCACGTCGCCCAGGCTGGCCAGGTGCAGCACGGCGGTGAGACCCAGCAGGATCAGGCCGAACGCAAAGCCGGTCAGGTTCTGCGCATAGCTGGCCAGCGCCACGCAGGCCAGGAACAGCAGGTGCGCGCCGATGCTCATCCCGCTGATGCCCATCAAGATGCCAGCGACAGGAAAAACACCTGCTGTGCGCAGCCCTGGCGCACGAACACCGGTGGCTGGCCGATGGGCGCCGCCACTTCCACGCGCTGGCCGCCGTCGAACACGGCGCCGCTCCACAGATGGACCCAGGCGTCGCCCTGCGGCAGGTAGGCGCTCCAGCGCGTCGCGCCGGCCGCATGCACCGGCGCCACCAGCAGGTCGGGGCCGAACAAATACTGATCCTGGATGGCGTAGGTGGCGCGGTCATGCTCGTAGTGCAGGAACAATGGGCGCTGCAGCGGCAGGCCAAGCCGCACGGCGTCGTCGGCCAGGGCGGCGATGGTGGGCGCCAGCGCCACGTGCAGGCGCGTCATGCGGGCAAAGTGGGCGAACACCTGTTCGTCCTGGTAGAACTGGAAGTTCTCGTCCGGGCGGTTGCCTTCGTGGGTGCGCATCATCGAGGTAAATACCGCCATCTCGGTCCAGCGCTGGAACAGTTCGGCCGTGCGCAGGTTGCCGAACAAGCTGGTGTAGCCGCCGATATCGCTGTGGTGGTAGGCGTTGCCGAGCAGGCCTGACGACAGCGCGCCGCAGATCACCGTCTGCAAGCCGTCGTGGCGGCTGAAGTCGACCGACTGGTCGCCGGCCCACAGCAGCGGGCAGTGCGCCTGCACACCGGTATAACCGGCGCGCATGAAGAAGGTGGCGTCGCCGGTCTTGCCGGCCGCTTCGATGGCGCGCGCATTGACTTCGGCCCACAGGGTCGGCCAGGCGTTGTGCATCAGGCGCGCGTCGACGCCATTGTGCAGGCGCAGGTCGATCGGCAGGTATTCGCCGAAGTCGGCCATCCAGCCGGACAAACCGAAGTCCAGCATTTCCTGGCGCAGCACGCGCTCTTCGAACCAGTGCGCGGCGGCCGGGTTGGTGAAGTCGACTACGCCGCAATCGAATTCGCCGAAGTCGACCAGGTAGGTGCCGCCATCGATGGCCGTGGCCAGCAAGCCTTTTTCCAGCGCTTCCCGGTACAGCGTGCCGTCGTTGCACAGGTAAGGGTTGACGTAGCCGAGGAAGCGGATATCTTCCCTGGCCAGGTCGGCGATCCAGTGCTTCAGGTCCGGATAGCGCTGCGGCTGCCAGCGCCAGTCCCAGAACAGGCGCTTGCCGAACGAGGTCTGGCGCAGTCCCACCCAATCTTCGCACCACAGGGCGCTGACGGCCAGGCCGTGCTGCTTGGCTTGCGCGAGGATGGCGCGCGCATGGCCTTCGCCGCCTTTCAGGCCCAGCATGGCGCCGTTCTGCAGCCAGGCCGGCAGGCGTGGCTGGCGGCCGAAGCGCTGCGACACCACGCCGACCAGGTCGACGAAGGAATCGGCCAGCATGAATTCCAGGCGTTCCGGCATGGCCCAGAACTGCAGCTCGTGGAAGTCGGCGTGGCGGAAATCGAAGTCGGCGTAGGCCGTCGTCTCGGCATGCAGGCAGTAACGCTGCGAGGAGATGAAGCTCGGCTGCGGGTAGTTGGTGTGGTAGTAGTCGCCGCCCGACTTGGCCGTCACGTCGGCCTGCCAGGTCAGGTGGGTCGACTTGTCGCGGCCCACGCCCGGCTCCGAGGTCCACAGCGGAAAGTGGCGTCCGCGCAGGTCGAAGTAGGACATCTGCTCGCCGCAGCCCCACACGTGTTCGTCCTGTTCGGCGGGCAGTCGCAGCCACAGCCGGTTCCAGCCCGGCGCCGCATGTTGCACCAGCAGGTGCACGCCATGCGGCTGCGCCTGCAGCCGCAGCACCAGCTGCGGCGCATCGCCCGCATGGCGCGCGAAGGCCAGCAGCGCGCCTTGTTCGTCCTCGGTGATGGCCAGATGGCGCAGGGCGGTGCGTTCCTCGACATAGTCCTCGATGTCGAAATTGCCGCGGTACATATCCATCCGTTCGCGGCCCTGGCCGACGAACAGACACGGCGCCTGCGCGGCGTGGCGCAGCAGCAAACGGCCCGCGCAGCGCAGCGCGAGGCCGTCGTTTTCCTGATCTAGTGTGAACTGCATGTCGAGCTACTCCTGAAAATTAAAAGACGAGGAACATGCCGGCGGTCAGTTCGACCGGGCTGTAGCCAAAATAGTTATTGTCCCCGCGGAACTGCAATACGCCCAGTTTGGCATGCTCATTGTTCTTGATGCGGGTGGCGTAGGCATAGAACGACAGGGTCGGCTGGAAGTTGTACAGATAGCCGAGCGAATAGGCGGTCGACTTCGGCTTGCCGATGCCGTCGCCCGTGTTGGCGCCGAACGCGCCGCGGCTGTTGGCGCCGTCATAGCTGATCTGCGCCAGGCTGCCTTCGATGCGGTGCTTGCCCAGGTCGTACGCGCCCGAGACGCCAAACGCGTCTGCGCCGTAACCGCCCGCGTTCGATACGCGGTAGGAGGTATAGGAGCCGCCCAGGGTAAAGTCGTTCCACTTGTAGCGCGCGCCGACAATGTCCGTGACCTGGTTGCGCTTGACGAAGTTGGGCGTGCCGGCCGTGCTGATATCGTTGCTTTGCTGGTAGTCCATGTGGGCGTAGCCGAGGAACAGATTGTCCTTCTTGTACAGCAGGTTGGCGGCCCAGCTGCGGCCGTCGTCTTCCAGGTCGGTGGCGGACGAGGCCTGCTGGCCGGCCGAATACGACACTTCGGCCGAGAAGTTGTTGTAGGTCGGGCTGCGGTAGCGCAGGGCATTGCCGTAGAACAGAGCCGTGCCCGAGTTGTTGCCGGCCAGGCTGGTGGTCTTGCTGGCGTTGCCGGTGACGGGGTCTTTCAGGTAGCGGCCCAGGGACTCGGGGCGGGTCAGCGAAAACAGCGCGCTGAAGTCGTTCGCGCCATAGTTGTGGGCCGAGGCCAGGTCCGCGCCCAGCGAGACCCAGAACGGCGCCATGTACATGGTGCCGCCTTCGATCGAACCCCAGGTGGTGGAGGCGAAACCGACGGTGGAGCCCCGGTTGAACAGCACCGACGAGCTGGTATTGTTCTGCGTGCCGCCGCCGGCGTTGCCGTTGAACAGGTTGAGGCCTGTTTCGACGCCGAAGATGGCCTTGTATTCGTCGCTGAAGACCCAGGAACCGGTGAGACCCAGGCGGCTGGCCATCTCGCCCTGGTTCAGACGGTGATTGGTCAGCTGGCGGCCGCTGGCGTCCTTGCCGCGCGAGACCGTGTAGCCGATATCGCCACGGCCGTACAGCTTCCAGTTGAAACCGGTGGCGGACTTTGCCGGCGCGGCCGCCGAGGTAGCCGCCGGCGCCATGGCGGTGGTGGTTGGTGCTGGCGCTGGCTGGGCCGCCTTGGCTTCCATCTGCGCCACTCTTTCCTGCAACTGGGCCAGCATGGCCTTCATGTCGCTCAGTTCGTCGGCACGCACGTTAGCGCTAACAAATGGCGCCGCGAAGAAGAGGGCGGTGATGGCCGTGGCCAGGGTGGTCTTGCGGATGGTGGTTTGCATGATCTTGTCTCCTGTATTTTTTATATGGATAGCGTTGGTGATCCCTGCTTGCTGCGGTACTGCCGCCACCCTTGCGGGCGGCGCTATATCAAATCAAATCAATTCAAATTCCTCCCATGCACAGATATTTGATATCGAGGAAGTCGTCCATGCCGTAGTGCGAGCCTTCGCGGCCCATGCCCGAATGCTTGACGCCGCCGAACGGCGCCATTTCATTGGCGATCATGCCGGTGTTGATGCCGACCATGCCCACTTCCAGCTCTTCGGCCACACGCCAGACGCGGCCCAGGTCGCGGCTGTAGAAATAGCCGGCCAGGCCGAACTCGGTGTCGTTCGCCAGCGTGATCACTTCTTCTTCGGTGCTGAAGCGGAACAGCGGCGCCAGCGGGGCGAAGGTTTCCTCGCGCGCCACCAGCATGGTGCTGTTCGCGTCCAGTACCACGGTCGGCTCGAAAAAGCTGCCGCCCAGCGCATGGCGCTTGCCGCCGATGGCCAGCTTGCCGCCCTTGGCCAGCGCGTCGGCCACATGCTGCTCGATCTTGCGCACGGCGTTCTCGTCGATCAGCGGGCCTTGCGTCACGCCCGCCTCAAGCCCGTTACCCAGTTTCAGCTGTTCCACCCTGGCCACCAGGCGGGCCGCAAAATCATCGTAGATGCCGTCCTGCACGTAGATGCGGTTGGCACAGACACAGGTCTGGCCACTGTTGCGGTATTTCGACATCAACACGCCCTCGACGGCGGCATCGATATCGGCGTCTTCGAAGACGATAAAGGGCGCGTTGCCGCCCAGTTCCAGCGACAGCTTCTTGATGGTGCCGGCCGCCTCGCGCGACAGCCAGGCGCCCACTTCAGTGGAACCCGTAAATGTAATCTTGCGCACCAGGTTGTTGTGGCACAGTTCCGTGCCGATCGCTTGCGCGGCGCCCGTCACCACATTGAAGACGCCGGGCGGCACGCCGGCGCGCAGCGCCAGTTCGCCCAGCGCCAGGGCCGACAGCGGCGTTTGCGAGGCCGGCTTCAGCACCATGGCGCAGCCGGCCGCCAAGGCTGGTCCCGCCTTGCGCGTGATCATGCCGTTCGGGAAATTCCACGGCGTAATCGCCGCGCACACGCCGATCGGCTGCTTGATGACAACGATGCGCTTGTCGTTCGACGGCGGCGCGATCACGTCGCCATAGGCGCGCTTGCCTTCCTCGGCAAACCATTCCAGGTAGGCCGCGTTCGAGACGATCTCGCCCTTCGCTTCCGCCAGCGACTTGCCCTGCTCGCAGGTCAAGATCAGCGCCAGGTCGTCGGCGTGCTGCAATATCAAGGCGTGCCAGGCGCGCAGCACCGTGGCGCGCGTTTTGACGGTTTCCTTGCGCCACAGCTTGAAGGCCGTGTGCGAGGCGTCGATGGCACGCCGCGTCTCCAACGCGCCCATGCGCGGCACGGTGGCGATCACCTCGCCGGTGGCCGGGTTGGTGACGGCGATGGTGGCGCCGTCATCGGCATCGCACCATACGCCATCGATCAGGCATTGCTGTTTCAACAGGCTTGCGTCTTGCAGGTTCAACATGGGGTTCTCCTTGTAGGGTGATGAGTCAGCCGGCGACCGACACTTGCGCCAGGCCGGCGTCGACAATAATGTGCTGGCCGGTGATGCCGTTCGAATCGTCGGCCGCCAGGAACAGCGCCGTGCGCGCCACGTGGCCGGGATCGAGCCGGTATTTCAGGCATTGCAGCTCAATGAATTTTCGGTCTTCCTCTGGGTCGCGCCACAGCGTGGCCTGGCGTTCGGTGACGATGGCGCCGGGCGCCAGCGCGTTGACGCGGATATTGTGCTCGCCCAGTTCGCGCGCCAGGGTGCGCGACAGGCCGGCGATGCCCGCCTTGGCCGTGGTATAGCCGACCAGGTTGGGCCGGCCGCGCATCCACGAGATCGAGCCGAGGTTGATGATGGCGCCGCCACCGGCCGCGGCCATGCCGGGCGCAACCTGCTGGATCGCGAACACATGGTGCTTGAGGTTCAGCGCCAGGCAGTTGTCCCAGTAGTCGGGGGTCAGTTCGGCCAGTGTGTGGCGGTCGTCGCGGCCGGCGTTGTTGAGCAGCACGCGAATGGCGCCGAAGCGCGCCTCGACATCCGCCAGGCTGGCCTGGTAGGCGGGAATATCGCGGATATCGCTGTAGACAAAATGCGGCGCATGGCGCGACAAAGGCACCAGGCGCGACGCCAGCGCCGCGCTGGCGTCGCGGTCAATATCGCAAAAAGCGACCTGCGCGCCCTGCAGCGCGAAGTGTTCGACCAGCGAGGCGCCGATGCCCGAGCCGCCGCCCGAGACAAAGACCACGCGGTCCCGCAGGCTGGGGTAGAGAGTGATGGTGTTCATGATGGTTCCTTGTGCGTAGGTGCATCGCGGTACAGCGGTTCGGGGCGGCCCGCCACGTCCAGGCGCACGGCAAAGATGCCGCCGGCCTGGGGCTGGCGCGCCAGTTCTTCTTCAGCCGCGCCTTCGCGCGCGCTGGTGATATACAGGGTGCGCAGGTCGGCGCCGCCAAAGGCGATCATGGTCGGGCGCAGCACCGGCACGTGCACCACGCCGATGATCTCGCCGTCGGGCGAGAAGCGCAGCACGCGGCCACCCTCGTATTGCGCGCTCCAGTAGCAGCCCTCCATATCGATGGCGGCACCGTCGGGCCGGCCGCCATACACGGCTTCCTCGCCTTTCGCCGGCAGGCGCGCGAACACGCTGCGCTCGCCCACCTGGCCGGTCGCGGCGTCAAAGCCGAAGCGATAGATCACGTGATTCGGTGTGTCGGACTGGAACAGCGCGCCGCCGTCCAGGGTGAAGGCCAGGCCGTTGCTCACCTTGACGCCCAGGCCTTCCTGCGGACCCCAGCCCAGGCACACCGACCCTGCTTCCAGGCAGTACATGGCCGCCTGTTCGCTGGTGCGCGGCTGGTACATGGCGCCGGCCCAGAAGCGGCCGGACGCATCGCAGCGGCCGTCGTTAAAGCGCGTATCAAGCGTGTCATACGGCGCGTCGGCCAGCTTGTGCAGGCGTGACTGCTCCGGATAAAAACGGTAAAAGCCGTCGCGCAGTGCCGCCACCAGGCCGCCGCCATCGGCCAGGGCGATGCAGCCCGGCTCGCACGGCACCCACCAGACGCGGTCCAGCTTTGTCGCCGGATCGTAGCGGTGCAGGCGGCGCCCGGCGATATCGATCCAGTACAGGCACTGCTCGGCCACGCTCCACAGCGGGCATTCGGCCAGCTCGGCGCGCGCGTCCAGCACCAGTGTGGCTTGCCATTCACGCATGGTGTTTCTCCTCGACGGCCAGGCGCATGGCGATCGACAGGCTCTCGCCCGGCGCCAGCAGGCGCATGCCGGTGTCTTTGGCGCCGCGCGCGGCCAGCGCAAACGCGTCATTCGCCTGCGTCACCGGTTCGATGGCGATAAACCGACGTTCGTCGTTCGGCGCAAAGCACACCAGATGGCGGCAGTTGTCGCTGGCCGACATGCGCAGCACGTAGTCCGGGTAGTGCAGGCTGGCGCGGCCCGACCAGCCGCTGTAGCAGTCGTCCGCCTGCCAGCCGGCCACCGGCTGCGGCGTGGCAAAAGGCGAACTTTGCGGCTGCGGCGCCAGGTCCTGTGGCAGGCGGTCGCCGCCAACGCGCCAGAGGCCGTCCCACTGCGTTTCCAGGCGCAGGCCGGGCGCCAGCGGAAAGTAGGGATGGAATCCCAGGCCGGCCGGCATGGCGCGCGTATCGTCGTTGCTCACCGACAGGCTCAATCGCAAGCCCGCATCGTCGAGCGCCACGGTCTGCCGCACCGTGCAGGCATACGGCCAGTCGGCGTCGGCCGTGTGCGCCAACTGTAGCTCGGCGCTGCTGCCGCTGCGCGCCACCACCTTCCAGGCGCGCTGCCAGCCAAAGCCGTGGATGCTGTGCGGCTCGGGCGCGAAGTTGGCGCGCAGGGCGTGGCGTTGATCGGGCGCGTTGAGCAGCGCGTGGCCGATGCGGTTCGAATACGGCGCCAATGGATAGCAGGCCATCTGCCGCACCGTGGCCGTGGCTGGCGCCGGGCGCAGCAGGTCACGCCCGCGCCAGCGCCAGCCGGCCAGCGCGCCGCCGGTGGCCGGGCGCAGTTCGGCGCGGCCGTCGCCATGCGCCAGCATGATGGAAGACGAGTGATCCATCAATCAGCCTTTCAAGCCGCCCGAGGTCAGGCCGCTGACGACCTTTTCCTGGAAGATCACGATCAGCACGACGATCGGCACGATGGCCACCACCAGCGCCGCCGAAATGATCGGCCACGGGAAGGCGAACTCGCCCTGGTACAGCTGGATGCCGACCGGCAGGGTGCGGTAGGCCACGGCCGAATTCATCGACAGCGCCAGCAGGAATTCATCCCACGAGTTCACGAACGCGAGGATGGCGGCCGTCGCCACGCCCGGTGCGGCCAGCGGCAGCACGATGCGCCACAGGGCGCTGAGGCGGGTGCAGCCGTCGAGCATGGCCGCGTTCTCGATATCGCGCGGAATATCCTGGAAAAAGCTCACCATCATCAGGGTGCAGATCGGCAGGTTGAGCACCGTGTAGGGCAGCACCAGCGCCCAGTAGGAATTCAACAAGCCCAGGCTGCGCATGATTTCGAACAGCGGCACCATCAAGGTCACCAGCGGGAACATCGACACGCCGATGATGGCGGTCAGGATCAGGCCACGGAAACGCAGGCGCAGGCGGGCGATCGCATAGGCGGCCAGCGCGCTGATAAAGAGGCTGAGCAGGGTCGACAGGCCGGCCACGATCAGGCTGTTGATGAGAAACGTCAGCAGCGGCTGGTCCTGGAAGGCCGAGATGAAATTGCCTATGGTCGGTTCGTGCGGCCAGTAGGTGATCGGCTTTTGCGTCAGTTCGTTCTCGGTTTTCAGCGAGGTAAACAGAATCCACAGGGCGGGGAAGACGCCGTTGAGGATGACGATCGCGGCGGCGAACCAGCGCAGGCGCTTCGATGAAAACAGGCCGCTCATTCTTTGTCTCCTCTGACATATTTCAAGTACACGAAGGTGGTGGCCATCGACAGCAGGAACATGAACACTGCCAGCGTCGAGCCATAGCCCACGTCAAGATAATCGACGGTATTGGACTGGATATACATGGCCAGGGTCTTGGTCTCGTCGCCAGGGCCTGGCATGTTGTAGGGAATATCGAACGACTGGATGGCCGTCAGGGTGCGGAAGATCAGCGCCACCAGCATCGACGGCACCAGCAGTGGCAGGGTCACTTCCGTGAACTGCTTCCATTTGCTGGCGCCGTCCACTTCGGCCGCTTCATACAGCGAGGCGGGGATGGTCTGCAGGCCGGCCAGCAGAATCAGCGCCATGAACGACGAGGTTTTCCAGATGGTGGTGATGCAGATCGCGGCCATCGTCAGCGCCGGCGAATTGAACCAGATCTGCGGCTGCCAGCCCAGGGCCGGGAACAGCAGGTCGATGCGGCGGATGATGTCGTTCACCAGGCCGTATTCGCTGTGGAAGAACCAGGCGAAGATCAGGCCGACAAACGCCAGCGGCAGCGCCCACGGCAGCAGCAGCGCCAGGCGCACCGGCCAGCGGTATTTGAACGGCATATTGGCCAGCATGGCCAGACCCAGGCCGGCCACCAGCGCGCCCGGTACCGTCACCACCGTGATGATGATGGTGTTTTTCAGCGACTTCCAGAACAGGGAGTCTTCCAGCGCCAGCTTGTAGTTGTCCAGCCCGACAAAGGCGGGCACGCCGCCACCGGAGAGGCGGATATCGAAAAAGCTGTTGTAGATCAGTTTGCTGACCGGGTAGGCCACGATCAGCAGTAAAAAGAGAATTGCCGGCGTCAGCAGGACCCAGGCCAGCGTGGTTTCGCTGGGGTCCGTGATGCGGCTTTTCAGGGAGCGTTGCCTCATGTTTTCCTCGACTGTTGCGGTGCGTATGCTTGTGCGGCGCGGGCCGCGCGGATGGCAGCCCGGCTCGAACCGGTTAGCGCAGGATGCGCTTGACCCGGTTTTCGATCTCGGCCACGCCGGCCGCCGGCGTTTTCACGCCCGCCATCACCGAATTCGTGTTGACGCGGATCGCTTCCGACACTTCGCTGTAGCGCGGCGTGACGGGGCGCGAGCGGGCGCTTTGCACCACCGGCAGCGCATCGGCGAACCAGCCATTGACGGCCAGCACTTCCTTGTCCTGGTAGACCGACGGATAGACCGGCAGGTTGGACGCCTTGATCGCCAGCTGTTTCGACACTTCCGGGCTCGACAGCCAGCGCACCAGCTTGGCCGACGCTTCCTTGTTTTTCGAGTACGAGGACACGGCCCACTGCCAGCCGCCAATGCAGGACGCCGGCTTGCCGCCCGCCATGGCCGGCAGGCTGACCACGCCGACCTTGTCTTTCACGCCGCTGTCGCCTTCCTGGAAATGGTTCCAGGCATAGCCCCAGTTGACGGCGAACAGCACATTACCCGCCTGGAATTCCTTGCGCGTGTCGTCGGTCGCCACTTCGGCGATATTCTTTTTCGCCACGCCCTGGTCGACCAGTTTGCGCCACATGGCCAGGCCCGCTTCGGCCTTGGGTTTGTCCAGGCTCAATTTGCCGTTGGTGATCAGCTCGCCGCCCTGGCTCCAGTACGGCAGCAGAAAGGTGCAGACGGCGCCTTCGATGGCCTTGCCCTGGAAGCTGATGCCCTGCAGTTCGGGATTCTTTTCGCCGGCCTGGATGGTGCGCGCCACGGTGGCCAGCTCATCCCAGGTTTTCGGCGGCGTCAATTTGTATTTGGCCAGCAGGTCCTTGCGGTAGTACAAAAACATGGCGTCGGCGAACGCGGGCAGGGCCACCACCTTGTTGTCGACCATATTGGCCTGCTTGTAGGCGGGCAGGTACTGGCCCATGATCTTGTCGCGGTCGGCGCCCAGGTATTTGTCCAGGCTTTCGATCCAGCCTGCCGAGGCGTACTGGGCTGGGCGGATGATGTCGATCAGGAACACGTCCAGCGTCGAGTCGCCGGCCGACAGCACCGTGTTCAGGTATTTCTGCTGCAATTCGGAGGTGGCGCCGCCCGTTTCCAGGTCGATCTTGACGCCGGGATTGGCGGCCATGAACTTGGCGAACAGTTCGCGCATGACTTCGGGGCGCTCCTGGCCGCCGACAAAGACTTTTACGGTTTGCGCGTGGGCGGCGGTAGCCAGAACGAAAGTGGCGCCGAGCGCCAGCACGAGGGATTTGATACGCATGTTTGTGTCTCCTGTTGAGTTTGTATGCCGGACTGTGCCGAGCTTATTTTGATGGCAGCACCGCGCCGCCCTGCGGGTCGAACAGATGGAATTTTTCCATGTCCAGGTAGACGGTTGCCTGCTGGCCCGGCGCCAGCGCAAAGGTGGGCGGCAAACGCGCCGTCAGCTCGCCGCCCTGGCACTGGAAGATCACCAGCGTTTCGGCGCCCAGCGGCTCGACCACCACCACCGTGGCCGTCAACGGCGCGCTGGCCGGGCCGGCGGCGTCGAGCGTGATGTCTTCCGGGCGGATGCCGAATTCCACTTGACGACCGTCGAGCTTGCCGCAGGCGGCCTGCGCGGCGGGCGGCAGGGCCAGGCGCGCCGTGCCCAATACAAGCTCGGCCTGGCCGGCACTGTTGCGCGCGACCTTGGCGCCCAGGAAGTTCATCGGCGGCGAACCCGTGAAACCGGCGACGAATTTCGACACCGGTTCGTTATAGATCTGGTCCGGCGTGCCGACCTGCATGATATTGCCGCCCGACAGCACGACGATGCGCTCGGCCAGGGTCATCGCTTCGACCTGGTCGTGCGTCACATAAATGGTGGTGGCGCCGATGCGCTGGTGCAGCTTCTTGATTTCGGTGCGCATTTCCGAACGCAGCAGGGCGTCCAGGTTCGACAGCGGTTCGTCGAACAGGAACAGTCTTGCCTGGCGCACGATGGCGCGGCCCATGGCCACGCGCTGGCGCTGGCCGCCGGACAGGGCGCGCGGTTTGCGGTCCAGCAAGTGTTCGATCTTCAGGATGGCGGCGGCGGCGCGCACGCGCTGTTCGATTTCCGCCTTCGGAAACTTGCGCAGTTTCAAGCCAAAGCCCAGGTTGTCGAACACGGATTTATGCGGGTACAGCGCGTAGTCCTGGAATACCATGGCGATATCGCGTTCGCGCGGCGGCAGGTCGTTCACCACTTGCCCCTCGATCGAGATGGTGCCGCCGGTGATCGATTCCAGGCCCGCCACCATGCGCATCAGGGTCGATTTGCCGCAGCCCGAGGGGCCGACAAAGACGACGAATTCGCCCTTCTTGATTTCCAGGTCGATGCCATGAATGACTTCGACGCCGTTGTCATATTTCTTGACAACCTTTTCCAGTTTTACACCTGACATGCTCGTCTCCAAAGAATGCGAATGACGCGTCTGAGCGCGCTCCATATGCTGTTGCAAAAAAATCAGTACACGCCCGTCTCGACGGTTTTCGCCAAAGAAGGTTTGAGTGCCGCGATAAAAGCATTTGCCTGGCGCATCATCATGCCCAGGTCCGAAGCGACGGCCACAAAATCGTAGCCGTAGCCGATAAACGTTTGCAGCATCTCCGGCGTGGGGCCGACGATACCGATCGGTTTGCCGATGGCGCGTGCGCGGCGCGCCGCGTCGGCGATCGCCGCCTGCACTGCCGGGTGGCCGATATTGCCGATATGGCCCATATTGGCCGACAGGTCGCCAGGCCCCACGAACAGCGCGTCGACGCCTTCCACGGCGGCAATTTCTTCCAATTGTGCCAGCGCGGCCGGGGTTTCCAGCTGGATGATGGAAAACACGGCGCCGTTGGCGCGCGCCGCATAGTCGGTCACGGTGCCGTAGCGGCTGGCGCGGTGCACGGCGGCAAAACCGCGCGTGCCCGGCGTCGCCTGGCCCGGCATCGGATAGCGGGTGGCGGCCACGGCGCTACGGGCTTCCCCTGCGTTTTCCACGAACGGGAACATCAATGTCTGGGCGCCGATATCGAGCGCGCGCTTGATCTGCACCAGGTCGTTCCAGGCCAGGCGCACGACCGGAGCTGCCGGCGTGCCGCCCAGCGCCTGCAGGATCTGGTAGGCGTCCTGGTAGTCGATGGGCACGTGTTCCATGTCCAGCACCAGCCAGTCGAAGCCGGCGCAGCCCATGGCTTCGGCCGTGACGGGCGTGCCGGCCATCAGCCAGCTGCCCAGCGGTACCGCGTGGTCCGCCAGCAGGGCGCGGAAGGGGTTGTCCAGAATATCCATGGTTATTTCTGCTCTCTATATATATGTTGGGAAGGCCGGCGCAATCAGAATATCGGCGGCTCGGGCGTGGCCGCATTGCCCAGCAAGAAATCGAGGTCGCAGCCCTGGTCGGCCTGCGTCACGTGTTCCATGTAAAGGCGGGTGTAGCCGCGCGCATATTTCTGCGCCGGCGGCAGCCATTCGGCGCGGCGGCGCGCCAGTTCCTCTTCCGGCACGTCCATGTTCAGGCTGCGCGCGGCGATGTCCAACTCGATCATGTCGCCGTTGCGCACCAGCGCCAGCGGGCCGCCGACGGCCGCTTCGGGCGTCACGTGCAGCACGCAAGTGCCGTAGTGGGTGCCGCTCATGCGCGCGTCGGAAATGCGCACCATGTCGCGCACGCCCTGCTGCAGCAATTTTTTCGGCACCGGCAGATTGCCCCATTCCGGCATGCCGGGCGCGCCGATCGGGCCGCCGTTGCGCAGGATCAGCACGGTGTTTTCATCGATATCGAGTTCGGGCGCGTGGATCTGCGCCAGCATCTCGGCGTTCGAATCGAACACCAGCGCGCGGCCACGGTGTTTGGCGAACTTCGGATTGGCGGCCGACGGCTTGATCACGGCGCCGCCCGGGCACAGGTTGCCGCGCAGCACCGCCAGCGCCGCGCCATCGGCCACCGGCTGCGACACCTTGCGGATCACGCTGTCGTCGAGGCAGACGGCGTCGGCGATATTTTCGCCCAGGCTGCGGCCGGTGACCGTCAGCGCCGACAAATCCAGCTGCGGCGTGATTTCCTTCAGGAGCGCCGGCATGCCGCCCGCATAGAAAAAGTCTTCCATCAGCTTGTCGCCGGACGGGAACAGATTGGCGATCACCGGCACTTTTTGCGCCATCGCATCCATCTCGTCGAGCGACAGGGCCATGCCGGCGCGCCCGGCGATCGCGATCAGGTGGATCGCCGCATTGGTCGAGCCACCCAGCGCCATATACGCCGCCACGCCGTTCGACAGCGAGGCGCGGGTGAAAAAGCGCGACGGTTTCAGGTCTTCCCACACCATGTCGACGATGCGCTCGCCGCATTGCGAAGCCATGCGCACATGGTTGGCGTCCATCGCCGGGATGCTGGTCGCGCCGGGCAAGGTAAAACCCATGGCTTCGACGATCGACGTCATGGTCGAGGCCGTGCCCATGGTGTTGCAGGTGCCGGGCGAGCGCGTCATCTTCGCTTCCAGCTTGATCCACTCGGGCTTGGCGATGTCGCCGGCCACGTAGTCGTCCCAGAATTTCTTGGTATGCGTGCCCGCGCCCACGCTCTGGCCACGGTAGCGGTCGTTGAGCATGGGGCCGGCGGGGCAGAAGATGGCGGGAATATCCATGCTGATGGCGCCCATCAGCATGCCCGGCGTGGTCTTGTCGCAGCCGCCCAGCAGCACCGCGCCGTCGATCGGCAGCGAGCGCAGCAGCTCTTCGGTTTCCATCGCCAGGAAATTGCGGTAGATCATGGTGGTCGGCTTGACCATCACTTCGCCCAGCGACAGGGCCGGCAGTTCGACCGGGAAGCCGCCGGCCAGCAGGATGCCGCGCTTGACGGCCTCGGCCCGCTCGCGCAAATGCGAATGGCAGGGCGACAGGTCGCTCCAGGTGTTGATGATGGCGATCACGGGGCGGTCGAGGAATTCTTCGCGGCGCAGGCCCATTTGCTGCAGGCGCTGGCGGTGGGCGAACGAACGCATGTCGTCGGGGGCCAGCCAGCGCTGGCTGCGCAGCGATTCCAGCGTGCGGCGGGAGGTGGCGGAGCTCAATGTGTGTCCTTTATCGTGTGCCTGTCCAGCTGCGTATGGCTGTTCAGTGGCGCTGTCTCGGGTCTTGCATGTCGTCTTTGTTAGCGCTAACATTGCAAGCACAGCGAAATATAATTTGAATCGCACACGCTTGTCAACCGATTTAATGACGCTACAATGCGCGCCGTGTGCCACCACAGGCGGACAGGCATTACACTATCGGCATGATTTCTTTTAACTAATTTCCATATGGGAATTTATGCACATGCAAAACCCGGCGCTGACACGCCAGAGCAGGCAGTCCCCATGAACGAGCCCGTACGCAAGCGCCGCGGCCTGGGCCGCAGTACCGTGTTCGACGTCGCCAAGCTGGCGCAGACGTCGGCCATTTCCGTGTCGCGCTATTTCAAGGAACCGGACCGCGTGTCGCAGGAAACGCGCGAGCGCATCAGGAACGCCATTGACCAGCTGGGCTATATCCGCAACGAGGCGGCCGGCGGCCTGGCCTCCACGCAAGGGCGCATCGTCGGCGCCATCGTGCCCAGCGTCTCCAATTCCATCTTTGCCGAAACCATCCAGGGCCTGTCGACGACCTTGTCGAAACATAATTACCAGCTGTTGCTGGCAACCCACGATTATTCGATCGAAACGGAAGAAAAAGTGGTGCGCGCCTTTCTCGGCTGGTCGCCGCGCGCGCTGGTGCTGACCGGTGCCGACCATAGCGCCGCCACCGAAACCCTGCTGGCCGGCCTGCACATTCCCGTGATCGAAACCTGGGATGTGCGCCCGGAGCGGCCGTATCCGCAGATCGGCTTTTCGCACCGCGCCACCGGGCGCGACATGACCTTGTACCTGCATCGCCGGGGCTACCGCAACATCGTCTATGTCGACAGCGGCATCGGCAGCGATTTCCGCGCCCGCAAGCGGGCCGAAGGCTATGAGGAAACCATGCGTGAACTGGGCCTGGCGCCGCAGGTCGTGCAGGCCGTCGCCACCGCGCCGCTGGACGCGGGCGCGGAAATTTTCAGCGCGCAGATGGCGCGCGCCGACCGCCCGGATGCCTTGTTTTTTGCCAACGACAATATGGCCGCCGGCGCCATCTACGAGGCGGCGCGCGCCGGCATCCGCATTCCCGAGCAGTGCGCCGTGGCCGGTTTTGGCGACTTTCCGTTTTCCGAAAAACTCACGCCCGCGCTGACCACCATCCGCGTGCCGCGCTACGACATCGGCCGCTTGGCGGCGCAGGCAATTCTGTTGCGCCTGGGCGAACTGGAGGAGGGTAGCGCTGTGCTGGCGCCGGAACCCTTGCCCTATGAGCTGATCGCGCGAGCCAGTGCCTGATGTGGCGAAAAAACAGATATAGGTTTTGCATATCGACATCATAGGAAAAGATGATTGGCTAAATATGCTGCGATGCGGCATCATTCACCTGTCTCCTCTACTTCCTCACAGGAATTAGATTCAGCCCGCTCCCGCAGCGGGCTTTTTTTTTGCCCGGCGTTATCTGACGGCGTGGCCTGTTTGTCCAGATTGCCATTCTGTCTGCCCAAGGATGGCTTGTTGTTCAGATATAGATAATTCATATTTCTATCATCACAATTGATCATTGGCATTGCGTGCTGCGATGCGGCATGATGCACCTGTCTCCTCTAACTCCTCACAGGAATTAGATTCAGCCCGCTCTTTGCAGCGGGCTTTTTTTTGGTCTTTTTTTCGCTGCTTGCCAAGCTGGCATTATCAGGCTTGCATCAGTGCTACACTGCCAACTTTTAACCGTGAGGAACTGTCAGATGATGGAAATGCTGCGTCATACGCTGGAATCGACGCCTATCCTGGCGCTGTTCCTGGTGATCGGCCTGGGCTATGCGCTGGGGCGTATCAGCGTGTTCGGTTTTTCGCTGGGCGTCGGTGGCGTGCTGTTTGCCGGGCTGGCGCTGGGTGCGTTTGCGCCCGGCTCGGTGCCGCCGCCGATCGTCGGTTCGATCGGCCTGCTGCTGTTTCTGTATGGCATCGGCGTACAGTACGGCACGCAGTTTTTTGCCGGCCTGCGTGGTGCGGGGCAGAAACATAACCTGATCGCTTTCGTTGCCGTAATGGGCGGGCTGGCCGTGTCGATCTGGGGCGGCCAGTGGATCGATATTTCCCTGCGCATGGCCAGCGGCGTGTTTGCCGGCGCCATGACCAGCACCGCCGCGCTGCAGGCGGCGCTGGAAGCGTCGCATGGCAACCGCGATGCGGCCGTCGGCTACGCGGTGGCGTATCCGTTCGGCGTGGTTGGCCCGATGCTGGGCCTGTACCTGGCCGGGCGCGTGCTGAAACCCGTGCTGGCGCCGCCGCCGGTGCCCATTGTTGTCTCTGAAATCGCGATCGACCGCGATGCGCTGGCGGGCGCCACCTTGTCCGAACTGGCCGAGGGCCCCTTGGCCGGAGTGCAGGTGATCGGCGTGCGCCATGGCCACCAGAACAGCCTGCCAGACCCCGGCCTGGTCATCGGCGCCGGCGATGCGCTGATGGTGGCCGGCACGGTGGCCGGCGTCGACGCCGCGCGCGCCGCGCTGGGCCATCTCGACCCGGGCCGGCTGATGAAGGACCGCCGCGATTACGACGGCATCGAAGTGTTCGTCTCGGACGCCGAAATCGTCGGCGTGCCGCTGGGCGAACTGGATCTGTTCAAGGATTTCCCCGCCAGGATCGCCTTTATCCGCCGCGGCGACGCCATGATCCTGCCGCAACCGTTTTTGACGCTGGAATTCGGCGACCGGGTGACGGTAATCGCGCCGGCCAGTCATGCTGCGGACGTGCGCAAGCTGTTCGGCAATTCGATCACCGCCACGGCCGAGTTCAGCTATGTGTCGCTGGGCATGGGCATGGTGCTCGGCGTGCTGCTGGGCCTGGTGCCGATCCCGCTGCCATGGATAGGCTCGTTCAGCCTGGGCCTGGCCGGCGGGCCGCTGGTGATGGCGCTGATCCTGGGCCGGCTGGGGCGCGTCGGCAAGGTCAGCTGGCGCTTGCCGCTGTCGGCCAACCTGGTCATGCGCAACTATGGCCTGACGATCTTCCTCGCCTCGGTCGGCATGGCGTCCGGCTTGCCCTTCCTGCAGCAGGCCGGCGCGGACGGTTTGCCGATGTTGCTGCTGGGCGCCGTCACGGTGCTGGTGGTGGTGGCCCTGGTGGTATTGTTGGGCAAATTTTTCCTGCGCCTGCCGTTTCCCGAGTTGCTGGGTATCGCCGCCGGCGCCACCGGTAATCCGGCCGTGCTGGTGTTTGCCAACCGCCTGGCCAAGTCCGACCGGCCCAACCTCGGCTATGCCATGATTTTTCCCAGCATGACCATCGTCAAGATCATCGCCGTGCAAATCCTGCTGCATCTGTACGGTTAAGTGCCCCTCGCGCCGGCGGCCTGAAAACCGCTGGCGCCACCCCCATTCTGTTGTACAATCCTTGAGAACGGTCGTGCTTTTTTTGTGCGCTGAGCTTGCCTTGCGCGCACACGCCACGCGACATATAACAAGGAGGAGACAGACATGGATTTGAATTATTCAAGCGACGAGACGGCGTTTCGCGACACGGTGCGCGCCTTTCTCGACAGCCACTTGCCGGCCGACCTGCAGCGCAAGGTGCGCGGCCACTTGCGCCTGAGCCGTGACGACTACGTGCGCTGGCACAAGATTGTCGCGCAGCAGGGCTGGGCCGCGCCCGCCTGGCCGGTCGAACACGGCGGCACCGGCTGGACGTCGGTGCAGCGCCATATCTGGGAAGATGAGTGCGCGCGCGCCGCCACGCCGCCGATCCTGCCGTTCGGCATCAACATGGTGGCGCCCGTCATCATGGCCTTCGCCACCGAAGCACAAAAAGCCCATTACCTGCCGCGCATCCTCAATTGCGACGATTGGTGGTGCCAGGGTTATTCCGAGCCGGGCGCCGGCTCCGACCTGGCCTCCTTGAAAACCACGGCCGTGCGCGATGGCGACGACTATATCGTCAACGGCCAGAAAACCTGGACCACCCTCGGCCAGCACGCCGACATGATCTTTTGCCTGGTGCGCACGGATACCAGCGTGCGCAAGCAGGAAGGCATCAGCTTTTTGCTGATCGACATGAAAACGCCAGGCATTGCCGTGCGCCCCATCATCATGCTCGACGAAGACCATGAGATCAACGAAGTGTTTTTCGACAATGTGCGCGTGCCGGTGGCCAACCTGGTGGGCCAGGAAAACCGTGGCTGGACCTACGCCAAATACCTGCTGGGCCATGAGCGCACGGGTATCGCCGCCGTCGGCCGCTCGAAACGCGAGCTGGCTTTCCTGAAGCAGCTGGCGATGCAGCAATTCAAAAAGGGCGAGCCGCTGCTGCGCGACCCGGCCTTTGCGGCCAAGGTGGCCGGCCTGGAAATCGAACTGATGGCGCTGGAAATGACGGTGCTGCGCGTCATCAGCGAGGAAGGCAAGGGGCCGGGACCGCAGGCCTCGATGCTGAAGGTGCGCGGCTCGGAAATCCAGCAGCAACTGACGGAACTGATGGTCGAAGCGCTGGGTCCGCAGGCGCTGCCGTTCGACCCGGCCTACCTGGAAGGCGAACACGAGCACAGCGCTGCTGGCGACGACCTGGCCGCGCCGCTGGCCGCCTATTACTTCAATTACCGCAAGACATCGATCTATGGCGGCTCGAACGAAATTCAAAAAAACATCATCACGCAGATGATCCTGGGCCTGTAAGGCAGACCAGGCAAAAGGAGACGACATGGACTTTACTTTCAACCAGGAACAGCAGCAGTTCGCCGATGCGCTGCGGCGCTGGGCTGGCAAGGATTACCGTTTCGAGGCGCGCCAGGCCATCATACATTCCGACAGCGGCGTGTCAGACGCCGCCTGGGCCACATTGACGGAATTGGGCATGACCGCCTTGCCATTGCCGGGCGAGCAGGGCGGCTTTGATGGCACGGCCGTCGACATGCTCTTGGTGATGCAGGAACTGGGCCGCGCGCTGGTGGTCGAGCCATATTTCGCCACCGTGTTCGGCGCGCAATTCTTGAAGCTGGCCGGCGGCCACGGCGGTGTGCTGCAGCGGGTTGCCGAAGGCGGCGTCAAGCTCGCCTGCGCGCTCGGCGAAGCGCAGTCGCGCCACGACCTGCACGATATCGCCACCACGGCCACCGGCGGCGGCGACGGCTTTGTGCTCGACGGCACGAAAACCGTGGTGATCCATGGCGCCCAGGCCGGCTACCTGATCGTCTCGGCACGCAGCAGCGGCGAGCAGCGCGATACGGATGGCATCTCGCTGTTCCTGGTGCCGTGTGATGCGCCCGGCGTCACCGTACGCGACTACCGCACCATCGACGGCCAGCGCGCCGCCAGCGTGACCCTGGTGCAAGTGGTGCTGGGCAGCGACGCGCTGATCGGCCAGGCGGGCAAGGGCTGGGATATGCTCGACGCGGCGGCGGACTACGGCGCGACACTTTTATGCGCCGAAGCGGTGGGCGCGATGGACGCCATCTTTGCCGCCACCCTGGAATACCTGAAAACGCGCCAGCAGTTCGGCGCGCCGATCGGCAAGTTCCAGGCCCTGCAGCACCGCATGGCCGACATGTTCATCCACCTGGAACAGGCGCGCTCGATGGCCATGCTGGCGGCCGCCAAGGTCGATACCGCAGAGCCGGTGGAACGGCGCCGCATCGTCTCGGCCGCCAAGGCCAGGGTAGGGCAGGCGGCAACCTTTGTCGGCCAGCAAGCCGTCCAATTGCATGGCGGCATGGGCGTCACCGACGAACTGCCTGCCGCGCACCACTTCAAGCGCCTGACCATGATCGCCCTGACCCTCGGTGACGCCGAGCATCATGTCGAGCGCTTTATCGCCCAGCCGGGCTTCTTGCCATCGGAGACAGCATGACTGTGACTACCCCCAAACACTGGTACTTCGAGGACTTCACGGCCGGCCTGGAAATCGACCTGGGCCAGCGCCATGTGACGGAAGACGAAATCATCGCCTTTGCCACGGATTTCGATCCGCAGCCGTTTCATGTCGACCATAAGGCCGCCGAGAAAACCATCTTCAAGGGCGTGATCGCCAGCGGCTGGCATACCTGCGGCATGATGATGCGGCTGGTGGTGGATAATCTGCTGAAACATTCGTCCAGCATGGGTTCGCCCGGCCTCGACAGCATCCGCTGGCTCAAACCCGTGCGCGCCGGCGACACGCTCCATCTCACCTACCAGGTCAAGGAAGTGCTCGCCTCGACCTCCAAGCCCGACCGCGGCATCGTCATTTCCGTCTGGCGCGTCAGCAACCAGCATGGCGAAGTCGTCACCACCGTGGAAGGCATGGGCATGTTCGGCCGCCGTCCGGCCGGCGAGGCGGCCTGATGCGCGAGATCGCCGGCATCGCCGGCTTCCAGGCCTTGGCCGGCCAGCATGTGGCCATTTCCGAATGGATCACCATCACCCAGCAGCGCATCGACACCTTTGCCGACGCCACCTCCGACCATCAGTGGATCCATGTCGATGCCGACCGGTGCGCGCGCGAGTCGCCCTACGGCTGCACCGTGGCGCACGGCTTTCTGACTCTGTCGCTGCTGCCGGCCATGCTGCAAAACGCCTTGCACATGGCCGGCATCAGCATGGCCATCAACTACGGCCTGAACAAGGTGCGCTTCCCCGCGCCGGTGCCGGTCGGCAGCCGCTTGCGCGCGCGGCTCGATATTTTATCGGTGGAAGCGTTGGCCGAAGGCGCCCAGGTGAACTGGGCGGTGACCATGGAGCGCGAGGGGGATACAAAGCCGGTATGCGTGGCGGAATTCTTGATGCGGTGTTATCCCTGAGGCAGCTTAGAAAAACACCGCCGTACGCGGAATAATCGCGCCCGTATTGCCGTACGGCTGGGTCGCCCGCACGGAACCGGTGGTGGCGATGCCATCGTCGAGCTTGCTGTCGATCTGTTCGGCATAGCCTTCGGGCAGGTTGTCGAAGCGGATGCCGTTGCCGGCGCGGCCGGCCACTTCGTCGTTGTACAGGTAGACGGCGCCGCCCTGGGCGCTGGTCATGAACTGGCTGGTGCCGTTGAATGAACCGGTGATAAAACCACCGAGCGCCAGGTGCTGCGGGGCGAGGGTGAATTCGCGCGGCTGGCCGTCGCCGATCTGGCCGTCGCCGTTGCCGTTGCCGGCCGAGTTCGGGACGTGCAGGGTGCCTTGCAGGTCATCGCCGGGCAGGGCGCGGAACTTGTCCTGGTAGGCGTTGACGGCGGCCGTCAGCGAGTTCGACTGCTGGATGATGTTCTTCACCTTGGCGCTGTCGATCAGGCCCTGGCCTTTCAGTACGCCGCCCAGCAGCAGGCCGATGATGACCAGGACGATGGCGATTTCTACGAGCGTGAAGCCTTGCTGGCGGCGTGGTGGCATGAGGGTGTTCCTTGTCGTTGCGCCACCCCTGGTGTATGGGCGGCTGGTGGTGAAGTTTACTGTAAATGCGTGTTGCCGGGAATCGCGTGTTTCTTTTTTGCTGCAATCTCGTCGAGTTTGCGCGCCATAAAGGCCAGCTCATGCGGATCGCTTATCTGCCCGCTGGCGATCAGGCCGCCCAGCACGATTTGCGCGCTGTCGAACTGGTCCATGTCTTCCAGCACAAACGCTTCCATCTGCCGCGCCCAGGCCGGCACATCCTTGCCGGTGGCTTGCTGGCGCAGCTGGCGCGCCAGGGTCAAGGCCAGCGGCAGGTCGTGCAACTGATGCTTGGCCACCAGGGTGGCTTGCGCCATGGCGGGCCAGCGGCGCGCCGGATCAGCGGCAAAGCTGGCGCTGACAAACGCCAGCATGCGGCGCGCGCGCACCGGATCGGCCACCCCCGCATAGATTTCGCTGGCGGCCACCAGCGCATAGCGGCTGCGCGGGTCGAGCGTTTGCGCCGTGTCCAGCCAGAGCGCCAGATGGTCGTAGTCGAGCGCGCGCCATGGCAGGCTGACGCCAGCCTGATCCTCGAACGATTGCAGATGCAGCAGCATGGCTTTCGACATCGCCAGCGGCTCGCCCAGGCTGGCCAGCCGCGCCATGGCCGCGGAGGGCGGCGGCGGCAAGGGCCGCGCCTGCGGTGGAGTAGACCGCTGCGCCAGCTGCCAGCTCAGCTGCAGCAGCAGGGTCAAAGCCAAGGCCAGCCACAAGGTGCGCGGCACGGACGAGAGCGGCTTTTGCTGCATCAAAAACTCTTGCGATAAAAGTCGCACAGCGCGCACGTTGCCAGCAGGCCGACGTAGATCGCCGTTTGCGCGGCCACCAGGCCCAGCGCCTGCCAGTCGCCGGTGGCGTACAGCAGCCATTCGCTGCGCGTGAAATGGTCGAGATTGGGCAGCAGCAGGGCCAGCGCGTCAATGGCCCAGGCGATGGCTTGCCGGCTGCCATCGTGCGCGCCGGTATTGCCGTGCGCCAGCAGTTGCAGGCTGCCCACGCCGCGCGCCAGCAGATAAAAGCCGCCGCTGGCCGCCAGCGCCGGCAGCGCATGCGGCAAACCGAGCGCACACAGCAGGCTGAAGGCGGCCATGATCCACAGTTCACCGAGCAGCGAGAGCGCCCACAGCGCGCTTTGCGCGGGCGCCGCCCACATGCTCGTCAGCAGGCCGAACAGCAGCGCCGGCAGCATGGCCAGCGCGCCGAAGCCGGCCAGCTTGCCCAGCACATACACGGCGCGCGGCATCGGCAGCGCCAGCAACAGTTCCTGGCCCTTGTCGGCCGCCTCGCGCGCCAGGCTGGTGATGACAAAGCTGACCAGCAGGAACACGGCCACCAGGCGCAGCAGCGCCGACAGGATGGCCGCCTGCACGGCGCCGCTTTCCGTCAACGCCAGCTGCTGCAGGAAACCTGCCAGCGCCAGCGCGGCGCAGCCAGCCAGCACGAACAGCCAGGGGAGCTTGCTGCGCAGCGCTTCCAGCAGCGTGTAGCGCGCGATGATCAGGCCGGGGCGCCACATCAGCGCGGCAACCTTTGCGCGGCCACCATGCGGTTGAACAGGATATTGGGCGACAGCCAGGTGACGATATCGTCATAGCTGCCGCCCGCCTGTTGGGCTTCGCTGGCGGCGCGGCTGATAAAGATATTGTTGCTCACCGCATTGCTGCGCTCGTCGACATTGTTGCCCTGTGCGCCGGCCTGGCGCTGGCCCTGTTCGCTGATGGCGCCAAAGCCGTTTTTGCCATGCGACATGATCATCGCGGGAATATCGTTCAGGGCGGTCGCTTGCACCAGCGCGCCGCCATTGCGCGTGACGATGCTGATATCGCGCGGCGTGCTCAAGGCAAACAGTTGCTCGCTGTCGCTGAAGGCCGGCGTCACGCTGTAGCGGAACAGATTGTTCCAGCTGTCGCTCTTGCGCAAGCCCAGGGTGGCCCAGGGCAGAATGCCGACCCGTTTTTCGCCATTGCAGCGCGCGCCGCGCCGGTCTTCCAGGCCGTTCATGCTCGATACCGCCGGGCAGGGCAGGTAGCCATGCAGCAAGGCGAAACCGGTCAGCGCCTCTTTTGCTTCATCGAGCGCCTTTTGCGTCTCCACCACCTTGCGCTGTTCGTATTGCACCGTGAGCGGCGTGACCAGGCCGCCTATCATCAGGCCGACGATCACCAGCACGATGGCGATCTCGATCAGGCTGAAGCCGGCCTGGCGGCGTGGTGGGCAATGATGCTTCATGGCAGTGTCCGCGCCGCGCGCATGCGCTGGTACAGGGCCGGCAAGGTGATCCACACCAGCAGATCGTCGACGCTGTTTCCGGTGACAAAAGACGTGCTGGCAAGCTCGTTGGCCGCTTCGTCGACATTGCCGGGCAAGGTAGGTGCCAGCCTGATGCCGCTGGCGGCCGTACCGTAACCTTCCTTGCCTTGTGAAAAGACGACGGCGGGCAGGCACTGCGCGCTGACATCGCATTGCTGCTGGCCTGCCACATACGCCAGGCCACCGTTCGCCTTGCGCTGCAGAATCACCCGGTTGGCCACGGCGGAGACCGAGGCGATCGGCGCGCGCGACATTTCCGGCGTCACGCTGTAGCGCAATACCTTGCCCCAGGCATCGAGACCGGGCACGCCCAGCGCCACCCACGGTAAAAAACCGCTGCAGTCGGCGTCGCTGGCGCACTCGGCCGGCCGCTCGCGGCCATCGGTGGCCGAACTGGCCGGGCGCGGCAAGCGGCCGTTGGTGGCCGCAAAGCCGGTCAAGGCGTCGCGCGCCTGGGCCAGGATGGCGAGGGTGCGCTGCTGGCGGTCGCTTTCCGCGCCATTGCGGCTGAAGGCGTTCATCAACAGCGACGCCGCGCCCAGGCCCAGCACGGCCACCAGCAACAGCAGGGCCGCGCCGCCTTGCGTTTTGAGTGCTTGCGCGCGCGTCATGGCCGAACTTCCATCACGGTGCCGCTGGCTGGATCGTATTGCTGGCCCGGTTTCAGCAGCACCACCTGGCCATTGCTCAGACGCAAGGTTAACTGGCCGGGGCCAGAGACCTGGTTATGCGGCTCCTGCTGCGGCGCCTGGTTCAGCCACACGGTCGAGCGGCCGCTGCTGCGCTGGACCACGCCATTGAGTTCCATCGGCGGACCGGGTGGTGGCGGAGCAGGCGGCGGCGGTGGCGCTTGTGCCGCCCCGGCCGGCGGCGTGCCGCTGCGGGCCGCGTCGAGCTGGGCGCGCTCTTCGGGCGAGGAAAACAGCCGTCCCAGCTGCGGCGGTTGCGCCTGGGCAAGGGTAGTGACGGCGCAGCAGAGGATCAGCCAGGCGCGCTTCATGGCAGCCCCGGCGCGGCAAGCGGGCGGTCACCGAGGGTCAGCCACAGCAGGCTGCAATCGGCGCTCAGGCTGGCGCTTTGACCGGCGCTAGTGGCGCCGCCGCCGCGCTTGAGCGCGCACTCCTGCACCGCAAAATAGCCGGATTGGCGCAAGTCGTCAAAAAAGTTCAGCAAATCCATTTCGTGCAGCAAATCCATGTGGAGCTGCATTTTACTGCCACGCAACTGGTACTGGCCCATGGTCAAAGGCAGCGGCACCTTGAGCACCTGTTGGGCGCTGATTTCATAGCTGAGCGGCAGCAGATGGCGCTGCTGCTGGCTCAGGCGTATCGCATCGATCCAGGCCAGGCGGTTTTCCTCGCCGATCAGGCCGCGCCGCTGCAGCGCCTGAAAGCGCGGCGCAAAGGCGCGGATTTCCAGCTTTTCGGTTTCCACCTGGTTGAAGCGGGCGGCGGCAACTCGGCGTTCCTTTTGTGACAAGTCCAGCCGCTGGGCTTGCCGGTCGCGGTAATCGCTGGCCAAGTGCAAGGCGAGCAGGCTGAGCACCACGGTGGCCACGCAGCACAGCAGGGCGCGCCGTATCAGATGCAGTTCGCCCAGCCACGGAGGCAAGGGACGCGTGGTGGCGGCCGGCTTTTTCATGCCGGGCGTAAATGGCGGTTTCATGGATGCGCTCATGGCTGCCACACCAGCAGCACGGTAAAGCGGGCTTGCGCGTCTTGCGCCGGCGACTCGCTCTTGCCGGACAAGCTGGCGCTGGGCCGCAAGTCCAGCGGCGCTTCCTCGATCGCCACCACCAGGCGCGGATGGCGTGCCAGCGCTTGCGCAAACGCCGTGATGGCGGCGAGGGCGCCACGGTAATCATTGCCCGGCATATCGACATCAAGCTCCAGCCGCAGCGCCTGCGGAGGCGCGGCAGGGATGCCGGCCTCGGCACTGGTTAGCGGCGGCCCCTTGCCCTGGCTGGCCTGGGTTTGCGGTGGCGGCTGCGAGCCGCTTGCGCGGGCCGGCGGCGGGCCGGCGTTCCAGTGTAGCTGGGCCAGCTTGACTTGCGGCGCCTGGTCGAGCGCGGCGCTCAGCATGGCCAGCAAGCGGCCCGGCTCTGGCGCCTGGGTGGCGATCATGTGTTCCAGGGTGACGGCGGCCTTCATGTTCTGGGTTTTCGCCGGCGCCGGCGGCAGGCTGGCCATCACGTTGCGGTAGCGCTGCTGGTAGACGGCCGTTTCCTGCCGCAATTGCGCCATGCCGGCTTCGTCGTCCAGCCCGCCCAGCAGCATGGCGGCGCACCACAGCAGGGCCGAGGCGCCGATCAGCAGGCTGGAGCCATACAGGGCCTTGCGCGCGCGCTGGTAATGGTAGTAGCGGGCAAGCGGGCCGGGCGGGTAATGGCTGGCGGGCGGATGTTTTGCCAGCAGGGTCAGCAGCAATTGGTCGGCCAGTGCTGGCGTATGCGGCAGGCCCACGCGCTCGCTGGCGAACTGCATGTCGATAAAGTGATACGCCACTTCCACGCCGTTATCGCACAGCAATTCGAGCTTGGCGATCTGCGCTTGCGGCGCCACGATCACGGTATTGAGCACGTCGCCGCGCTCGAGCATGCGCGTGCTGGTGAGAAACTGCCGGGTCTTTTCCGTTTCCAGCGCAATATTGACGGCCACGCCGTCGAGCGCGATGGCTGCGGTCTGGCGCGAAAAGCGCAGCTGGCCGCCTTCATAGTAGCTTTGCCGCAAGCCGCCCGACTGCTGCGTCACCAGCAGCAGGTGCTGCTGCGTCAGCGCCAGTTGTTTTACCAGCGCGATACTGAGCAGGCTGGCCGAATACAGTCCCGCCACCGGCACCTGCAACTGTTCCAGCAGGTCGGTCCACGCTTGCAGCAGGGAAGGATTGGTCAGCGCAAAGAACAGCATCTGGTCATCGTGGCGGCCGGCGCTGTCGCGGCCCAGCAGGGTGCTGCCACGGTACGGCGTGTCGCGATACAGCTGGCTCTTGCGCCGTGCCAGCAGGGCGCGGCCGGCCTTGCCGCGCACATGCGGCAGCAACTGGCGCTGGAAGTCTTCCTCGATCAGGTCGACCAGCAGATAGGCGGGCACCTCCAGGCGCTGTTCAAGCGGGTCCTCCAGCCAGGCGGCAAACGCCTCCAGCCCTGCCGCGCTCGCATCAAATGCCTGGCCCGCGCCCAGTTCGCCGTGGCGCCAGTCATAGGCGCACAGATGGTCACTGGTAATATAAAACAATTGTTTGCGGAACACGGCGGCCTCAGGTCTCAGGTCAGGTTTTAATCGTACTGATGGTGTCGTAAATCGGCCCCAGCACCGACAGCATGATCCAGCCCAGCAGCAGCCCCAGGATCACCGTCATGGCCGGCTCTATCATGGACTGCACTTTCTCGATCAGTTCCTTCACTTCGCGATTATAAAAATAGCTGACGTTGCGCAAGGCCGTGTCGAGCGAACCGGTCGCTTCGCCGACTTTCAGCATGCGGATCACCAGCGGCGGGAAGATGCCCGTGTGCTGGAAGGCGCTGGTCACGCCATGGCCTTCGGCAATCAGCTGGGCCGCGCGGCGCAGGCCGGCCGCCACCACGCGGTTGCCGGCGATGCCTTCCGACAAGCGGATGCATTCGAGGATGGTGATGCCCGAGGCATACATCAGGGCAAAAAAGGTGGCGAAGCGGGCCAGGATAATCTTGTGCAGCACCGGCCCGACCAGCCACAGCCGTAATTTGACGCCGTCGAACAGGTAGCGTGCCGTCTCGCTGCGCTTGAGCCAGGCGCGCAGGCCGAAAAAAACCAGCACGGGCAGGGCCAGCAGCACGGCCCAGTAATCGATAAAGATATTCGACACGAAAATCAGCGCGCGCGTATGCAGCGGCAATTCGCCACCCATATTGCGGATAAACGCCGTCAATTGCGGCACCAGGTAGATCATCAGGAAAAACGTCACGGCGGCCACCACGATGGCCACCACCAACGGATACATGACGATCTTGCGCGTCTGCGAAGCGAGTTCATCCTGCCACTTCAGGCTTTCCGACAAGTTCCTGAAGACCTCGGCGATCTTGCCGCTCTGTTCGCCAGCAAGGATCAGGCTGGTAAATGTGGCATCGAAAATAGTGTCATGCTGGGCCAGCGCGCCAGAGAGCGGCAAGCCGCCTTCGATGCTTTCGATCAAATCGGTCACCACTTCGCGCAAGCGCGGGTGATCGGTACTTTCACGCAGATCGTTCAAGCCGTCGAGGATGGGCACGCCCGCGCCTGTCAGCTGTTCCATATGGAAACAGAAATTGATCAGGTCGCGCCGCTGGATGACGCGCTTGCCGAAAAGCACCAGATGCTGGCCCGTCAGCTTGCAGTCGATCAGGTCCAGCTGCATGCGGTGCAAACGCGCTTCCAGGTCGGGCACATTGGCCGCTTCCATGCTGCCCGGAATCAGTTCGCCGGCGGCATCCATGGCCCGATAAACGTATTGCGCCATCAGCCCAGCCTGTCCGTCAGGTCGACCACGCGCGCCACTTCTTCCAGGGTGGTGGTGCCGTCGCGCACGCGGCGCAGGCCATCGTCGACCAGGGAATGAAAGCCGCCGGCGCGCGCCGTGCTTTTCAGCTCGCGCAAGCTGGCGCGGCGCGACGTCAGTTCGTCCAGTTCGGGCGTCATTTTCAGTAATTCCATGATCGCCAGGCGGCCCTTGTAGCCTTGGTGGGCGCAGCGTTCGCAGCCCACCGCGTGGCAGATACTGGCCGGCGGATCTTCCGGCTGCAGGCCCAGCAAGCGCCGTTCGACGTCATCGGCCACCACGGTTTCCTTGCAATGCGGACACAGTTTGCGCACCAGGCGCTGGGCGATAATGCCGATGATATTGCCGGCCATAATGTCGGGCAGGATGCCAATATCGAGCAGGCGCGGCAGTGAACCGATGGCCGAATTGGTGTGCAGGGTGGAATACACCTGGTGGCCCGTCATGGCCGCCGCAAACGCCATCTCGGCTGTTTCGCGGTCGCGGATCTCGCCCACCAGGATGATGTCGGGGTCTTGCCGCATCATCGAGCGGATGCCGTCGGCAAAGCCCAGTTTCACCGATTCGTTGACGGAAGTTTGCCGTATCATGTTCATCGGATACTCGACCGGGTCCTCCAGCGTCATGATGTTGACGCTTTCCGTGTTGATATGGTTGATGATGGAATACAAGGTGGTGGTCTTGCCGCTGCCGGTCGGGCCCGTCACCAGGATCACGCCATCGGGCCGCGCGATCATCAGTTTCAACAAGTTCAGCTCGCGCTCGGCCAGGCCCAGCGAATCGAGCGGGACAATGCCTTTTTGCCGGTCCAGCACGCGCAGCACGAAGTTTTCGCCATGCGTGGTGGGTTGCGCCGAGGCACGGAAATCGATTTGCCGTCCTGAAAAACGGATCGTGATGCGCCCGTCCTGCGGCGCGCGCGCTTCGGCGATATTCATGTTCGAGATCACCTTCAGGCGCACCGCCATGGCCGGCCAGTACGATTTGTGCAGGCTGCGGATCTGGCGCAGGATACCGTCGATGCGGTAGCGGATGCGCAGGAACGACTGTTCCGGCTCGAAGTGGATGTCCGAGGCGCCGTTCTGGACCGCGTCCGCCAGCAGCGCGTCGATCAGGCGCACCATGGGCTGGCTGTATTCGTCGGACGGCGAGGCCATGCTCTGGTAACTGACTTCGCCCGTTTCGATCTCGTGCAGGATGCCGTCGATCGACAACTCGAAGCCATAGTACTGGTCGATCGCGCGTGAAATGTCGGATTCATTGACCAGCACGGTGGAAATCGTGATGCCCTTGACCAGCATGGCGCTGATCTGGTCGAGCGCGACGATATTGCTGGTGTCGGCCATCGCCAGGATCAGGTTGTCGGTCTGCCGTTCATAGACGATGGGAAACACGCGATACCGTTTGGCCACTTCCTTGGGGATCAGTTTCAGGGCGATCGCATCGACCACCAGGCTGGACAGATCGGCGCTTTCCTGTTTCAGGTTTTCGCTCAGCGCCATGCGCACGGTGGCTTCCGTCACGAAACCGAGTGTGATCAGCAGTTTGCCCAGCGGCTCGCTGCTGCGCTTTTGCTCGATCAGCGCGATGCGCAGCTGGTCTTCGCTGATCACGCCTTTCTTGATCAGCAATTTGCCCAGCGGAAGTTTTGTTTGTTCGACCATGCCGCTTTATTCCTTGATGATCACAATGCCCGGCGTGGCCGAGCTGGCCGGCCCGCCCAGTTCGCCCAGCCGTTGCTGGGCCGCGGCGCGATCAAAGGCCGACGGGCTCGTCTGCGCCAGGGTCAGGGCGCGCTGGTAATAGGTAGCGGCCAGTTTCGGCTGGTTCAGCCGGTCCAGGCCGATCGCCAGGTTGTAGGCATAGTCGGCATTGCCGGGCACGGCGCTGTAGGCGCGGAAAAATTGCTGCTGGGCTTCCGGCCAGCGGCGCTGCTGCGCATACACATTGCCCAGCGCAAACAGCACCGGCCCGCTTTCCGGCGTGCGTTCGAGGATGGCTTTCAGGCGCGATTCGCTTTGCACCAGGTCGCCCTGGCGCAGGCCGATCAGGCCGGCCAGAGCCACGCCGTCGTCCGGATTGATTTCCAGCAAGCGCAGATACAGCGCGGCCGCTTGCGCGCCCTGGTTGCCCTGTTGCGCCACGGCCGCCAGGCCCAGCAGGGCATCGCGGTTGACCGGGTCCTGCTGCAGCACGGCTTCATATTGCTGACGGGCGGCGCCCAGCTGGCCGCTGGCCAGCGCCTGGTAGCCTTGCTGCACGCCGGGATTGATCTGCGGCGCCGTGTCGTTGCGCACCACCTGGATCTGCTGGTTGTTGGGCGCCACCACGGGCGGCAGCGCGGGCGGGGCCGGCGGCGGCATCTGCGCCAGCTGCGCCGCCACCGCCTGTTGCACGGCCGACTGTATCATCGCCTGCTGTTCGGCCGCGCTGGCGCCCTGGCGGGCCGGCGCCTGCGCAGGCGCCTCGTTGAACTGCTCCGGCGCCGGTGCGTTGCTGGCCGGTGGCACGATCACCATCGGCCCGGCATTGCCGGTCATACCCGGCGCATCGGTCAGCGGCATCGGCACGCCGGGCAGGCTGGCGCCCGCGCCGGGGCTGCTGCTGGCGCGCCAGTACCAGTACGCCATGGCGCACACCACCAGCAGCAAGATGCCCAAGAGCACGGCCAGGCGCACCGTGGCCGGGTCGACGCTGACCGGTGCGCGCGGCGGCGTGCGCTTGCGGCTGGCGCCGGAAGGTGGTGCAGCCTGAGCCGGGGCAGGGCGCGGCTTGGGCGGCGGCGTTTCGGCTTGCGGCGGGGGGGGCTGCGGTGCGGCCGGCGGCTCCGGCGTGGCGGCCGGCGCACCATTCAACGGTTCCAGGCTCAGGCCTGAGGTAAATTCCGGCACCGGCGGGATTGCTGCGGGCGGCACCAGCGGCGCGTCGGCCGGCGCCAGTTCCAGCACCTGGTCGTAGGCCTCGGACGGCTTGTCCAGCTCCTCTTCGTGCAGGCTGTTCTGTTTTGCGCGCTCGGCTTTCTTGAGCGCCTGCATCAGCAAGCTCATGGGTTTTCTCCTTGCCCGCGTGCCACCGGTGTTTCGGATGTTTCCATATACGGCTGGCTGTTCAACGGCGCCTGGCCCGGCAGCAGATGGTGGTAGTCGCGGAAATCACCTTCGATGCTGGCGTCCTTGACCACCACCGGGCGCATGAAGATCACCAGTTCCGTCTTGGTGCTCGCCTCATTGCGGTAGGTGAACAGATTGCCCACCAAGGGCAGGCTGGACAGGCCCGGCACGCCATCCCTGGTGTTGTCGATCGAGTCCTGCATCAGGCCGCCCATCACGGCGATCTGGCCGCTGTCGACCTTCATGATCGATTCCAGTTCGCGCGCCTGGATCACCGGCACCCGGCTTTGCACATTGGCGCTGGCCAGCGCCGGGTTCGGGTCCTGCACATAGCCGACGATGCGCGTGATGGTGGGCCGCACATTGAGGGTGACCACGTCGCTGTCGGAAATTTGCGGCGTGACGCTCATGACGAAGCCGACCGGCACCGTTTCCAGCTTCGATTCATAGGTGGCCGGCGTGGTGATGGTGCCGGTCGAGCTGATCACGGCGGGCGTCACCTTGATGGTAAAGAAGACGTTGTTGTCGACCACTTTCAGCATCGCCGTCTGGTTGTTCAGCACGCTGATCTTGGGGCTGGACAGCACTTTCACCTTGCCGAACGATTCGAGCAGCTGGATGGTGGTGGAAAAACTGTCCTTCAGATAGTTCAGCACGAAGATGCCGGGCGTGGCGCCGGGCGTGACGGCGCTGGGCAAGGCCAGATTGCCGACCTGGCCCTGGTTCAGACGCAGGCTGCCCGTCAGGCGCGACCAGTTGATGCCCTGCTGGTATTCGCGGTTCAGGCGCACTTCCATGATGGTGGCCTCGATCAGCACCTGCCGCTTGGCGCTGCTGGTGACCAGGTCGAGGAAGGCGCGGATCTTTTCATGCTGGCGCCCGGTGGCGCGCACCGCGATCAGGCCGCCTTCGGTATTGACCACCACCGACGACGAGCCGCCCTTGTTGGCCAGTTTCAGCAGTGGCAAGCCATTCGCGTCGAGCTGTGCCGCATTGTTATTGTTGGCCGTGTTCTGGTTGGGCGACTGGCCCTGCGGCATCGACGGTACTTGCGGCATCTGCGTGCCATACTGGCCGGCCGGCGCCGTGTTCTGGCCGCCATACGGCATGCCGCCGCCCTGATTGACGCCTTGTCCCTGGTTTTGCTGCTGTCCCTGGTTCTGATTCTGGTTCTGCCCCTGTCCCTGCAGCGCCGTCAGCTGCTGGTTCAGCTGCGCCAGCGGGTCGGCCAAAGGGTCGTTGAGCGTGGTGTCGCGCAGCAGGTCGCGGATATTCTTTTCCAGGCTGTACCAGAAATTGTTTTCCGAGCGGTTCACCACCAGGGTGGTGGAATTGTTGTTGCCATTGCTGCCGTTGCCCTGGCTGCCGCTATTGGACGTGGTGACGCTGCTGCCGGCGCCGCCGCCTGCGGTGGAAATCTGCGTGGCGATATTGACGCTGCTGTTGGTGCTGCGCGCCATGTTCACATAATCGACCTTGTAATTGCGCCACACGGGCGCGTCGGGCATTACCAGCAAATTCTTGCCGTCGATCTCATAGCGCATGTCGACCTGGTTGCTGATGCGCGACAGCAATTGCGGCAGCGTCTGGTTCAGGGCGTTGAGCGTGACATTGCCGGCAATGTCAGGGTGGATGTCGACATTCATGCCGGCATCGCGCGCCAGCGCGAACAGCAAGGACTGCACCGGCACCTTGTGCACCGTGACGCTGTAGGTCTCGACTTTCGGTGCGGCCGTTGGCGCCGACAGGGCGGCGCTTTGGCGTACCGGTTCGGGAATCACCCCGGCCACGCGTGGCGCTTCATCGACATGCGAGGCCGATAGTGGCAGTTGTGGCGCGGCACAACCGGCAAGCAGGGTGCAGCAGACAGCGGTGACGCAGGAAGCGAGCACAGGAAGAGAGGGTTTGTTCATGCAGCGTTCGCCCGTGAAGTCATGTTGTGCTTTTGCAATTTTACCCATCATGATCCCCTAAAATCCCTTGTGCCGCCAGTCGTGGACGGCCAGTAGGAAAAATAAAGTGCATTGCCGCCACGCCAAGTCGATTGCCAAATAAATCATTAAAGTTCTACGCGGATACAATTAATTCTTTGAAGTAATTTTTATGGCGCCGATTGCCACAGCAGTGCCGCCGCCAGTGCCAGCATCGCCAGCAGCAGCGCCGCCGCCAGCACACGGCCCTGGTACCAGCGCTTGCCGTTGTGAAACGGCGCGTCGGCCAGCGCCAGCCGCAGATGGCGCGTGGCGATGTGCTGTGCATCGTCGGCATAGGCGGCCAGCAAGGCCTTGTCGGCCAGGATATTGACGCGGCGCACAGTGCCGTGCGAGGCGCGCGCCAGCAGGCGCAGGGCGCCGGGCTCGAACCGCAGCGGCGTGGCGCGCCCGGCGGCGGCCAGGCGGCAGGCCAGGTAATCAGGCAGCAAGGCCAGCGGCAGGCGCGGCATGGCAAAGCTGTGCGTGATGCGCTCCTTTAATTGCCGTAGCTGCGGCAGGTCCAGCGTGCGGTCCAGCTCGGGCTGGCCGAACAGCACGATCTGCAGCAGCTTGTGGCTGGCAGTCTCCAGGTTGGTCAGCAGGCGCACCGCTTCGAGCGTGTCGACCGGCATGCCTTGCGCTTCCTCGACCAGCAGCACCACGGAGCGGCCGGCCGCATGGCGGGCGATCAGTTCGCCATGCAGGGCGCGCAGCACGGCGTCGGACCGGCAGCCGTCCAGGTCCAGACCCAGCTCGCTGCCGATGGCGCGCAGCACGTCATCCGGCTCCAAACGAGGATTGAGCAAGTAGAGCACGTCGACTTGCGGCGGCAGCCGTTCGGCCAGCATGCGGCACAGCATGGTCTTGCCGCTGCCCACTTCGCCGGACAGCTTGATGATGCCTTCGCCCTGCAGCACGGCGTACAGCAGCGCGGCCAGCAGTTCGCCGCGCGTGTTGCCCGGATAAAAGAACAGCGGATCGGGCGTGATGCCGAACGGCGCCGTGCGCAAGCCGAAATGCTGCAGATACATGCCGCGCGGTGTGGCTTGGTTGTTCATGCTGCGATGCAATTGAGAAAAGCCTGCTCCAGGCTCGCTTGTGCACCAGCACCGCCGCCGTGGCGCTGGCGGCATTCTTCGGGCGTACCGACAAATACCATCCGCCCCGCATGCAGGATCGCCATGCGGTCACACAGCTCGTCGATGTCGGCCAGCGCGTGCGAGGTGAGAAACACCCCGCGCCCTTGTGCGCGCAACTGGCGCAGGGCCTGCTTGAACAGGGCGCGCGCCTTCGGGTCCAGCCCGCTCATCGGCTCGTCGAGCACCAGTTGCTGCTTGCCCGAAAGCAAGCACGCAACCAGCCCCAGCTTTTGCATCATGCCCTTGGAATAGCTGCGCGCCTGGCGCCGCAAGGCTTCCGGCGCCAGCTCCAGCGCGTCCGTTGCCTGCCTGGCGGCGGCCTCGTCCCACGGCACTTGTTGCAGGCCCAGCAGGTAGCGCAGGAAGTCCGTGCCGCTCAAATAATACGGCGCCTGGAAACGCTCGGGCAGGAACGACAGCGGCGCGCGCGCCGCGCTGTGCCGGTGGTCCTGGCCGAAGATGCTGATCTCGCCCGCGTCGGGCGTGCAGAAATCGAACAGGCAATGCAGCAGGGTGGTCTTGCCGGCGCCATTCACGCCGGCCAGGCCGAACAGTTCGCCTGGCCTGAGCGACAGGTCGACGCCGCGCAGCACAGGGTTGCCTTTCAACTGTTTATGCACGTTGTGGTAGCGGATGGCGCAGTCGCTCATGAAGGCAGGCAGAGGGGATCAATCTCCATTATCGCCATGGGCGCGCCCGCGCCGCAAGGATTAGTTTGCACGGTGTTGGATTGCGCGCCGGTCAAGGCGGCAAATAGTTTTTCTTTAAGAAACAATAGGTTCTGGAATAAAATGTCCATGCAATACAGAAACACGCCTCCAGGCGCGTGTGCTGTCGAACCTGTTGAGGAGCAAGCATGGCAAGGCCAGAGAAAGTCCGGCTCGGTGAAATTTTGGTGCAGCAGAAGTTGCTGACGGAAGAACAGTTGGGCATGGCCTTGACGGAACAGAAACGTTCGGGCCGCAAACTGGGCCGCGTGTTCATCGAGCATGGCTATGTCACGGAAGAACAGATCTCGGGCGCCCTGGCGCGCCAGCTCGATATTCCCTACATCAACCTGAAGTTTTTCAACATCAATGCGGAACTGGTGCGCCTGCTGCCGGAAACCCAGGCCCGCCGCTTCCGCGCGCTGGTGCTGGAAGACCGCCGCGAAGGCTTGCTGGTCGGCATGTCCGACCCGACCGACCTGTTCGCCTACGACGAGATCGCGCGCCTGGTCAAGCGCAATATCGAACTGGCGGTGGTCAACGAAACCGAAGTGCTGGCGGCGATCGACCGCATCTACCGCCGTACCGAAGACATTTCCACCCTGACGCGCGAGCTGGAGCAGGACCTGGGCGACGTCTCGGTCGACTTCGGCGCGCTGGCCGCCAATCCGGGCCTGGAAGAAGCGCCGATCGTCAAGCTGCTGCAGTCGGTGTTCGACGACGCGACCCAGGTGCGCGCCTCGGACATCCATATCGAACCGCAGGAAAGCCGGCTGCAGATCCGTTTCCGCATCGACGGCGTGCTGCACCTGCAGACGGAAGCGGACATCAAGATCGCACCCTCGCTGGCGCTGCGGCTCAAATTGATGTCGGACCTCGATATTTCCGAAAAGCGCCTGCCGCAGGACGGCCGCTTCGCCATCCGCGTGAAAAACCAGCGCATCGACGTGCGTATTTCCACCATGCCGACGCAATATGGCGAATCGGTGGTGATGCGTCTGTTGAACCAGGGCGGCACCTCGCTGCGCCTGGACGCGATCGGCATGCCGCCGGCGCTGGTCAAGAAATTTCGCGCCATCGTGCAGCGTCCGAACGGCCTGGTGCTGGTGACGGGCCCGACCGGTAGCGGCAAGACCACGACACTGTACTGCGCGCTGGCCGAACTCAATTCGGTGGAAAAAAAGCTGATCACGGTGGAAGATCCGGTCGAATACCGCCTGCCCGGCATCAACCAGGTGCAGGTCAACGACAAGATCGAGCTGAACTTTGCGCGCGTGCTGCGTTCGGCCCTGCGGCAGGACCCGGACATCGTGCTGGTGGGCGAGATGCGCGACCAGGAAACGGCGCAGATCGGCCTGCGCGCCGCCATGACCGGTCACCTGGTGTTGTCGACCCTGCACACGAATGACGCGGCCAGCACCCCGCTGCGGCTGATGGACATGGGCGTGCCGCGCTATATGGTCGGCAGCTCGCTGCAGGCCGTGCTGGCGCAGCGCCTGGTGCGCGTGATCTGCGAAAGCTGCACCACGCCATATGTGCCGACGCCGACCGAGGCCGAATGGCTGCGCATGGAACTGGGCGAGCTGGTCGACCGCACCCAGTATCATCACGGCAAGGGCTGCTCGCACTGCAATGGCATGGGTTACCGCGGCCGTACCGGCGTGTATGAACTGCTGGAAATGACGCGCGAGGTGGTCGACGCCGCCAACCACCATGATCCTTCGCACTTTTTGAAGGCGGCCAACGCCGAGATGGCCGGCGAAACCCTGCGCCGCCACGCCGTGCAACTGGTGGTCCAGGGCCGCACGACGATCTCCGAAGCGATGCGCATCAGCAACCAGAACGAGGAGTAACGTGCCGTTTTTCGCCTACAAAGCCCGTAACGCCAGCGGCGAACTGCTGCAAGGCGTGATGGAGGGCGCCGACAGCGGCGCGGTGGCCAACCAGCTGTTCGCCACCGGCGCCACGCCGGTCGATATCGTGCAGACCAAAAAAGCGGTGACCGCCAGCAGCGATATCGGCCTGTGGCAGCGCTTCTCCGAGAAAAAAGTCACCTCGATGGATGTGCAGCTGTTCAGCCGGCAGATGTACACCCTGCTGAAAGCCGGCGTGCCCATCATGCGCGGCCTGGCGGGCTTGCAGGAGTCGGCCGTCAGCCCGGCCTTCGGGCGCGTGATCAAGGACGTGCGTGAATCGCTCGACGCCGGGCGCGAACTGTCGGCCGCGATGGCACGCCACCCGGCCGTGTTTACGCCGTTTTACCTGTCGATGGTGCGCGTGGGCGAAATGACGGGCCGCCTCGATGAAGTCTTCCTGCGCCTGTTCGATCACCTGGAGTTCGACCGCGACATGCATGCGCGCGTCAAGTCGGCCACGCGCTACCCGACCTTTGTGATTGTCGCCATGATCCTGGCGATGGTCGTCGTCAATGTGTTCGTGATTCCCCAGTTCGTCAAGGTGTTCGCCAGTTTCAAGGCCGAGCTGCCCCTGATGACGCGCATCCTGATCGGTACCTCGGCATTTACCGTCGCCTACTGGCCGGCGCTGCTGGCCCTGAGCATCGCCGGCGTGGCCGGTTTCAAGGCCTGGCTGCGCACGGTGCCGGGGCGCTACACCTGGGATCGCCTGAAGCTGAAGTTTCCCGTGGCGGGCAAGATTTTACTCAAGGGCACCATGGCCCGTTTTGCGCGCAGCTTCGCCTTGTCCAGTTCCAGCGGCGTGCCCATTGTGCAGGCGCTGACGGTGGTGTCGCAAACGGTCGACAACGCCTATCTGAGCTCGCGGGTGGACCAGATGCGCGACGGCGTCGAACGGGGAGAGAGCATCTTGCGCACCTCTGTGGCGGCCGGCGTCTTCACGCCGGTGGTGCTGCAGATGATCGCCATCGGCGAGGAATCGGGTTCGCTCGATGAGCTGATGGATGAAATCGCCGCCATGTACGAGCGCGAAGTCGATTACGAACTGAAAACCTTGTCGGCGCAGATCGAGCCCATCCTGATCGGCTTCCTGGGCGCCATGGTGCTGGTGCTGGCGCTGGGCATCTTCCTGCCGATCTGGGACCTGGGCCGCGTGGCCATGAATAAATGACGGCGCGTACCCCGATACGGTGCAAGCCGGCGCCGGGCAGCAGGGCAGGGCGGGGCTTTACCCTGTTCGAGCTGGCGGTGGTGGTGGCGGTGGTCGGCGTGCTGATGGTGGTGCTGCTGAGCCGGCTGGCTTTCTACCGCGACGAGGCCGAGCGGCTGGCCTATGAACAAACGGTGACGGCCTTGCGCACGGAAGTGCAGCTGCAGGCCTATGCCTTGATGATCGCCGGGCGCACGAAAAACATTGCCGCGCTGGCCGGACAGAATCCGATGAACTGGCTGGCGCAGAAGCCGGCCAATTATTTGGGCGAATTTTATTCCCCAGACGTCAAAAAACTTGCTTCAGGCAATTGGTTTTTTGACAGGAGTGATGGAAAATTGGTATATTTGTTAAATCAAAGAAATATTTTTGACTCTAAAGATTCCGAGTTGCCTAAATTCAAGGTAAGCTTCTCGAAGGGATCAGAAAACGTCGCCGGCAGCGTTGAAATGCTCGCGTTGGTACCAGTTCAAGTCCGCAAGGAAGTGCCTTTAAGTAGGTAAACAAGTTGACGCAAGCAGTTTTTCTGTTTGTGGGTGAAACATTTACATGATTTTGGAGATCCGCATGAATAAGTCGTTACGCAGTTTCAAACAAGGTGCCCAGGCGGGTTTTACGTTGATCGAGCTGATCGTGGTCATCGTTATTTTGGGCATTCTGGCCGCGACTGCGATTCCCAAGTTTATCGACATGGGTACGGAGGCTAGAATAGCCAAAATCAATGCTGCAGAGGGTGCCATTCGTAGCGCCGCATCGCTGGCCCATGCTCAGTGGCTGGTTCAGTCCAGTCCTGCGACGATTACCATGGAAGGACAAGTAATTACCATGACCGAAGGATATCCAATCGCTGCTGATATAGGCAAGGCGGTCAATTTGACTGGTTATATCAACCCGTCGGCCGGTGTGTTCCAAGTTGATAGCAAGACAAACTGCCAGGTAACGTATGCGACTGCCGCTACGGGCGCGCAACCAGTAATTACAGTAGCCAACGCCTGCACCTGATCCAGTTGCTGTGCACCGATCTAGCTTCGGTGGTCGGCCTGACAGGAAGCCCAACATGACATTAAGCCTGTTGGGCTTTTTTATGGGTGTCAACTGTCAGGTTCTGGCAGTTGCCGGTTAATTGTTACGGATTGCACAATGACGTATTCTGTGGCCTTGAGAAACCGGGTTTCGGTGAAACGCTCTTATGCGCGCGGCTTCACCATGATCGAACTGGTGACTGTGATCGTGCTCGTCGGCATACTGGCCGCCTTTGCAGCGCCGCGCTTCGTGCGCAATGAGAGTTTCGATGCGCGCACCTTTGCCGACCAGAACATGAACCTGCTGCGCTATGCGCAAAAGCTGGCGATCGCGCAAAACCGGCCTGTGTTTGCCGTGCTCGGCGCCAACCGCATCGCCCTGTGTTTCAACGCTGCTTGCGATACGGCCAACCGCGTGCTGGCGCCGGCCGGCGCCAACTCGGGCAGCAGCGCGACCGTGGCGCAATGCGGCGCGCGCGCCACCTGGTTTTGCGAGGGCCGGCCGAATAACGTCAGCTACACCATGCTGCCGGCCAATCCCGTGTTGTATTTCAATGCCCTCGGACGGCCTTTCCTGAGCGGGAATGTCGATCCCGTGTCGACGTTTGTGGGCCTGAATATTGTGATTGCCGGCGGTGGCAACACGCGCAACGTGGTGGTCGAAGCGGAGACCGGTTATGTCCACTAGCCGCAAGCCAACGCCGGCCGGTGCGCAACGCGGCTTCACTCTGATCGAGCTGACGGTGTTTATCGTGATCGTCAGCGTGGCGGTGCTGGGCGTGTTGCGGGTGATCAGTTTTACCACCGCCAACAGCGCCGACCCGCAGCTGCGCAAGCAGGCGCTGGTGCTGGCCGAATCCATGCTGGAAGAAGTGCAATTGGCGCGCTACACTTTTTGCAACCCGATTCAAGACCCGGGGGTGGAGACGGCGGCCAATGTCGGTGAATGCACGGTGCCGCAAACGTTCCCAACGAATCGAGAGAGCCTGAAGCGGCCCTATTACAATGTCACCGACTATGTGAGTGCATTCAATACGCCGCTGGAATATAAGAAAGATGCGGCAGACATAGATTTTCCAGCCGGCTACAAGGTCACGGTGGCGGTCGCGCCCGAGGCGGCGCTGGGGCCCGCCGGTGCTCAAATCGCGCCGGCCGCCGCCACGCCGGCCAACCTGAATGCGCTGCGCATCACGGTGGCGGTCACATATGGCGGCAACCAGGCGATTACCCTGGTCGGTTACCGCACGCGCTATGCGCCCAACCTGATATGAGCCGCCTGCGTTTGCGCCGCGCGCGCGGTTTTACCCTGGTCGAGCTGGTGGTGGTGATCGTCATCCTCGGCATCGTGTCCAGCATGGTGGCGGTGTTTGTCACCGTGCCGGTGCGCAGCTATCTCGATACGGCCGCGCGTGTCGAGCTGGCCGATATCGCCGATACTGCCACGCGCCGTATCGCGCGCGACGTGCGCCTGGCGCTGCCCAACAGCGTGCGCGTCGACCCCACTGGCCAGTATCTGGAGCTGCTGCTGACCAAGACCGGCGGGCGTTACCTGTCCGTCAACGACAACGTGGCCGGCAATGTGCTGGCCTTCGATACCGATCCCTTGCCTGCCACGCCCACCAATGTGTTTACCATCGTCGGCGCCGCGCCCACCGGTGCGCAAGCCATCGTGCCCGGTGACTTTATCGTAGTCAACAACCTCGGTGGCGGCACCTCGCCGGTCGACGCCTACTTTTGCAATGCCAAATGCAACCGGGGTACGGTGTCTGCCGTCAACGGCAACAATATCACCCTGGTGGCCAATCCTTTCCTGGTCAGCGATGCGAGCACGCTGTCGATCCCCTCGCCGGGCAACCGCTTCCAGGTGGTGACCATGCCCGTCACTTATTTTTGCGCACCCGATGGCAACGGCGGCGGCACCTTGCGGCGCTTTTCCGGCTATGCGATCCAGCCAGCACAACCAGTTAATGCGGGCGCCGCGCCCCTCGGCAATGCACCCGTCGGCGCCTTGCTGGCCGGCCAGGTAAGCGAATGCCGGTTTATTTTCACCGAACTGGCCAACGTCCAGCGCGGCCTGGTGTCCATCAGGCTGGTGCTGGGCAAGGCCGGCGGCAGCGCCGGCCTGATCACCTTGCAACAGCAGGCCCAGGTCAACAACACGCCATGAAGAAGCCATTTCAAGCCCGCCATCAGCGCATCTGCCGGCCCGCCCGTGGTTTCGGCATCGTCACCGCCGTGTTCCTGCTGGTGGTTCTGGCCGGTCTGGGCGCCGCGCTGGTCAACCTGACCACGGTGCAGCACACTACGTCATCGCTCGATATTCAGGGTGCTCGCGCTTACCAGGCGGCGCGCGCCGGCATCGAATGGGGTTTGTACCGCCAGCTGCGCAACAATAATTGCGTGGCTGCCAGCAGCTTCGTGGTGCCGGCAAATGGCTTCACGGTAACTGTGCAATGCATCCTCACCAACGGGCCGGGCACCTTGCAGCGCTACCAGGTGGTGGCCGTTGCATGCAACCAGCCGGTCAACGGTGCATGTACGTCCACAGCGACCAGCAACAGCACGGATTATGTGCGGCGCAGGTTGCAGGCGGAGTTCTAGCGCAGGGCACCTGTTGCGCAAGCGCTTGATTTTGCTTGGTGTTTTTGGAATATTTATTGTCAATTGTTAATTTTTTAGACTGCAATGCGGTGCGATGAATTAAAATTGATTCAATGCATTATTCTGGTGGCAACATCGCCGCCGGTACTTTTCATCGTGGATTGGTCGCATGGGTTTATTCGCAAGAGCAAAAAAACGGGAAGGATTGCTGGCCACGGCATGGACCAACGAGGGAGTGTGCGCCGCGATCGTCCAGCCGCGCACCGGCGACAAGCCGCAAGTGAAGGCCGTCATGTGGCATGCGGGCGCCAAAGCGGCGGCGCCGGCGCCGGCCATGGAAAAGCTGAACAAGGAGCTGCAGGCCGGCTCTTACCGCTGCGCCACCTTGCTTGGCGCGGCCGACTACCAGTTGCTGTCGCTGGAGGCGCCCAATGTGCCGCCCGAGGAATTGAAGACGGCGGTGGGCTGGCGCCTGAAGGACATGCTCGATTTTCCTTTGGCGGACGCCACCATCGATGTGTTCGACATTCCGCCCGACCAGAATGCGCCCGTGCGCGGCCAGTCGGTGTTTGCCGTGGCGGCGAGAAACAGCGCCGTGGCCCAGCGCCAGGCCATGTATACGGCCGCCAAGATCGGCCTGTCGGTGATCGATATTCCGGAAATGGCCCAGCGTAATATTGCCGCCCTGCTGGAAACGCCGGGGCGCGGCCTGGCCATGCTGTCGTTCGACGGCGATGGCGGCCTGCTGACCGTCAACTTCAATGCGGAGCTGTATCTGTCGCGCCGCATCGATGTCAAGCTGGCCCAGCTGGCCGAAGGCAGCGACGATCAGAAGCAGCAGTATTACGACAAGATCACGCTGGAACTGCAGCGCTCGTTCGACCATTTCGACCGTCAGTTTCACTTCATTAATGTGATCAAGCTGGTGCTGGCGCCGACCGGTACCGATGGCCTGCACGGCTACCTGGCCGACAATCTGTACATGCCGGTCGAGGTGCTGGACCTGGCCGCCGTGTTCGACTTTTCCGACCTGCCGCCATTGCAGGATGCGGCTGGCCAGGCGCGCTTTTTCCTGACCCTGGGCGCCGCGTTGCGCCAGGAAGCGGCGGCGCCATGAGCCAGCAGATCAATCTGTTCAATCCCGCTTTCGAGAAACGCAAGCAGGTGCTGGCGGCCGCCACGATGGCCCAGGGGCTGTTGCTGATCGCGCTGCTTGGGGCATGCCTGTACTGGTATGGCGCGCGCCAGGTGCGCTTGCTGGAAGGCGCGGCGGCGCAATCGAAAGACCTGCTGGCCGCGCGCGAGGCGCGCCGCACCATGGTGCTGATCGAGTATCCGGCGCGCGTCAAGGATCCGGCCGTCGGCCAGGCGCTGGCGCAGGGCGAGGCCGACCGTGCCGCCTTGCTGGAGGCGCAAAAAATTCTCGCCGGCGGCAGCCTGGGCAATACGCAAGGTTACTCCCCTTATTTCCGCGCCTTTGCCCGGGCCCGGGTCGACGGCTTGTGGCTGACCGGCGCCAGCATCGTCGGCGCGGGCGGCCATATCGGCTTGCAAGGGCGCGCCTTGCAGCCGTCGCTGGTGCCGGCGTATATCAATGCGCTGGGCAAGGATCCTGTATTGCGCGGCAAATCGTTCGCGCGGCTCGATATCGCCGCCGGCGTGCCGAAAATGCCGGACCCTGCCGCCGCCCAGCCCGCTCCTGTTTCCGCACCTGCTCCTGCCACCCCGTCGGCGCCGCTGTCGGCGCTGCCTGCGCTGGCCGGTTTGCCGCCGGAGCTGTTGCAGGCGCTGGGTTCGCCTGGCAACCAGGCAACGGCCACGGTGGCGCCGGTGGCAGCGGCCGCGCCGGCCGCGCGGCGGCTGCCCTTGTCGTATGTGGAATTTGACTTGCAATCGATGGCCACGCCAGCCGAAGCGGGGGCACCGACACCATGAAAAACGACAGCCTGAAACAGGGTTGGCACAAGCTGGCCGCCAAAATCGATGCCTTGAGCCTGCGCGAGCGCGTGATGGCATTTGGCGCTTGCGCCGCGCTGCTGATCTTCCTGCTGTTTTCGTTGCTGCTCAATCCGCTGTTTGACAAACAGAAGATGCTCAACGACTCCATCGCGCAGCAGCAACAGACGATGGCCAATATCGATGCCGAGATCGTGCTGAAAATGCGCGGCAATAGTGTCGACCCGGATGCCCAGGAACGCCAGGCGCTGGAGCGCCTGCGCCAGGAAATGGCGGGCCTGAGCACCACCTTGCGCACCGCCCAGAGCGGCCTGGTGCCGCCGGACCGTATCGTATTCCTGCTCGAACGCCTGCTGCGCCAGCACGCCAGGCTGCGCGTCGAGTCGCTCAAGACCTTGCCGTCCGCAGCGGTGGGTGGCGCCAGCGCCAGTGTGCCGGCCGTGGCGGCGGTACCGCCAGCCGTTGCGCCGGCCGTGGCCGTGCCGCCGGCGCCCGTTATCAAGACGTCGCCACTGCTGTACCGCCATGGCGTGGAAGTGGTGCTGCGCGGCAGCTATATCGATATGGTCAACTACATGGAAGCGCTCGAAGCGATGCCAACGCGTGTTTTTTGGGGCGATGCCAGCCTGGTGGTGGAACAGTATCCGAACGCCAGCCTGCGCCTGACCCTGTTTACCCTGAGCCTGGACGACAAATGGATTTCACTTTGAAGGCGGCGGCGCCGGTGGTGTTGTGTGCGCTGATGTGGGCCTTGCTGTCGGCACCGGCGGGCGCGCAGGGCCTGGTCGATCCGACCCGGCCGCCCGATGCGCCGCTGCCCGGCAATGATGCCGTGCTCATCGCCACGCGCGCCGTGCCGCAGCTGCAATCGGTGCTGGTGGCCAGCAGCGGGCGCCGGGTGGCGGTGATCGACGGGCGCACGGTGCGCGTGGGCGACAAGGTAGGCGAGGCCAGCGTGGACGGCATCGGCGAGACGACGGTCACGCTGCGCCGTGGCAAGACATTGGACACCATCAGGCTGTATCCGAAAGCTGCGGAGCGCAACAATGCAGGAAAGAAGCAAGCATATGCATATTAATCAAGACAAGGCGAGCATGCTCAGTTTAACCAGAATGGCCGCCGCGCTGGGCCTGTCCGCCAGCCTGTGCGCCTGTGTCGCACCGGCCCAGCGCGATACCTACGACGCGATCAAGGCGCAGGTGGCGACCGCCAGCGCCACCACCAACGCCGCCACCCAGTCGGACGCCGTGGAAGCGGCCCTGCTGCCGCCCGTCGCTACCCTGGCTGGCCAGCTGCCGAAAGCGCGCGCGGTGCTCGACGAGCGTTTCAACGTGGCTTTCAACAATGTCTCGGCGCGCCAGTTCTACAATTCGGTCGCCACCGGCACCCGCTATAACATCCTGGTGCACCCTGACGTGCAGGGCAATGTCTCGGCCAACCTGAAGGACGTGACCCTGTTCGAAGCGCTCGACGCGGTGCGCGAGATGTATGGCTACGATTACAAGGTCGAGGGCACGCGCATTTCTATCCGTCCGCTGACCATGCAGACGCGCATGTTCCAGGTCAATTACCTGACCGGCAACCGCAAGGGCAGCTCCAACCTGCGCGTCTCGTCGACCTCTGTCAACAGCGCCGGCACCAGCACCAGCGGCCAGAGTTCGGGCAGCGGCAACAACCAGTCTCAGCCTCAGCAGCAGCCGGGCCAGCCGGGGCAGGGTGGGCAAGGTATTGTTCAGGACAGCGCCAACGTCAGCATGAGTTCCGACAGCGATTTCTGGAAGGAACTCAAGGAGGCCCTGAGCGCCATCGTCGGCGGCAACGCCGATGGCCGCAAGGTGGTGCTGAGCCCGCAGTCGGGCGTGGTGGTGGTGCGCGCCATGCCGGAAGAATTGCGCAATGTCGACGCCTATCTGAAGGCGACCCAGTTGTCGGTTGACCGCCAGGTGATCCTGGAAGCGAAGATCATCGAAGTGGAACTGAACGACAATTTCCAGACGGGTGTGAACTGGGCGTCGTTCGCTTCCATCAAGAGCGGCCATACGAACCGCATTTCGACCGGTTTCCTGGCGCCGGGCAGCAGCCTGGCACCGCTGCCATTCGCCGGCGGCCAGCCGCCCGTGATTACGAATGGCACCAGCGGTCTTGCGGCCAGCACCGGTTTCGGTCTCAGTTCGGCGGCCAACGCGGCCGGCTCGATGTTCGGCCTGGCGCTGCAGACCAGCAACTTTGCCGCCATGATTTCCTTCCTGGAATCGCAAGGCAGCGTGCATGTGCTGTCGAGCCCGCGCATCGCCACCATGAACAACCAGAAAGCCGTGCTCAAAATCGGTACCGACGAGTTTTTCGTCACGGGCGTGAGCACCACCGTCACCTCGACCGGCACCACCGGCGGCAATACCTCCAGCCCGAATGTCACCTTGCAGCCCTTCTTTTCCGGGGTGGTGCTGGACGTGACGCCGCAGATCGATGAAAACGGCAACATCATCCTGCACGTGCATCCGTCCGTCAGCCAGGTGACCACCGTCACCAAGGATGTTGACCTGGGCAGCGCGGGATCGTTGAAACTGCCGCTGGCCGCGTCCAGCACCTCCGAGATGGACAGCATGGTGCGCAGCCAGGACGGGCGCATCGTGGCGATCGGCGGCCTGATGCGCCAGTCGACCACCAATGACCGTTCGCAAGTGCCGGGCGCCGGCAATGTGCCGCTGCTGGGGGCGCTGTTCCGCAATACCGGCCAGACCGTCCAGAAGCGCGAACTGGTGGTGCTGATCAAGCCCACCATCGTCGAAGGCGCGAATAGCTGGAACGAGGACTTGCTCGATTCGGGCAAGCGCATCGAGGCGCTCGACCCGCGCCGGCCGGCGGAGCGGCGCTAAATGTACCAGGCCCATTTCGGCTTGCGCGAGGCGCCATTTGGCCTCACGCCCGATACCAGTTTCTTTTTCAATGGCCCGCAGTCGCAAAAGGCGCTCAACACCTTGCTGGTGGCGGCGCGCAATGGCGAGGGCTTTATCAAGATTACCGGCGAAGTGGGCACCGGCAAGACGTTTTTATGCCGCAAATTCATGCAGTCGCTGGGGCCGGGTTTTGTCACCGCCTATATTCCGAATCCCAACCTGCCGCCGCAGGCCCTGATCCTGGCGCTGGCCGACGAACTGGCGGTGCTGTTGCCGAAAGAGGCCGACCAGCACCAGCTGTTGAAATCGATCAACCTGCGCCTGCTGAACCTGGCGGCGCAGGGCAAGCAGGTGCTGCTGTGCCTGGATGAAGCGCAGGCGATTCCCGTCGACAGCCTGGAAGCGCTGCGCCTCTTGACCAACCTGGAAACGGAAAAGCGCAAGCTGCTGCAGATCGTGCTGTTCGGCCAGCCGGAACTGGACGACAAGCTGGCGCGGCCGGAAATTCGGCAATTGGCCCAGCGCATCACCTTTCACTACCACCTGGGCCCGCTGTCGCGTGACGATGTCGAGTTCTATGTGGCGCACCGCTTGCGCGTGGCCGGCTTCGACGGCGCGCGCCTGTTCAGCCGGGGCGCTGTGGCGCGGCTGTACGGCGCCAGCGGCGGCATCCCGCGCCTGGTCAATATCATGGCGCACAAGTCGCTGATGGTGGCGTACGGCGAAGGACGCCAGCAGGTCAGCCGCAGCCATGTGGCGCTGGCCGCCAGCGATACTGTGGCCAGCCGTCATCCGTGGCACGGCGCCTGGCGCGCGCGCTGGCCGTGGCTGGCCGGTGCTGGCGTACTGGCAGCCGCTTGCACCCTGAGCTGGACCTTACTGAACCGATGAGACGAGATTGTAGATGAGCCTGATTAACAAGATGTTGCAAGATCTCGATGCCCGCGGCAAGGACGGCCATGGCCAGGGTGCTGACACGGGCGGCATCCGCTCGGTGCCGGAACGCGAGCGCGGCCTGCCGCGCGCGGCGGTGTTCGGCGGCGCGGCCGGCCTGACGGCGATCGCCATCGCGCTGGGCTGGCTCTACCTGAAGCGGCCGGAGGTACCGCCGGTGCTGGTGAATGTGGCGCAGGTGCCGGTGCCGGGGCCGGTGCCGGTCCCGGCTCCGGTTGCGGTGCCCGTTGCTGCACCGGTCCCGGCGCCTGTCCCCGAACCTGTCGCGGCACCGGCGCCCGAGCCTGTAGCCGAAGCGGCGCCTGCCGCTGCCGCACCGATGGCGCGCGAGCTCAAGGCAAGCGAACCACGTCGCGTGGCGCCCAAGCCGGTCGCCGTCGCTGCAACCAGGCCGGTGCCCGCCGTGGTGGAGAAGATTATCGAAGGCAAGCAGGTCACGCCACAGCAAAGCATCGACAATACCTGGCGCCGCGCGCTGGGCGACTTGCAGGATGGCCGCGTCGACGAGGCCATCGTCGGCTTGCAGCGCACCTTGCAGCGCGATCCGCGCCACCAGGGCGCGCGCGAAACGCTGGTGCGCCTGCTGCTGGAAGCGCAGCGGCCCGACGAGGCCATGCGCCAGTTGCAGCAAAGCCTGGCGCTGGACCCGAAACAGCCGGCGCAGGCGATGATGCTGGCCCGTTTGCAGCTCGATAAAACCGGTGGCGGCGCGGCCGCGCTCGACACCCTCAAGCGCAGCCTGCCGTTCGCCGGCGAGCATCTCGACTACCGCGCCTTTCTGGCCGGCGTGCTGCAGCGCGAACAGCGCTACCGCGAAGCGGCCGAACAATACCAGCTGGCCTTGCAGGCCGCCCCCGACAACAGCGTCTGGTGGATGGGCCTGGGGATCGCCTTGCAGGCCGACAACCAACCAGCGCAGGCGCGCGCGGCATTCGAGCGGGCGAAAAGCCTGCAAACCCTGTCGCCGCAATTGCAGGCCTTTGTCGAGCGCAAGCTGGTGCAGCTGGCGGCGGCTGGAAAATAGACACGCGATGGCCCTGTATTTCAATCTGGCGCATGGAACAAAGCCGCTGCCTCATGCGGCTAACTTTCCATGGCCCTTCGATATCGACATCTGTTTCGAACAGGTGCCGCACCCCGTCACCTTCAGCGAAGGCGTCGGCCATGGCGCGGCTGGCTGTGCCGTGTCCGCCAGCGACGCGCTGCAGCCATCATGGCGGTCGCATTTCGACATCACGCAATCATGGTGGCTAATTCCTTATATCGAGCGGCTGGCGCAAGGCGTTCCGCTGCCGCGTGATGAAATGCTGCGCCGCTATGCAGAGCTGCATGGCAGCGAGCCAGAGTGCTATGCCTCAACTTACTCCTGACGACAAACCATGGCGAGTGATGAAACGCCGCAACAAATCGTTTGTCATACGACTGATCTATACGCTGTGCCTGGCCGGCGCCACGTATAACCATGCCCGCATTGTGCTTGAACACGGAGTGCCATGGGACTATGGGGGGCTGCCGCTGTTTGTCAGCACGTTCTGGACCGCGCTGACCTTCATCGATGCGCTGGCCGTCGTTTTGCTGCTGGCCAAACCCCGGTATGGGCTGGGGTTGACGGTTGCGATCATCGTCAGTGATGTGGCCGTAAATTCCTGGGTTGGCATGGAGTACGGTATCGATGCCGCTGCCTTTGCGGCTCAGGTCGTGTTTCTGCTGTTCGTACTGTTCACGGTGCGCGGGGCATGGCATGCGGTCGAACGATAGGGGCCTGGCATGCGCACATTCAGGCTGCTTTGTCTTATACTGGTTACGGCATTGATCGCCGCAGTCGTGACGTGGGCAGCAAATGAAATCATGATGGACCGGTGCCTGGACAATGGAGGGCGCTGGAATACAGAGGTGGCAGCTTGTGAAGGATTGCCGCTGCCCACGCAGAATAATTAAACTGAAGGTAAAACTGATGACATCCGAGAAAAAACACACGAAACTGCCCGGTATTGCGCTGGTCGTCTGCGGCCTCTTGTCCATGTCCGCCTATCAGATCATGCTGCATGTCCAGCATCCGGCCATGTTCGACAACGATCTCGTGCATGGCCTCTGGCTGGGCGTCAGTTTCGGGCTGGAGCTGCTGGGTCTCTACCTGCTGGCCAGGCAAAACAGGGTGCCGGTATCGCGCCACCAGGCAGCTCCCAAACCAGGGCAGCGTGATGGCAATCACAAACAAAGGTAGCCGCCGCATCGTGGTCGATGCCACGCCGTATCGCTGGATCGTGCGGCCACGCCCGAGCTATTGCCAGGGTTTGGCATGGACGAGTTTGTCGTTTGCGGTTGAATGTGAAGCCGGTGGTGGCAGCAGGCTGCATGTCAACACCGACATGGCGCGTCCCGATAACTGGATTGAAGCCCAGGCTGGCACCATCACGCCTTCGGTCGTGGCGCAGGCGATACGCCAGGCGTTGCGCCAGGGCTGGAGTCCGGCGCAGCGGGCAGGTGTATTCGAGCTGGCGATCAGGCTGGCGCCAGCATCGCCAGCACCTTTTCCTGCGCCAGGCTGACGCCGCGAACAAGCGGCATCAGATCACGCGCGGCAGCAGCGAGGGGCACGGTCACAGTGCATGGCAGGCAGCCGGACTGCTACCAGTCGAGTTACGCTTGACGACGATATCAGTGTCCGGCCGCCGGCAGCACCCGCCGTATCGCGTCGATCACGATCTCGGGCGAGGTGAGTGGCATCTGGTGGCTGGAGTCGGCCACGATCCTGGTGGCGTTCGGGTACAGCGCGCGGACCGCGTCCCTGGTCGCCTGGTCCGTCCGGAAGGCGCCAAAATCGACCGCGATCGCGGTGCTCGATGTCGGTTGATTCACCAGCCGCACGATCGGCTTGTCGTCGATGCCGGGCAGGCGCAGGATCATTTCGCCGGTCTCGTCGATCTGTTCGATCTCGCGCCACACCGGGCGCGAAAACGCCAGCTGGCCGGCGAGGCGGCTCCATAGCGGAAAATCCTGCGTCTTCCTGATCATGCGCGGGTACAGCGAATCGATCAGCACCAGGCCTTTGACTTCCTGCGGATAGGCCCTGGCAAACAGCTGCATGTACAGGCCGCCCAGGGAATGGCCGACCAGCACATACGGCGGCGGCAAACCCTGGTGGCGCAGCAGGGCGCGCAGTTCGTCGACGATGGTCATGCCATCGCGCGGCGTGGCGGCCGCCTCGCTTTTGCCATAGCCGGGCCGGTTATACACAAACACCGACGCGTCGGCCGCCAGCCGTTCCGGCACCGTGCCCCATTTGGTGATGGTGCCGCGCGAACCGCCTTCGAACACCACAATCTCCTGCGACGAGGCATGGCGCAGCGTGACTGACTCCACCTGGCGTCCGGCGATGGTGTCGATCCGCGGCGCGCAAGTTGCGGCGCCGGCGGCGCCGAGGCAGGCCAGGGTGATTGCGAGGAACTTGAACATGGGCGTCTCCATCAATGAAAACGCCAGCATCGCCGACGGCATCGCCCCGCGCAGCCGCCATGCGACGGATCGACAGCTGGCGCGACGGATGGCAAGCCGGGGTGCCGCCTACATGGCCTTGAACAGGTGCACGAAGGCGCGGCTGACCGGCAACTCGCTGGCGTGGCCGCGCATGCGCAGCCACAGGCGGCTGGCCTCGTCGCGGCGCGTGCCTTCCAGCCAGGCCAGGTTGACCAGGGTGGAGCGGTGCACCTGGCGGAACTGCTGCGGGTCGAGCTGGGCCGCCAGTTCGGTGATCGGCGTGCGGATCAGGAATTCGCCGTCGACGCTGGCCACCACCGTATACTTGTCGTCGGCCTGGAAAAAGCGCACGTTCGCCACGTCCAGGTGGTGGCTGCGCTCGCCCTGCGAGGCGAGGATGTAGCGCAGGCGGGGGCCGGGTAGTGTGGCCGTGGCCATCAGTTGTTGCAGGACCTGCGCCATGGCCGCTTCCGGCGGCGGCGTGGTGGATGCGCAGCGCAGGCGCGCCACGGTGCGCGCCAGCCGGTCGGTGCTGACCGGCTTGAGCACATAGTCGAGCGCCGCATGCTCGAAAGCCTGCAGCGCAAATTCATCAAACGCGGTGACGAACACCACCCGCGTATGGCCCTCGATGCCCTGCGCCACCTCCAGGCCCGACAAGCCCGGCATCTGGATGTCGAGGAAGGCGATCTCGGGTTCCAGTTCGGCGATGCGGGCGGCCGCGTCGACGCCATTGCGCGCCACATGGATGACCTGCAGTTCCGGCCACAGGGCCAGCAGCTGGTCGCGCAGATACAGCGCCAGGTGCGGTTCGTCGTCGGCGATCAGGGCGCGCGTCATGCCGCCGCCTGCGAGGACGCCGCGGCGCAGCGCATATACGGCAGTTCCAGCACAGCTTCGGCGCCGGCGCCGGCGTCGCGCGCCAGCAGGCGCAGGCTGGCCTGTTCGCCATATTGCGCCTTCAGGCGCGAGCGCAGGTTGGCCAGCGCCATGCCGGCGCCCGGCCGCAGCTGTCTGCCGCTGGCGCCCGGCGAGTGCAAACCGATGCCGTCGTCGATCACGCGCACCTGCAGCCGCCCGCCGGTCACGCTGGCCTGCACCAGCACGCTGCCGCCTTCGAGCTTGGGCGCCAGGCCATGATGAATCGCGTTTTCGAGCAGCGGCTGCAGCATCAGGGTCGGCATCACGGCCAGCCGCGCTTCCTCGCTGGCGTCGATGCGAAAGCGCAGCCGGTCTTCCATGCGGATCTGCAGCAGCGACAGGTACTGGCCGGCCATGTCGAGTTCCGCCTCCAGCGTGCTGTCGCCCTGGCGCAGCTGCGACAGGCTGGCGCGCAGATAGCTGGAAAAGGTTTCCAGCATCCGCTTGGCGCGCGGCGGGTCGTAGTCCATCAGGCTCTGGATATTGGCCAGGGTGTTGAACAGCAGGTGCGGCTCGATCTGTCCCTGCAGCAGGCGCAAGCGGGCTTGCGTCACTTCGCCCAGCAGTTGCTGCTGGCGCAGGCGCGAACGCCACCAGGCCCAGTTGACGCCCAGCACGAACAGTATAAACACGGCAAACTTGGTCAGCGCGGCCGGCAGCGAGATGAACATGCCCCACACATTGAAGCCCACCAGCATCGGCACGATGGTAAAGCCGATGGTCATGCCGAGGATGATCGCCGCCAGTGACAAGGAGCTCAAGGCCATGCCGGCGCGGATATCGCGCACCTCGGACATGCGTGCCACCAGCGGCGCCGGCAGCACCCGCTCGGCCAGGCGCAGCACGCCGAACAGGGTATGCACGATGCACAGGCAGATGCCGATATTGGGCAGCATGGACGCCCACCACCAGCCCTGCCGGTCGACCCGGCCGAAAATGGCGACAAAGGCCATCAGGCCCAGCGCCAGGACGATGGCGATCAGCGACGCCACCAGCAGGCGCGCGGCAAGCGATACATCATGATGCGGGCGCAGTTCCCAAAGCGAGCGCCAGCCCCGGAGCAAGGTGGTTTTTCCGGTCATGAACGAAGGTTCAGATCGTCCGCAGCCGCGCCAACGCCAGGTTCAGCGTCTCGTCCTTCTTGGCAAAGCAGAAGCGCACGATGCCGGATTCCTTGCCTTGCGCGTAAAACGCCGAGACGGGGATTGCGGCCACCTTCAGTTCGGTTGTCAGCCATTCGGCGAACTGCGCTTCGCTGTCCTGCGAGATGGCGGAATATTTTACGCACTGGAAATAGGTGCCGTCGGCGGGCAGCAGTTCGAAGCGGCTGCCGGCCAGGCCGGCGCGGAACAGGTCGCGCTTGCGCTGGTAAAACGCCGGCAGTTCCAAGTACGGTTGCGGATCCATCATGTAGCTGGCCAGGCCGTGCTGCATCGGCGTGTTGACGGTAAATACATTGTACTGGTGCACCTTGCGGAACTCGGCCGTCATGGTCGAGGGCGCGGCCACATAGCCGACTTTCCAGCCCGTCACATGGTAGGTCTTGCCGAAGCTGGAGACGATAAACGCGCGCGCCGCCAGTTCCGCGTGGCGGCTCAATGAGGCGTGCGGCACGCCGTCGTACACCATGTGCTCATACACTTCATCGGACAGCAATAAAATCTGCGTGCCGCGCACGATCTCGGCCAGCTTGTCGATATCGGCCGCGCGCAAGATGGTGCCGGTCGGGTTGTGCGGCGTGTTGATGATGATCAGGCGCGTTTTCGGGCGGACGGCGGCGGCCAGCTTGTCCCACGGCACGCTGTAGCCGCGCTCGTCCACTTCCATGGAGACCAGCACCGGCACGCCGCCGGCCAGCGCGATGGCCGGCAAGTAGCTGTCGTAGGCCGGTTCGATGACGATTACTTCATCGCCCGGGTGCACGCAGCACAAAATGGCCGTGGTCAACGCCTGGGTGGCGCCGGCCGTCACCGTGATCTCGGTGGCGGCGTCGTAGTCATGGCCGTACAGGCTGGCGATCTTGGCGGCGATCGCCTCGCGCAGGGGCGCGGCGCCCGTCATCTGCGGATACTGGTTGTGGCCGGCGCGCATGGCCTCGCCGACGGCCTCGATCAGTGCCGGCTCGCAGTCGAAATCGGGAAAACCCTGGCCCAGGTTGACGGCGCCGTGCTGGGCCGCCAGGGCCGACATGCGGGTAAATACCGTGGTGCCGACGGCGGGCAGGCGGGTTTGCAGGAACGGGGTCAGGATGGGATGCGAAGATGGGTTCATGGCGGTGGGTAATTGGAAACGTTGCTTATTCTAGCGCAGGCGCCCAGCCTTCCGGCAGCATGATCTTGAACATGCCGGCCTTGGCCGTCTTGCGCGCCAGTTTCAGCAGCGCCTTGTCCTTGGTGATCAGGATATCGGCGCTGGCGTCGCGCGCCAGTTCCAGGAATTTCTGGTCATCCCTGTCGGTGCAGACGGGCAGGCGCACGCCGGAGACGGCTGGCGCCACCACCGTGATCAGGGCGTCGAAACGGGCGGCGGCCACCGCGCGGCTGGCTTCATCGAGCGGCAAATGCTTGTAGTGCAGCACCACCAGATATTCGGCGCGGCAGTCCTCGCGCGTGATGGCCTGCACCGCGCCGCTTTCCATGGCGGCAAGCAAGGGCGCCCAGCGTGGATCGTTGAAGACGAACAGGTCCAGGCAGACATTGGTGTCGAGGACGAGTTTTTGTGGAGCAGGTATCATGTCGGCAATTCTATTTTGTAGTGAACATTATGTTGATCGTGCTTTCGCCCGCCAAGAGTCTCGACCTGGAGACGCCGCCAACCACCTCGTTGCACAGCACCCCCGATTTTCTCGACCATTCCGCGCAGCTGATCGAGCGCATGCGCCAGTTTTCGCCCGCCGAAGTGGGCAGCCTGATGGGCATTTCCGACGCCTTGTCCGCGCTGAACGTGGCCCGCTATGCTTCCTGGACCCCGCAATTGACTGATGCGCGCCAGGCCATCATGGCCTTCAATGGCGACGTCTACGCCGGCTTCGAGGCGCGCACCCTGCAGCCGGCCCAGCTCGCTTACGCCCAGTCGCAGGTGCGCATCCTGTCGGGCCTGTACGGCTTGCTGCGCCCGCTCGACCTGATCCACCCGCACCGGCTGGAAATGGGCACGCGGCTGTCGACCGCGCGCGGCAAGGACCTGTACGCGTTCTGGGGCGACACCATCACCAACGCCCTGAACCGCACCGCCAGCGAGCAGCAAGCCAGGGTGCTGGTCAACCTGGCGTCGGAAGAATACTTCAAATCCGTCAAGCCGCGCCAGTTGAGCGTGCCGGTGATCTCGCCGGTGTTCGAGGACTGGAAGAACGGCAGGTTTAAAATCATCTCGTTCTACGCCAAGCGCGCGCGCGGCATGCTGGCAAGGTATGCGGCGGTCAATGGTATTCGCGATCCCGAGCAACTCAAGCAGTTCGACGTCGATGGTTATGCGTATGTGCCGGAGGCATCGAATGACAGTAGCTGGGTGTTCCGGCGCAAGGTTGCTGAGTAAGAAAAAACCGGAGCAAGCTCCGGTTTTTTTGCTGCTTACTGCCAGAACTTCCACCACTTGCGTTCCTTGTTCACCCCTTCAGGGCTGAGGAAGGCGGTGGTCGGGTAGTTCTTGGTCAGCACGCGCAGCGTGTCGTCGCGCAGGTCGGTCATGCCCAGCTTGTCGTACGAGCGGTACATGATGAACAGCGCTTCTTCGATCGCCGGCGAGGCGGCAAAGTCGCTGAGGGTGGTTTTTGCGCGATTCGCTGCCGCCAGGTAGGCGCCGCGGCGGTAGTAATAGCGCGCCACATGGACCTCGTACTTGGCCATGGCGTCGATCAGGTAGTTCATGCGCGCCAGCGAATCGGGCGTGTACTGGCTGTTCGGGAACTTGTCGACCAGTTGCTTGAAGGCCGCAAACGCTTCGCGCGTGGCTTTCGGATCGCGTTCGGTCGGGTCCTGCTCGTACAGGAAGTTCAGGAAGCTGATCTGATCGTTAAAGCTGATCAGGCCGCGCAAGTAGTACATATAATCCACATTGGCGTGGTTAGGATGCAACTTGATGAAGCGTTCGACGGCGGCCAGTGCCTGCGCCTGGTCTCCCGACTTATAATACGCGTAAGCGATCTCCATCTGCGCTTGCAGAGCGTAGTTGCCGAAAGGGTAGTTAGCCTCCAGCTTCTGGAACAGTCCGATTGCAGCCTCATAGTGCTGACCGGACATTTCTTCACGCGCCTCCGAGTATAATTTCGTAACAGACCAGTTTTTGGTCTCATCCACTTTTTCCGGCAACAAGCTGCAAGCGGACATGCCGAGCAGAACGACTGAAGCGACTACCAACG
>Ga0308163_10000445_pt1 | contig 75106 bp, 64 predicted proteins | sample PhyTR1_FD_201037 | JGI IMG/M metagenome (GOLD analysis project Ga0308163, IMG submission 201037) | Phyllosphere microbial communities from UC Gill Tract Community Farm, Albany, California, United States - DLSLT.R1 | ecosystem: Host-associated > Plants > Phyllosphere > Unclassified | place: USA...
ACGCAAGATTCTCGTCACCAGCGCCCTGCCCTATGCCAATGGTTCCATTCACCTTGGCCACATGCTCGAGTACATCCAGACCGACATGTGGGTGCGCTTCCAGAAGCACCGCGGCAATCAGTGCATCTATGTGTGCGCGGACGATGCCCATGGCTCGGCAATCATGCTGCGCGCTGAAAAAGAAGGCATCACGCCAGAACAACTGATCGCCAACGTCCAGGCTGAACACAGCGCCGACTTTGCCGATTTTCTGGTGAACTTCGACAACTTTCACTCGACCCATGCCGAGGAAAACCGCGAGTTGTCGAGCCTGATTTATACCCGTCTGCGCGACGCGGGCCACATCGCCACGCGCTCGGTAACCCAGTATTTCGACCCGGAAAAGAAAATGTTCCTGGCCGACCGCTTCATCAAGGGCACTTGCCCGAAGTGCGGCACTGAAGACCAGTACGGCGATAACTGCGAGAAGTGCGGCGCCACCTACGCACCGACCGATCTGAAAGACCCGAAATCAGCGATTTCCGGCGCAACGCCTGTGCTCAAGGACTCGAAGCATTTCTTCTTCGACCTGCCCGCCTTCGACGCCATGCTTAAAACATGGACCCGTAGCGGCACGCTGCAGGACGCCGTGGCGAACAAGATTGCCGAATGGCTGGATTCGGGCCTGCAACAGTGGGACATCTCCCGCGACGCGCCGTATTTCGGTTTTGAAATCCCCGACGAGCCAGGCAAATACTTCTACGTCTGGCTGGATGCACCGATCGGCTACATGGCCAGCTTCAAAAACCTGTGCGATCGCACGCCGACGCTGGACTTCGATGCGTTCTGGAACAAGGATTCAACAGCCGAGCTGTATCATTTCATCGGTAAGGACATCGTCAATTTCCACGCGCTGTTCTGGCCGGCGATGCTCGAAGGCTCCGGTTTCCGCAAGCCGACCGGCATCAACGTGCACGGCTACCTGACCGTCAACGGCCAGAAAATGTCTAAGTCGCGCGGCACGTTCATCAAGGCGCGAACCTACCTTGAGCACCTGTCTCCGGAATACCTGCGCTACTACTACGCCGCCAAGCTGGGCCGCGGCGTCGACGACCTCGACCTGAACCTGGAAGACTTCGTGCAGAAGGTCAACTCCGACCTCATCGGCAAGGTGGTGAACATCGCCAGCCGCTGCGCAGGCTTTATCCACAAAGGCAACGCAGGCGTTCTGGTGGCTGGCAACGCCGCACCGGAATTGACCGACGCCTTCCTCGCTGCTGAACCCAGCATCGCAGACGCCTATGAAGCGCGTGACTTTGCCCGTGCCATGCGCGAAATCATGGCGCTGGCCGACCGCGCCAACGCCTGGATCGCCGACAAGGCACCGTGGTCACTGGCCAAGCAGGAAGGCAAACAGGATGAAGTCCAGGCCATCTGCGCCCTGGGCATAAACCTGTTCCGCCAACTGGTTATCTTCCTGAAGCCGGTCCTGCCTAATCTGGCCGCCGACGCAGAGCAGTTCCTCAACGTCGCGCCATTGACCTGGAACGACCACCTGACCCTGCTCAGCAACCATCAACTGAATCCGTTCCAAGCCCTAATGACCCGTATCGATCCGGCAAAGGTGGAAGCCATGACCAACGCTTCGAAAGAAGACCTGACGGCGAGCGCCACCGACACCGGCTCAGCCACTCAAGGTAACGGCGAACTGGCCAAGGATCCGCTGTCGCCGGAAATCGACTTCGACGCCTTTGCCGCCATCGACCTGCGCGTCGCGCTGATCGAGAAAGCCGAACATGTCGAAGGGGCCGACAAACTGCTGCGCCTCACGCTGGACATCGGTGACGAGAAACGCAACGTGTTCTCCGGCATCAAGAGCGCTTACCCGAACCCTGCGGAGCTGGAAGGTCGTCTGACCATGATGATCGCCAACCTCAAGCCTCGGAAAATGCGTTTCGGTATCTCCGAAGGCATGGTGATGGCGGCCGGTCCTGGCGGCGAAGAAATTTACCTGCTCAGTCCTGACAGCGGCGCCAAGCCGGGTCAGCGCATCAAGTAACCCTGAACGCGGCCGACGACCTCCAGGGTCGTCGGTCTGGTCAAAGCATGAGCCTGATTCAGCGTATCGATGCCCTCCTGCCGCAGACCCAATGCGGCAAATGTGGCCACCCCGGCTGCAAGCCCTACGCCGAAGGCATTGCCAGCGGCGAATCGATCAATAAATGCCCACCTGGCGGCGATGAAACCATCGCAGCTTTAGCGCGCCTGTTGAACGTGCCGGTCCTGCAGCTGGACACCGAACGTGGGAGCGCCCCTCCTCAGGTTGCATTCATTCGTGAAGCGGAATGCATCGGGTGCACCAAGTGCATTCAGGCTTGCCCCGTAGATGCCATTGTCGGTGCTGCGAAACTGATGCACACCGTGATCGTCGACGAGTGCACCGGCTGCGACCTGTGCGTGGCACCCTGCCCCGTCGACTGCATCGACATGCTGCCACTGCCATCGGCCACCGTGGTGCCGATTGTCGGTGGATTGGCGTTTGATGAAGCCCAGCAGGTCGCGCGTGCGGCGAAGCGCGGCCATGCACGTCAACGCTTCGAAGCCCGCAACGCGCGGCTGGAGCGGGAAGAGCAACAGCGCCAAGCCGAACGCCTGGCTCGTCAGAGAAAACCCGTGGCGTCGACACCAGACCACGCTGACCCCGTACAGGCAGCACTGGAAAGGGCTCGAACGCAGAAATCGGCTGACCGTGATGCGGCGTTGAAGCAGGCGCGCATCGAGGTCACGATGAGCCGCGCACAACTGAACAAGTCACTCAAAGCGTTCGGACACCCGCCCATCGCAGAACAGGCAGCGCGGTTGGTGGAGTTGCAAAGGGAACTCGACGAGGCCGAACGCGCGCTGGCTGCGCTTCAGGACGGCGGGCACTTCGGCCGGGCAACGCCAACCGTGGCTCCAGTAAACAACGAGCCCGCCGCAAAACCTGACAAGGCCGCCTTGAACAGAGCGAAAATCCAGCTTGCCATGCGCCGCGCCTCCCTCGCTAAAGCTCAATCTGCGGAGCTGCCGCCTGATCAAATAGCGGTATTGATCGCCGAGGTCACACATGCCGAACAGGCGTTACATGCGCTTGAAGCCTCTTAGACTGACTCACGCCGGCCAATCGGCCCAATGCCACAGTTGATACGACTGTTTCTCAGGGAAAGCGCATTTCATGAACGCAGCAAAACGTCTGGAAATTTTTCGTCGCCTCCACGAAGACAATCCTGATCCTAAAACTGAGCTGTCCTACAATTCGCCATTCGAACTGTTGATAGCGGTGATCCTGTCGGCGCAAGCCACGGACGTCAGCGTGAACAAGGCGACGGCCAGGCTGTACCCGGTCGCGAACACCCCCCAGGCGATTTACGATCTAGGTGTCGCCGGGCTGTCCGAGTACATCAAGACCATCGGCCTGTACAACAGCAAGGCGAAGAATGTCATCGAAACCTGCCGCATACTGGTCGAACTGCATGGCGGCGAAGTACCGCAAAGCCGAGAAGCCCTGGAAGCGCTGCCGGGCGTAGGACGCAAGACCGCTAACGTTGTGCTCAATACTGCCTTCCGCCAGTTGGCCATGGCGGTGGACACGCATATTTTCAGGGTCAGTAATCGCACAGGAATCGCTCCGGGCAAGAACGTCATCGAAGTGGAAAACAAATTGATGAAGTTCGTGCCCAAGGATTACCTTCTCGACGCCCATCACTGGCTAATCCTTCATGGCCGTTACGTCTGCATCGCGCGCAAGCCTCGGTGCGGCAGTTGCAGGATAGAAGACCTGTGTGAATACAAGGCAAAGACGTCGGACGATTGAGCGATAGCGTTTTGGGCGGTTGATCGATTGAAAAAATCTTTTTTACCCGATCGAAGTTTGTCGCTATAAGGTCCGCCAATGACAGTCTAAGCCTGGAGTCAACTTTATGAGCACTGGCAAAGAGCAGATGGACGTAGAGGACGACTTCGTGTCCGCAGATTCCGACGACGCCGCCCAACTACCTGTAGAAACGGCAAAAACCAATCTCAGCAAGCGCCGCACCATCGACAACCTGCTAGAAGAGCGTCGGCTCCAGAAACAACTGGCCGACTACGATTTCGACCTCTGATACGCCCCAAAAAAACATACTGTTCAAAGCCTCTCCTGTGCTTGAGAGGCTTTAGCCTGTCGGCAAAATTCATGGATACCGCCTGCAGCGTCGCGACATCGCTGACGCCTGTTTCGAGCCTGGGCTTCTTTCGTTACACCAGCCCATTACGTTGGGCCAGCTCAATGAGATCTACCAAAGAGTGCGCGTTGAGCTTCAACAGCAGACGCGTTTTGTAGGTACTGACTGTCTTATTGCTGAGAAACATTCCATCGGCAATTTCTTTGTTGGTTTTCCCCCGAGCCAGCTGCTGCAGCACCATCATCTCCCGCCCTGAGAGCCGGTCAACCATCTCAGCCTCACTGGCGTTCCCCAGACTCGAACGCACCGTGTGCAGGGCCTGATTCGGAAAATAGCTGTAGCCGGACAATACCGCTTTGATTGCACTGAGCAACTCGGTCAGGTCTTGCTGTTTGCAGACATATCCCGCAGCTCCCGCCTGCATGCAACGCATCGAAAAATGTCCGGGAGCCTGGGAGGTCAGGATCAATACCTTGAAAGGCAGCGTCATCGCCGTCAGACGGGCGATGACCTCAAGGCCGTCCAGCTTGGGAATGCCAATATCAAGGATAACGATGTCAGGCAAATGCTCGCGCGCCAGCTGGAGCGCATCCACGCCGTTATCAGTCTCGGCGATGACCTCGTAGCCATGACGCTCCATTAACATCCGTACAGCGAGCCGAATGACAGGGTGATCATCCACGATCAACACTTTATTCATGAGCAGTCCATTTTTTTTCTGTTCGAATTTTCAGAGCCCGCACAATAGCTTAGTCGTTTAGTGCTTTGCATGGCGCTCCTCCCTACGGACTAGCAGGCAAAGACCTTTCCTACTCAAGCAACAGAAAGGTCCTACAAAACCTGACTTATCCATCCTCCCTTGGAGGCTGTTCATATCTTTTGCTTCCTAATTGCCCACTTTCGGAAACGACCCAAAGACGAGTCCGAAATAAATCCGGAATGACAGAGGTGACGCTTACACCAACCAGGATCACAATGCTGGCACCTCATCGCGGCCTCCATCACCCCAAGGTCGGATAAAGGATAGCCAACACGCTCCGCCGCACTTTTCCTGATCTCGTAAGCGCCCATTGTCGAAAGCCCTCCATTGCTGTCCTGACGGTGCATTTGGTCGTGCCATGTCGAAACCCACCGTACGAATCAGCATCCTTGACTCACAGGATAAGCGGATACGCAGAACATGCGAGAAGACAACATCCATAAAATATTGCAGCCCCGCTCCTTCGTAAGGCTCCCGAAGTGCGTTGAAAAATTACACACCTAAAAAAGCATTTCTTCATACATATTTATTTAGAGAAATGGACTACACGATGATCGGAACAATCCGATGACCTAGAACCAGTCACGCGCAGCAGCAGTGTTTGCTGACACCGCCCAAGCATGCTGAAAAACCTGCTAACACTTCAAAAAATATCCTCCAGACGCTATACAAACATACTGCCGTTAACTAACATTTTATTGACACAGTTCTTCCGCCCGCCACGTAATACCATCCCACCTTGTAAATCCAGCAAACTTCCTGCAAACCAGAAAAATACTACACAACTAACAGACCGCAACATCGCGGCTGTAAGACTCTAAGATTCAACAAAACTCAAATTGCCGCGATTTGATTTTTTACTTGCCAAAACTATTTCCAGTCGTTACTTTTTTCCGCAAACAACTCTCGGTTTTCGACAACTACCGACATTCATTAGCTGCTTTAACCGAATCAACATTTGTCCTTAATCACTTTTCTATTCCTTGCCTGGACTTGAAGCGCGAGCAGGGTTCGGCCGGCTCGAAGAACCCAGTCCAGCCCTGAAATAGTTGATGACGGACAACGGCGCGCCTGTGAGCGTCGTGTATATCAACCTGTTCAAAGGAATAAACCATGACTAAAAAAACGGGAGTATTTTCAGCAATCACCTCCGAACCTCTGAAAATAGCTGAAGCAATAGAGCAATACGTAGCCCAGGGCGGTGTCATTAAAGTGGTACCGGAGGGTGAGTCCGGAGAAATGGGCTGTGAGGCAACAATGATGGCCCAGGAGGTGGACTCAGAAGCGCAGATGAAAGCCAAGCTTGAACAGCTGAAAGGTTTAGTCGCGAAGGGTGCGGGCGTCTCGGCGCTCCAATACTCATTGCGAATGAACCGAAAAGAGATCAAGCGTCTGGCGAACGAGAACGGTCTGAAAATCCTCTACAGCCGCCCGGTAAGATCCAGGCCTGCTCGTAGCCAGGAGACGGTTTTGGTGGATGATTCTGTCGCCGGTCATGCCATGCACTATTCCTCGCTCGGTTATACGGCGCAGGAAATTGCTCAGTTGCTCGATCTAAGTGTGCGTGATGTCTGGAACATCGGTAAGGCTTATCGCTTCGAGTTCAAGAACACGGACAAAATCGACGCGTCTGGACACTCATCGTCTGATGGGCCGGAACCGGAGAAATAGTCGTCATTGAGCAAGGCGTGAATAACGGATTCGCCTGCAGTGAGAGCTGAGCGCATGCAGCCTCTGAAAGAACGGTACAACCCCGGGCGGGGCTGCACCTTTACACGTTGACGGCGATCAGAACAACTTGCGGTTCTTGTTCGCAGCAATGCGCATGCGCAGCGCATTAAGCTTGATGAAGCCGGCGGCGTCTGCCTGATTGTAAGCGCCGCCGTCCTCCTCAAAGGTCGCGATGGTGGCATCGAACAGCGAATCATCGGACTTGCGACCCGTGACGATGACGTTGCCTTTATACAGTTTCAGGCGAACGACACCATTCACGTGAGCTTGCGACGCGTCGATCATCTGTTGCAGCATCAAACGCTCAGGGCTCCACCAGTAACCGGTGTAAATGAGGCTGGCGTACTTCGGCATCAGCTCATCCTTGAGGTGAGCGACTTCGCGGTCGAGCGTGATCGACTCGATGGCGCGGTGCGCCCTGAGCATGATGGTGCCGCCCGGGGTTTCGTAGCAGCCACGGGACTTCATGCCGACATAGCGGTTCTCGACAATGTCCAGACGGCCGATGCCGTGTTCGCCACCGATGCGGTTCAGGGTTGCCAGCACCGTGGCCGGGGTCATTTCAACGCCGTCCAGCGCGACGATGTCGCCGTTGCGGTAGGTAAGCTCCAGGTACTGAGCCTTGTCTGGAGCCTTTTCCGGAGAAACGGTCCAACGCCACATGTCCTCTTCGTGCTCGGTCCAGGTGTCTTCCAGCACGCCGCCTTCATAAGAAATGTGCAGCAGGTTGGCGTCCATCGAGTACGGAGATTTCTTCTTGCCGTGACGCTCGATCGGGATTGCGTGCTTCTCCGCGTAGTCCATCAGCTTCTCGCGGGACAGCAAGTCCCACTCACGCCAAGGTGCAATCACTTTAACGCCTGGCTTGAGCGCGTAGGCACCCAGTTCGAAACGCACCTGGTCGTTACCCTTGCCGGTCGCGCCGTGGGAAATGGCATCGGCGCCGGTTTCGTTGGCGATTTCAATCAGACGCTTGGCGATCAGAGGACGGGCAATGGACGTACCCAGCAGATACTCGCCTTCGTAGACGGTGTTGGCGCGGAACATCGGGAATACGAAATCACGCACGAACTCTTCGCGCAGATCGTCGATGTAGATTTCTTTGACGCCCATGGCTTGCGCCTTGGCGCGTGCTGGCTCGACTTCTTCACCCTGACCCAGGTCAGCGGTAAAGGTCACCACTTCGCAGTTGTACGTATCCTGCAGCCACTTGAGGATTACCGAAGTATCCAGGCCACCGGAATACGCGAGAACTACCTTGTTAACGTCCGCCATGCCATCACTCCAACGCGTTGTACGGAAAACCGCTGATTCTACCGTTCAAACCCGTGGAATTACAGTGTCGCGACAGCTTCTGACGACGAAGCGACAGAAACTGTCGGACACACGACTGTCGCCGAGCGATCAGGAGGTCTTGGCGGCCGACGTCCCGGATGCGGCCGTAGGTGCGGGGTTAGCGGCCGGTGGCGGGACAAGGGCCGGGGCAGGTGCAGGAACAGGTGCGGCGGTCGGTGCCACCGCGGGTTTCTGTTCGGCGACGCGATCCAGATGGATATTCACCCGCCGATTGCGCGCGCGATTGGCGTTGTTGGTGTTCGGGACCAACGGGTACTGCTCGCCATGAAAGCGCACGGTGATCTGCTCTTCCGGCACGCCTTGAGCTTTCAGGTAGTCCATGACGGCCAGTGCACGACGACGCGACAGGTCACGGTTGGTCAGACGATTGCCGCTGTTGTCCGAATGCCCGTCCAGCTCGACACGATTCACAGAAGGGTCGGCCTTCATATAAGCCAGCACGGTATCGAGCCGACGCCTGGCCTGGGCATCGAGGTCAATGCCGCCGCCAGGGAAGCCGATCTCGGCTTGCCGTACTTGCTCGAAGTTCATGGGCAGCAGTTTGGCAGTGCAGAGCTGAAAATCGCTGTACGCATGGCTGAATTTTACGGGAAGCAAACGCACTTCCATTGCCCCGCCGCCATCACGCAAGACGTGGCGAATCACGGGACTGCGACCTTCCATCAAGCCGGTAATCAGACGACCGGCCTGGGCCTGACTGGTATTGAACGGAATGTCCCCATTGCCCACTTTTACCGCACCAAGATTGAGATCGCCTCGACCCGGCTGCCACGGTGCAGCGGCGGCAATCAGCGTTGCCGATCCGGAGGCGAGGCTGTAGCCGGAAGCCTTCAGTCGGAAAGTCGCTTGTTCACCCGCACGACGCACAAACTCGCCCGCACCGAAATCGGTAATCGGCTGGCTCAGACGGCATTCGAATTGATCGCCTTCTACCTTCCACTCGATATTCTCCAGACGTGTCTGGAAAGTGAGAGCCATGGCCGGCAGGCTGGCAAACACGCTGAGCAGGGCTAGATATCGCTGGCGCACGGGAGGCTCCACAAAAAATTCACCGCGTTACAAAATTTATCGCTTACACGTGTCTATCGGTTACTTCCTACAAAACTTGATAGCGAGTGCCTGGAAGAGTCTTTTCCGGTAGCATTCCCAGCGAGTTTGACCCGCCTGGAATCCCCAATGTCCGAACGCCTGACCCTCCTGCGCCCCGACGACTGGCACATCCATCTTCGTGATGGCGCTGTCTTGCCCCACACCGTCGCTGACGTAGCGCGCACTTTTAGCCGCGCCATCATCATGCCGAACCTCGTACCGCCGGTACGCAATGCGCAAGAAGCTGACGCCTATCGCCAACGCATCCTCGCCGCACGCCCGGCAGGCAGCCGCTTCGAACCTTTGATGGTGCTTTACCTCACCGACCTGACCCAGCCTGCGGACATCCATGCCGCCAAAACCACTGGCTTCGTCCACGCCGCCAAGCTTTACCCGGCCGGTGCGACGACCAACTCCGATTCCGGCGTAACCAGCATCGACAAGATTTTCCCGGTGCTCGAAGCGATGGCAGAAGTCGGCATGCCCCTGCTGATCCACGGCGAAGTAACGCGTGGCGACATCGATGTCTTCGACCGCGAAAAAATCTTCATCGACGAACATATGCGTCGTGTAGTCGAGCGCTTCCCGACGCTCAAAGTGGTGTTCGAACACATCACCACGGCCGACGCGGTGCAATTCGTCAACGAAGCTTCGGGTAACGTGGGCGCGACCATTACCGCGCATCACTTGCTGTATAACCGCAACCACATGCTGGTTGGCGGTATCCGTCCGCACTTCTATTGCCTGCCGATCCTGAAGCGCAACACGCATCAGATCGCGTTGCTGGATGCCGCCACCAGCGGCAGCAGCAAGTTCTTCCTGGGCACTGACTCGGCGCCTCACGCGCAGCACGCCAAGGAAGCCGCTTGCGGTTGTGCAGGCTGCTACACCGCGTATGCCGCGATCGAGCTGTATGCCGAGGCGTTCGAACAGCGCAATGCGCTGGACAAGCTGGAAGGCTTCGCCAGTCGCAATGGCCCGGCGTTCTACGGCCTGCCAGCGAATACCGACACCATTACTCTGGTTCGTGAAGAATGGACCGCCCCGACCAGCCTGCCTTTCGGCGAGCTGTCCGTTATCCCGCTGCGCGCCGGTGAGAAACTGCGCTGGCGCCTGCTGGAGGAACACGCGTGAGTGAAGACCATTACGACGACGAACAGGAAGGCTCTGGCGGCGGAACAGGCTCCAGGCATCCGATGGCAGCCCGCTTTCGCGGCTACCTGCCCGTCGTTGTCGATGTAGAAACCGGCGGTTTCAACTCGGCCACCGACGCATTGCTGGAAATTGCCGCAACCACCATCGGCATGGACGACAAAGGGTTCGTGTTCCCCGAACACACCTACTTCTTCCGTGTCGAGCCGTTCGAAGGCGCCAACATCGAAGCTGCTGCCCTGGAGTTCACAGGCATCAAGCTCGATCATCCTTTGCGCATGGCCGTGAGCGAAGAAAGCGCGCTGACGGATATATTCCGTGGCGTGCGTAAAGCCCTCAAAGCCAATGGTTGCAAGCGGGCAATTCTGGTCGGCCACAACGCCAGTTTCGACCTGGGCTTCCTCAATGCGGCGGTCGCGCGACTGGACATGAAGCGCAACCCCTTCCACCCGTTTTCCAGCTTCGACACCGCGACGCTCGCCGGACTTGCCTACGGCCAAACCGTGCTGGCGAAGGCCTGTCAGTCCGCTGACATCGACTTCGACGGTCGCGAGGCCCATTCGGCGCGTTACGACACTGAGAAAACCGCCGAGCTGTTCTGCGGCATCGTCAACCGCTGGAAAGAAATGGGCGGCTGGCACGACTTCGACAATTGAAGTTCACGCACGACCGAAGACCGGCCCGGTGGCCGGTTTTTTTACGTCCGGCAACCGCTTGTATCCGACCACTCATCGGCCGTCATCGGATGCGCATGAAGTAGTTTTGACAAGCATTCTCATTAACATTAGTATCCGTGGCATTGAGCCAATCACTCAGCGACGGTCTTTTCTATATGTATGTCTGCCTCTGCCAAGGTGTTACCGACGGACAAATCCGCGAAGCAATCATGGAAGGATGCTGCAGCTATCGTGAAGTGCGCGAGACCCTGGGTGTCGCTAGCAAATGTGGGAAATGTGCCTGCCTGGCGAAGGAAGTGGTGCGTGAAACACTGACCGAACTGCAAACGACACAGGCCGCGCTTGCCTACCCCGCAGGATTTTCTGCCGCCTGATTCAACAGTTTTCAAGAACCGGACCTTGTGTCCGGTTTTTTTATGCCTGTAATTCAAAAGGTTAGCGGTAAGATGCGGAACACAAACATTCTTATTTCTATTTATTTTCATTTATTATTCAATAACTTAGGTTTGACAGGTGTTTATAGGAGGCTCAAACTTGCGCCTTATAGATAAACATCTTCGACAGGACCTCGATCATGAAAGGCGACATTACCGTCATCCAGCATCTCAACAAGATCCTCGGAAACGAGCTGGTCGCAATCAACCAGTACTTCTTGCACGCGCGTATGTACGAAGATTGGGGCCTGAACAAGCTGGGCAAGCACGAGTACAAAGAATCCATCGATGAGATGAAACACGCTGACAAGCTGATCAAGCGCATCCTCTTTCTGGAAGGCCTGCCAAACCTGCAGGACCTGGGCAAGATCCTGATCGGCGAGCACACCAAGGAAATGCTGGAGTGCGACCTGAAGATCGAGCGCAAAGGTCATGCTGATCTGAAAGCGGCGATTGCACATTGCGAAACCGTCGGTGACTTCGGCAGCCGTGAGATGCTGGAAGACATCTTGGAGTCGGAAGAAGAACACATCGACTGGCTGGAGACTCAGTTGGGCCTGATCGACAAGGTCGGCATCGAGAATTACCTGCAATCGCAGATGGGCGAAGAAGACTGATATCGGTTTTTCGCTCAGATAGAGCCCCGCCTGATGTTGAGTCAGGTGGGGCTTTTTTGTGGGCGCGTTTGTGTTGGGAGGATTTTGGGTCGGGGGCATATCCATTATTTTGGGCGGCAGGAATTTTTTGTTCTGCCTAACGGCAGCAGCGTTCCGTTCGGCCCACTCCGCGTCGTCTACGTTTGGCCTGCACCCGAGTCGCGTTTTGTGGTGCCTGGTCTTCCGCGTCCGAAGATCAAGAGCCAAAGCAAGGCAGGATCGGGATCAGGACCCTCAAACCTGACGCAGAACCTGTGGGAGCTTCTGGAGGTTACGACAGTGGCGAAAGCGGTATTCCTGCCACTCCTGCCGTGCCTGACCCACCGCTTTCGCGGCCGTCGTAACCTCCGACTGCTCCTACAAGAGATCGGGGCGAAGCCAAGATCAATGTTCGCTTTGATTTTGATCTTCATACGAGATAGATCAGACACCACAAAACGCGACTTGGGTGCAGGCTGAACGCAGGCGACGCGCAGTGGGCCGAGCGGCATGGATGCCGCGAGAGCGCCGTCAGGACTTGGATGTCCGTTCGGCGCGGGCCCACGGAGCGTCGCCGAAGGCGGAACAGCTCTGGCGCTAGCCAGATCTATCAGCGCCAACACAGACCACGGATAGCCCCCCCTCATCAGGCCAACAAAAATCAAAAATCAAAAATCAAAAATCAAAAATCGAAAAAGCCCCGCCTGACTCGACACCAGGCGGGGCTTTTTGAATACCAGACTGAATCAAGCAGTAGCGTTCTTCTCAACCGCTTCCTTGACCAGCTTCTGCAGCGAACCGTCAGCATGCATCTCAACGATGATATCGCTACCGCCAACCAGCTCCCCGTCTACCCACAGCTGTGGGAACGTCGGCCAGTTAGCATACTTCGGCAGGTTGGCGCGGATTTCTGGGTTCTGCAAGATATCGACGTACGCGAACTTTTCGCCACACGCCATCAGTGCCTGAGACGCCTTGGCCGAGAAGCCGCATTGTGGGGCATTCGGAGCGCCTTTCATGTAAAGCAGAACGGTGTTTTTGGCAATCTGGTCTTTGATCGTTTCGATGATATCCATGGAGCACCTCGGCTTAACTTTACGACTGTATGAGTCGACACGGTGGCGCATTGTAACGGAAACCCTAGCGTAACGCTCGGTCTTGGCTTTAATCGACCTGATAAATATGATGAGCGTCATGCCGCCGAAACAGTCACCGGAACCCCGTTGAGCGCAGCATTGCCCGACACCGCGTCCATCTGCCGTTCGTCGGTCAGGTCGTTAGCGCTTTCTCCGGGCTGATCACGAGCAATGTCCATTTTCACGCCGGGACGCCCGTGCCCCCAACCATGTGGCAAGCTCACGACGCCCGGCATCATGTCGGTGCTGCCCATCACCTCCACTTCGATCATGCCGACCCGCGAACTGACGCGAACCCGCTGCCCATCGCTCAAACCTCGGCGGGTCAGATCGTCCGGGTTCATCAGTAACTGGTGCCGTGGCTTGCCTTTGACCAGGCGATGATAGTTATGCATCCACGAATTGTTGCTCCGCACGTGGCGGCGTCCAATCAGCAACAACTCTCCGCTTTGCGGCGCGGGTGGCATCGCGAAGCGAACGAGGTCGGCGAGGATCACCTCCGGCGCTGCTTGTATACGCTGGTTGGCGGTCCGTAGACGTGCCGCGAGGTTGGGTTTCAGCGCTCCGAGGTCCAGCCCGTGGGGATGATCGTAAAGCGTTTCCAGCGACAGCTTGAACGTCGACGTGTCCCCGTAGAACCCTGCACGCAGACCACGATCCACGATATGTGCAGGAGGAATCGTGGGCTTCAGTTCCCTCATTGTTTTGGAAGCGAAGGCCTTGGCCAGGCCCACAAAAATCTCCCAGTCATGCAACGCGCCTTCGGGTTTGGCGAGGATGGCGCGGTTGAAACGCGTGACATTGCGGACCGCGAACATATTGAAAGTCGTGTCGTAGTGATCGTTCTCCAGTGCGGATGTCGAGGGCAGGATGAGATCGGAGTGGCGCGTGGTTTCGTTGATGTAGAGATCGATGCTGACCATGAACTCCAGGCCCTCCAGCGCCTGATCGAGGCGACGACCGTTAGGCGTCGACAACACCGGGTTGCCAGCGACCGTGATCAGTGCCCTCACCTGCCCTTCACCTTCGGTCAGCATCTCTTCTGCCAGGGTCGAGACAGGCAATTCACCGTTGTACTCCGGCAGCCCGGATACCCGACTCCGCCACCGATTGAACCCGCCACCTGAAGTGGAAGCCACCAAGTCCAGCGCTGGCTCCGTACACAAGGCCCCGCCGACGCGGTCGAGATTACCCGTGACCAGGTTGATCAGTTGCACCAGCCAGTGGCAGACCGTGCCAAATGTCTGGGTGGAAATGCCCATGCGCCCGTAGCACACCGCGCTGTTGGCAGCGGCAAAATCCCTCGCCAGTTGTCGAATCTGCTCAGCGGGGACACCGCAGCGCAGGCTCATGGCGTCGGCATCCATAGAGGCAACGGCGGCGCGCACCTCCTCCAGGCCATCGACAGGCAAATGGCTCTCACGCGTCAGCCCTTCTGCGAACAGCGTGTGCAACAGACCGAACAACAGTGCCGCATCGCCGCCGGGACGGATGAACACATGTTGATCGGCGATCGCGGCTGTCTCGCTGCGACGAGGATCGACTACCACCACCTTGCCGCCGCGGGCCTGAATGGCCTTCAGGCGCTTCTCGACGTCAGGCACGGTCATGATGCTACCGTTGGAGGCGAGCGGATTGCCGCCCAGGATCAGCATGAAATCGGTGTGATCGATGTCGGCGATGGGCAGCAGCAAGCCGTGTCCGTACATGAGGTAACTGGTCAGGTGATGCGGCAGCTGGTCCACCGACGTCGCGGAGAAACGATTGCGGGTCTTGAGCAAACCGAGGAAATAATTGCTATGGGTCATCAACCCATAGTTGTGGACGCTGGGATTGCCCTGATACACGGCAACGGCGTTCTGCCCGTGACGCTGCTGGATGTCATGAAACCGTTCAGCGACCAGCTCGAAGGCCGCATCCCACTCAATGGGCTGCCATTGATCACCAATACGGCGCATGGGCTGACGCAGACGGTCAGGGTCGTTCTGAATGTCTTGCAGCGCCACCGCTTTAGGGCAGATATGCCCACGACTGAAGGTGTCTTGCGCATCGCCCTTGATCGAACTGATACGCACCGACGCGTCGTCGTCGAGGGTGGTTTCGATGGTCAGGCCGCAAATGGCCTCACACAGGTGACAGGCACGGTGATGGAGAGTCTTGGTCATCGCCAGTCTCATATTCTTGTATGGCAATCAGCGTGATCGCGGAAACAAAACTATGGAGCCTGGCACGGCACTTCGCCAGAAACGTCAGTGCCGTGAATCGGACAGCATCAGGCGAGCCGATAGCTCACCTGAGCGAAAAAGCGGGAGACGCATGGCGAGACTCAGGAAGCGGAACCGCCGATAGGCGTTACGACCTTACGCTGCATCTGAATTTCATGAACGGTTTCGACTTGTTCCTGTGACACCTGAACGCCGGTGAGCTCACCGATCAAACGCCAATGGTCATCCAGCCCAGCACTGATTGTCGCCATACGATCAATCATCCGACGACCTGCCGAGCGTGTCACTTCGTCCTCACTGCGCATCAGCTCGAACGACATCGATGTCATGGAAGCAGTGAGGTGCGTGAGGGTGCGAGCCGTGAGCCCGAGCAGTTCCGTTAGTTGTTTCTCTTTTGAATCCATTCCCCACCCCTTTTGGAGGACATAAGCGGCCTTTATAACCCACACCGGTGCTTTAGGAAACGTCCGGGTTTCCGCGGCGTGAAGCATGTCGCATAAGGTTCTGCAGCAATTTGAAACGGTTACAGAGTCGGCAGTAATTGCCACCGCGCAATGCGACGGTGTAAAACGACCACCGACGGACGGACGAAGATGGCTAAGTGCCTCCGCGTGTACGCAACTGTAGCACTTCGTTACATGAAAAGCGTACTGAGCGCACCCGTTTCAGGCGACCGAACGTCTGACGAACGCTTTCCCTAACCGCGGCCCTTGGCACAAGGCGACATTTTCTTATACCCTCGCGCCTTCCCTATTCGTCGCCCCGTGCGGCTTTTGCCGCAGGTCTCGCCCGTTTTCCCGATAAAACCCGGCTTTGAGGATCTGCGGTGTGTTGCAGACAAGGTAGTTAATGATGAGCGCAAGGCACTTTCTCTCGATGATGGATTACACGCCGGATGAGCTCGTCGGCATGATTCGTCGTGGCATTGAGCTGAAGGACCTGCGAAATCGAGGCGTGCTCTTCGAGCCGCTGAGAGGACGCGTGCTGGCGATGATCTTCGAGAAATCTTCGACTCGTACCCGTGTTTCGTTCGAAGCCGGCATGATCCAACTGGGCGGTCAGGCTATTTTTCTGTCGCCTCGCGACACCCAGTTGGGCCGAGGCGAGCCGATTGCCGACGGTGCACGCGTCATGTCACGCATGGTCGACGCGGTCATGATCCGTACCTTCGCGCACAGCAACCTCACTGAGTTCGCCGCCAATTCACGCGTGCCGGTCATCAACGGTCTGTCGGATGACCTGCACCCCTGCCAGTTGCTCGCGGACATGCAAACCTTCCTGGAGCACCGGGGCTCGATCAAAGGCAAAACCGTCGCCTGGATCGGCGACGGCAACAACATGTGCAACAGCTATATAGAAGCGGCGATCCAGTTCGACTTCCAGCTGCGTGTCGCCTGCCCGGAAGGCTACGAACCCAACCCGCAGTTCATGGCACTGGCCGGTGATCGCGTCACTCTGACCCGCGACCCGCGTGAAGCGGTGAAAGGCGCGCACCTGATCAGCACCGACGTGTGGACCTCCATGGGCCAGGAAGAAGAAACCGCCAAACGTATCGCCCTCTTCAAACCCTTCCAGGTCACCCGCGCCCTGCTGGACCTGGCCGCCGACGATGCGTTGTTCATGCACTGCCTGCCCGCCCACCGCGGCGAGGAAATCAGTGAAGACCTGCTCGACGATGCACGTTCGGTCGCATGGGATCAGGCGGAGAACCGCCTGCATGCGCAGAAGGCGCTGCTGGAGTTTCTTGTAGCGCCGGCCTACCAACCTGCTTGAGTGATCCCATGCTGCTGAAACTGAGCAACCTCGCCTGCGGCTATCAGGATCAGCGGGTGGTGCAGAACCTGAATCTGCACCTCAATGCGGGCGACATCGGTTGCCTGCTGGGCTCCTCGGGCTGCGGAAAAACCACGACACTGCGTGCCATTGCCGGCTTCGAGCCAGTGCATGAGGGCGAAGTTGTGCTGGCTGGCGAAGTGATCTCCAAAGCCGGCTTTACCCTTGCCCCGGAAAAGCGCCGGATCGGCATGGTGTTTCAGGATTACGCGCTGTTCCCGCACCTGACCGTTGCCGACAACATCGCGTTCGGCATCCGCCATCACCCCCGCCTGACACAGGTGGTCAGCGAAATGCTGGAGCTGGTCAATCTCGGGGCGTTGGGCAAACGTCACCCTCACGAACTTTCCGGAGGCCAGCAACAACGTGTTGCCCTGGCCCGCGCCCTGGCGCCTGAGCCACAGTTGCTGTTGCTCGACGAACCATTCTCCAACCTCGACGGCGAATTGCGTCGGCGCTTGAGCCGTGAAGTGCGCGACATCCTAAAGGCCCGCGGCACGAGTGCGATTCTGGTGACACACGATCAGGAAGAAGCCTTCGCCGTGAGCGATCACGTGGGCGTGTTCAAAGAGGGGCGGCTGGAGCAGTGGGACACGCCCTACAACCTCTATCACGAACCCGCTACGCCTTACGTCGCAAGCTTCGTCGGGCAGGGCTATTTCATTCGGGGTCAGTTGATCGATAGCGACTCCGTGCAAACCGAACTGGGCGTGCTGCGTGGCAACCGGGCCTATCGAGGCGTATGCGGCATGCCGATGGATGTGCTGTTACGTCCCGACGATATCGTGCATGCCCCGGACAGCGCGTTGAAAGCCCGGGTGGCGAGCAAGACCTTCCAGGGCGCAGCGACGTCATATCGCCTGCAATTACCCACCGGCACGCTGCTGGAAGCACTGTTTCCGAGCCACGCGGATTTCGGGGTCGGGGAAGAAGTCGGCATCCGGGTGTCAGCCGAGCATCTGGTGCTGTTTCCGGCAGTTGGTAGCGTGCCGGTGCATCAGGATGTGACGGGCTAAGAGCTCCCTCTCGTTGATTGATGAGGATGCCATCCCTGTGGGAGTGAGCTTGCTCACGAAGAGGCCTGTCCATCCGCCGCATCTTCTGGGGATACAACGCAGTCTTCGTGAGCGAGCTCACTCCCACAAGTCATGCGTCTTGGCGAAAAGTGTCCGTCACCCCAACCTTAACGTTCCGCTCGCCACCAGCGTCGCGTGTCCGCCGATCTTCACTCGATCCCCCTCCAGGCGGCAAAACAGCTCGCCCCCACGCGCCGAGCACTGATAAGCCGTCAGGCTGAATTTGTTCAATCGGGCTGACCAGTACGGAATCAGGCAGCAATGCGTCGAACCGGTCACCGGGTCTTCCGGGATGCCTATTGCCGGAGCGAAATACCGGGACACGAAATCGTAGCGTTCGCCATCGCCTTTGGCGGTGACGATCACACCGGGCCAGGGCAGCCGGGCAATCGCAGCGAAATCGGGTTTGCATTCCCGAACCGCCTGCTCGGACTCCAGCACCACCAGCAACTCCGCCGAGCCGAGCACATCCACGATCTCGGTTCCTAACGCACGCTCAACGTCCACCGTTACGCCCACTTCGCTGGGAGGCATCGCCGGGAAATCCAGCAGCAGGCGTCCATTTTCTCGCGTCACACTCAGAGGGCCTGATTTGCCCACAAAGTCGATGGTGTCGGCTGTCTCGCCATAGACCTCGAAAAGGACATGGGCACTGGCCAGTGTCGCGTGCCCGCAAAGCGGCACTTCGTGGGTCGGCGTAAACCAGCGGATATGCCACCCTTGGGCCTCACGCACTACGAAGGCGGTTTCCGACAGGTTATGTTCGGTCGCAATGTGCTGCATCAGCTCATCCGACAACCAGGCATCGAGGCGATAGACCATCGCAGGATTACCCGCGAACAACCGATCGCTGAAAGCGTCGACCTGATGAAATTCAAGCTGCATGGAAAGCGTCCCCAATCGTTAATGTCCGTCAGCGCCCTACTCTGGTCGCTGTAAAAGGGTCAATGCGTGAAGGCCTCAGGCATTTCTGACGATACCGCCGGATCATTCACGACCAATCTGAGCGAATGTTGCCTGAGTGTGTTGTGCAAGGACTGCGGCCGAAAGCTCAACCTCAAGCCCGCGTCGACCAGCGCTGACAAAAATGGTCGCGAACGGTTGAGCGCTCTCATCAATGAACGTTCGCAGTCTTTTCTTCTGCCCCAGCGGGCTGATGCCACCCAGCAGATAGCCGGTGGCACGCTGTGCTGCGGCCGGGTCAGCCATTTCTGCCTTTTTGGCGCCCGCAGCATGGGCAAGCGCCTTGAGATCCAGCGATCCCACGACGGGAACGACCGCCACCAGCAGCTCGCCCTTCTCCGTGCTGGCTAACAAGGTCTTGAACACTTGAGCGGGTTGCAGATTCAGCTTTTCGGCGGCTTCCAGACCGTAGGATGCAGCTTTGGGGTCGTGCTCGTAACTGTGCACACGGTGTTCGGCGCGAACCTTTTTCAATAAATCCAATGCGGGGGTCATGCGGCACTCCAGACAACCGGGAGGTTTCTTGTTCGTGCCGTTACTTTAGGCCATCCGCTGTCGAAAAGCCTCAGCCGGATAGTGCGACAGGCCTGAAAAATTGAGGATAGACAAAAGATGTCCCAGTTCGCTTTCGACCTTTGACAAGGTTCGTTTACGTCTATATTTTTTCGAATACGAATGTTCAGCCATCCACGTAATGCCACACACGCACTGAGCTCGATTTCGCACGTAAACTGATGGCAGTTCCCGGATACCCGCTTTATCACCAGGCCACCGACATGACCGACAACGACAACAAGAATTACATCATCGCCCTCGATCAAGGCACGACGAGCTCTCGCGCCATCATCTTCGATCGCGACGCCAACGTGGTGAGCGCTGCCCAGAGCGAGTTCGTTCAGCATTACCCGCAGCCTGGCTGGGTCGAACACGACCCGATGGAAATATTTGCGACCCAGACCGCTTGCATGACCAAAGTCCTGGCCCAGGCCAATCTGCATCACAACCAGATCGCCGCCATCGGCATCACCAACCAGCGTGAAACCACGGTGGTATGGGAAAAAGAGAGCGGCCGACCGATTTACAATGCGGTGGTCTGGCAATGCCGACGCAGCACCGAGATCTGCCAGCAGCTCAAGCGCGATGGTCTTGAGGACTACATCAAGGACACCACGGGTCTGGTGATCGACCCGTACTTTTCCGGCAGCAAACTGAAGTGGATTCTGGATCACGTCGAAGGCAGCCGCGAGCGCGCGCGCCGTGGCGAACTGTTGTTCGGCACGGTCGATAGCTGGCTGATCTGGAAATTCACCGGCGGCAAGGTTCACGTCACTGACTACACCAACGCCTCGCGCACGATGATGTTCAACATCCATACCCTGGAATGGGATCAGCGGATGCTGGACGTGCTCGACGTTCCTCGGGAAATGCTGCCCGAGGTCAAATCCTCCTCCGAGGTCTATGGCCACAGCAAAAGCGGCATTGCCATCGCGGGGATCGCCGGCGACCAGCAATCGGCGCTGTTCGGCCAGATGTGTGTGGAGCCGGGTCAGGCGAAAAACACCTACGGCACCGGCTGTTTCCTGCTGATGAACACCGGCAAGAAAGCCGTCAAATCCAGCCACGGTTTGCTCACCACCATCGGCTGCGGCCCGCGTGGCGAAGTGGCTTATGCGCTGGAAGGCGCGGTATTCAATGGCGGCTCGACCGTGCAGTGGTTGCGAGATGAGCTGAAGATCGTCAATGACTCCATGGACACCGAATATTTCGCGACCAAAGTGAAAAACAGCAACGGCGTGTACCTGGTCCCGGCCTTTACCGGCCTCGGTGCGCCCTATTGGGACCCGTACGCGCGCGGCGCCTTGTTCGGCCTGACCCGTGGTGTGAAGGTCGATCACATCATTCGTGCTGCGCTGGAATCCATCGCCTATCAAACCCGAGATGTTCTGGACGCAATGCAGCAAGACGCAGGTGAACCCCTGAAAGCCTTGCGCGTGGACGGTGGCGCGGTGGCGAACAACTTCCTGATGCAGTTCCAGGCCGACATCCTCGGCACGCCGGTGGAACGCCCGAAAATGCGCGAGACCACGGCGCTGGGTGCGGCCTACCTGGCGGGCCTGGCCATCGGGTTCTGGAGCGGGCTGGACGAGTTGAAGGACAAAGCGGTCATCGAGCGGAAATTCGAGCCGCAGTGCGACGATGCCGAAAAAGAGAAGCTGTACGCAGGATGGCGCAAGGCCGTGGACCGTACTCGCGACTGGGAGCCGCACGAAGACGCGGAGTAACCTGCCACACTGCGACTCTGTTGCTGGACCGGTTTAACTGTGGGAGCAAACTCATTCGCGATGCTGTGGTACATCCGATAGACCTTTATCGAATCTACTGGCCTCTCGCGAACGAATTCGCTTCCACAGGTTTTGATCGCCCCGATCCTTGAGATTCTTTTTCCGGCTGACAGGTAATGGCTGCCTGCGGCATCATGGGCGCCCCTGCCCGAAGGAAAAAAAATGAATCTGCCACCCCGTCAACAGCAGATCCTCGAGCTGGTCCGTGAGCGCGGCTACGTCAGCATCGAAGAAATGGCCCAATTGTTTGTCGTGACGCCGCAAACCATCCGGCGCGACATCAACCAGCTGGCGGAAATGAACCTGCTGCGTCGCTATCACGGCGGTGCCGCTTACGACTCCAGCATCGAGAACACCGCGTACGCCATGCGTGCCGACCAGATGCGCGACGAAAAGCAGCGCATCGCCGAGGCGATTGCCGCGCAGATCCCTGATCACGCCTCGTTGTTCATCAACATCGGCACCACCACCGAATCGATTGCGCGCGCCCTGCTCAACCATAACCACCTGAAGATCATCACCAATAACCTGCATGTGGCGTCGATCCTCAGTGGCAAGGACGATTTCGAGGTGTTGCTGGCCGGTGGCAATGTGCGTCGCGACGGCGGCGTGGTGGGTCAGGCGAGCGTGGATTTCATCACACAGTTCAAAGTCGACTTCGCGCTGGTGGGTATCAGCGGGATCGACGAAGACGGCAGCCTGCTGGACTTCGACTATCAGGAAGTGCGCGTTTCTCAGGCGATCATCGCCAATGCGCGCCAAGTGATTCTGGCGGCCGACTCCAGCAAGTTCGGGCGTAACGCCATGGTCCGCCTGGGCCCGATCACCCTGATCGACTGCCTGGTGACCGACCAGGCGCCGGTGCCTGCTTTGGCGCAACTGCTCACGCAGAACAAGATTCGGCTGGAAGTGGTTTAAACATACCGTTGCGTTTGCGCTCTCACCCTGTGAGAGCGACTTCCTTCGCAAAAGATTTTCCAACCGACGAATAGCTCGCGACTGTAACGGCGTCTCGCAAGTGAGTTCGCTCACACACGTCCGGCGCCTGTCTGCCTTCACCCGCCAACCTCCCTCCTCCCATGTTCGTTTTTGTTCCTTTCTTGCCCCTCCCATCAGTATTTTCAATCAATACCGAGTGGCCGGGTGCTCGTTATTGCGTTACTATTTTCGGAAATGAACATAAATGTTCGAATTCGCCTTTAGCGAATGCCAGGCGTGATCGAATTCAGACAGGAGGCCCCGATGGCCCATTCCAACTTGCCCACCCCGCCTCTCTCCGAGGTCTATGACATCGCTGTGATTGGTGGTGGCATCAACGGTGTCGGGATTGCGGCAGATGCATCGGGACGCGGCCTGTCGGTGTTCCTTTGCGAGAAGGACGACCTGGCCAGCCATACCTCTTCAGCCAGCAGCAAGCTGATCCACGGTGGCCTGCGCTATCTCGAACACTATGAATTCCGCCTCGTCCGCGAAGCCCTGGCTGAACGTGAAGTGCTGCTTGAAAAAGCGCCACACATCGTCAAACCGATGCGTTTCGTGCTGCCCCACCGCCCGCACCTGCGCCCAGCGTGGATGATCCGGGCAGGCCTGTTTCTGTACGACCACTTGGGTAAACGCGAAAAACTGCCTGCGTCAAAAAACCTGCGTTTCGGCGCTGACAGCCCGCTAAACAGCTCGATCACGCGCGGTTTCGAATACTCCGATTGCTGGGTCGACGACGCACGTCTTGTTGTGCTCAACGCCATGGCCGCCCGCGAGAAAGGCGCACACATCCACACCCAGACACGTTGCCTGAGTGCTCGCCGCAGCGGCGGGTTATGGCACCTGAACATGGAGCGTGCCGACGGCAGCCTGTTTTCGATTCGCGCCAAGGCACTGGTCAATGCGGCTGGCCCGTGGGTCGCCAAGTTCATTCGCGAAGACCTGAAACTGGAATCGCAATACGGGATTCGCCTGATTCAAGGCAGTCACTTGATCGTGCCTAAACTGTATGAAGGCGAGAACGCATTCATTCTGCAGAACGAAGATCAGCGAATCGTTTTCGCCATTCCGTATCTGGAACGCTTCACCATCATCGGCACCACCGACCGCGAATACACCGGTGACCCGTCGAAAGTGGCGATCACCGAAGGCGAAACCGATTACCTGCTGAAGATCGTCAACGAACATTTCAAGAAGCAGCTCAGCCGCGACGACATCATTCGCACCTATTCGGGTGTGCGTCCGCTTTGCAACGATGAATCGGACAACCCGTCAGCGATCACGCGTGATTACACGCTGTCGCTGTCAGGCAGTGCCGAGGAAGCACCGATCCTGTCGGTGTTCGGCGGCAAGCTGACGACCTACCGAAAACTGGCTGAATCGGCGATGCAGCAACTGGCACCGTTTTTCACGCAGATGAAGCCGAGCTGGACGGCGAAAGCGAGTCTGCCTGGCGGCGAAAACATGACCACACCGGCTGCACTGGCCGCCGAACTGCAGCAGCGCTGCAACTGGCTCAGCGCAGACATCGCCAACCGCTGGGCGATCACCTACGGCTCGCGCAGCTGGCGGATCGTCGAGGGCGTTCAAGGCGCAGCGGACATGGGCGAATACCTGGGCGGCGGTCTCTACAGTCGCGAAGTGGATTACCTGTGCAGCGAAGAATGGGCGACCAAGGCCGAAGACATTCTGTGGCGCCGGACCAAGCTGGGTCTGTTCACCACGGCGGAGGAACAGCAGAACGTGCAGGCGTACCTCGACAAGGTGTCTCGCAATAAAGGTGCTATTGAAGCTGCATAAGTGATCGCAAACTTTTGCAGGAGCGCGCTTGCCCGCGAAAAATCGGTCTGACGGCACAGATGATGTGTAATCTCGCCGCCACAATCGCGGGCAGGCGCGCTCCTTCAGTTTGATGCGCCAGCCCCACCACCATTCGGATTTCCGAACGCAACTCCCCTCCCCATTCGGCATCCCGGACACGGAAATGCCTGCCAGCGTCAGACTACAAATAAATATCCTTTAAATTCAGACGCTTATACTCTGCCACGTGCTTGGCATGACTCATGCTCTACACTCATTCACGATTGCTCCGATGTAGCGTGCCGCCTGTATGGGCCGCCGTTGTAGCGTTCTGAAACCGATAGGGCCGTCCAACCCGGACCCATAAAAAAAACAAAGTCGAGGATTCACAGATGCGTATCGTTCCCCACATCCTGGGCGCAGCCATCGCTGCCGCTTTGATCAGCACCCCGGTTTTCGCCGCCGAACTGACCGGCACTCTGAAGAAAATCAACGATTCCGGCACCATCACTCTCGCTCACCGCGACTCCTCTATTCCGTTCTCTTACATCGCTGACGCTTCCGGCAAGCCGGTCGGCTACTCGCACGACATTCAGATGGCCATCGTTGATGCGATCAAGAAAGACCTGAACAAGCCTGACCTGAACGTCAAGTACAACCTGGTCACCTCGCAAACCCGTATTCCATTGATTCAAAACGGCACCGCGGACATTGAATGTGGTTCGACGACCAACAATGCCGAGCGTGCGCAACAAGTCGATTTCACCGTCAACATCTTTGAGATCGGCACACGTCTGCTGGTTAAGAAAGACAAAGATGGCAAACCAAGCTATAGCGATTTTGCCGACCTGAAAGGCAAGAACGTCGTCACAACCGCAGGCACCACCTCCGAGCGTCTGATCAAGGCTATGAACGCCGACAAGCAGATGGGCATGAATGTCATCTCCGCCAAAGACCACGGCGAGTCGTTCCAGATGCTGGAGAGCGGCCGTGCTGTCGCCTTCATGATGGACGACGCCCTGTTGGCCGGTGAAGAAGCCAAGGCCAAGAAGCCCGATGACTGGGTCATCACAGGCACCCCACAATCCTTTGAGGCGTACGCCTGCATGGTTCGCAAAGGAGACCCTGAGTTCAAGAAAGCCGTCGATGACGCGATCGTCAGCCTCTACAAGTCCGGTGAAATCAACAAGATCTACAGCAAGTGGTTCGAGAGCCCGATTCCACCAAAAGGCCTGAACCTGAATTTCCCGATGAGTGACAAAGTCAAAGAGCTGATCGCCAACCCAACCGATAAGCCTGCGCCAGAAGTCAAACCTGCGGCGGACGAAAAAAAGGCCTGAGCCTTTCACCGCACATCATAAAAACGTAGAAGCTTGATTCCCGGGAAAGCCCATGGCTTTTCCCGGGAGCCGCTACCAAGCGTATGCGTGCATAACGATCGATCAGAGGGGAGACCCTGATGAATTACAACTGGGACTGGGGCGTGTTCTTCAAGTCCACTGGCATTGGCAGCGAGACCTATCTGGACTGGTACATTTCCGGTTTGGGCTGGACCATCGCAATTGCCGTTGCCGCCTGGATCATCGCGTTACTCCTGGGCTCGGTGCTCGGGGTCATGCGCACGGTGCCTAACCGCATCGTTTCGTCCATTGCCACGGTCTACGTGGAAATCTTCCGTAATGTGCCGCTGCTCGTTCAGCTGTTTATCTGGTACTTCGTGGTGCCTGATCTGCTGCCTGAAGGCATGCAGGAGTGGTACAAGCAAGACCTCAACCCGACTACCTCGGCGTTCCTGAGTGTCGTCGTGTGCCTGGGCCTGTTCACCGCCGCACGGGTGTGCGAACAAGTGCGTACCGGTATCGAGGCGTTGCCCGCCGGCCAGGAATCCGCCGCGCGCGCCATGGGTTTCAAGCTGCCGCAGATCTACTGGAACGTGCTGCTGCCGCAGGCCTACCGAATCATCATTCCGCCGCTTACCTCCGAATTCCTCAACGTGTTCAAAAACTCGTCCGTGGCCTCGCTGATCGGCCTGATGGAGCTGCTCGCGCAGACCAAACAGACCGCCGAGTTCTCCGCGAACCTGTTCGAAGCCTTCACCCTCGCCACCCTGATCTACTTCACCCTGAACATGAGCCTGATGCTGCTCATGCGCCTGATCGAGAAGAAAGTCGCGGTGCCGGGCCTGATCTCCGTGGGAGGTAAATAATGGACTTCTCTGGAATCATCCCCGCCATTCCCGGCATGTGGAACGGCATGCTCATGACCTTGCAGCTGATGGTCATGGGCGTGGTCGGCGGCATCATCATCGGTACGATTCTGGCGTTGATGCGTTTGTCGTCGAGCAAGCTGATGGCCAACATCGCGGGCGCTTACGTCAACTATTTCCGCTCGATCCCGCTGCTGCTGGTTATCACCTGGTTCTACCTGGCAGTGCCGTTCGTGCTGCGCTGGATTACCGGCCAGGACACACCGATCGGCGCGTTCACCTCCTGCGTCGTGGCCTTCATGATGTTCGAGGCCGCGTATTTCTGCGAAATCGTCCGTGCCGGTGTGCAGTCGATCTCCCGGGGCCAGATGGGTGCCGCTCAGGCGCTGGGCATGACGTACAGCCAGATGATGCGCCTGATCATCCTGCCGCAAGCGTTCCGCAAGATGACCCCGCTGCTGCTGCAGCAGAGCATCATCCTGTTTCAGGACACCTCGCTGGTTTACACGGTCGGTCTGGTGGACTTCCTCAACTCGGCCCGCTCCAGCGGCGACATCATTGGTCGCTCCAATGAGTTCCTGGTTATCGCAGGTCTTGTGTACTTCACGATCAGCTTCGTCGCCTCGCGCCTGGTCAAGCTCATGCAGAAAAGGTTAGCAGTATGATTTCCATCAAAAATATCAACAAGTGGTATGGGGACTTCCAGGTGCTGACCGATTGCAGCACCGAGGTCAAAAAAGGCGAAGTGATCGTGGTGTGCGGCCCTTCGGGCTCGGGCAAATCGACCCTGATCAAGTGCGTGAACGCGCTGGAACCGTTCCAGAAAGGCGACATCGTGGTCGACGGCACCTCCATTGCAGACCCTAAAACCAATCTGCCGAAACTGCGTTCGCGCGTCGGCATGGTGTTCCAGCACTTCGAGCTTTTTCCTCACCTGACCATTACCGAGAACCTGACCATCGCGCAGATCAAGGTACTGGGTCGCAGCAAGGAAGAAGCCACCAAGAAAGGCCTGCAATTGCTGGAGCGCGTCGGCCTGTCCGCGCATGCACATAAACATCCCGGCCAATTGTCCGGTGGTCAGCAGCAGCGTGTGGCGATTGCCCGTGCGCTGGCGATGGACCCTGTGGTCATGCTGTTCGACGAACCCACTTCCGCGCTTGACCCGGAAATGGTCAACGAAGTGCTCGACGTGATGGTGCAACTGGCCCACGAAGGCATGACCATGATGTGCGTCACCCACGAAATGGGCTTCGCCCGCAAAGTGGCCGACCGCGTGATCTTCATGGACAAAGGCCAGATCGTCGAAGACTGCGCCAAGGAAGAGTTTTTCGGTGACGTCAACGCACGCTCCGAACGTGCCCAGCACTTCCTCAACAAAATCCTGCAGCACTAATTGATTCAATGCTCCACAAGGGCACAAAACCCTCCCGCCGCTCGTGTCGACATCAATGACACGAGCGGCTGGTCGGTCCAGGACGACTGTGATGAAATGCGATCCCCCTCTTAGCGCGCCGCCATCACTTGCCGTGAAACCCCGCCTGATCCGCCATCTGTTCCTGCCGCCACTGGTCGTTCTGCTGATGATCGCGCTGGGCTATGTCACCTATCTGTACAGCGAAAAGAACGGCATCAAGGCACTGGGCGAGAACGGTGAACGTCAGCTCGAGCTGCATGCCCGCACCGTCGAAAGCGAAATCAACAAGTACAACTACCTGCCCAGCGTGCTGGAGCTCGAATCCAATGTCTCCGACCTGCTCAACGATCCGTCGCCGGAATTGAGAACCAAGGTCAACGACTACCTCGAAGGCCTGAACCGTCGCAGCCGTAGCCGCGCTATCTATGTGCTCGACACCACGGGCCGCGTGCTGGCCACCAGTAACTGGCGTGACGCCGACAGTTATCTGGGCGAAGACCTGTCCTTCCGCGCCTATTACCAGGACGCCATTCGCGGTCTGCCCGGTCGTTTCTACGGCATCGGCAGCACCACCGGCGAGCCCGGCTATTACCTGGCCCACGGGCTGGAAGAGAAAGGCAAGATCATCGGCGTGGCAGTGATCAAAGTACGCCTGGAAGCCCTCGAAGAACGTTGGCAACGTGCGCGACTGGAAGCGTTCGTCAGTGACGAGAACGGCATCATCATCCTGTCCAGCGATCCGGCCAGACGCCTGAAATCGGTTCGCCCGCTGACCGCCGAAGTCAAAGAGCGGCTGGCGCGCAGCCTGCAATATTACTGGTGGCCGCTGAACGAGTTGGTGCCGCTTGAGCGCGAATCAATCGCTGAGGGCGTCGAGAAGCTGACCTTCCCCGCCAACAGCAGCGTCGACCATGAACACACCGTGGTGAGTTATCTGGCGCAGACCCGCGACCTGGCCGACACCCCATGGCACCTGACCTTGCTGACACCGCTGGAAGACCTGCGTCGCGAAGCGGCCAATCAAGGGATGCTGGTGGCCGTTGCCTGTGCGCTGGTGGCGTTCCTGCTGATCGCCTGGAATGAGCGCCGCAAGGTGATTTCCACCCGCCTCGCCGCCCGTGAGGCCCTTGAACAAGCCAACAACGAACTGGAACGTCGGATTACCGAACGCACCGCCGACCTGCGCGCCAGCAACGAACGCCTCAAGGGCCAGATTCGTGAACGACGTCAGGCGGAGGAAACCCTGCGCCAGGCGCAAGACGAACTGGTTCAGGCTGGCAAGCTCGCTGCCATCGGGCAGATGTCTACCAGCATCGCCCATGAACTCAATCAGCCGCTGGCAGCATTGCGCACACTGTCGGGCAACACCGTGCGGTTTATCGAGCGCGGCGCGCTGGACACCGCCAGCACCAACCTGCGAACCATCAACGATCTGGTCGACCGCATGGGCCGCATCACTGCCAGCCTGCGGGCCTTTGCCCGACGCGGCGAAGACAAAGGTCAGGCGTCGTTGGGCAAGGCCGTCGAAGCAGCCTTGCAGTTGTTGGCCGGACGGCTGGAAGCCAGCGCCCTGGACCTGCACCAGCAGATCGACGACGTCGAACTGGCGATTGATCAGACGCGTCTGGAACAGATTCTGGTGAACCTGATCGGCAACGCGCTGGACGCCATGCAGGCACAACCTCTCCCCGTGCTGTGGCTCGAAGGCGACCTGTTCGAGGGCCGATATCGCGTGCGCGTTCGCGACAATGGCCACGGCATCGACGCTGAAGCGCGCAAGCACCTGTTCGAGCCGTTTTTCACCACCAAGCCCGGTGAGCAGGGACTGGGGTTGGGCCTGACACTGTCAGCCAGTCTTGCCGCTGCCGCCGGTGGCAGCCTCAACGCTGAAGACCCGGCTGAAGGGGGCACGATGTTCGTGCTGATTTTGCCGTTGGTGAATGCCGGGGCGAATGTATGAAGTTTCAAGGTGAAGGCGCCGGTGTGGGAGCGGGCTTGCTCGCGAATGCCTGGATGCACACCGCCAGAAGTGCGTTGAATGCACAGATTCTTTCGCGAGCAAGCTCGCTCCCACAGGAAATCCGTCGCCGGAAGATCGCGGGTCGCCCTCGCATGAAGGGCTCAGTCAACCTCAGTCCTGTAGGAGCGCGCTTGCCCGCGATGAGGTCGGCCCTGTCAACATCATCGGTGTTTGACACACTACTGATCGCGGGCAAGCGCGCGTTAACGAATAGGGATGAGGCATGCCAATAAACACTGAACTGACCGTCCTCATCGTCGAAGACGATCCCCATGTTCTGCTCGGCTGCCAGCAGGCGCTCGCGCTGGAGGACATACACAGCCAGGGCGTAGGCAGCGCCGAAGAAGCGCTGGCGCTGGTCGGCGACAATTTTGCCGGCATCGTCATCAGCGACATTCGCCTGCCCGGCATCGATGGCCTTGAGCTGCTCAAATGCCTGAAGGAACGCGACCGCACATTGCCAGTGGTGCTGATCACCGGCCATGGCGATGTGTCGATGGCCGTCGGCGCGATGCGCGATGGCGCGTACGACTTCATGGAAAAGCCCTTTTCCCCCGAACGCCTGGTGGATGTCGCTCGCCGCGCGCTGGAACAACGAGGGCTGGCGCGGGAAGTCTGGTCACTGCGTCGGCAACTCGCTGAGCGCGACTCGCTTGAAGGCAAGATCATCGGCCGTTCGGCGGCGATGCAGAACCTGCGCGCGTTGATTGCCAACGTGGCCGACACCTCGGCCAATGTGCTGATCGAAGGCGAAACCGGCACCGGCAAAGAGCTGGTCGCCCGCTGCCTGCATGATTTCAGTCGACGTCACGCCAGCCAGTTCGTCGCGCTGAACTGCGGCGGCCTGCCGGAAAACCTGTTCGAGAGTGAAATTTTTGGCCATGAAGCCAACGCGTTTACCGGCGCGGGCAAACGTCGAATCGGCAAGATCGAACACGCTCACAACGGCACGCTGTTCCTTGATGAAGTCGAAAGCATGCCGATCAATCTGCAGATCAAGCTGCTGCGGGTCTTGCAGGAGCGCACGCTGGAGCGGCTGGGTTCCAATCAGAGCGTGGCGGTCGATTGCCGGGTGATCGCGGCCACCAAGTCCGACCTCAATGAACTGAGCAAGGCCAGTCAGTTTCGCAGCGATCTGTACTACCGCCTCAACGTGGTGACGTTGGAACTGCCGCCCTTGCGCGAACGTCGTGAAGACATCCTGCAACTGTTCGAGCACTTCCTGCAGTTGTCGTCGCTACGTTTCGACCGTGAACCGCCACAGCTCGACCCGCAGACAATGTCTGCTCTGATGAGCCACGACTGGCCTGGCAACGTCCGCGAACTGCGCAACGTCGCCGAGCGGTACGCACTGGGCCTTCCGGCCTTCAAGAAGTCAGGACTGACGGCGGCCAGCCAGAGCCTGGGCTTTTCCGAGGCCGTAGAAGCCTTCGAGAAGAACTTGCTCAATGAAGCCTTGCAACGCAGCGGCGGTAATCTCAGCCAGGCGAGCCAGGAACTGGGGATGGCCAAGACCACGCTGTTCGACAAGGTCAAGAAGTACGGGTTGGGTTGAACTCAATCCGGCAGGAACACCCTTCCCATTAGCTCATCCACCTCCGCCGCCTTTGGCGCGGTGGCCGGCCCCCAGCGGGTGACTGCAATGGCCGCCGCGCCATTGGCGCGCACAGCGGCCTGTTCCGCAGAAAGCCCTGCCGCCAACCCGGCCAGCAACACACCGGCATGGGCGTCGCCCGCGCCATTGGTGTCGATGGCCGTGACCGGAAAACCACGCACGTGTTGCGCGTCGCTCCCCTGACGAATCCAGCAACCTTGCGGGCCGTCGCGCACCACGATCAACGCGTCCTCGCTCAACCACCTCGCCAATTGCTCCAGCGCATCGGCAATCGCTCCGCAGCCGGTGAAACGCAGTGCCTCCTCGCGGTTGCTGGTCCACAGCGTGATAAGCGGCAGCACGGCCTGCATCTCGGCGCTGTCCGGTGAATTGACCAGCGGCCCCGGGTCGAACACCACACCCGCGCCCTTTGGCAGTTCTGCGAGCCAGCTCAGCAGCGTCGACACTTTGTGCTTGTGCAGCAGGCTGTAGCCGCTCACGAACACATAGTCCTCGGGCTGCACCGTGACGCTGTGCAAGTCGTCGCGGGACAAGCCGCCCTCCGCGCCGACGCAGGAGATAAAGGATCGCTCGGCGGACGGTTCGATCAATGCCACCGACAAGCCGGTGTCCTGATCATCAGAATCTGGCGTGGCGATTTCGATGCCTTCGGCGGCCATCGCCTGACGTGCCAGGTCGCCGAAGCGACCCGTGCCGTGGCGACCGAGATAGACCGTCCGCAAGCCGTTACGGCAGGCCGCGGCCATGACATTGAAACCACCGCCGACCTCGAACTGTGCAGAGCTGGCGAACACATCGCCCCCCGAACGCGGCAAGGCATCGAGCGCCATGACCAGGTCAACCACGACCTGGCCGGTGTAGAGCAATCTAGCGGGCATGAGCAGCCTCTTTGGTGACGACACGGCGGTCGCGGGAACCGCCGAGCAATGCATACAGGCCGCCAGCGACCACGAAGGTCACGATCCAGCCCAGGCCGTTGTGGCCGAACCAGGAATCAGACAGGAAGCCCTTGAACAGCACGTTTTCCGGCGTGGTCGCGACGGTGGTGAAGCTGAAACCCAGCACGATCGCCAGTGCCCACGCACCCAGCGCACGCCATTCGATACCGCCGCGATACCAATAGGCGCTGCGTGGCGACACGTCCATCAGGTCTTTGGCGGAGTAATAGTGACGATGAATCAGGTCGACCACAAAGATCCCGACCCACGCCGTGATCGGCACGGCCAGCATCGAGATGAACGTGATGAACGGGCCGTAGAAGCTGTCCGCGATCAGCATGAAATAAATCGAACCGGCGAAAATCGCTACGATGTCGACAATCACCGCGTGAACGCGCTTGATCTTCAGACCCAGGGTCAGCGTGGTCAGGCCCGCCGAATACACCGACAGGTTGTTCGACAGCAGCAAACCGCCGAATGCGGTGATCAGGTAAGGAACGGCCATCCAGGTCGGCAGCAGTTCGCGGATCGCGATGATCGGGTCGGTCGCCGAGGCCAGGTGATCGTTGCCGACCGACAACAGACCGCCAAGGGTGATCAGCAGTACCAGCGGAATGCCCGCTCCGAACGCGGCCGACGCGACGAGGCGAGTGGCCTTGACGCTGCCATGCTGATAACGGGACATGTCAGCTCCCGCGTTCGCCCAGCCGATCCCCGTGCCGGCAGCCATCGTCCCGACACCGATGACCATCGCACTCAGCGGCGCTGGCGTAGCGTTGAATACCGCCGTCCAGTCAATGTGTGCAATCAGGAAGCCGCCGACGATCACATTCAACGCACCAAAAATGTAGGTTGCCCACTTCTGGATGACCAGCAAAGTGGCGTGGCCCAGACCCGAGACAGTCAGGGTCATCAGCACGAAGATCGCGATGAACAGCAGCGTCAGGCCCGGCGAATTTTTCGCCTCGACCGCTGTGCCGAACAGGATCGAGCACAACGACAGCAGCACGAACGCTGCCGTGGTGGTGTTCACGGTTTCCCAGCCCAAACGGGACATCAGCGAAACGATGGTAGGACCGATGTTGCCGCGCACTCCGAAGATAGCGCGCGAGAGGGTCAGACTCGGCGCGCGACCGCGACGGCCCGCAATGGAAATCACACCCACCACGGCAAAGGAGCCTGCAGCCCCGAGGATCGCTACGGTGAATGCCTGCCCGATCGAGAGGCCCCGAAAGGCCACCAGGGTCGCGCCCAGCGGCAAGCCGAGAATGCTGATGTTGGCGGCGAACCAGACCCAGAACAGCTGCAGTGGATGACCGTTGCACTCGTTTTCCGGAACCGGCTCGATGCCGCGTGTTTCAAGCTGTCCTGCGCCTTGAGCGGCGTTGGATGACGTCATGGGAAATGCTCCTGTTGCCATTTGTTCTGGTTGTGGGCAGTACGCAACGCAATTGACGTCCGTGTCGCAGGACACCTTCAGTGTCCGGTCTGGACAGTAGAAGGCTCCGAATCGCCGCTGTGATCAGGGCAATGAGGGTGTCTCTTATTTAATTCCGCTTAGCAGTTCAGCTTGCCGGCATCGCTCAGACCGCACGCAGGGACAGCAAATGCTCGACCACTGGGTAAAGTTCGAGCCCGTTCACGGTCTTGATCTGCTCGATCAACTCGATCGGCCAGGCGCTCATGCCTTGGCAGGCGCCAAGCATCGCACCCAGAATCGCGGCGATGGTGTCGGTGTCACCCCCCAGGCTTGCGGCCATGCAGACGGCGTCGAACGCTGCCAGCTGACCCGAGGCCACCTGATGTGCCAACGCGAAAGCGGCCACCACCGATTCCTGTGACGCTACCGACGTGCCGATCACGTCGTAAATCAATCCAGGCAGTTGTTCATTTCGGCAGTCGGCGCAAAGCTTTTTCGCCCAGACGATGCGCGCCGCGATGCGACCGCCTGCGATCCAGTGACCGTGACGCTCGGCGCGTTGCGCGATACGCACCGCGATGTCCAGCGCGTCACTGAGGCCGATGCCGTTGATGCCCGCCGAAACCACCGCCGCGACGGCGGCGGCACTGGAAATACCGAGGGTGGTGTTGTGGGTCACCTGACAGGCCTGCATGACCGACTCGACGAACTGCGCCTCTTGCCGAACATCAGCGGCGATGCCAACCGGCGTGACGCGCATGGCGGCGCCATTGGTGGTGCCAAACCGGCCTGACTCTTCAGGGCTGTGGCCTGCCAGGATCATTTCTATGGCGCGCTTGGTGGACGGGCCAAGCAAGTCCTGCGAGCCTTTGGCCTGCATGACCACTTCCCAGTCGATCAGACTCTGCGCCAGATCAGACGGCTCAATGCGTCCCCCGCCAGCAATCAGCAACTCCGCTACCAAAACCGCCTGCTCGGTGTCATCCGTGATCGAGCCGGCCACCATGTTCGGGGCGATGGGCTGGTCGGCATCGGCAGCGGTCAGCGTGGTAATGCAGTCAAAGCGTTGCTTGATCTGCTCGCGACTCAACGACTGCGTGGGCATACCCAACGCATCGCCAAGGGCCAGGCCGTAAAAAGCGCCCAGCGCGCGGTCGCGAATGTCGATCAATGCGGTCATGTAGACGATCCAAAAGCCAGGTGAAGACGAAAGTGCACGGGGTCCAGAAGGCTTTCCACGTGCTCCATGAAACGGTGTCGCCGGTCGAACGTGGTCCGTGTCGCCTTGAGAAACACCGAGCCGGGTTCGCGCAACATCAGCGCGGCATCGTCGTTGCTCAAAGGCTCCGCGCCGATCCATTGGTCGCCGCGATCACCGACGTACCCATGAGCCGCCAGGGTCACCGTCAACGAGTCATCGATTAGCCCGTCACGCGGCAGGTTTTCAAGGCCATTCATCGCCGGGATCAAAACCCGCTCAAGCGACACCACACTGCCATCCGCCGCCGTACGACGGCGATCCAGCGCAATGAAATCCGCTGTGCCAAATCGGCCCTCAAGATCAGGACGCTGCACGGCAACCAGCCGCAGGATTTCCGTGCTAACCCGGGCACCAGTGTCAGCCAGTGCCTGCGCCCAGCCCGCGCGCTGATCCAGGGAAATCCCGTCGTAGGTCACGATCGAACCCACGCCCGTCTGGGTCGCGATGTAATTACGGCGTTTGAGTTCGGACAACGCCTCGCGCAGGGTGCCGCGGCTGACGTTGAATTCCTGAGCCAGCAGGTTTTCACCGGGCAGCAGCTCACCGGAACCCATCTGGCCGGTTTCAATGCGACGGGCGAGCTCATCGACCACGCGTTTTTTCTTATCAAACCGAACCTGTCTAATCATGTACAAATTGATATCCGAAAGAGGTGGATAGGAGCAAGCTGTTTTTTAAGCAAGAGTGGAAATGTGTGACAGCGGTTGCAGTGCGTCGCGAGCAGGTTCGCCCTCACCCGGGCAACGAGGAGCCCTGTGAAAGCGCGCCTGCTCGCGAACGCGTCAGTCAGCGTAGCTCATCATTCGCTGGCGTTAACGACACTCGACTGTTCGCTGATGATCTGACGAATGGCACCCACAAACACGTCAACCGGCTGGCCCCCGGTCACGGCGTATTGGTCGTTGAAGACGATGGTCGGCACCGAGCTGACACCGCGCGTGACCCAGAGCTCTTCCAGCTCGCGGACTTGGGCGGCGTATTGGTCGGACGCCAGGACCGCCTCCGCCCGCACGCGGTCCAGGCCGACTTTCTGCGCAACGTCCGCCAGCACCTTATGACTGGACACATCGGCATGCTGGCTGAAATACGCCGTGAACAGTGCCTCTTTCAGCGCCTGTTGCTTGCCTTCCAGCTCGGCCCAATGCAGCAGGCGATGCGCGTCGAAGGTGTTGTAGATCCGGCGCTCGCCCGGTTTGAAGACGAAGCCCAGTTCCGCGCCGCGCTCACGAATGTTTTCGGCATTGGCTTGGTACTGCTCACGCGTCGAGCCGTATTTCTCGGCGATGTGCTCGAAGATTTCCTGACCTCCAGGGGCCATCTTCGGATTGAGCTCGAACGGCTGGAAGTGAATCTGTGCCTGGACTTCTTCACCCAGGTGCTCTAGTGCCTGATCCAGCGCCCGCAAGCCGATGATGCACCACGGGCAGGAAACGTCGGAAATGAAATCGATTTTCAGCGGAGTGCTCATGGCAGCCTCGTGCAAAAGAGGAAAAACGCCACGATACGCCGATCAGGCTCAGGCACAAACCTGTCGGCGCGTTTGCCCGCGATCGCGCCGCGTCAGTGTTGGTGTTGGTGTTGGTGTTGGTGTTGGTGTTGGTGTTGGTGTTGGTGTTGGTGTTGGTGTTGGTGATGGCGTCGGACACGCCCCAATCGCGGGCAAGCGCGCTCCTACACGTACGGCCCATCACGTTCAGACACCGTAAATTCCTGGAACACCCCGAAGCAGCCGAACGACGCGATCGCTGTAGGAGACGTCCGAGGTTACGAGGGCAGCGAACGCGGTCTACCCATAACCCTCAGTGTGCCTGATTCAAAGTGCCGCCACGTGCGACGCGTCCTCGCGATGCTCACGCAGATAAGGCAAGACGGCAGCCAGCAGCGGGGCCTTGAAAGCTTCCTGAAAACGATGCGCCAGCCCCGGGATCAGCTTCAACTGGCTTCCCTGGATATGCGCGGCGACGTGAATGCCGTGCATCACCGGCAATAGCGGATCGGCGGTGCCATGCACGACCAGAGTCGGGACACGCAGGCGGTTCAGCAATTCGACGCGGCTGGGTTCGGCGAGTATCGCCAGAATCTGCCGCTTCACGCCTTCAGGATTAAACGCACGATCGTAGGAAATGGCCGCCTGCTGCAACAGCTTTTGCCGATCGTCCTTAACCTCCGGACTGCCCAGCGCCGCCAGCAAATCGGCTTGTTGTTCGAGCGCCGTCTGGCGATCAGGCGCCCCACGGCGCGCGAGCAATTGCAGCAGCGCAGGGCTTGGCATCGGCAAACCGGGGGCGCCGGAACTGGTCATGATGAGGGTCAGGCTTTCCACACGCTTGGGCGCCATGTCCGCCAGATGCTGCGCGATCATCCCGCCCATGCTTGCGCCCAGCACATGGAAATGCTGAACGTGCAGGGCGTCCATCAGCCCCAAGGCATCCTGGGCCATGTCGGTCAGCGAATACGGCGCCGACACCGGCAGCCCAATCTTGTAGCGCAATACTTCGTACGTCAGGTTCGCGGTGGCAGGCGCCTGGACCCAGGTCGACAGACCGACATCGCGATTGTCGTAGCGAATGACCCGAAAGCCTTGTTGACACAGCGCGACCACGACTTCGTCCGGCCAGTGAATCAGCTGACCACCCAGCCCCATGACCAGCAGCAGCGCCGGGTCTGAATCTCGACCGATACTTTGATACGCCAGGTGCACTTCATCGAGCTCGGCCACTTGCGTGGGAACGTTGACATCGCATCGAGAAGCCGCAAACGACGGCAAGCTGCACAAAAGCGCAGCCAGGAAAATTAAAACCCGCATGAAAACACCGAAACGCAGAACCCCAGTAAGCCGCGAGTCTGATGAAGTTTTTCCAAGCGCGCTGCCACAGTTGCGTGACATTTTGATGAAGGGGGCTCAACGGTCGTGAAACAGCCGCAAGCTGCAAGAAAAGCAAACCGCGCCTGCTTCGGTGCCCCTGTTGAAGGTGATTGGAACGGTGGGCGCACTGCTATGCAAAAAGGGTTGTTCGAGGATCGACCTCCTGCATCGCACCTGTGGGCCGGCTTGCTGGCGAATGGGGTGGGTCAGCGACATCCCTCCTGAATGACACACCGCGTTCGCTGCCGTCGTAACCTCCGACGTCTCCTACAGGGTGATGCGTCGTCCCGCAGATGTTGTGGCGGGCATCGCACCTGTGGGAGCGAGCTTGCTAGCGAATGCTGAGCTATGAACGATGACGGTGTTCGGATGTACCGACGCCTTCGCTAGCGCGCTCGCTTTATGATGTGCATTTCCGCTATTTGGGGTGACGCAGAGCGTCATTGGACGTGTTACCACGCGGAGCGTGGGAACAATCAGCAGCGCAAAGCGCGCTCTGGCTTTTGATCTTCATACCGCAGCAGACCAGACACCGCAAAACGCGACTTGGGTGCAGGCTGAACGCAGGCGATGCGGAGTGGGACGAGCGGCATGGATGCCGCAAGAGCGCCGCAAGGACATGGATGTCCGTTCGGCGCGGGCCCACGGAGCGTCGTCGGAGTAAAGGGACTCCGACACAAGTGAGCTTTGCTCTGGGCCGCATCCGGACGAAGGCTGAGCCAACCGCCAAAGGTGTAGAGGCTGCAATGACGTCTTCGCGAGCAAGCTCGCTCCCACAGGTTTAGCGGCCGTCAGCCAGTTATTCATGAGTGGATCACGCCAGCTCGGACCTCAACTGCCGGGCCGCCGCCACCATGTTCACCAACGCCGCCTCGGTTTCAGGCCACGCGCGGGTCTTCAGGCCGCAATCCGGGTTCACCCACAACCGCTCTGCCGGAATCCGCTGCACTGCCTTGCTCATCAGCGTGACCATTTCCGCCTTGTCCGGCACCCGCGGAGAATGGATGTCGTAAACGCCTGGGCCGATGTCATTCGGATAATCAAACGCCTTGAACGCCTCCAGCAACTCCATGTCCGAGCGCGAGGTTTCAACAGTGATCACGTCGGCGTCCATGGCGGCAATCGACGCGATCACCTCGTTGAACTCGCTGTAGCACATGTGGGTGTGGATCTGGGTGTCGTCCCGCACACCCGAGGCGCTCAGACGGAAGGCTTCCACCGCCCAGTCCAGGTACTCGGTCCACTGCGCACGACGCAACGGCAAACCCTCACGGAAGGCCGCCTCGTCGATCTGCACGATCTTGATGCCGGCACTCTCCAGATCCACCACTTCGTCTCGAATGGCCAGCGCCAATTGCTGCGCTTGCACCTTGCGCGACACGTCTTCACGCGGGAACGACCACATCAGCATGGTCACCGGCCCGGTCAGCATGCCCTTCATCACCTTGTCGGTCAGGCTCTGCGCGTACTCTATCCAGTCCACGGTCATCGCCTGCGGACGGCTCAAGTCACCCACAATCACCGCCGGTTTCACACAACGGGAACCGTAGCTTTGAACCCAGCCGAATTGACTGAACGCATATCCGTCCAATTGCTCGGCGAAGTATTCGACCATGTCATTGCGTTCGGCTTCGCCATGCACCAGTACGTCCAGGCCCAACCGCTCCTGGGTGTTCACGGCATGGCGTATCTCGGCACGCATGGCGTCGTGGTAATCATCGGCCGATAGCTTGCCCTGCTTCCACGATTGACGAGCGAGACGGATCGACGCAGTCTGTGGGAAGGAGCCAATCGTGGTCGTCGGAAACGCCGGCAGATTCAAACGGGCACGCTGCACGTCGATGCGTTCGGCAAATGCCGACTGACGCTGGCTGTCGGCGGCGGTAATCGCCGCCACACGCGCCTGCACCTCAGGCTTGTGAATGCGTGGCGACCGTTGGCGGCTCAACTGCACCGCGCGGCTCTCGGCAAACGCAGTCTGTACGCGCTCGGCCCGAGGGTCGTTGAGGGCGGTGCTGAGGATCGAAATTTCAGTACATTTCTGCTTGGCGAAGGCCAGCCAGCTTTTCAGTTCGGCATCGAGTCGGTCTTCACGCTCCAGATCGACCGGGCTGTGCAGCAGCGAGCAAGAACCTGCGACCCACAGGTTATCGGCGAAACGCAGCTGAGCTTCGAGCAACGACTCACGCGCGGCCTCCAGATCGCAACGCCATACGTTGCGGCCGTTCACTACGCCGAGCGATAACACTTTGTAAGTCGGCAGACGGTCCAGCAAGGCCGGCAATTGCTCAGGTGCGCGCACCAAGTCCACATGCAGACCGGCCACCGGCAGCGCGACCGCCAGGCCAAGGTTGTCTTCCAAGCCACCGAAATAGGTTGCGATGAGCTTCTTCAGTGGCGAGTACTGCAGGCTGTGATAGGCGCGCTCGAAGGCGTTTTTCCAGTCCTGCGGCAGATCAAGGCTGAGAATAGGCTCATCGATCTGCACCCATTCCACGCCCTGCCCGGCCAGGCGACCGAGAATCTCGCCATAGATCGGCAGCAGGCGGTCCAGCAGTTCGAGCTTGTCGAAGCTGTCGCCTTTGGCCTTGCCCAGCCACAGATACGTCAACGGCCCGATGATCACCGGTTTGACCGTGTGCCCCAACGCCGTGGCTTCGTCGACTTCTTCGAACAGCTGTTCCCAGCTCAGTTTGAACCGTTGATCCTGGGTGAACTCCGGGACGAGGTAGTGGTAGTTGGTGTCGAACCACTTGGTCAATTCTTGGGCGTACTGCGCTGTGCCGTGACTGCCACCGCAGCAGGCACTGGAGGCGCCCCGGGCCATCGCGAACAGCGTGTCGAGGGTGGGCAAACCCTTTTCGTTTTTCACCTCGGCGAAACGTTCCGGAATAACGCCGAAGGTTAGCGAGTGCGTCAGCACCTGGTCATACCAAGCGAAATCCCCTACAGGCAGCAGGTCGATCCCTGCATCTTTCTGGAGCTGCCAGTGGGCAGCGCGCAGCTCACGTCCTACCGACTGCAGAGCCGCCTGATCAAGATCGCCTTTCCAGTACGCTTCCAGTGCTTTCTTCAGTTCGCGGTCGGCGCCAATGCGCGGAAATCCAAGGTTATGGGCCAAGGCCATGACAACTACTCCACTCAAAATATGGCGCCATTGTCGACACTCGCCGCTACATGAGACAAACTCATTGTTTTCTTGTTGATCACAAAATTCATTCATGGAGCGCCACGGTGCTTGAGATACGCCACCTGAAAACCCTGCACGCGTTGCGCGAGGCCGACAGCCTGGTCGATGCGGCGGATCGCCTGCATCTGACGCAATCCGCCCTGTCCCACCAGTTCAAGGAACTGGAGGAGCGCATGGGCATGCCACTCTTCGTGCGCAAGACCAAGCCGGTGCGCTTCACCAGCGCCGGGCTGCGCTTGCTGCAACTGGCCGATTCGGTATTGCCGCAATTGCGCAGTGCCGAGCGGGACATCTCGCGTCTGGCGGGCGGCGTGGCCGGGCGTCTGCACATGGCGATCGAATGCCACAGCTGCTTCCAGTGGCTGATGCCGACCATTGATCAGTTCCGGGATGCATGGCCTGAAGTCGAGCTGGACCTGGCCTCGGGTTTTGCCTTCGCGCCCTTGCCGGCTCTGGCGCGTGGCGATCTGGACCTAGTGGTGACCTCGGACCCGGTGGATCTGGTGGGCATTACCTACGTGCCGCTGTTCACCTACGAGGCCATGCTCGCCGTGGCGAATCAACACCCGCTGGCGAGCAAGCCCTTTGTTGTCCCGGATGACCTGGCCACTGAGACGCTGATCACCTACCCGGTCGAGCGTGACCGGCTGGACATCTTCACGCGCTTTCTGGAGCCCGCCGACGTCGAGCCCGCGCAGGTACGCACCTCAGAGCTGACAGTCATGATGATGCAGCTTGTCGCCAGCGGCCGCGGCGTGTGTGGGATGCCGCACTGGGCGCTGCATGAATACAGCTCACGCGGCTATGTAAAAGCCAAGCGGCTGGGTGAGAAAGGGTTATTTGCGACGCTGTACGCGGCGATTCGCGCCGACATGCTGGACGCGCCGTATATGCGTGATTTTCTGCTGACGGCGAAAGACACGTCGTTCTCGACGCTGGACGGGGTCAGTGCAGTGCGGTGAATTGGGAACCCCTGGTGTAGGAACTCGCTTGCCCGCAATGGCTGCGTGTCGGTGATGACAGCGGTGACTGACACATCGCAATCGCGGGCAAGCGTGCTCCTACAGGGTTCGTTGCAAGACTCAGGCGCTTTGCAGACGTCGATACAACGGCAAGATCGAATCCCGCGTCAGCGGCGCCAGAGCCAGGTGGCTTACGTCACCGGCGTCGACCCACAGGACTTCTTCGATCTCGGCCGCCGGGGTGACGTCATGCGCAACGTCCAGCCGATACAGCTGGCAGTTCACCTCAAAGCCCGGCTCGTTGGCGGCGACCGCTGAAAACTCGCCCAGAAACTGCGCCTGCTCCGGCTCGACCCGTAATCCGAGTTCCTCATGGAGCTCACGCGCCAGCGCATTCACCGCCGTCTCGCCTGCGTCGATCTTGCCGCCCGGCTGCATGAACGCCTGCGTGCCGCGCTTGCGCACCAGCAAGGTTCGACCATCGGCGCCAATCAGCAACGCTGCAGCGATGCGAATGACCTTCACAGCACCACCTCGGTTTTCAGTGCGCGATGTTCATCTGCGCGTTCCAGCGCCAGCACGATCAACCGATCAATCAGCTCCGGATAGCTCAACCCGCTGGCCTGCCAGAGTTTCGGGTACATGCTGATGGAGGTGAAACCAGGAAGGGTGTTGACCTCGTTGATGATGATTTCTCGCGCATCGGTGACGAAGAAGTCCACCCGCGACAAACCGGCACAACCCAGAACGCGATACGCCTGCAGGGCGACTTCACGCACGGCTTCACTGAGGTCTGCCGAGAGCTCGGCGGGGATTGCGATCCGCGCCTGGCCGTCGTTCAGGTACTTGGTGTCATACGCGTAGAAGTCATCGTTGGCCACCACCTCGCCACAGACGCTGACCTGCGGGGCGTGGTTGCCCAACACGGCGCACTCCACTTCACGCCCGACGATGCCCTGCTCGATCAGGACCTTGTTGTCGTACTCGAACGCAAGCTTCAACGCGGCAACGTAGCTGGCCTCGTCCGTGACCTTGCTTACGCCGACCGAGGAGCCTTGGCTCGCGGGTTTGACGAACAGTGGCAGGCCCAGTTGCGCTGACACGCTGACAAAGTCCACCGACTCGCCCCGATGCAGGGTCACAAACGGCGCCACGGCAATCCCGGCGTCACGGAGCAGGCGCTTGGTCACGTCCTTGTCCAGGCACACCGCCGAACCCAGTACATCGGGGCCGACAAACGGGATATCGAGCAGGCGCAACAGGCCCTGGAGGGAACCGTCTTCGCCAGAACTGCCGTGGATCAGCGGAAAGACCACATCAATGCGGGGTACTTCCAGACCGGTTTCCACTTCAACGAACTGAGGGCCTTGAGCACCGGGCATCAGCGACAACAAACGGCCCGACTCGCTGAGTTTGATGTGCGCCGGATCGGTTGCGTTCTGCAGGTAATCGCGCTCGTCAAACCGCAACCAACGGCCTTGTTTGTCGATGCCGATCAGGGTGATGTAATAGTTGTTGCGATCAATCGCATTGATCACGTTGCGTGCCGATTGCAACGACACTTCATGCTCGGAGGATTGCCCACCGAATACGATGGCGACTGACTTTTTCAAAGGGGGAACTCCTGGATTTCAGGTCGCAGAGCTAAAAGCAATTTGCGTCGATAGTCCAGTGTCCGGGGCATTTGAATGACGGAATGTCGACCCAGAACACCTGTCGATGGCCGAACATAAAACCTATGGAAGCGAATGTCAGGTTCATCCAATGTCGATCTGGCTGACCCAAAGCTTCGCCAGCAAGCCGGCTCCTACGATTCGGGGCCTCCCGGACGTTCCAGCCGCCTTTGCCGTTGCCGTTGCCGTTGCCGTTGCCGTTGATCTTCTAACACGATAGCCCAGACACCACATTGCGACTTGAGTGCAGGCTGAACGCAGGCGATGCGGAGTGGGCCGAGCGGCATGGATGCCGCGAGAGCGCTGCCAGGACATGGATGTCCGTTCAGCGCGGGCCCACGGAGCGTCGCCGGAGTGAGGGTACGACGACGAAGGAGTCGCCAAACCGGTCAGTTCACACCCTTGGTTACTTGGGGTGCTTTTCCAGGTAACCCGCCGAAGGCGGAACAGATCTGGCGTTAGCCAGAGCTTATACGCGCCACCGCCTACCATCGAACTTATCCCGAAAAACCCAACGCCAAATCCCAACAAACAGCCAAAAAAAACCCACGCCCCAGGTCATCGACAAACGACACCCAAAGCGCGGGACCTGCCTGCGGTCATTCGGCTTTCTTGGCCCCAGACCCAAACGTCGCGAACCGCTTGTTGAACCCCGCAATACGGCCCTCAGTCGTTGTCTTGCGTTGCTGACCGGTGTACATCGGATGCGAAGCGCTGGACACATCGAGCGCCACGTATGGATAGGTATTGCCGTCGGAATGCTTCTGCGTGCGGTCGGTGTCGACCGTAGAACCAATCAAAAAATAGACGTCGGCTGCAGTGTCGTGAAACAGAACCTGACGGTAGTCGGGATGGATATCGGCTTTCATGGCGCTCTCCAGATTTAAGTGATCATGTAATACGTTATACAGTAACAATCAGGAAAAGTTCAACTCAGGACTTTTTTGTACTGTTACAACTTTGGCCTTTGATCTCGCCGCAAGTGTCTATAAGGTTCGCGCCGCTGCCCAAAGCACCCCCCGAAACCGTCGGGAACGGAATGAAAAACCACCATCAGGGAGTTGTGTAATGCCAATGATCGATCGATACGAAATGAGCATCCCCGGCCACATGCGTCTGATCGATGCCCGAAGCGCGCTGAATGTTCTCGAGCGTTTCGTGCAGGAAGCCGACGTTCAGATTGACCGTGATGCACTGGCGGACAAGCTGGAGCCATTGATAGACGCATTGAGCGAAGCCGCGGACGCAGCGCTTCCCGTGGACAGCCATGAAGCCTTCAACCGCTGGGCGTGCGAGCTGGGCTACATCGCGCTGTCGCCCAAGGAAGCAGAAATGATCCAGGACATTCGCAGCTGCACCGTAGAAGGACAGGAAGACATCAGCAGGATGGTCGAGCAGACCCTTGAAACCAAGGAACGCGTCTTCGGCCAGTAACGGGCGGGGCTGATACTTTCAACACGTCATCTGATCGAGGGGAGGATCATGTGAAATACAGGGGCGCGCCATTGCAGCGCGCCCCGTTCTTGAATCACGCCGCTTCCTGGAAATCCATGTCGGGCGGCTGACGGCGGAACCCGCCAGTGAGCCAGGCCAGGTAGAGACAACCCAGCACCAGCCAGCTCACGCCGAGCATGATCGCCAGCTTGTCCAGGCTGACCATCAGCCACACGTCGGCCAACAGGCCGATCAGCGGGCAAATCAGGAACAGCAAGACCTCGCGAAGACCGCGTTTTTTACCGGCGATCCAGTAATGGAAAATCACTGACAGGTTGACGAGGCTGAATGCCAGAAACGCACCGAAGTTGATGAACGACGTCGATGTGGTCACGTCCAGTTTCAGGGCCAGCAACGCTACCACGGCGCAGAGCAGGATGCTGTTGACCGGTGTCCCGAAACGCTCGCTCAACCCCGCGAAAAACGACTTCGGCAACACGCCGTCACGCCCCATCGCAAACAGCAGGCGCGAACCGCTGGCCTGAGCCGAAAGCCCCGAAGCGAACTGACCGACGATCAGGCCGATCAGGAAGATTGTCACGAAAAGGTCCCCGCCGATATTGCGGGCGATTTCGTAAGCCGCTGAATCAACGTTCTCGAACTGCGCAGACGGATGCGCCAATTGCACGAAGTAGGACACACCGACGAAAATCAATCCTCCGATCAAGGTAATCATCATGATTGCCCTTGGAATGGTCTTGCGCGGGTCTTTGGTTTCTTCCGTCAGAGTGCTGACCGCGTCGAAACCCAGGAACGAGTAACAGGCAATCGCGGCGCCACTCATGATCAGCGGCATCTGCATGTCACCGTTAAAGAATGGCGTCAGTGTCCACAACGGGGTGCTGGCATCGCCCCCGATGTAGTGGATGCACAGTGCGACGAACGCAGCCAGCACGAGGAACTGCACGATCATCAGCAAGGCGTTGACGGTGTTGGCCAGCTTCAGCCCCACGATGTTGATCACGCTGGTGACAACAATGAATGCCAGCACCCAGACAGGCTGGGGCACCGAGGGAAACGCCGAGCCCAGATAAGCAGCGCCGATCAACCAGATCGCCATGGGCAGGAACAGGTAATCGAGCAGCACCGCCCAGCCCGCGATGAAACCCAGCTTCGGGCTGATGGCCTTGCGCACGTAGCTGTAAGCCGAACCCGCGACCGGGTAAGCCGCTGCCATGCGGCCGTAACTCATGGCGGTGAAGAACATCGCCACCAAGGCTGCGAGGTAAGAAGCCGGGACCATACCGCCTGTGGACTGAGCAAGGATGCCGAAGGTCCCGAGCACGATGATGGGGGTCATATAGGCGATGCCAAACAGCACCACCGACCCTAATGAAAGGGTGCGTTGCAAACGAGCCATGAGCGACTACTCCGAATTTATAGGTTTTATGGCAGAGAAAAGTTCGGCAGAACAAAGGCGTTTCTTTTTATTGGAAACTGCCGGGCAATCGCCGCAACGACGCTCGGCAGGCACTGCTTTTATGCGTGTTTTGGAATCATCAGTTCGCGCACACCGTTGGCGTGCTCGATCACCTCACCTGGCAGGCGCAGGCGTTGGTCATCCAGGTAGCGGTAGTCGCGGCGGGCCGCTTGCAGCTGGTTGATATCAAGCGGGGCGCTGAACTGGCATTCTTCGCGGCCAGCCTCCTGCAACAGCGTGCCAAACGGGTCGACCAGCGCACTGCCACCGGCGAAGACCAGCCCGCCATCGCCTTCACCCACGCGATTGACCATCAGCGCGAACGCTTGATTTTCCTGGGCGCGGGCCATGATTGCGGTGCGATGCGTCGGGCCGTAAGGGTCCATGTTGCCGTTGGTCACGATGATCAGCTCGGCACCTAGCTGCGCCAGCGCACGGGCCGACTCGGGGAACTCAATGTCGTAGCAAATCAACAGGCCGACCCGCACGCCGTTCCACAAGCAGGTCGCATAACGATCCCCAGGCGTAAAAACGCCACGATCGGATGCCCACAGATGGGTTTTGCGGTACCGCAGCGCGATACCCTCGGGCGTGATCAATAACGTGGTGTTGTAAAACCGACCGTCATCGCTTTCGGCCATGCCAATAACCACCGAGACGTTGCGCGCGCGAACCGCCTGCAGCACCGCCTGAACGGTCGGACCGTCCAGTGGCTCGGAGACCTGAGCGACGGTATCGCCAGTGGGAAAGCCCATCAAGTGCGTTTCCGGGAATACGATCAGCGCGGTGTCATCGGCGCAAGCGTCGATCGCATCGAGCGCGCGTTTCAGGTTGTGGCGCGTGCCATTGTCCTGGCCCGTCATTTGGGCAAATTCGACCTTCATGGGTTCTCCTTATCGAGTCACGTCGCCAATCGGGCACAAAAGGCTGGCCTGATCATTGGCTCTGCGGGCAGTATGCGCATCAGCAAGTGTTACGGGGAATTACGCAGCTGTAGTAACCCAATAGGGGTAGATCAATGACAATCGCACTTCAGGACATGGCCTGGCATCGCTCGGTCGCGCAACTGATCGAAGCGCTGGACCGGCCCAACTTCTGGGCACAACTGGTGCGGCTGCTCAATCAATACGTGACGTTCGATAGTTGGGTGGCCCTGCAGTTCAGCGCCGGAGACCGGCCTCAGGTCTTCGCCGAGTGCCCCGCCGAAGACGGCAGCCCCGATCAGTTGTTTCAGGACTACCTGAAAGGCCTGTATCTGCTCGATCCGTTCTACATCGCCAGCCGCGAGCGCTCGCAAAGTGGGCTGTTCCGGCTGGCCGAGGTTGCCCCGGAACACTTCGAACTGACTGAGTATTACCAGCGATACTTTCGTCTGAATGTCGTGGCCGATGAAATCCAGTTCAATTGCCAGCTCGACAACGACCGCACGCTTTGCCTGTCGCTGGGCTCGACGCAGCGCTTCACCGCCGAGCAGATCGCCTTGCTGTCCATGATTCAACCGTGGGTGATTGCCCTGTTGCGTCAGCGCCTGCCGTTTGAACTGGCGGAGCCTGTCTGCGATCGAGAACCGACCGCTGCGCCGTTGCCGACCGCCGACTGGCGCACACAACTGGAAGCCTCTGTGCAGCAGAGCCGCGGCGCACAACTGACCGCGCGTGAGCTGGACGTAGGCCGTTTGATGCTCAGCGGCTGCTCGAGCAAGGAGATCGCGCGCAAACTGGAAATCTCTGCCGAAACCGTGCGCGTTCACAAGAAACACATGTACAGCAAACTCGGCATCAAATCCCAGTCAGAACTGTTTTCGATTTTTCTTCAGGCGCAGAGCGCTTGAGGCAAAGGAAAGTCTTGCCGAAAAAAGGCGCGGCACAGCGTCTCCTCCATCAACCGTGTTAAGAACCCAGGATTGCCGATGAGCCTGTCCCTTCTAAGTCGCTACGCCTTTTTCGCCGGGTGTGTATTGTTCACCCTGTTGAGCCTCCCGTTTCTCTATCACGAGTGGCTTTGGCCGTTCACGCTCGCGACGGCGATCCTCAGCCTGATCGGTATTTTCGACCTTATTCAAGTCCCGCACTCGGTCCGCCGCAACTATCCGATCCTGGGCAACATACGGTATGCCGTCGAAACGATCCGCCCGGAAATCCGCCAGTACCTGCTGGAGTCCGACAGCGACGCCCTGCCCTTTTCCCGTGCGCAGCGTTCGCTGGTCTATGCACGCGCCAAAAATGAATCGGCCGACAAACCGTTCGGCACCCTGATCGATGTTTATCAATCCGGCTTCGAATTCATCAGCCATTCCATGCGGCCGGCGCCGCTGTCGGACCCTAACCAGTTCCGGGTCACCGTCGGCGGCCCGCAGTGCACCCAACCGTACTCGGCGTCGATCTTCAATATTTCCGCCATGAGCTTCGGCTCGCTCAGCGCCAATGCGATCCGGGCGCTGAACAAAGGCGCCAAACTCGGCAACTTCGCCCATGACACCGGCGAAGGCAGTATCAGCCCGTACCACCGCGAAAACGGCGGCGACCTCACGTGGGAGCTGGGCAGCGGTTATTTCGGCTGCCGCACCGAAGACGGCCGTTTCGACCCCGAGCGCTTTGCCAAACAGGCGCAGGACCCGCAGGTCCGCATGATTGAAATCAAGATGAGTCAGGGCGCAAAACCCGGCCACGGCGGCATCTTGCCCAAGCACAAGGTCACCCGGGAAATCGCCGACACGCGGGGTATCCCCATGGGCGAGGACTGCATCTCGCCATCGCGTCACAGCGCCTTTTCCACGCCGTTCGAAATGATGCAGTTCATAGCGCAACTGCGCGAGCTATCCGGCGGCAAGCCGGTGGGCTTCAAGTTCTGCCTGGGTCACCCTTGGGAATTCATGGGCATCGCCAAGGCCATGATCGAAACCGGGATCCTGCCAGACTTCATCGTCGTCGACGGCACCGAAGGCGGCACCGGCGCGGCCCCTGTCGAGTTCACCGACCACATGGGTGTACCGATGCGCGAAGGCCTGTTGTTCGTGCATAACACCCTGGTCGGCCTCAACCTGCGCGACAAGATCAAACTGGGCGCCAGCGGCAAGATCGTCAGTGCCTTCGACATTGCCAGCGTGCTGTCCATCGGCGCCGACTGGGCCAACTCCGCCCGCGGTTTCATGTTCGCCATCGGCTGCATACAGTCGCAAAGTTGCCACACCAACAAATGCCCGACCGGCGTCGCTACTCAGGATCCGTTGCGCCAGCGCGCACTGGTCGTCCCAGACAAGGCACAGAGGGTATTCAATTTCCACCGCAACACCCTGCACGCCTTGGCCGAGATGCTCGCAGCCGCAGGTCTGGACTCCCCTGATCAACTGGAAGCCAAACACCTGGTGCGCCGCATGTCGGCCACCGAGATCAAACAGTTCTCCCAGTCGCATGTGTTCCTGCAACCGGGCCAGTTGCTCAACGGTATCGTCGACGACAGCTTCTACTCACGGACATGGCGTATGGCTCGGGCGGACAGTTTTGAGCCCAATGAGATTGATTGATCTGACCCTGTAGCGCCCGACTGCCAGCCGCGGTGATTTCAAGCGTCGCCGCCGCTGGCAAGCATTACCGTCTGTGGCTCGCACCGTTCAAACGGTGCCTGCAGACCGGAGACATTCTGTAATACCCCCCTTTTGCTTTTCCCCCCTGAAACAGCCACCCTGCGCGCCGCCGATCAGCGCCCGCTGTCGGCGTGGAACCAAGGCCCCATGCGGCCCTCTTCTTTAAACAGACTTGCAAGAGCCCCACGGTCATGACGAACGGACGCGACCATCGAATCGATTTCTTTCGGGGATTAGCGCTGATCTTCATTTTTTGGGATCACGTACCGGACAACCCTTTCGCGCAACTCACCCTGCGTAATTTCGGCTTCAGCGACGCCGCCGAGGTTTTTGTCTTCCTCGCGGGCTATGCCGCCGTGCTGGCCTATGGACGTGTGGTCGCGCGCGACGGTTATGTCGTCGCCTGCCTCAGGATCCTGCGCCGTACCTGGGTGTTGTACGTCGCGCACATTTTCCTGCTGACCTTATTGATGGGCATCGTCTTCGTCGCCAACAACCATGTCGAAACCCGTGACATGGTGCGCGAGATGGGCCTTGAATATTTCGTCGGCAATCCGCAACAGGCGCTCGCCGACGAATTGTTGTTGCGCTTCAAGCCCAACCTGACCGACCCGCTGCCGCTTTACATCCTGCTGATGGGTGCCTTACCACTGATCTTGCCAATCATGCTGCGCAACGTGGCACTTGCTGTCGGCCTGTCGATCGCGATGTACATGATGGTGCCGCTGTTCGGCTGGAACCTGCGCGCCTATGAAGGCGGTGGTTACTGGTATTTCAACCCGGTGGCGTGGCAATTGATCTTCGTCCTGGGCGGCGCCTTCGCGATGCACACCCAGAGAGGTTCGAGTCCAGGCCCTAACGCGCGCCCGGTGTGGCAGCAGCCGCTGTTTCTGTCGGCTGCGGTTTGCTTGCTGATAGCCGGCACCATCACCTTCCTCTGGAAATTTCCCGACGTTCACGATGCGCTGCTGCCCAAGGCGTTCACCGACCTGATCTACCCGATCAGCAAAACCGACCTGTCGCCACTGCGGTTGCTGCATTTCGTGGCGCTGGTGTATGTGGTCGCCAAATCACTGCCGGCTTCCACGGCGTGGCTGGACAACTGGCCTGCCCGGCAAACCTGCCGCATGGGCCGTTACTCGCTGGAAATCTTCTGCCTGGGCGTGCTCCTCGCGCCGCTGGCGGATGGTGTCAACGCGCTGGCCGGTGATGTCTGGCAGATGCGCGTGATTACCGCGTTGCTGGGGCTGGGATTGATGCTGCTGTTGTCCAATTGGCTGGAACTGAACAAGCGATTGGGGAGCCCGAAGGTGGCGCGGGTCGTCCGGGCTTGAATGACGGGCGACGGTGCACATAACGGTCCTTGATCCACTTTCCGTTACAAATTTTTCACCCTCCCCGCCCAGCGTCTAAGCTTGTAGTCAGGTGCGATTAACAGGTTTAACCGGGCCAACGATATGGGCGCTTTGTGGCATTCAGACGAGAAAAAGGCTGCGGTCAAGGCTGACAGTCAGGGCGATGTACCCATTCCGGCAAGCCCACGACGCAAGTGGTATCTGTGGCGTTTGCTGGTAGGGCTGATGCTGTTGGCGTTGGTGGTCCTGGGGTTTGTCGTGTCGACGGAAACCCGCAGTTCGAGGCTTCAGGCCCGCGAATTCAGCCAGTTCGCCCATGAACTGAGTTACACCGTGGAGCCCGGTCCCAGCGACGCGATTTTGTATCCTGGAGACGGGCCTTTCGACAAACGCCTGGGCTACTCATCGCTCGGCGAGTTCCTGCCCCGCCTGCTCAAACGTGATTACCGGATCACCGAGCAAGCCCGGTTTTCCCCTGAGCTTGTTTCCTATGCCAAGCGCGGGTTCTTCGTGCCTTACCAGGAAAAGAGTCAGTCAGGCCTGACCATTTCCGACTGCCGGGGCGATGCGCTGTATCAGTTCACGTACCCGCAGCAGTTATACCCCACCTTCGTATCGATACCGCCCGTGGTGGTGAACAGCCTGCTGTTCATCGAAAACCGTGACCTGCTGGACAACAAGCAGCCGCTGGCCAACCCCGCGGTGGACTGGCCTCGCTTTCTCAAGGCCGCCGTTTCACAGGTGGCGAAGCTGGTTGGCCTGCCGGGCCAGTCGGCGGGCGGGAGCACGCTGGCCACGCAACTGGAGAAATACCGTCACTCCCCCGATGGCCTGACGCAGTCCGGTGGCGAGAAAATACGTCAGATGATTTCCGCCAGCGTGCGCGCCTATCAACCGGGCCCGCAAACGCTGGAAGCACGGCAACGGGTGGTTCGCGACTACCTCAACAGCGTGCCACTGTCGGCGGTGCCTGGGCATGGCGAAGTGCACGGCATGGCTGAAGGTCTGCGCGTCTGGTACGGGGCCGATTTTGACCGGACCAATCAATTGCTGGCGTCGCCCGCCACAGACTCGAAGACCATGGCAGCCAAAGGTCTGGCCCTGCGTGAAGTCCTGTCGCTGGTCATCGCCCAGCGCCGGCCTTCGCACTATCTGGCGAAGGGCCGCAAAGAGCTGGCCGACCTGACAGACAGCCATATCCGGTTGTTGGCGCAGAACAGGGTGATCGACCAACCCCTGGCAGACGCGGCGATGGGCGCCACCGTGACCTACCGTGATTGGGTGCAGCAGCCGACCGTGCAACCTATCGAGACCAACAAAGGCATCACGGTCGCCCGCACGCGTCTGTCGAACATGCTCGACCGCTCGCTTTATGATCTCGACCGCCTCGACTTGTCGGCCACCAGTACGCTGCAAAGCGACCTGCAGGTGAGTATCGGCCAATACCTGCGCGATCTGGCAAACCCTGAATACGCCGCAAAACTGGGTCTGCTCGGCGAGCATCTGCTGACACCGACCAGCACCCAGGCGGTGCGCTACAGCTTCACGCTGTTCGAACGCGACGCCGACGGCTCACGGGTGCGCGTGCAGACGGACAGCACTGATCAGCCGTTCGACATCAATGAAGGCAGCAAGCTTGAGCTGGGCTCAACCGCGAAGATGCGGGTGCTGACGACGTACCTGCAAATCATCTCGGAAATTCACGACAAGTACGCCGGGATGAGCAATGCGGAACTCAAGAAAGTCCCGGTCGAAGAACCTGACCGGCTGAGTCGCTGGGCGCTGGATTACCTGATGCAAAACAATGACCGCGACTTGTCGAAAATGCTCACCGCAGCGCTGGACCGCAAATATTCTGCCAGCCCTGGCGAATACTTTTTCACCGGCGGCGGCATGCACCACTTCAATAATTTTCGTCGCGAAGACAATGAGCGCATTCCGACCCTGCGCGATGCGCTGCGGGAATCGATCAACCTGCCGTTCATTCGGTTGATGCGTGATGTGGTGCGCTACACGACCTATCAGGGGCCGAACAACAGCGCCGTGCTGCTCAAGGACGACAGCGACCCGAGGCGTCAGGAATACCTGGCCGATTTCGCTGATCGCGAGGGCACTTCGTTCCTGCTCAGGTTCTGGAAACGCTATAAGAACAAGACCACGCAGGACCGCCTGGACACCTTCCTCGATGGGGTCCATCCGTCCGCCAGCCGCCTGGCGGCCGTACACCGGTACCTGTTGCCCGACGCAACTCAAAGCGCGTTCAACGCCTTTGTCCGCGCCCATGTCGTGGCGGACAAACGTCAGCCACCGCTCAGTGAAAAGCGGCTCGACGAGCTGTATTACGCGTACGGTCCGGGCAAATTCGACCTGCCCGATCAGGGTTTTGTCGCCCGGGTTCATCCGCTGGAACTGTGGCTGGTGGGCTATCTGCTGCAGAACCCCGATGCAAAATTCAAGGAGGCTGTCGCCGCCAGCCGCTTCGAACGTCAGGAGGTGTACAGCTGGTTGTTCAAGAGCCGGCACAAGAGCGCTCGAGACAGTCGCATCCGCACGATGCTGGAAATCGAGGCCTTCCTCGACATTCATCAACGCTGGCAACGCCTGGGGTATCCCTTCGACCATCTGGTCCCTTCGCTGGCGACCGCCATCGGCAGCTCGGGCGACCGTCCGGCCGCGCTGGCCGAGCTGATCGGGATCATTCAGAACGACGGAGTCCGGTTACCGGTCCTGCGCATCGACAGCCTGCACTTTGCGGCCGACACACCCTACGAAACGCTGCTGACCAACAACCCCGAGCTGGGCAAACGGGTGCTGCCTTCGGCCGTCGCGACCGCGATGCGCGAAGCGCTGTCGCAGGTGGTGGACGCAGGCACCGCAAGGCGCGTGTCGGGCAGTTTCAAATTGCAGGACGGCACCACACTGGCGATGGGCGGCAAGACCGGTACAGGGGACAACCGCATCGAAAGCTTCGGTTCCGGCGGGAGGATTCTCGCGTCCAAGGCGATCAACCGCACCGCGACGTTCGTGTTCTACATCGGCGACAACCATTACGGCACGCTAACCGCCTATGTACCGGGCCGCGCAGCCGAGAGCTTCAAGTTCACCTCGGCATTGCCGGTTCAGGTCCTCAAAGGCATGGCGCCGATCCTCAATCGTTATCTGGAGCCCGGGACATACACCCAGTGCAAGGCGCCAGTAGCAACGCAAGTGGCCAGCCTTCGCTGATCCAGCGTTTTCCTGACGACGAATCCTCCGCCGTCGATCCTTTCGCAGCCATCCCCCCAGCTGCACAAACGAGAACCGTTCGTCTTTAAGACTCTTGCAGACACGTTTAGATATATCTTAAGGTATATCTAACTGTAACAAGGATGGAAAAAAGATGAGAGACCACTCACACGATCACCCCCATCACCACCGCCCTCACTTCGGTGACCACGGCGACGGCCGCGATGGTTTTGAAAAACGCACAGGTCGGGAACGCGGTGGACGCGGACCTCGGGTGTTTGCTCCTGGCGACCTGAAACTGCTGCTGCTGGCACTGATTGCCGATCAGCCCTGCCATGGCTACGACCTGATCCGCCAGATCGAAGGCTTGTTCGACGGGGCCTACAGCCCGAGCCCCGGTGTGATTTACCCCACCCTGACGTTTCTGGAAGAAAGCGAGCTGATCGCTGGCGATGCGGAAGGTGGCAAAAAGCGTTACCAGATCACCCCGGCCGGTCAGCAACACCTGATGGAGCAGGCCGTCGCGCTGGATGGCGTGAAGATGCGCATTGAGGTCAGCAAGCGCTCGCTGCGCGGCCATGATCGTCCACCGGAAATTCATGAGGCTGTGCACAACCTCAGGCACGCCCTGCACATGCACCACGGCCGATGGAGCCCGGAAGAAATCATCCGCGTTCGCGACTTGTTGAACGAAACCGCCAAAGCCGTCGCCGATGGCCCACACAATCGGTCGGAGAAGTCCGAATGAATTCACAGCAATCGATTCATCGCGTCAGTCACGAAATCAAGCGTCGCAAACTCGAGGTGCTGCGCGTCACTGACCTTACGCCACGGATGCGCCGTGTGACCCTGCACGGGCCTGAACTGACCGGCTTCATCAGCCTGGGCACCGACGACCACGTCAAACTGTTGTTCGCGACCACGCCAGAAGAACAGGCGGCATTGGACAACTTCATGCCCGGCGCGAATGCAGACGGCCCGAAGCCGGCCATGCGCGATTACACGCCCCGCCGCTACGACGCAGCGTCGGGAGAACTGGACATCGATTTCGTGCTGCATGGCGATGGCCCTGCCGCGACATGGGCGGCGCAGGCGGCTGTCGGACAACACCTGTACATCGCCGGTCCTCGTGGCTCGATGATCGTGGCGGACATGTTCGACAGTTACCTGTTGATCGGCGATGAGACGGCCCTGCCCGCCATCGCCCGTCGCCTGGAAGAACTGCCGGCCAATCGCCGTGCACAGGTGGTGGTTGAGATCGAGGACGCCGCTGAGCGCCAGGCGCTGACAAGCCAGGCGCAGGTTGAGGTGATCTGGGTGTTGCGCGGTGAGCAAAGTCTGCTGGACGTGACGCGTCAGTTGACGCTGCCGGAAGGGAATCTGTATGCGTGGGTCGCGACGGAATCTGCGTTGTCACGCAAGGTGCGTCGGGTGCTGCTCGACGAACTCAAACTTGATGACGCAGCGGTGAAGGCGGCAGGTTACTGGCGTCAGGCCGACACCGAAGAAGAATAACGAGACGCTGCCTGTAGGCCTTCGCAGCTGCGAGCGGTGGAGGCCTACCGATTCTGAACGCGACGCGCCTTGAGCCTGTCGATCAGCACGATGATCAACCCGATCCCCACAAACCCCGCCAATACACCGAGAGCATTGATCATTACTCTGCCAAGGCCGATCGTGCCGATGTCCAGAAACGGGTACAGGTAATCGCCCAAGGCGTTTCCCCGAAACAACAGCCAGGCAAAGTACACCGCGGGATACGCGATCCACGCCAGCAGGTGCTTCAGTTCCAGCAAGCCCTTCGTGACGTAAAACCACCAGTAACCGACAAACAGCAGCGGCATGACGTCGTGCAGCAGCTCGTCCGCGATCCACTGCCAGCCTTCCGGCGTCCACAAATGGCGCAACAGCAGGTTGTACGCGATGCTCACCAGGAGAATGCTGGTGGTGATGCCCGCACACACGGTCGGAGATCGAAAGAACCGGTGCGCCGCGCCACACCGGTCGGTAATGGCACAGGTCAGCGCCACGGCGACCAGCGTATTGGTCAGCACAGTGAAGAAGCTGAAAAAGCGCACCAACCCGCCCACCAGACTGGCCTGATCGGTCCAGCGCCCCCACAGGATCAAATACAACTGGACCGCCAGCGCGAACCAGCCGAGCACTGCGCTGGCGGTGGCGTAGCGGCGTTGTCCCGGCGCCAGGGGCAGCGTTTGGCTGTGCATCTGATTCAGTCCTTGGAGGCGTTCGGACGGGGTGAGATCACCCGCGTTTGGTGCGCGCCAGTTTCACGTACAGGGCTTCGACCTTCTCGCGCGCCCAAGGTGTCTTGCGCAGAAACGTCAGGCTCGACTTGATGCTCGGGTCGCTCTTGAAGCAGCGAATATCGATGCGCTCTGCCAGGCCCGACCACTCGTAGTGCTCGACCAGCGCGTTGAGGATCTGCTCCAGCGTCACGCCATGCAGCGGGTTGTTGTTGGGTGTGGTCATGCCAGGCCTTTTGCACTCGATGAAGGGACACATTGTCGCGAGGTGCGCACCTTAACGGAGCAATGGATGAGTGTGAAGAGATTGTAGAACGGGTTATCCATTCGACGCCGGTGGTAACCGTGACTGATACCGAAATCCTGTAGGCGCGCGCTGGGGCTGGGCCGCATTCGCACGACGAGGCCAAAGCATCCGACGGTGATGTGTCGACTGCACTTATGCCTTCGCGAGCAAGCTCGCTCCCGCAGGATTTCCAGCGCCGCGCACTAAGTGGCCTCTGTCTGCTTCGGTACTTTGGGCATCCATCTCTACAGCGGTTGCAACGGTGACCGACATCCCGCCAAGCCGCGCCAATCGCCCATCCCTTATAAACGCTAAGGGATAGCGCTACCTCGCATTTGCCGGACTGTTACCAAAGTGGCAACTAATCATGTCGCAAATTCGACTTTTTAAAAATTCGTTAGGGCCCTATCATCGCCGCCTTGAACGCTGAACCGATTAATCCGTCTACCCTTCAGACCCTTGCCGCGTGCGACCTTCAGGCGCTGCGAGCAGCGTTTCCTCGTGCTTCCCGATCACTCAAAAAAGAATCTGCCGCCATGCCTACTCATCCGAAACGTCCCGCTTTCACGACCGCCTGGCTGCTGACCGTACACGGTGCCGCGCTGGTCACGCTCGGCTTGGCGACGTGCGCCAACGCAGCGTCCGCCTTCAACAGTGAATCGCCATGGATGCTGGGGGATTGGGGTGGCAAGCGCACCGAGCTGTCGCAACAGGGCTATGACTTTAAACTCGACAGCGTCGTAGAAGTTGGCTCCAACCTGCATGGCGGCTACGACCACGACAAAGCCACTCGCTACAGCGATCAGTTCGCCCTCGGCGCGCACATGGACCTACAGAAAATCCTGGGCTGGCATGACGCCGAATTTCAGCTGACGCTGACCAACCGCAACGGCGACAACATCAGCAACGACCGTGTCTCCGATCCGCGCGTCGGCACCATCTCCTCGTCCCAGGAAGTCTGGGGCCGTGGCAACGTCACGCGCCTGACTGACCTGTGGTACCAGCAGAAATTCTTCGACCAAAAGCTGAGCATCAAGGTCGGGCGCTTCAACGAAGGCGAAGACTTCAACACTTTCCCGTGCGACTTCCAGAACCTGGCGTTCTGTGGCTCGCAGGTCGGCAACTGGGGCGGCGGCATCTGGTACAACTGGCCGATCAGCCAGTGGGCGATGCGCGTCAAATACCAGCTCAACCCCGAGCTGTTCGTACAGATCGGCGCCTTCGAGCAGAACCCGTCGAACCTGGAAAATGACAACAACTTCAAGCTCAGCGGCAGTGGCACCCAAGGTGCGGTGTTGCCGGTGGAGCTGGTCTGGTCCCCGAAAGTCAACGACCTGCCGGGCGAATACCGCCTCGGCTACTACTACAGCACCGCCGACAGCAGCGACGTCTCCAAGGACAGCAACGGTCGTTATGCGGCGGTGAGCGGTGAAGACTACGCCTCTTCGTCCAGCAAACACGGCATGTGGCTGACCCTGCGGCAGCAAGTCACAAGCCTTGCGAGTGACAATAGCCGTGGCCTCAGCCTGTTTGCCAACGGCACATTGCACGACAAGAAGACCAACATGATCGACAACTTCGTGGCTTTGGGCGCGACCTACAAAGGTCCGTTCGATGCGCGCCCGCAAGATGATCTCGGCCTGGCCGTAAGCCGCATTCATGTGAACCCGGCGTATCGCAAGAACATCAACCTGCGCAATCAGGCCGACGGCGTGTCGGACTACCACGACCCGGCTTTTCTGCCTGTGCAGGACACCGAATACAACGCCGAGCTGTACTACGGCGTTCACCTGACCAACTGGCTGACCGTGCGTCCCAACCTGCAATTCATCCGTCATCCGGGCGGCGTGAACCAGGTCGATGACGCGCTGGTGGCCGGACTGAAGATTCAATCTTCGTTCTGATCGGCTTATTTAACCTTTCTGAATCCCGTTTCAGGAACTAGCGTGAATAAAGCGGATTCAAACGGTTTGAGTCGATCAGACGAAAAGAACAAAGCGTCAACCACTTAATCGTTACGGAGTACGACACTATGAGCACTGACGGTGCTTTCGGTAAGGGTCGCCTGCTACCGAGCTTGCTCGGGCTGGTGATTCTGATCATGGGCCTGGCCTTGCTGGCCGGGGGTATCAAACTGCTGACACTGGGCGGGTCGCTGTACTACCTGCTGACCGGTATCGGCTTCGTCATCACCGGCGTATTGCTGATCATGGGCCGTCGTTCGGCCTTGGGTCTGTTTGCGCTGGTGCTGTTCGCGAGCACGGTCTGGGCGCTCTGGGAAGTGGGCCTTGACTGGTGGCAGTTGGTGCCACGTCTGTCGCTGTGGTTCGTACTCGGCATTGTCATGCTGCTGCCATGGTTCCGCCGCCCTCTGCTGCGTGGCCAGCCCGGCGGCATGCCGACCGTTGCACTGAGCATCGCGGTGGTGCTGGCGGGTCTGACTGCACTGGCCAGCCAGTTCACCAGCCCGGGTGAAATCAAAGGCACGCTGGACCGTGACGACGCAGGCGTGGCCTACGATCCGCAACCCATGCCCGATGGCGACTGGCAGGCTTACGGCCGTTCCGAGCACGGTAACCGTTACTCGCCGCTGAAGCAGATCACCCCGGAAAACGTCGGCAAGCTGCAGGAAGCCTGGCGCATTCGCACCGGCGACCTGCCAACGGCGGAAGACCCAGTCGAGCTGACCAACGAAAACACCCCGCTCAAGGTCAACGGCATGGTGTACGCCTGTACACCTCACAGCAAGGTGCTGGCGCTGGACCCTGACACCGGCAAGACGATCTGGTCGTACGACCCGCAGATCTCGAAGGAAGGCGCGAAGAACTTCACCGGCTGGGCACACATGACCTGCCGTGGTGTTTCTTACTATGACGAAGCGGCCTACGCCAAATCCGACGTCGGCGCACCGACGGCCACGCTGTCCAGCGCAGGCCAGGCCGTTGCAACTTCGTGCCCGCGTCGTCTGTACCTGCCGACCGCCGATGCGCGCCTGATCGCGCTGAACGCCGACACCGGTAAAGTCTGCGAAGACTTCGCCAACAAAGGCGCTGTCGACCTGCGCGCCAACATCGGCCCGTTCACGGCCGGTGGTTACTACTCCACCTCCCCTCCCGCGATCACGCGTAACCTGATCATCATCGGCGGCCACGTGACCGACAACGAGTCGACCAACGAGCCATCGGGCGTGATCCGTGCCTACGACGTGCATGACGGCAAGCTGGTCTGGAACTGGGACCCGAACAACCCGGACGCCACCGCGCCCATCGCTGCCGACCAGTTCTACTCGCGCAACGCGCCGAACATGTGGTCGCTGGCCAGCGTCGACGAAAAACTGGGTCTGGTGTTCCTGCCTCTGGGCAACCAGATGCCTGACCAGTACGGCGGCGACCGTACCCCTGGCGCCGAGAAGTTCAGCGCCGGCCTGGTTGCACTGGACGTCAACACCGGCAAAGTGCGCTGGAATTACCAGTTCACTCACCATGACCTGTGGGACATGGACGTACCGAGCCAGCCAACGCTGATCAACCTGAAAACCAAGGACGGCGTGAAGCCGGCTGTGATTCAGCCGACCAAGCAAGGCAGCCTGTACGTGCTGGACCGTCGCGACGGTACGCCGATCGTGCCGATCGACGAAGTCCCTGCACCGACCGGTGCTGCTCAAGGCGACCACACGTCGCCGACTCAGGCGCGTTCGCAGCTGAACATGCTGCCACCTGAACTGACCGAAAAATCCATGTGGGGCGCCACCGCGTTCGACCAGATGCTGTGCCGCATCCAGTTCAAGGAACTGCGTTACGAAGGTCAGTACACGCCGCCGTCGGAACAGGGCAGCATCATCTACCCGGGCAACGTCGGTGTGTTCAACTGGGGCGCCGTGTCGGTCGATCCGGTTCGTCAGCTGATGTTCACCAGCCCGAACTACATGGCGTTCGTTTCCAAGCTGGTTCCACGCGCCAAGGTGGAAGCCGGCAGCAAGCGTGAAAGCGAAACCAGCGGCGTGCAGCCGAACACCGGCGCGCCATACGCGGTGATCATGCACCCGTTGATGTCGCAGCTCGGCATCCCGTGCCAAGCCCCATCGTGGGGTAATGTTGCGGCTGTCGACCTGACGACCAATCAGGTGGTCTGGAAGCACAAGAACGGCACCACCCGCGACAACACGCCAGTGCCAATCGGTCTGCCGGTCGGCGTACCGAGCATGGGCGGTTCGATGGTAACGGCAGGCGGCGTTGGCTTCCTGGCCGGCACGCTGGACCAGTACCTGCGTGCCTATGACGTGAAAACCGGTAAAGAGCTGTTCGCCGGGCGTCTGCCAGCAGGCGGCCAGGCGACCCCGATGACCTACACCGGCAAGGACGGCAAGCAATACGTGCTGATCGTCGCCGGCGGCCACGGCTCGCTGGGCACCCGGATGGGCGATTACATCATTGCCTACAAACTGCCGGAATGATTCAGCCCGGCAAGGCATGAAGTGATGCAGTAAAAAGAAAGGCGGTCATCCCGGGATGACCGCCTTTTTTTGTGTCCCGAGCCTCACCGCCTGCCCTCACCTCGGCCCGCTTCTGCCCGCAGGGCGTGCGCATGATGCCAAGCACCGAATTGTTACTGCCCGCAAAGCGTAGGAGCGACCGGGCTTACTTCTCGATCACTTCCCCGCGCTGGGGCGCCAATCTTGCGATCAACCGGTTCTGGGTTGGCACCGGAACATGCTGGTCGTCCATCGAGTCGATAAGGTTTTCAACCAGCGCGTTGAAGTCGCTACGACTCAGGTTCATGCCCTTGTGTGCCTCCTGCAGCGTGTCGCCTGTGTACGTGCAAGGACCGCCGGCTTCGACGCAAAATTTGTCCACCAACTTGTCGCGCACTCTGACGATGTCGACCTTGGCGAAGTACTTGTAGATGCGGTCATCCTTGGCGATGTGCAACAACATGCCTTCGACAATTTTCTGAATCCCCGGGCGCTCTCCCAAGGCGTGATACAGGCTGTCATCCTTCGGCGGTTGCTGCGCACAGCCCACCAGCAACGCTAGGCTCAAAACGGCCATCCACTGCAACGCTCGCTTCATCAGAAGCTCCCCTGAACCGACAGATACGTGCCGTTCTGATTATCCAGCGTCGCGATTTCGCCGAGGCGTGCGTAGGCCAATACAACCGAAACATGCTTATTGGGGAACCAGCCGACAAACATGTCAGCCCAATCGCTTTCGCCAGCAAACGACAGGTTGTCCGGCTTCTCCCGATACTCGACGCCGACCGCCCAACGCGGGTTGAACAACAGCGCCACCGACCCTTCCTTCAAGACGCTGCGGGTGTCACGGCGATCGCCGCCAAAACCCAACAGCCCCGTCTCGTTGGCCCGGCTGTAACGCACCCCGCCGTTGACCACCACGTTGTAGCCAAACGCAGCCCCCATAAACAAACGGCTGGCCGTCAGGTAACCCTCCACGTCCGAGTCGCGCCGAGCACCCACGAGGCTCGGGATCAGGAAATCGTTCTGATGTTTGTATTCCAGCCCCACGGAGACTTGCGGCAACTGGTCGTAGATCAGGTCGCCAAACAGGCGCACCTTGACCCCAAAAATATCCTGCGTGAGGTTGTCCTCAGGCAGGCTCAGCTTGTAGACCAGCGAGCCCAGATCAAAGCGCTGATGCGCGTAGGAGACTTCCACGCGGTTGTCGTAGGAAGCCGCCATCCCCGCCACATCCAGCGTGTAGTCCGACAGATTGATGTGGGTCGCAAACACGTTCGCGCCCCACTCGCCTTGTTCGCCATAACCGGCCAGCACCGCCCACGGAATGATCCCGCCACCGGCGCCGCCTTCGATACTGCTGGCGCCACCGGTTGCGATCAGACGTCCCTGATCGGCTTCCACGAATGGCGCCGTCGCGCTCACGCAACTGCCCACCATGCTTGCCAACACCACAGGGCTGAAAACAGCCGAGAGACTACGTGCCATAAACGTGAACCAATCAGTGAACCAGCATGCTGGTTGAGGTATGAGACTTGGCGATCCATGCCTCGAACGCCACCGCGGTCAGCGGTCGGCTGATCAGATAGCCCTGCGCGGTATCGCAGTGCCAACGCTCCAGTAAACGCAAGCTGTGGGCGTATTCGACGCCCTCCGCCACGACCTTGAGGCCCAGGTTGTGGCTCATTTCGATCGTGGAGCGAACGATCACTGCGTCTTCACTGGTTTCATCCAGATTACGCACGAACGACTGATCGATCTTCAGCTCCTGCACCGGCAACCGCTTCAAATGCGCTAGAGAGGAATAGCCCGTACCGAAGTCGTCGACCGACAGGCTGATGCCGCATTCTCGCAGCCGGTTCAGCACCTTAAGCGCGTGCTCGGGCTCGCGCATCACAGCGCTTTCAGTGATCTCGAATACCAGTTGTTCGGCCGGAACGCGGTACAACTTGAGCAGATTCGACACGCGCTCAGCGAGGTCTTCACTGAGAAGGTCGTCTGCGGAGATGTTCACCGACACTTGAACATGCAGGCCACGACGCGCCCATTCGGCCACCTGGCGCATCGCCTCCTCGATGACCCAACGGGTAAGAATCTGGATGCTGCCGGTGCGCTCGGCGAGCACGATAAATTCGGCGGGCGAGACGCTCCCGAACTGCGGATGCTGCCAGCGCAACAAGGCTTCGGCCTGGCGCACCCGGCCGTTGCGAATGTCGAGTTTTGGCTGGTACTGCAGCGTCAACTCGCCATTGCGCGCGGCATGGCGCAGGTCGCGAATCAGGCTGATCTGACGCTGATGCGCCAGGTCACGACCGTCTTCGTAGACCTGCAGACGCCCCGGCAACTGCGCGGCGTCCTGACGGGCGATGGCGGCGCGCTGCAGCAGCTCGGAAGGCGAATCGCCACTGGCCGGGTATACCGCGATGCCAATGCTGGCATCCAGCGCCAGATCATGATCGCCAATGCGCTGAGGCTTGAGCAGCAAGTGTTGCAAACCGTCAGCCATGGCGACTGCGCTGTCGGTCTCGGCGTTGTGGATCAGCAACAGGAATTCGTTACCTGACAAACGTGCCACGGTGTCGCCAGGCCGCATGGGCAGCTGCAGTTGCTCGCCGATAACCTGCAACAGCTGCTCGACGCCTTCAGGGCCGATGCTGTCGTTGATGGCGCGAAAGTTATCGATCCCCAGGTACAGCAGCGCCACGGGGCGTTGTGCCGAGACCGCACTGCCCAGACGCTCCATCACCAACGCGCGGTTGGGCAGCCCCGTGAGGCCATCGTGCAGCGCGTTGTGCGCCAGTTGCTGTTCGCGCTCGGCGATCCCGCTCTGCATCGAATTGATCGCGCCTGCCAACAACCCCAGCTCATCGCTGCGCTCAAGCTTTACCGGCGTACCGTAATCACCTTCGCCGATACGCTCGGCGGCCATCGCCAGCGCGCGCACTGGCAGCGAGACACTGCGTGCCAGCAACAACGTGCCGATCAACGAACCCGCCAAGGCTGCCAGCGTGATCCAGAACAGTTTTTCATCCAGTGGCGCGAACGCCTGCATCGCTTGATCGAGCGGACTCTGCAGCAACGCCACGACCTGATCGCCCGCGCCATCGCCGGTGCTTCCCAGGCTCAGACGTTTGCTCAGAAAGCTCTGATCGCCGTGTTCGGTCATCTGCATCTGATCATTGGCCGGGCTCAGCATCACGCCGCGCAAGCTTTCGTACAAAGGCTGCGGCTGGGTACTGATGATCTGCCCCGGCAACTGGTGCACCACCGACAGAAACGAAACCTGCAAGCCACTGAGCGAACGCAGCTCCTGCGCCAGGTCGTCGTCCATGCTGAAACCCATGACCACCCGCGCGATCGGCAGCGGCGCCAACACCGTACTCTCGACCAGCAAGTGCGGTTTGCCCTGCAACGGCACGATCAGCATCGACTGATTATGGGCCTTCAGGTCGCGCAGTGCCTGGGTGTAGGGAAACGGTGAGCCTTCAGGAATCTGGTCGACCGTGCTCGAGAGCACCTTGCCGTCCATGCCAAGCAGGAACATGTCATTGGCACTGATGCGCGCGCCATGGTTGAGCAGCACCGAACGGATGGTCGCCGAGTCCGCCGACGCCACCGCATCGCGAAAACCAAAATCGGTCGAGAGCAGTTGCACCGCATCGCGCAGCCGCTTGCCGCGCATTTCGAGCAATCCTTCGAAAACGCGAGTACCGACTTCCAGTTGAGCCTGGGCCTGTTTGCGCACCGCATCCTGCGTCGCGGCCCTGACAGCCACAAACACCGCACCGACCACGATCAACATCAGCAGGATCAACACGCCGGCAATGCGCGCCTGAAAACTAATTCGTAGTTTCATTCATGGGCAGCTTTATGAAAGGCATCGCCAAACGCACTGGACGGCGGCGTTGCAGGCATGTCGTCTCCCTTGGGGTGCACGGCAACGTTGAAGCGCTGGTGCAGGCCCGCGGCGGGAATGTCGATTTCGCCTCCTGGCACAGGCTGCATATCAGGCGCCTGTGGATGCCACAGCGTCGCCACATAGTGGCCTGCCGGCATTTGATCTAAGGTCAGCATGCCTTTGTCGTTGCTCACGCCAAACCAGGGATCGTCGGTCACATAGACATAGCCCAGCATCCAGTCGTGAATATTGCAGCCCAACACCACCACGCCGGGCTTGTCGAACAGCACAGGGTCAGACGGTGTGCCGCCATACAGACGCAACTCGAAGCGCTTGGCCGGAGAAAAGGAGTAGACCTGATGGCGGATGTCGTCGCTGTTCGGGAACTTGATCTGTGTGCCGGTCCGCACAGCAAGCACATGCGGAGCGAAGCGCTGATCGCGCTGATCCATATCCGCCTTGGGCGCCAGATCCGGTTTGCCGGCCGGCCCCTGAAGCGTCAGCACGGCGTCGGTCAGCGGCTTGCCGTTTGCGTCGAAAAACTCGGCGGTCAGCGTCGCGGCGCTGGCAGCGGCGCTGAACAGAACGGAAGCGGCTAACAGTAACGAAGAAACAACGTGGGTCATACAGAGGATCCAGAACGGCATGGTCGGAAAAAAAAAAGCGCCGGCCCTGGCAACCTGTTGCAGTGTCCTGACGAGATTAACCGCCCCGTGGCGGAAGATCACGCGCTAAAAGCAGGCACAAAGCCATCACTCATTTATCGCCGACGAAAGGCACAAAGTCACAATCATTTTTTTAATCGACGTCCATATTCAAAGCTATCGACCGCGGCTATTGAAACCTGAGGGCGACTGCCCCATCTAAGCCTCATCTCCATTTATGCAGGTGCCCCATGAGCGACCAGCAATCAGACTCCTCCCATCCGCACCACGACGACGATCACGAACACGAAGTGATCGGTTCGGACCGAAAAAGCCTGGCCCTGCCCGGCCAGAACCTGCCAGACCAGGTCTACATCATTCCGATCCACAACCGCCCGTTCTTCCCGGCACAAGTTCTGCCGGTCATCGTCAATGAAGAGCCTTGGGCCGAAACACTGGAGCTGGTGAGTAAATCCGATCATCACTCCCTGGCGCTGTTCTTCATGGACACGCCGCCCGACGATCCACGCCATTTCGACACCAAAGCGCTGCCCGAGTACGGCACGCTGGTGAAGGTGCATCACGCCAGCCGCGAGAACGGCAAGCTGCAATTCGTCGCCCAGGGCCTGAGCCGTGTGCGCATCAAGACCTGGCTCAAACACCATCGCCCGCCGTTTCTGGTGGAAGTCGAATACCCGCACCAGCCGAACGAGCCGACCGACGAGGTCAAGGCGTACGGCATGGCGCTGATTAACGCGATCAAGGAACTGCTGCCGCTCAACCCGCTGTACAGCGAAGAGCTGAAGAACTACCTCAACCGCTTCAGCCCCAACGATCCATCGCCCCTCACCGACTTCGCCGCCGCCTTGACCTCCGCCACCGGCGTAGAACTGCAGGAGGTACTCGACTGCGTGCCTGTGCTCAAGCGCATGGAGAAAGTGTTGCCGATGCTGCGCAAGGAAGTCGAAGTTGCGCGCCTGCAAAAAGAGATTTCCGCGGAGGTTAATCGCAAGATCGGCGAGCATCAGCGCGAGTTCTTCCTCAAAGAGCAACTCAAGGTCATTCAGCAGGAGCTGGGCCTGACCAAAGACGATCGCAGCGCCGACATCGAACAGTTCGAGCAGCGCCTGGAAGGCAAAGTCCTGCCCGCGCAGGTGCAAAAGCGGCTCGACGAAGAAATGAACAAGCTGTCGATCCTCGAAACCGGCTCGCCGGAATACGCGGTGACCCGCAACTACCTGGACTGGGCAACTTCGGTGCCGTGGGGCATTTACGGCGAAGACAAGCTCGACCTCAAGCACGCGCGCAAGGTGCTCGATAAACACCACGCGGGCCTCGATGACATCAAGGACCGCATCCTCGAGTTCCTCGCGGTCGGTGCCTACAAAGGCGAAATCAGTGGTTCGATCGTGCTGCTGGTGGGTCCGCCGGGTGTGGGCAAGACCAGCGTCGGCAAATCCATTGCTGAATCCCTGGGCCGGCCGTTCTACCGTTTCAGCGTCGGCGGCATGCGCGACGAGGCTGAGATCAAGGGCCATCGTCGAACCTACATCGGCGCGCAACCGGGCAAACTGGTGCAGGCGTTGAAAGACGTCGAAGTCATGAACCCGGTCATCATGCTCGACGAAATCGACAAAATGGGCCAGAGCTACCAGGGCGACCCGGCGTCGGCGCTGCTGGAAACCCTCGATCCAGAGCAGAACGTCGAATTCCTCGACCACTACCTGGACCTGCGGATGGACCTCTCGAAAGTCCTGTTCGTCTGCACTGCCAACACCCTCGACTCCATCCCCGGCCCGCTGCTGGACCGGATGGAAGTGATTCGTCTGTCGGGTTACATCACCGAAGAAAAAGTCGCCATCGCCAAACGCCACTTGTGGCCGAAATTGCTGGAAAAAGCCGGCGTCTCGAAGGGCAGCCTGAGCATCAGCGACACTGCGCTCAAAGCCTTGATCGACGGCTACGCCCGTGAGGCCGGCGTGCGTCAGCTAGAGAAGCAGCTCGGCAAGCTGGTGCGCAAAGCGGTCATGAAGCTGATCGACGACCCAAAAGCCGTCATCAAGCTGGGGCCGAAAGATCTGGAAACCTCGCTGGGCCACCCCGTGTTCCGCAACGAACAAGTGCTGTCGGGAACGGGCGTGATCACTGGGCTTGCCTGGACAAGCATGGGGGGCGCCACACTGCCGATCGAAGCGACGCGCATTCACACCCATAACCGTGGCTTCAAGCTCACGGGACAACTGGGCGATGTCATGAAGGAGTCTGCAGAAATCGCCTACAGCTACGTCAGCTCCAATCTGGCGAAGTTTGGCGGCGACAAGGGTTTCTTCGACGAGGCGTTCGTGCACCTTCATGTGCCGGAAGGCGCCACACCGAAGGACGGCCCGAGCGCCGGCGTGACCATGGCCAGCGCGCTGCTCTCTCTGGCGCGCAATCAGGCGCCGAAGAAAGGCGTGGCGATGACCGGCGAGCTGACGCTTACCGGCCACGTGCTGCCCATTGGTGGCGTGCGCGAGAAGGTCATTGCAGCGCGTCGGCAGAAGATTTTTGAATTGATCCTGCCGGAACCGAACCGTGGCAACTTCGACGAACTGCCGGACTACCTGAAAGAAGGCATCACCGTGCACTTCGCCAAGCGCTTCTCGGACGTGGCGAAGATTTTGTTCTAAACCTCGCGCCACAGACGCGATGCCCTGTGGGAGCGAGCTTGCTCGCGAAGACGCCGGTACATTCGATGATGCTCAATCGTTTACGCCGCCTTCTTCGCGAGCAAGCTCACTCCTACGGGGTTTCTCTCCCGCATTCTTCGGTTATGCTCCCCTCACGTTGCCCACGACCGGAGCCTCCATGACCCCTGCCCGCCTCCTCGTTCCGCTGAGCCTTGCCCTGCTGGCCGCCTGCGCTCAACAACCGAAACAGATCGTGTCCCTCGACGATCAGAAAGACTGCCCGATCACCCTCAAGACCGGCCAGACCCTGATGCTGATGCTCCCCAGCAACCCCACCACCGGGCACCGCTGGCTGATGCAGAACCCCGCGCCGTCAATCCTCAATGCCATGGGCCCGGAAGTGTTCAACACCCCGGAAGACGTGGGCATGGTCGGCACCGAAGGCCAGTCGGTCTGGCGCTACAAAGCCGCCAATGCCGGCACGGGTCACCTGATGATGGTCTATCAGCAGCCCTGGGCGCCGGAAGTCCGCCCTGAGCGCACGTTTGACTGCGCCATCACAGTGAATTGAGGCCATTTGCCCGAACGATGAGATGAGGTTTCGGCCTGACGCCACAATTGGCTAAAATGCCGCACTTTTCGCCTCATCCCCGGAACCGCCGTGAGCCAAGAACCCGACCGCATTTTCGCCCAGCCGCTGGCCCAGGTGCCTGACTTCGCCTTCAACGAGGACGTGGTGCGTGTGTTCCCGGACATGATCAAGCGCTCGGTGCCGGGTTATCCGACCATTGTCGAGAACCTCGGCGTGCTCGCGGCGCAGTTCGCGCAGCCCCACAGCGTGCTGTACGACCTTGGCAGTTCTCTGGGCGCGGTGACCCAAGCCTTGCGTCGCCATGTCCGTACTGAAGACTGTCGGGTGATCGCCATCGACAACTCGGCGGCGATGGTCGAGCGCTGCCGTGAGTACCTGAACGCGCAGGACTCGATGTTCCAGGAATTGCTGCCGGTAGACGTCATCGAAGGCGATATTCTCGCCCTCGAATTCAAGCCCGCCTCGGTCGTCGCACTGAACTTCACGCTGCAATTCATTGCACCCGATCAGCGCCTGGCATTGCTCGGGCGTATTCGCCGCTCCCTGCTGCCGGGCGGCGCGTTGATCCTGTCCGAGAAACTGCGTTTCGACGACACCGAGGAGCACGCCCTGCTCACCGACCTGCACGTCGCCTTCAAACGCGCCAATGGTTACAGCGAACTGGAAATCGCCCAGAAACGCAGTGCCATCGAAAACGTGATGAAACCCGACAGCCTCGAACAACACCGCGAACGTCTTCTCTCGGCGGGCTTCTCCAAAGTCGTGCCGTGGTTCCAGTGCCTTAATTTCGCCTCTCTGATTGCCCTGCCATGATTGATCTAGCCCCACTGGTCCGCCGTCTGGCGGGCACACCGCTGTATGCCTGGGCCCAAGGCCTGCAAGCGCAACTCGACGCGAAGATGGAAAAAGGTCACGGCGACCTGGAGCGTTGGCAAGGTGCATTGAATGCACTGCCAGCGTTGCTGCCAACCCGCGTCGAACTCAAGGATGATTTCATCCTCGATGCCGACTGCGACGATGCCACCCGCGAACAGACCCGCGCCGCCCTGATGGGGCTGTCGCCTTGGCGCAAAGGGCCGTTCGATGTGTTTGGCGTACACGTTGACACCGAATGGCGGTCGGACTGGAAATGGTCGCGGGTTTCACCGCACCTGGACCTGGTCGGCAAACGTGTCCTGGATGTGGGGTGCGGCAACGGCTATTACCAATGGCGCATGCTCGGCGCCGGCGCTGACAGCGTGATCGGCGTCGACCCGAACTGGCTGTTCTTCTGCCAGTTCCAGGCCATGCAACGCTACTTGCCGGATTTGCCGGCGTGGCACCTGCCGTTCACGCTGGAAGACTTGCCTGCACGGCTGGAAGGGTTTGACACCGTGTTTTCCATGGGTGTGCTGTATCACCGCAAATCACCCATCGATCACTTGCTGGCGCTGAAAGACTGCCTGGTCAAGGGCGGCGAACTGGTCCTGGAAACCATGGTGGTCGAAGGCGACGTCCATCAAGTCCTGGTGCCGGAAGACCGCTACTCGCAGATGCGCAACGTATGGTTCCTGCCGTCAGTGCCTGCGCTGGAACTGTGGCTGCGCCGTGCCGGTTTCGTGGATGTGCGCTGCGTGGACGTGAGCACCACGACCGTTGAGGAGCAGCGCGGCACCGAGTGGATGCGTTACCAGTCGCTGAGAGATTTCCTCGATCCAGACGATCACAGCAAGACCGTGGAAGGACTGCCTGCGCCACGGCGCGCGGTGATTGTTGGGCGTAAGCCTTAAATCCTCACTCCCGCAGCTCACACATGATCGCCCACGCGCTCCGCGTGGGAACGATCACTTTACTCGCTAGGCGCAGATCAATTGTAGGAGCGCGCTTGCCCGCGAATGCATTCTGTCAGTGGATGAAAATTTTCCTGACACACCGCCATCGCGGGCAAGCGCGCTCCTACAAGGTATCGCGGTGCGTCAGCCAGTATTTAGGTAGCTGACCTTCGCGAGTGCTGTTATCAGGCCTTCGCAGCTGCCGCCAGAATCAGCGCCTTCATCTCCGACACTGCCGACTTGAAGCCCACGAACAACGCATGCGCCACCAGCGCGTGGCCGATATTCAGCTCGTTAATGCCCTTGATCGCGGCTACAGCCTCGACATTGTGGTAATGCAGACCGTGGCCCGCATTGACGATCAATCCCTGCGTCAGACCGAACGCCACACCGTCGGCCACTCGCTTCAATTCTTCGGCGACTGCGGTCGGTGTTTCGGCATCGGCGTAACGGCCGGTGTGCAATTCAATGGCAGGGGCTCCGACACGCGCGGAGGCCTCGATCTGACGCTCGTCAGCGTCGATGAACAGTGACACCTCGCTGCCCATCGCGGACAGGCGCTCTACTGCTGCCTTGATACGCGCTTCCTGACCCGCGACATCGAGACCACCTTCGGTGGTCAGTTCCTGCCGGGTTTCCGGAACCAGGCAGATATGCGCCGGACGAATACGCTCGGCAAACGCCATCATCTCTTCGGTCACGCCCATCTCGAAGTTCATGCGGGTTTGCAGCACATCCTTGAGCAGCAGCACATCGCGCTCCTGAATGTGACGACGGTCTTCGCGCAGGTGCACGGTAATGCCATCGGCGCCCGCCTCTTCGGCGTCAAGCGCAGCCTTCACCGGGTCGGGGTAACGGGTGCCACGGGCCTGGCGCAGCGTCGCCACGTGGTCGATGTTCACGCCGAGCAGAATGCGGGTGCTGTGGGTCACTGTGTTCTCCTGAAAACTTGATCGGCCAGGCACACGACGGCCTGGCTAGGGCTTACGAAACAATTCACGGCTCACCAGAGGACGACCGCCCAGGTGCACCGCCAACGCCTGACGCATCAGACGCTTGGCCGCAGACAGTGCGCCCGGCGCACTCCAGTCCGCTTCGGACATCGCCAGCAACTCGACGCCCTGAAACAATCCGGGTTGAAACAGATACACCCGCTCAAGCCCGGCGTCCACCTGCAGGCGATACATGCCATCGCTGGCCAACGGATCGCCATTGATGTCCGCATCCAGGGCAAAACCGTAACCCAGGTCGTCCAGCAGACGCCACTCGAACGAACGCAACAACGGCTCCAGCGCGCGTCCTTCGGCCAGCGCCACCAGCGTGGCCGCATAGTGATCGAACACGCCCGGATGGGGATCTTCGGCCGGCAGCAGGCGAATCAACAATTCGTTGAGGTACAGGCCGCTGAACAAGGCCTCGCCTTCCAGCCAGGCGGCGATGCCCGAGCTTTCCATGCGTCCGACATTTTTCAACTCTCCACGCCCTCGAAATTCCACATCCAGCGGCACGAACGGCCTCGCCAGCGACCCGGCCTTGCCCCGCGCGCTGCGCAGCACGGCACGCAGCCGGCCCTGAGGGGTGAGGAAATCGACCAACGCGCTGTTCTCGCGATAGGGCCGACTGTGCAACACATAGGCGAGTTGGCTGGCGGGAGGGGTTTGCGACATTGCTATCTCAATGAAAGAACGCGGTCTGACAGGCAATCTAAAACCACTGTGGGAGCGAGCGTACTCGCGAAAGCGGTGTATCAGTCAGCATCAATGCTGAATGCTACATCTCATTCGCGAGCACGCTCGCTCCCACAGTGGATCGGTCTACAGCCAGTCTTAGAGGTCGCCGTAACCCAGAGAACGCAAGGCACGTTCATCATCGGACCAGCCGCCCTTGACCTTCACCCACAGGTTGAGCATGACCTTGGAATCGAACAGCACTTCCATGTCGCGCCGCGCATCCGAACCGATACGCTTGATGCGCTCGCCCTTGTCGCCAATGATGATTTTCTTCTGGCCGTCCCGCTCGACGAGAATCAACGCATGAATGTGCAGGGTCTTGCCCTGCTGCTTGAACTCTTCGATTTCGACGGTGATCTGGTAAGGAAGCTCGGCGCCCAGTTGGCGCATGATCTTCTCGCGAACCAGTTCAGCCGCGAGGAAACGGCTGCTGCGGTCGGTGATCTGGTCTTCCGGGAAGAAGTGATCGTTTTCGGGCAGATGCTCGGCAATCACCTTCTCCAGCGCTTCCAGGTTATGACCCTGCTGCGCCGAAATCGGAATGATCTGCGCGTTTGGCAGCTGTTCCTGCAACCAGGACAGGTGCGGCATCAGGTCGGCCTTGTCCTCGATGCGGTCGGTCTTGTTCAGTGCGACGATCAGCGGGCCGGTCACGTACTGCACGCGCTCCAGCACCATCTGGTCTTCGTCGGTCCACTTGGTGCGATCCACCACGAAGATCACCACGTCGACGTCTTTCAACGCCGCCGATGCGGTCTTGTTCATGTAACGGTTGAGCGCCTTGTCACTGCCTTTGTGCATGCCGGGGGTGTCGACGTAAATCGCCTGAACGGTGCCTTCGGTCTTGATGCCCAGCATGTTGTGACGGGTGGTCTGCGGCTTGCGCGACGTGATCGCGAGTTTCTGGCCGAGAATGTGGTTCAACAGCGTCGACTTGCCCACGTTTGGCCGGCCAACGATGGCGACATAGCCACAGCGTGTTGCAGTTGAATCAGTCATTGCCGTTCTCCACGCCCAGGGCGATAAGGGCTGCGGCCGCGGCTACCTGTTCGGCAATGCGACGGCTCACACCTTGACCTCGGCTTTTTTCGTTCAATAAGGTGATCTCGCATTCGACGAAAAACGTCCGGCAATGCGGTTCGCCCTGAATGTCCACCACTTCGTAGCGGGGCAACTCACAGGCGCGGGACTGGAGGAATTCCTGCAGTCGGGTTTTCGGGTCCTTGTTGGTGTCGACCAGCGTCAGGCTCTCGAACTCGCTGGCCAGCCAGGCGAGAACGCGCTCACGCGCCATCTCCATGCCGGAATCCAGGTAGATCGCGCCGATCAGCGCTTCGAGCGCATCCGCCAGAATCGATTCACGACGAAAGCCCCCGCTTTTCAGCTCACCGGAGCCCAATCGCAGGTACTCACCCAGGTCGAAACCACGGGCCAGCAACGCCAGGGTTTCACCCTTCACCAACCGGGCGCGCAGACGCGACAGCTGACCTTCACGGGCCTGAGGGAAACGCTCGAACAAGGCCTCGCCTGCCACGAAGTTGAGGATGGCATCACCGAGAAATTCCAGACGCTCATTGTTGCGGCCGGCAAAACTACGGTGGGTCAAGGCCAGAACCATCAGGTCCTGATCCTTGAAGGTATAGCCGAGCTGACGCTCCAGGCGACTCAATGACACGCTCACGGTTTACCCACGCTGAATTCGTGGTCGAACTTGACCACCAGATC